>Ga0308159_1000240_pt1 | contig 164257 bp, 167 predicted proteins | sample PhyCR1_FD_201040 | JGI IMG/M metagenome (GOLD analysis project Ga0308159, IMG submission 201040) | Phyllosphere microbial communities from UC Gill Tract Community Farm, Albany, California, United States - DLSLC.R1 | ecosystem: Host-associated > Plants > Phyllosphere > Unclassified | place...
CAATGAATATGGAAAGAGTTTTTACCCAGATCGATACCAATGAGCGCAATGGTTTCCATGATAGTTCTCCGAATGAAAGCCTATCCTCAGCTTAGTACCGGGAAGGAGGGAGTGACCATCTCATTAATTATGACAGTTCATCGTATCGAGCATTCCTATTTGACCATTTAATGACTTCAACAGAGACCAAGAAAGCCGCTGGTTATTTTTATGCTAGATTTTTAGATATGGATATAAGCAAATCCTCTAAAAAACTTACACAGGATTTTTTTGAAAACACAAGGGATTTCATTAATACACGTCAATTAGAGGAAGGCGAAAAATTAGAACTATTTGAAGCACTGCGAAGTGAAATGCGTTCTCAGAAAAACACATTAAGCACCGCTGACTTCTCTCAGACTAACTTCGAACCAGAAATGAGTAGAGAATATTTAGAGTTTATGGACTCTAAAAAATTCCCTACAGCTGCAATCGCTAAAGATAATGATTATATTTTAGCCAAACTAAAACTCAGAAATAAACTAGTATTCTCAAATGATGTATGGGTCTCAGTACCACCCGATCAGTTGAAAAACCTTGTGGAAATTTTGCCTTCCGAAGACAATGATTCAACAATGTTGAGAATAAAAGGTAAATTAAAAAGTCAACAATGAAAGAAATCAATGAGTTCCGGGAATTTTTGCAAACACACCAGGCAGCTTATGGGGCATGGGGACATTATGTGTCTGAAGAGATTAACAATGAACTCTGTGATGCTCTGGGAAAGGGAAAGGCGGCACTATTTGTTAAAATACCGCCTTTGCCTCGCGTCAAAACTATTGAATCTGCCTTAGGTAAAATTAGCCGCAAAGGTTATGACGATCCTTTGGTTCAAATGACTGATTTAGTTGGTATTCGTTTTGTCGTCCTCCTTTCCGAAGATATGCTGGTAGTCAACAAAATTATAGAGGAAAGTGATAAATGGAATGCACTGATTTCTAAAGATTATTTACTAGAAATCGAGGTTAACCCTAAAATTTTTGACTACCAGTCTCGCCATTACGAAGTAAGGCCAAAGAATAATTTCAATTTGGGAGATGAATCGATAACAACAGATATGTGCTGCGAGGTGCAAGTCAGAACATTGTTGCAGCATGCTTACGCTGAATTGGTTCATGATAGTGTATATAAACCATCAGGAGATGTGCCGAAATCGGCTGAAAGACATATTGCTAGAAGCATGGCCCTGATGGAAACAACAGATGACCTTTTCTGCAAGACGATGGGAATCCTTGCTGAAACCAGTAAAGAAAGAAACGATTTATTCGCATTTCTATTAAAGTATTATAAAGAGACTGTTGGAGAGCAATATTTACAATACGATTTAAATGTTAATTACGCGGTATTGGATGAGTTCAAGGATTTTGTTAATGATTCCACGCCTAGCAGCATCTATCAATTTATGGATAAGAAGAAATACATTCCAGCAAGAATAATTAGCAGAGTCAGTTACAACCCTCTATTTTCTCAACCTTGTATTACTTTTGTTTACTGGTTAGCTTGTGAAATAGACTCTGGTATGATTATAGAAAGATGGCCCTTGCCTGGTAACATTGGTGGACTCGAACTCGTACTTAGTGACTTAGGAAGAAGTGCTTCTCGTTAAATGCCAACCCTAAAGCTGGCATCATCGATAACGAAATTATATATATTCTAGCATAGACAAACACCCACTAATAAAACCTTGTGCTGTTTGCATTTCCTTTCTAATTGTTCCATCTGAGCATTTTCGCCTCTTCGCTATCGCCCTTAGGGAAATATTGAAAACGTAGTGCAAAATTACCAATTCATACTCTTCTATCCTGTATTTTTTAAGCCGTGCCACGCATCCATCAATCTTGATGCCTTCGTCATCATCGCACTGTAATCGTGACTTGGATGTTTGTGGCAAGAGGCCTTTGAAGCCTGCTGCTATCGGAGAAAAGTCCACACCGCTAGTGTCGCTGGCAGCCCATGCGCCCCAAAGTTCTAAAGTCTCATTAATATCACGCATTATTCTCTCCACACTTATTTTTGCTTGGCGGTAGCGATAACACCAGTTGCCAGCGCGCGGTCTAATGTCTTCAGCACCAGAAATTCCTGTGTGCCGTGTTCTTCTTCCCAAGCCTGGGTATTCGCATGAAGTGAGTCGTGACACCGTCTGCACAGCGGGATCACGAACATGTCATGCGCTTTTGTTGCCATTCCACCAAATCCATTGCCGGTGATGTGGTGCGGATCATCGGACCCGTTACCGCAGGCACAGCACGGCTGGCGCTTTACCCATTGAGTGTATTTCGTGTTTTCATACCGGCGGCGCTTCGGGCGAAGCATGAAAGATTCTGGAGTTTCCGGATCAACGGCCAGCGCCAGCACCGGTTTGATATTGCTCACCATCACTGCCCGAGGATCTTGTTCGCTGGGGTTAATGTCGAATTCTTTCAACTGCGTGCCTGGAGGCTGATATTTCATGCCAAGCGCTTCGCATATGATTTCCTCCGGCAGTTGCGCCGCCAGCCCCTTACTCGTTGCCCACCAGCAAAGTTCCGGCAGGGTCAGTTGATGTCCAGCGGACAATCGGGAGCGCTCGCGGATAGCCTCGGTCACAAATTCAGTGGTATTCGACAGCGCTGCGGCATCGAGTTTTACCGATTCTTTTCCGTGATATTCGTTGTCATGGGTCCAACACAGAGATACAACACCACGCTCACGGCGAGACTGCACCAGTTCATGGTGATGGTATTGGCCACCAAAATCAGTGCACTGGCAGCCTCGGTTACGCTTAACCCACAATGTCAGCGCACCCCACCCGCCGACCAGGTTGATAACCCGCTCTGAGGCCAGAAATCCAGACAGGCGTGGATCTCGCGATAGTGGCTGAGCCTCCACCGGTACCAAACCGTCCGCCGCCCCGCGCAGATCCGCCGGTTCATCGGTTATTAGCAGGCGTTTGCCGCTGAAATGCTGCAGCATGTCACCTGGCGGCCGCAATAGCACAATCCCCAAATCCCTCTGTGGATATGGCTTTAAGAGCGCTCTCATTCAGCTCTCTCCCCAGCTTTAACCAGGCTGCTCAGCACAGCATCGGCATGTTCCCGTGCAGCGGTGTAATCAGTGGGATGTAGCTCCCCCGAAGGGGAGACCGCTGTCAGCCAGCCGTTGTAAGCAGAGAGCCAGATTCTCTGAAATTCGTTCACGCAGCCACCTCCTGCAGGTAAACGATGCCAGCGGAGATCCGGTGTTTAGAAGCTGATAGTGGTGTCAGTGCCTGATAGTGGCCTGCCAAAACTTTTACGCGAGAGTTCCGCATAGGCGGAATAGTAGTGAAGCTCGCCGGTACCAACTCGATATCGTTGAATGGGTTTTCATTCCCCCAGTGATGCCAGCCTGAAGCTTCTCCACGACTAAAAAGCTCGATGCGTGAAACTTGCCCGTAAAGCTCTTCGAGGCGAAAACGCACCTCTGCTGGCTTTTCGCTGTGCTCACCGCGGCAGCTGTAAATAACCTGCTTAATACCGGCGCTGAGGCGCTCGAGACCGGAACCGCGAACGGCGATTAACACATCTTCTGTGTTGCCGCGCGTGTAGTTTCCGCCATTCATCACCGTTTCTACGTTCAAAGTATCCATAAAGTCTTCGAAATCGATCATGGTTTGTTCTGCCAGAGCCCGCTCTATACGGCTACGTGCCTGCTCATAGAGTTTTACCCACGTAAATCCCTTCATGGTTTTCACCTTGAAGCCCCATGCATGCGCCAGCTCTAACGCTTCCGAAGCAAAGTTGCCGGTGTACCACATCGCCAGAACTGCGTTTTCATCTGCAATAGACCAGACCGGAAGACGCTTCATTTCCTCAACCGCCATAGTGCTGTAGTGGCCACCCGCCGCGCCGTTACTTATCTTGTTGGAATACTGCCAGGCAGGATCTGCATAAATCAGTTGATAACTCATAGCGCCTCCGATTTAGGGGCGATACGGAAGTTTTGATCGAAGTTTTTAGTTTGAAAACATGACCAGCGCCCCGTATGTAGGGCATAACCGCATACTTTGTTTTCGTCCCGGTAAACCACATTGAATTTCTTATAAAACCTAGGTCTCACTTCAAGGTATAGGCCCAGCTCTTCAGGAATCGCCGATAAATTAATTTTCTCGCCGTGGTTCATTGGTGGTGTGGTGTAGACAGGGATAATTACTCCGCCGTGGGCGTTTTTGCATTTGATGGCATCAACTTCTTCCAAATAAACATCAAGTTTAAACGTAGAGTTATATCCATCTGTGAGCGGCCGACTAATGACGTAATAATCAGGCTTGGCCTGCTTTGCTGCTATTGCTATGCGTAAAAGTGGGATGATTTCTTGAACATCAAATAAACCATTTCCGTATGAAGTTGCTTTGGCCATTGAAAGCAACTCTTCCAACCTTCCTTCGCTGAACTGCCCCAAATAGTTATTCATAACACCCCCCTGCCCAGAAGTACTGCCCATAGGTTTGTGTTCAAACTCAGCACTGTTTTCAGCCAGTGTTTTCACTGGGGCTATATCCGATTTTTCGGCCGTCGGTTCTACGACTTGTTTTGGCTCTTCGCTCAGTGAATATGTTTTCTTCCCGGCACAAGGCCCAGTAACAATGTGGAACTGAGGCTTTTTGCTGATCGTATTAATCGTAGATGACATCGAATGCCCTGACGGAATAAAACCGGCATATTCGATTAACGATCCTTCATTATCCGAGCAGGTGCGCGGAGTGCGATCACGCATGAGCCCTACTATGACTAATTGCTGATGGTTTTTTTTCATGCAGATTTCCCCTGCTGCCGGCGCTGAGCACATTCTTTCCAGATGCGATTCCAGGTGCTGATCGCGAAATCACTGCGCATGCCACGCACACTGGCTTTACTTGCCTCGGTACAGACCAGTTTTTCCAAATCACTTGGGACTTTGCTCGCCGCAACACCGCTGATAAACCGGCGATAAGCTGAATCACGTTCAGAGGTATCAACGGCCACTTCGCCGCGGTCCCACTTCCCGTTTTTGCGGGCTGGGCGGCCAGCACGATTCCAAGCATTGGCACCTTCGAGATAACCCGGGAACTTGGAAGGCTGGAACAGCGTGGACGGGCGCAGATACTCGGCCATTTCCAGATCGCCGCCCCATTTGGCATGCATGTAATCAACGGTCAGTTGCTGTTCTTCAGGGGTGAAGCCTTCACGCAGTCTGGCGCGGATGTTATCCAATGAGGATTTGCTGACCTGATAACGTGAGCCGGTGGTCTGATTCAGGTAGTTCAGAACCTGTTTAGCCTGATCAGTAATTTCAACCTGGGCGTCGGTCTGCGCAGCAGGCTGACAAAGGGGTTTTATATCTGATGGATCTTGTTTTGAATTTACTAACGGATCCCCCCCCAGATTCTGACGGGTGAAAACCGGTATTCGTGTTGGATTTTGATGCGTCGGATTTTGACCGGTCAGAATTTGAGGTGTCAGATTTTGATGCGTCAGAATCTGACGGTTGAGCGGCAGCACGAAGCTTCGCAATATTCAGCTGGTACATGTTCGACGTGTTGCGGTTTCCCTTACGGCGCTGAGTGCTGGTGATCCAGCCGTCAGCCTCAAGTTTGCCCAGCGTAGTGCGCACAGTGCTTTCACAAGCACCCAACTGGCGGGCAATGGTGGTAATTGACGGCCAGCACAGGCCTTCGTCAGAACTGAAGTCAGCGAGGCGCGCCATGATGGCCACCGCCGATATTTTCAAACCGGCAGCAGCGCAACCATCCCAGACGTATGCGGATAACTTAACGCTCATAAGACCCTCTTAAATTTTCGCCGGAATTGTTCAGTAGGCTGGGCGCATTCATGCGGGTAACCTGCACGCATGAAGATGACGCGATCCCCTGCTCTGTCGAAGCCCACGACGTGTACCACAACGCCCCGCCAATCTTTGTAGTGCCTGTCCAGCGTTTGGATTTCTTCAGACATGCAGTCACCTTCCGGCTTCTCACCCTGACGTAACCTACCCACCACCGGACGATCTGGTAGTTGCACGGTACCCAGTGGCCCGATACCATCACTTCGTACGACAAAGCTTGTTTTTTGCCGCCAGTCGCTTTGCAGCGCATTTGCGGGACGCCAGCTTTTATGAGTAAACTGTTCATGCGTTAATTACTCCACACACGTTTTTAATGCGCCGACGCCTCGGGACTGCACTCCTGAGGCGTCAACCCTTTCATGCAAAGCCACAACTGACTTCACATACTCATCGCGCGCAGATAAGTGCTTGAAATGCAGCGCCATAATCTCGGCCTTCTCGTTCTGATCAATCACGCCGTCATCTGCAATAGACGTGTTGATTTGCTGATCCACCTTCCCGCTCTTTGCAGCCACCTTTACGCCCTTAATAAACAGGTCAACGTGGTCCAGCTCATCGCGATTTGGGATTTCAACGAAAAAGCCACCGCGCCGCTGGGCGAAGTAATCCGCCAGGTGATTGGTGCTGCTGATGTCTTCCATCGCTTCCAGCTCGGCAATTTCGAAGAACCGGCAGCCGTTCTTTTCGTACAAATTGTTGTTGAACTGCGTTTCAGTCATGCCCAGAGCGCCAGCCATTGCTGATCGCCCGCCGGGATAGGCTTTGCACATCGCTTTAACTACTGATTTCAGGTCTACCATGATGTTTTTCCTTTGGTAGTTATGGCTGTGCACCAGCCGTGTTAGTCTTTGTTGGTGGGAAAACATCATCAATGCTGACATTGGCGCCAAAGGTGTTAAGCGCAGAAACGATGGTCCTGCATTGGTCAATGTTTACGTTTCTCTTGCCGTTCTCGTAATGACAAACCGCACCCTTTGTTATCCCCAGAGAATTTGCTAAATGCCCTTGAGTAATGCCCAGCTTGGTTCTTATAGCTCGTAGGTTGTTCATTGAGTTCTCCTGTAAACACATTAAATATACATTTTGTATTCATACCAAGCAAGAATATATACGTTATGTGTCTCGATTGTAGGTATACAACTTGTATCATTTGGGTATGACTATGAAATGGTACGACCTAGCTAAGTCTCTGATGAAAAATCAGGGCATCAATCAAGAGCAGTTAGCTGAACATCTTGGTATTACTAAAGGTGCGGTAAGCCATTGGCTAAATGCCAGACGGGAGCCCAGCCTTAGTGACATATCAAAAATCCTGCATTTCTTAGGAAAAAGAAATTTTTCGGTTGGATCTGGCGGGTTAATTATCGATGAAAATCTCAAGGGTGATGTTGGCTACGTCGGCCCTTATTCTCCAGGCAAAAAATATCCTGTAGTAAGCAGCATAAAAGCAGGAGTATGGGGAGAGGCTGTTGAAGCATACTCCCTGAAAGATATAGACGAATGGTTAGAGTCTGATGCACATATTCAAGGGGATGCGTTTTGGCTTAAGGTTGATGGCGACTCAATGACTGCACCCGTAGGTTTGAGCGTTCCAGAAGGGACGTATGTGCTATTTGATACCGGGCGTGATGCAGTTAACGGAAGCCTTGTCATCGCCAAGCTTTCGGACTCAAATGAAGCAACATTCAAAAAGCTAGTTATTGACGGCGGCCAGAAGTATTTGAAAGGATTGAACCCTCAATGGCCTCTAGTGCCTATCAACGGTAATTGTAGAATTATTGGTGTTGCTATCGAAACAAAATTGCGCCTTATATAGCGCATCCATGATTTAAGGCCGGTCTTAAAGCTGGCTTTTTTGCATCCAGTCACCCCTCACTGTGAAACCCACCTTCCCTCCTCATTTAGTCATCAAAGATAAACGCTACTAAAAAATAAAAACACTTTGAATACAATGTGTTACCTTTTTAACGCGCTGTGTGTATACAATTTGTATTTACTTAATAAAATACGTTTTGTATATTCAACCCATCGACGGTACGAGGATAAGAACGCTGCAGCTTAATGAGGTATCAGGATGGATAAGCAAGAACCGAAAATTATTGGTCCGGGGTCTTCGAATGAAGAGTTAATTGAAGAAACTGTTTCTGAAATCTTGCAAAAGCATGCACACCAAGTGGCCGCCTTTTTGGAAGGCGGCGAGATTACCAAAATTAATCTCTTATCTTCGGATTGAAAGCTTCAATTCGGTTAATAAGCAACTTGGTTGCCGAGGCAACGGCAGGATCCTTACCTTTATAAGCTTGAGCATGACGATTTAGATTTTCAATGACGTCGCTTTTTACTGTGGGTAAGGCGGTTGAAACGGAATGAAGCGCCACAGTGAATGCGTTCTCAAGAGCTTCAATCCTACGGGCTAAAGTGACTAAATTAGTCGAAGCGTTTTCCACCTTCATTTCCTTCTTGGCTGTGTGAGAACTACCAAGATAACACCGCCGCCTGAGGTGGAGAAGTGACCAGGCATACAACGGCAAGAACACTGGGGTTGAGGAGCTCATCAACCGAAGTCACTCATGACCACAGTTGAAAAGTGTTCTTGCCGATGTTTAGGGATTAGTGGATCGGTAAGTCAGGGACTAGCGTCAGATATGGAATTTCGCGGAAGGTTACAACTTCTTGAACGTTAACTGGATGCTTACACACTGCACATACGATGGAGGAGATAGTCTCAGAGAATACGACGTCAGAAGTGACATTGAATCTCTCAGAATTACATTCTTCGCAGATAAGTTTTATATCGGGCATTTTTAACTCATGGATAAGTGATGATCTTAATCAAATTATTAAGAATTTTCTTATTCCAATGATAAGTATAGCAGACGTTTAGATTCTTGAATGAGTGCATAACGTAAAGAGCACTGACGGTGAGCAAGCTGGCAAAGCTTTCAACATCCTACAGTCCAGATAGCGCTCTCTCCGTTGTGGCCAGCATCAGGTGATGGTCGGGTTCCCTACCCGATTGCGGGTTCGACTCCCGCCGCCCAATCAGATCGACGTGGAACCTCGATAATTGCTGTGTGTAGCTGTATTTGGCGGTGGCATGACTCTTCAACCATCCAACATCAGGGGGAGCGAAGATAATGTTCTGATCATGACCACCGCCAATTTTTTCGCAGGCATAGACAAGGGTCGCTGGCACCCACCCAGCACGCCCTGTGCATTACCGGCCGCCCTTGTCTATGTCTGAGTAAATCGAATTTATTGCCATTCTGGGCAAGGGATTCGATCAACCTAAAAATAGTGTGCAGCTTATTTCTCTTTCAAGGTGTGGAGTTATTTTATGACCTGGTTAACCACTTTCTCCGGCCAGCATCTGGATTTCTCAAATCCTAATCTGCTGGCCTTCAATATCGGTGACATAGCACAGGGGCTATCCCATGAATGCCGCTTTGCCGGACAGATTGCCGACTTCTACAGCGTGGCTCAGCACTCTGTTCTATGCAGCATGATTGTGCCACCTCATTACCAGCGCGAAGCACTGCTGCACGACGCCACCGAAGCGTACATGAAGGATATCCCCGCCCCACTGAAACGCATGCTGCCGGACTATTCCCGCGTAGAGCGCCAGATTGACGGCCTGATCCGCGAGAAGTACGAACTGCCGCGGGAGATGAGCGCCATGGTCAAAACGGCTGACCTAATCATGCTGGCGACAGAACGCCGAGATCTGGAAGTCGATGCCGATAACTTATGGCCGATTCTGGAAGGCATCAAACCGACCGACATTCTTATCACACCCCTCAACCCAGTACAGGCCAGAGCTTTGTTTATGCGCCGCTGGGAAGAGCTGATGTTCTGAGCTGGAGTAAGGCATGACTGAAAAAACACAAATGGAATATTACTTCGAGTTCCCTGCATCATATGGCTTTCAGGGAGACACTTACGTTTTGCTGATGACTATTCCAGGGAGAACGCTGACCAGGGTATTGGCCTCTGATAATATCGGCCATACACTGGACCGTTCTCAGCGTGAAATTAACAAAATACGGGTTAAAAAATTCCATGACTATTTAGTCAATTCAGTTGAAACCAAAACGGCATTCATTATTCCGCCTCTGGTTGGTAACTGTGATTCTGATATTGAATTTGAACCGTTCGGAAACACCAACGTCGGGATCGTAAGATTTCCAATGGATGCAGAAATCAAATTGTTTGATGGCCAGCATCGCGCCGCCGGGATTAAGGATTTTTGCCGGGACCACAGCACCTCTATTTCAGTTCCGCTGATGCTGACACAGAAATTACCGCTAAAAGTAAGGCAGCAGTTCTTCTCTGATATAAATAACAACGTATCTAAACCGTCTGCCGCCATCAATATGGCTTACAACGGAAGAGATGCAGTCGCCCAAAGCATGGTCTCCTTCCTATCAACTCACGAACTGTTCTCATTGATAACGGACTTTGAGCACAATGTGGTTCCGGCCAAAAGCGAGTTGTGGATCAGCTTTAAGGCATTGAGTGATGCGACGACAAAATTCTCTGTCAGTAAGGGGGAGGAAATTTCAACAGGCGACATCTACGACATCTGGGAAGCGTGGCTTAGCCTTACCGCTATCAAGGATCTTCATCACTGTGTTTCACCCTCTGAATACAAACGTGATTACATCCAGTTCCACGCGGTGATGGTCAATGCATTTGGCTACGCAATTCAGGAACTCATTAAACATCGCCCGGTTCAGGGGGTTGTGTTGTTGATCGAAGAGTTAGTGACCAAGAGCACATCTCTTGATCTGGAGAACTTTTTCGAGATTTCTAACTGGGGCGGCATTTGCGCGAATACAGATAAAGAAAGGGCAACAGTGATTGCCAGTATTCCAGCTCAGAAGGCTGCCGGTCAGCGCTTAGCTCTTGCGATTCAACAAGCCTCTTTCAAACCGGATGCTGCATGACTGAGACAACCCGTTCGCATTTTGTTAGGCGTTTTTTTGTGAAAAGAATGCTGAACCTGTGGTTTGTTCCAGTTGAGTTTGCGCCAGCAATGTCGCCAGGTATGAAAATGCTCTGGTGGCGAGTTGGAAAATATTACGGCCGATTTCGGTTCAGTCAGTAAACCGGTTGCAGCCGGTTATAACTAAACGTGTGGAGTGATATATGACGAGAACATTAACGCTTGATGAATGGGCTCTCGAAGAGTTTTCCGCGCCAATACCTAGCAGACCAACACTGATGAGGTATGCGAAAAATGGAATGATATACCCCCTGCCCTTTAAAGCCGGGCGGTGCTGGCGTGTTGAAGCATCAGCGCGTTTCATTGGGATAGCCGAGAAGCCTGTGATCAACAAGGAAATAGATCCACGTTTAATGAGGATTCTCGAAGATGGCACGTCCACGTAAATATAACGTGAATATTCCCGGGCTGTCGTGCTACTTGGACGCCAGAACCAATAAAGTTTACTGGCGTTACAAGCATCCAGCTACAGGTAAGTTCCACGGTTTGGGGGACAACGAAGAGGAGGCAAAAGCAATCGCAATAGATGCGAATATGCAACTCAATCAGAGGAAAATGGCAAATCTCCTGAGAGTAAGAAATGAAATTAGCCGTGAAGTGAATAAAGGCATCACTACCAATGCATGGGTTGATAAATACAGAGCGATTCAGCTAGAAAGGGTTAAAGCTGGTGAAATAAAACCCGATACAGCGAAATTGCGGGAACCTTCTTTACGAGCATTAATTTCTCATTGCGGGATAAAACCATTGTCGGAAGTCGGTGCCAGAGATATTGCTGGGATCCTCGATATTTACATTGAAAAAGGTCAGGGAAGGATGGCGCAGATGGTGCGTTCGAATCTAAGTGATGTATTCAAAGAAGCTCAGCATGCAGGTGAAGTTCCGGCTGGTTATAACCCTGCGAAAGCAACAAAACAACCTCGGGCAAAAGTTTCACGACAGAGACTTTCATTTGATGAATGGAAAGCCATTTATTCGGCTGCATTAACGTTACCGGTGCATATTCCCAGGGCAATGCTGTTGGCCTTAATTACAGGCCAACGGATAGGAGATATATCAAAGTTGAAATTTACTGATATCTGGGATGACAAACTTCATATAGTTCAGCAAAAAACCGGGGCTAAAGTGGCTATACCCCTTTCTTTGAAATGTGAGGCGCTGGGGCTGTCTCTTCAGGATGTGATAGCTGAATGCCGAGATTCTGTTTTGAGTCAGTGGATCTTGCATCATCACCGTTCACGAAGAAACTGCACCCGTGGTGGACAGATAACTAAAAGCACACTCTCAAAAGGATTTGCAGAAGCCCGAGATAAAAGTGGTCTGCTGTGGGAGGGAGAGAATCCTCCGACATTCCATGAACAGAGGTCATTGTCGGAACGCTTGTTCAGAGAGCAAGGAATAAACACGCAAGTTTTACTTGGACATAAAAATAGTCAAATGACGGAGAAGTATAACGACGACCGGGGGAAAGACTGGAAGGAAGTTGTTGTTTAATTAAGATGCCGTTTTGCAGAAGAATTTTGCAGGAGTTTTGCAGGGATGAACATTTACTCTTAAATAATAGTCAGTTAGCAGTTGATACCCATACCGAAGTCATAAGTGGTAGAAAGAGCATAGCCATCACCATTCTGATGACGAACGTCGCGGCCATTATTCGTGCCTTCACCTGCTGGTGTATAGTTAATGTCTTCGCTGTTGTTATCGCCATCATTCGCACCCTGATATTGCAGCGCAAAGTTCCAGCCTTTTACTTCACCAAAGAAGTCTGTATTACGGTAAGTCGCAACGCCATTAGTACGACCAACCATAAAGTTATCAGAAGAGGTGTAGGTATCGCCGCCGAACACTGGCAGCATATCGGTCCAGGCTTCAATGTCATACACAACGCCGTAGTTACGGCCGTAATCGAATGAACCGAAGTCAGCGAATTTCAGACCTGCAAAGCCCAGACGGGTGGCGTTGCCTGATGTACCTGTATTTTCAGAATTATTAGCCTGGACGTTGTATTCCCACTGGCCGTAACCGGTCAGTTGATCGGTAATTTGGGTTTCACCTTTAAAGCCTACACGAACATACGTTACGTCGCCGTCCTGACCTGCATCATCTGAAAATTGGTGACGTGCATCAACTTTGCCATACAGGTCCAGTTTATTGCCGTCTTTATTATATATTTCTGCGGAATGAGCTGCGCCTGCAACCAGTAATGCCGGGATAATAAGTGCCAATGCTTTTAATTTCATGATGTATTCCTTTATCATTTAATTGGATACTTGAATTTATTATATATATTTTTTCAATGAGTTAGACTCGTATTAATATTACCTGCAGAGTTCCGTGGTTCTGTAGATAAATTATCGGTTTTAATTTTATTATTTATTGCTAATTATTTCTGTCGGTGTTATCAATATTTCGAATGAATGTTATAGTTAATTTCATATAAAATATGTATTTATAATTATGTATTTTTCTGTGGTACTTTATTTCTGGGTTGTGGAATCATCACTGCAATCCTATTTACCCTTCCTTGGTTTTACTTATATTCTTTTTTAGTCGCCGTTTTACCCCTGTTAACGGCGTTAGTATGTCGCCCCGCCTGACTGCGGGGCTTTTTTTTGCATAAAAAAACCCATAACCGGCGAAAGTTATGGGCTCAACAAATGAGAGAGAACTAAAATTTCTACGACGAGGTCAGAGAGACTTTCCACAACAACCTGCATAACAGATGTCACGGTTGCGTTATCCGCAGCGGAAACACCGGCTATTCAGGGTACAGCACATAATTTCAGGAGAAGGCTTCTCTCATGGCACAGCTCGTTCCAGTAACTGAACCGCAATAAACGGATATAACGATCAGGAGCGGCGAAACCAGGCCGGATCACTGTTCCCCACATCAATACCGTAAAGACAGCCTGTGGCGAGAAAGCTTTCCAGCAGACGGGATGTATCCTGCGCCCTCTCCGCTGGTGGATGACTGACCTTGCGGTGCGTGATACGTTGCCATAGCGAACGGCGTTCAGCAGTGTGTACAGTGATTGACATACAGGCCTCCGGTTAATCGCAGCTTCAAAATCAAAGCTTTCTTTAACGCTGGTTTCAAAATCGTGGCAAACGATGCCTGCCGCGGGAATGAACGTAGTAAACCTTTTATGAACGGCAAACTGAACCAACCATTTTTGCTTTCTTTATGAAGTTTTGAACTATAACTCCCGCAGCCAAACGCCTTCGCAGAACAGTTTTGCACAGGCCAGACTTTGCTGATGACGTAATGCCGGATCTGCGGGATCTTGCGCGAATTGTACAAGCATGCCGGTAAAACATTGCGCGAGCATGACGGCAGAAATTTCTTTGCGGAAAAGTTTGCTTTGCTGATTTTGCACGAGGTTTTCTGCCATCAGGTTGATCAGCAAACGCTGTGTCTCTTGCGCCAGAGGTGGCAGCAAAAACACCTGCTGCGTCAGTTCATTGTTTTCAGCGAAAAAATTCAGCAACTTGCGAAAGCAGAGCGCCATCCGGTCCAGTACCTGATTTTCGGCAACGTCAGGCGCAATCTGTAATGAACGCACCAGTGCAGTCAGGCGTTCACGGAAAAGAACAATATTATTGCCGGTCATTTCTGCATCCTTACTCTCTTACACGTATGCCATTCTAAACGACTTGCTGGCAGGAACAGCCATTTGCGTTTGACCAAATCAGAAAAAGTTAATGACCGTGCTTAACAATTGCACATTGGGAGCGGCAGGCGTAAACCAGTGGATAGCTCACGCAACGGCACCGGGTCGGGTAGACCGTGTCTTGCGCGCAGCACCTGAAGAAGATACCGAATACATAGAGGATAGTCGTATGTCTAAAAATGGAAAAGTGGCTTTAGTGACAGGTGGTGGTCAGGGGATCGGCCGCGCGATTGCACTGCGTCTGGCGAAGGATGGTTTTGCTGTGGCCGTGGTGGATTTTAATGGGGAAACAGCGAAAAAAGTTGCCGAAGAAATTAATCATGCCGGTGGTAAAGCCATTGCTCAGTTGGCGGACGTTTCAGACCGGGAGCAAGTTTTTGCTGCCGTAGAAGCGGCCACCAGGCAACTCGGTGGTTTTGACGTCATCGTTAATAATGCCGGGATTGCGCCGACGACACTGATTGAAGACATCACCCCGGAAATCGTCGATAAAGTTTATAATATCAACGTGAAAGGTGTCATTTGGGGCATTCAGGCGGCGGTCAAAGCGTTCAAGTCACAAGGGCATGGCGGCAAAATTATTAATGCGTCATCACAGGCCGGGCATGTGGGTAACCCTGAACTGGCGATCTACAGTTCGAGTAAATTTGCGGTGCGCGGGCTGACACAAACTGCAGCGCGTGACCTGGCCTCGCTGGGTATTACTGTCAATGCCTACTGTCCTGGGATTGTGAAAACACCGATGTGGGAAGAAATAGACCGTCAGGTGTCAGCGGCAGCCGGAAAACCGGCGGGCTATGGTACACAAGAATTCGCCAAGAATATTACGCTGAAACGCCTTTCTGAGCCGGAAGATGTCGCGGCTTGCGTTTCTTATCTGGCCGGGCCGGATTCTGATTACATGACGGGTCAGGCTTTGCTGATCGACGGCGGTATGGTGTTCAACTGATCCCCTTTCCCGCCCGTCAGGCCTCTCATAATGAGGGGCTTTTTTGTTTCTCTTTTCTACCTGATCACTGTGTGGCCAGCGGAATATAGTATTCGCAGGTCACGCCTTTGAGCGCAGATTCACGCGAGTACTTCTCCAGGTCCGGTTGCATAATAAATTCAAGACCCAGCGTAGGCAAAAACACAGAATACAGATAAAGAATAAAATCGTTCAACCGGCTAAGATCGTACGGATAGTTGATCTTCAGATAACGGCTGGCCGGAACCAGGATGTTGTGGCTGTCGCTGGTGTGTACCTGATGCGCCACTGTATAATCCATCTGCAACGCATTCGCCACTTCATCATTCGTATCAGGCCGGCAGTCCGACAATCCCCAGACCGGTGCCCGCAGAGATTCCGGTGTTTCCAGATAACGCAGCAACTCCGCGCGGTGAACGTGATTCTTACTGTTGAATAAGGCTTCAATGGGGTAAGAATGCGAGATCGTATCCCCTTCAAACGCCATCACCGGTAACTCTACGATTTCATATTCCGGCTGCGGAAACTCATCGACGGTAAGCGGCGCGGTGATCCCGTTCATGGTCCATGATGCATTGCGGCGATACGTACCGGGAGTTTCGGCGAAATTCTTCTTGAACGATCGGGTGAACGTTTGCTGCGAATCGTACGAGTAGTACAACGAAATATCGAGGATAGGCATATTGGTCAGACGCAACGCGATAGCGGCCATCGTGAGACGGCGGTCACGAATGTATTTACCTAGTGCGTAACCCGTTTTACTTTTAAACAAACGCTGAAGATACCATGGTGAATAGCCGGTTTTTTTTGAGGCTTTTTCCATGGTCAGACGATCACTTAAGTTGACTTCGATCCAGTAGAGTAACTCTTTGATCAAATCGTCATGAAAATCAGGTTTTTGTTCGCTCTGCAAAATGAACTCCCTGTGCTGCAATAAAGTCGCGTGATTAGGACGCGACAGATTTTGAAATCATATGCACTACAATGGCATCCGCGCTCTGGCTAACGTTTTTTAGACATCAGAGGTTTCCTCACATACCGTTCGGCAGGCGTAAAGCTCATTTTCGATGGCGCGGTTAAGATTGTATTCTGCACAGTCTGCGCTCAGCCCGAGCGTTTCCAGGCGTGACATGGCATCCATGCTGCTTTACACAGATAAGCCACAGGAGTAACCGAAGAAAAGTAGATAGCTGAGGATAATGCCAAGACTTGAACGGATGTTCAAGTTATTTGAGAACGCTCATTCACCTGTGAATTTATATAGGTAAATGACTTGCAATCTCCTGCAAAAGCATACCCGCCGAGGCAGGCAGAAAAGTGAATATGAGAAATATTATCTGGCGGAACAGGTAAAACTGGAGGCCATTTTCGTGTCACCCTGTCCGTTGTATCGTGGGAATAACGGATAATCACACAACGGCATTTCGCGCCCGGCAGTTGCTTTGTTTGTATCAATCATCACTTGCTGACCCGGATCTATCCCATGAACAACCCATTTATCCAGGGTTCCTAATGAATCCCAACTCACCCGATATGTCCCGCTGCTGTGCGTGAAACCCGGTGCCAGGTAGAAACGGGCAAACTGATGAAGTTCTTGCTCACCAAATTCAGCTTTCAGCTTCTCGTAATACGCTACGGTGTTTCCCGGCGGAACAGCCATATCCGCCGTGCCATGCATCAGTAAAAGTTTGCCTCCATGCTGCACAAAAGTGTGAATATCGGCACTATCATTATCGATTTGTGCCGCCAGTTCTTTCAGCCTCGTCTCATGGGCTGCGGGATTAAACTGAAGAGAGTCGTAATTTGCATCTCGCATCACTTCGTAGCGGACAGCTTGATCGCCCATCATGTAAGGGAATGAAATAATGATATTACTGGCTTCTGGTTTTGGCTTGTTTGCACCGGAACCAAAAACACTGACTAACGCAGAAGCGTCTGCACCACGTAAAATTGGCCATGGGGCAAAGTGATCGCCAGTTAGCAGGTTGACACCCAGAGGCACCGGTTTATTAAGCATCTGGACCAGCGCGATTTGCGTATCTGAAAGGCAGTTGGCGCCTATATCTTTCCCATCCGGGCAGCGCAGATGAGCCAGTTTAAATGTCGAACTGCAGGCATCCGGATTGGCGACTACACCATCAGCCAGACCATCCAGTTTGTCACAGGCACCGGTAACGGCATTGGCAATCAGTGCGGCTTTGGCCGGCGAAATCCACGCGCCCGGCGTGTTGTAGATTGCCTTCCCGATGCTGATCCCGGCCATGTGCAGTTCAACGACGTTATACACCGGATGAATGGCAATCGCGCCGTCATAGTCAAGCGGGAAGCGCTGGATTGCCGCAAGCGCTTCGTGGCCGCCTTGCGAATTACCCTGAAAATACATGTGAGCAGGTTTTCGACCATAAGCCTGTTGGATCAAGGCAACGGCCACATCGTGTGTTTTCTTGATTTGCCCACCGGCAAAGTTATCCCAGGCTTCCCCGTTAAGGGTAAAGGAAGCATCGGATACTCCACCCTGATGGCCTGAATCACTGCCAAACGTGGCATAACCTTGCTTTATTGCGCCGGGTGTTGCTGCCGGCGCCAGACGTGCTGTATCAGCGTCTTTAATCGCACCGTCAAAACCACTGCCACCCAGTTGCAGGGCTTTACCATTCCAGTCAAGCGGCAGGTAAAGCTGAAAATTAATATCGGGCGCGTTGAGATCGACGGGCCTGATCTGCCCTTCAATCTTGCAATGTTGATTACCCGGATGGCCCGCCATTGCCACTGTGGTGACCCGCGCCCCCCTTGTCGGAAGCCCGATTGCGTCTGCATTGATATGCACATTTTTTAAGGCGACGCACTGTGCTTCGGTGAGGCCTTTTTCAGGGGCAGCTAAAACAGTAGCGGTGAACAGCATAAGCAAGCAGAGGCAGAAGGGAGCTTTCATCAGACAACGTTCATTCCGGCGGCTAAGTAGCGGCAGTTTGTCATTAAATGACCTTTTAAAGAAGTCTTTTGACTATTCAGTGTTTAAAAAAATGGTCACAATATGCATTAATTATATATCTGATGAATATTAATCTCTCGGAAAATTATCGACATCATTGAGTTTATAAACATATTAATAATGAATATCTTAAAATAAAGCAATGCAGGGTAATATTAAAAATGCGCAGTAATGGGTAATTATTTGCCTGTTATGGATGTTAAGCGTATATTCGCGTTTGCCTGAATTTAAAATGACGGCCTATATACATAATCATCTATTTTAAAAAGGAATTTATATGAAAAACTTATTTAAGTTAGCTCTTCTCACTGCGGTAGTTACGACACTTTCAGGCTGTACCGGTAGCGTTTTTAATAAAGAGAAAAATTGTGACTATACTTATTTGCTGCACCCTGCGATTTCAATTTCTAAAATGATCGGGGGTTGTGGTCCGGCAGAGAAATAAGTAGCGGGTTTTGTCATGCCGGACCTCAGTGTCCGGCATTTGCTATTCTGCAACGCCTGAATTCATAATCTTTACCGTTCCCCCCTTTTCTCATTACCAAGCCATAAGATCATACGAGGTCTAATTTTAGTTACAACATACAGATAACCAAATAATATCAAAAACACCAAAACTTAACCAAAAGTGTCTTCTGTATTTCTTCAGGATAAACGCATCCTGGTTTTTTGACTCCCTCTATCAGCACAGAATAAAAAATGGCCGCATAAGCGACCATTAACCCCTTTCAGAAATAGAGAATTTACCGCTTACGCCACAGTGTAAGTTCCGCTACGGTATGCTGGAATTTCCTCGCCGTTTCACGGATCACAAACGGAACATCTGCCGGTTGCCTAACCTCTTCAAATCCACTCGCCAGCAAACGTTTCAACGCCTGATGCGTCGTAACAGCTTCACCATTTTCCCGGAACCCGCCCAGCCAGTGCTCTTTCGGTGTAAACTCTTCGAGCCAGGTGTAAGGTGAAGAAAGCATGAGTAAGCCGCCAGAACGAATCATTGGCGTAATATCTGTCAGAAAACGTGCAGGTTCACGCAGTCGATCCAGCAAATTAGCCGCCAGGACCAGATCGTATAATTCCGCCTGCGGCTTCAGGTTACAGGCATCACCCTGCACAAAATTCACCCGCACTGTCTGCTCTGCTGAGATATTGACATCAGCGAGCGAAGCCTGGCAATAATCCACCAGTTCGCCCTCCTCCGGGATTACATACCGACAGGCTTCACCGCGTGCCAGAGCCAGAGCGACATCAATAAATCGCGCGGAATAATCCATTCCAACCACAGAGTCGAAATGACGTGCAAGTTCAAAACTGGCACGTCCCGTAGCACACCCGATATCCAGCGCCCTGCCACGATTAACTGTATTTTCAACTGCAATATCAACCAGTTGAACTGCATAATTCGTTACGTCGAAATGACGCGGACCGTACTGGAAATCAAGATACTGCGCCACCAGCCCGTCAGTTTCATAAGGATTCACTTTCACCACTTCCTGATTGCTGGAAATCACATAGCGGAAACCGGCATGCTGGAAAAAGTGGCGACGAAAAGCATAACGCGAAGATTTTAGCGCTTCATTGCCCGTTGAAATCCAGCTTCCGCCTTTGATCATGGAATGTTTACCATCGAATGTTGGCGTCGAAAAATCATCATATAAAGGATGAACACGAAAGCCGTCAAATCCACTGATCGGCGTAGACGCCCATTGCCAGACATTCCCCACAACATCATAAAAATCACCTTGTTCGAAATGATCAACCGGACAGGATGATGCCCACCATGCGAGGTTGATATTTCCCGGTGCTGTTTCCCATTCTGGCTGATCACCCTGCACCTGATTACGCAGAATCATCCATTCAGCTTCAGTCGGCAACTGTACTGATTCACCGGTCTGCGCCGCTTTCCAGCGACAGAATGCTGCCGCTTCCAGTTGATTAACTTCAGCAGGCCAGTCCCATGGCATCGGCACTTCTTCCGTCATGAGGCGAAGTTTCAGCCGTTCAGGTTCCCGGGGCGAACCCACCCAGAAAGTGGGCATTTCAGCCCGCGCAAAATCCCGCCAGCCAAGCCCTTCTTCGTCCCACCACTGGGCATCGTGATAGCCGTCCGCCTGTATGAAAGTATAAAATTCAGCGTTACTGACCAGCATCTTACTGGCACTAAATGCCTGAATTTTCTGTTGAGATGTGCCGTATTCGTTATCCCAGCCGTAGGTATCATCCTGCTTACCCAACGTGACAATGTCACCTTTCACCGCCAGCATAGTGTTATCAGGTACGCTGTTGCGGTCATGACGGGCGATTCCACACACCGGCCAGTGAGATTGTGGCTTAACCCATTCCAGCGGCAACTGACGGATCAATACACTGGATGTTTCCAGATGAATGCGCTCATGTTCAATGCCCATCAGAATCACCCAGGCAGGGCTGTCCCATCCGATGGGTAAACTCAGCGCCATGGTGTCAATAATACCGAGCACTTCTTCACGTACTTTGTCGCGGTATTGACGCAAGTTAACAACTGATGGCCAGTTATAGTTCTGATCGTCGAGATCATCCCAGCTCATTTCATCCACACCGATCGCCAGCATCGCTTCGATGTGTGAATCAACACGTTGAGGAATCAGCCCCGCAGCCATCAGCTTATTAATATAAAAAGTGGCGGTATGACCGAAATAAAAAATCAGCGGGTGGCGAAGCGAAATTGCCTTATTGAAATAGGCTCTTTCATCAGCGAGACAATCAAACAGGCTCTCGTACAGCTCCCAGGTTTGAATGAAATAATCGCGAATTTCCTGACGTTTTTCTTCCGCTGTTCCGGTGCTTAGCAAAATGGTCTGCGTCGGTTCTGGCAACCCGATAGCCTTGTTTTGTGTTGAAAGCATTATTAGTCCTCTGTCTTCTTGCGTTGCCAAATCAATACACAATTGTAGCAGGTCACATCTTTGGCTTATTCCCGGTCTGGTTTTTACCGGCTTTATATTCTCAATCGTCAGACATTAACATAACCTTAAAATCGGGCCTATGCTCGCTATCTCTCCATAAACAACAGCGAACTTTCACGAACATGCAGAGATTCGCCCTCAAAATGATGACGTAAATCGTAGTAATCTGGTGCATCAATGATGCCCTGAATATTGTCAGAAAATGCTTCCAGCGCCTGTTTCATCTGCGGCAGATAATCGTGAGTGTCATAAACACGGTCGATCCCTTCAAGCGAATGATTCATAATTTTGCGCGCAACATCATTCGGCACATTCAGGGAGGATAACTTGGAACGCGCCGTACGGCGTAAATCACGGGTGGTAAAAGCATCAATCCCCGGACCCCGTTCCGCACGTAGCAGGCGGCGTATAACCTGTGTCACCGCACCGCGTGATAACGGTCTTTGTGCATCGAGCGGTGAAGGCACCAGCCAGGGACTGTGTTTCGGACTGGCTGATAGAAGAGCATTGATGCAGGTGATCATTAATGGCGTCAGCGGCAGGTTGTGATCACGGGCCGATTTATTGCGCGTACCCTGTCGCCAGATGCCGATCTGCAAATGGAACTCATCTTTTCTGGCGCGCACCACTTCATCTGGTCGTCGTGCAGTCAGCAGGCACAAGCGCAATGCCCAGCGACATTGTTCAGAAATATCCCATAAATCAAGGCTATGCCAGAAAACCCAGATTTCAGCATCGGTTAACGTTCGTTCGCGTGGCGGGGTATTCCGGCCGCCGACGTCGCGGCGCTTCATGGTACTTAGTGGCGAATGTGCCAGATATCCCTGGGTTTCTGCCCAGCCAAAAAATTGCTTACAAAGCGCGAATACCCGTTTTGCTTCTGAAACTTTCCCGTCCGCCAGCAGTACATTAAACAAACGGTTCAGTCGTAAACGGGTGATTTTATTCAGAGGCACTTCGCCGATCACTGGCAACACATGTTTCATCAGGGATGAAACAGCAATTTCTGGCCGGCGTCGTGTCAGGATCAGTGAAAGCCGGATCCAGATATTGATCACCTGCCCGACCGTTGCATTGCCCTCCTCATCAAAATCATCCAGTTTGGCAAGCGGTGTCATTTTCACATTCTGCAGATAAGCCAAAACATGCTGACCAACATTTCCGGCAGCAAAATCTCCTTCGACTGTTGTTACGGATCCGATCTTACTCATCTGCCCAATTTCACCTCAAAAATCACAGGCCGGAGTTATAACAAGCCTGAGGATCTTAGGCAAAAGGTTTGTGACTCCAGACCTATTAAGTCTGGAGTCACACAGATCATTAATAACGAAAAATAGAGCGATTATGAAGGGGATTTATGGTGAGCCAGCCGTTGTGTGTTGTTCATAAAATCAACAGACATGATGATATAACGCATATTTTTTACTCATATCTTCGTTATACGTTATGAATTGGCGAAAAAACCGACGTTTTCACCCGTATGCATTCGCCCTAATAACGGTTGTCGTCATAAATAACGTCATGTTTCCCTAAAGAAAATTTTGCTTATGCCGAAATGTTAATAGTTAAGGATCCTTAATCTCACTTAAACCGCAGTCTGGCCATGGAAATGTCACTATGCGCAATAATCAGCCAATATCACAACGGGAATATCAATACCCTGACGACGCAACATTGATGTCAACGACAGATGCCGAAAGCCGTATTACCTACGCCAACGATGCATTTATAGAAGTTAGCGGTTTTGCCAGTGAAGATATTATCGGGCAGCCTCACAATGTTGTGCGCCATCCCGATATGCCTCCTTCGGCATTCAAAGATATGTGGGCTACATTACAACAGGGTTTCCCCTGGACAGCACTGGTGAAAAACCGCCGCAGCAATGGCGATCATTATTGGGTACGTGCCAACGTCGTACCGATCATTCGTGGCGGTAAAACCAAAGGTTACCTTTCTGTCCGCACCAAACCGACTACTGCAGAGATTAATGCAACCCAGGCGCTTTATGACAAAATGAATCGCGGTGAACTGAACAACCGCCGCTTGCATCGGGGATTGTTGATCCGTACCGGCATTACCCGCAGTTTTTCTATTTTAAAAACGCTTTCTGTGCGCTGGCGGATCCGCAGCGGTTTGCTGGTTTTACTCGTCCTTAACTCACTCGTCATTTCTGCGCTGACTGCCCTGCCCGTGATACAGATGAATACCGCATTGGCACTCAATGCATTTTTCATTCTGTTGCTGAATTTCTGGATGGAATGGCAGATTACCCGCCCGGTCGAACAGCTTTGCAGTCAGACCTTGCGCGTTGCCAGCGGCGCGAGTCATACGATCACGCCAATGGAGCGGGTCGATGAAATTGGTATGACGTTACGATCTGTTGGCCAGCTCGGATTGATTTGCCGTTGGATGGTGGATGATGTCAACGACCAGGCGCACAAAGTCCGCACGGCCAGTGAGTCACTGGCGAATGGTAATGAAGCCCTGAGTCAACGTACTGAACAAACTGCCGCTAACGTTGGACAAACTGCTGCAGCAATGAATGAGATGAGCACGACAGTTGAAAGCAACACACAGACGGCAGCCGAAGCCGACAAACTTTCACTGATAGCAAGTGCGGCGGCAGAAAAAGGCAGCAATGCTATGCAGGAAGTTGTCGGCACTATGCAGGAAATCACCGGCAGTTCGCGACAAATTGCCACCATCACCAATGTTATTGATGGCATCGCTTTCCAGACGAACATTCTGGCGCTCAATGCCGCAGTTGAAGCGGCTCGCGCGGGTGAACAAGGCAAAGGCTTCGCCGTGGTTGCCGGAGAAGTGCGCAGCCTGGCACAACGAAGCGCCAGCGCAGCCAGCGAAATTAAACGCCTGATCGACAGCAGTGTGGAAACGGTAGTGTCGGGATCGAAGCAGGTTGATCAGGCAGGGAAAACGATGGCCGACATCGTCTCTCAGGTGCGAAATGTGACGTCACTCATCGGGCAAATCCGAAGCGCCACTGGCGAACAAAATCAGGGATTACTGGATATTGCCAAAGCCATTGAAGAACTGGACCGCATCACACATCAAAATTCCATTCAGGTTCAGGAAGGTGCCAATGCTTCTTCAGGTCTGAAGCAACAGGCCGACCGTCTGGTTGAAGCCGTGGGGGTGTTCCGGTAACGTTATTCAGTAAAATAGAGGCGGCTAATCACCGCATCTATTTCAATAAGCTATGTCATTACAACGATCTGATTACACTGTTGCCAGTCTGAACGCTGATACTGAGCGGGTCAGATGAAGAACCTGTTCTTCCAGCGAGGCCGCTGCGGCAGCCGATTCCTGAACCAGCGCTGCGTTTTGTTGCGTCACGCCATCAATTTCTGTCACCGCCTGTTCAATCTGGCTAATCCCGCGGCTTTGTTCATCAGAGGCTATCGAGATATGTTCCATTAATATATTAATCTGAGTGACAGAGGAAATGATCGCTGAAATGGAATCGCCGGTGCGTGAGACCTCATCCGACCCTTCGCGAATATTCGCCACCGATTCAGAAATCAGACTTTCGATTTCTTTTGCTGCCATGGCGCTGCGCTGCGCCAGACTGCGCACTTCACTGGCCACCACTGCAAATCCACGCCCCTGCTCACCCGCGCGTGCCGCTTCAACAGCGGCATTGAGCGCCAGAATGTTTGTCTGAAAAGCGATACTATTGATCACACCTGTAATATCTTCGATTTTTTTCGAACTGCTGTTAATACGCCCCATCGTACCAATCACGTCCTGAGCGACTTTCTCGCCTGCGCGCGCGTTTTGGACAGCTTCACGTGTCAGACTGCTTGCCCGGGAGACATTTTCGGTATTTTGTTTTACCGTCGCACCAAGTTCTTCCATGCTGGCGGCGGTTTGTGTCAGCGCTGCGGCCTGTTGTTCAGTGCGGGAAGCCAGATCAATATTACCTGCGGAGATTTCCTGCGATGCATGCGCCACGGTATGGCTGGTGTCGCGTACCTGCCTTATAATTCTGGTCAGCGACTGACGCATATGTTCTATCGACTGCATCAACTCTTCAATCTCACTGCGGGATTTGGCCTTCACCGGTACTGGCGTATCGAGATAACCTTCAGCAATCTGACGGCAGTGATCGCGAGAACTCAGCAGCGGTAGCAGAACAAAGCGCTTCATTAACACCAGAACACTGATAATGATGATCAGAAATAACAAACCAAAACCGACCGTCAAACCGATACCAAATTTGAAATGACTTTGTGCAACATTATTAAGATTTTTTGCGTACTGTTCATGGAGGGCCAACACTTTATCCAACACGATTTCATACTGACGATCGAGTTTCACCACCGCAGGGATCCGGGCTTTGAACGCTGCCTGATCACCGGACTTTGCAGCGTCAATCAAGGGCTGGATACCGTTCTGGCGATAGTCCTGGTACGTATTGCGGTATTCATCGGCCAGTTCACTTTCACCAGGCAATTTCGGCACATCAAGATACGTCTGAAACGCCGCATCGGCTTTACCGATGACCTCAGTGACTCCGTCCAGAGCAGATTTTGACTGCTGACCGTCTCCATTTTCAATTTCTTTCATATATTCCATCACGCGAACACGCGAGGTTCGGCTGTGGTTAATGGGGTCGATAATAGAAAGCACCACACGGATTTCCTTGTTCACATCATCCAGTGAATGATTACTCCGGGTGAGCAGCCAAACATTCGAAAGCATACTGGTGAAAAAGAGTGCGAAAAGAATAACAAGAACAAGTAAAGACGACTTTTTAAGCGACATCGGGAGATTCTCAAAATAAAGCGGGAATCTGTTTATCGGCATTCCTGTTCAAATATTTAATATTTCCAGCGCACTATCTGCAATTTGTGGCACGATGATCGACCGTAGGAGAAATTTCCGAACATGTTTTAAAGACGTTTACTGCAGTCAAAACACCTGTGAGTAATCTGAGTGTTTTCCAAAAAATTATTGTCAACACTTACATTAAAGATATAAATATGACCTCATGCAGGATACTTACCCCTGCTTATCGTTATTAATACAACTAACCCCACTAAAAATGAAAAAATTTTCATGAAACTTTTTTTGAAAATTAATTGTAAACATTATCACCGTGAATACTATTATTGTTTTTTATAGAGTAATGATTATGAATTAAATACGATACTGAGTTAAGTTGAATGGTTTTAATGAAGTGATTTAAAAGAATAGTTAATTTATTTTTTGTCACTTTTTACTTGAAACTGCAGACCCTCATAAAATTTTACTTAAGTCACACCCGCATTCTATAAGGCCTGCTGCAAGTTTGGATAAAACTCCTATATATCAATGAACATAAGCGAGTGTGTCACGCCGCACCAATAGAAATGTTTTGTTACACCATTTAAATGTCAATGCTGCGTAATATTTACCTAAAATGTCACCACAGGTATTTACCTGCAATATTATTTTCAGAAAAATTCAAAACACACTGCGAAATGTTTCTCATAAATATTTTGAATCGCTTGTGACCCTGAATTATTCCGAAGTTTTCCTCGGAAAAGGATGTAGTTTTGGCAGGGTTGCCAATATCATATTTTAAGAATCATTGGCAGCGTTTATCACTCTATAAGTAAGGGATAAGCATGTCTAATAGCTTCCAGAATGAAATTCCGAAAGCGCGCGTTAACATAAAACTTGATCTACACACTGGCGGCGCACAGAAGAAAGTCGAATTACCGTTAAAATTGATGGTAATGGGTGATTACAGTAATGGAAAAGAGAACCGTCCGTTATCTGAACGCGAAAAAGTTAACATTAATAAGAATAACTTTAACAGCGTACTGGCTGAATTCAGCCCTTCACTGAACCTGACCGTGGAAAATACGCTAACAGGTGATCGCAGCGAAGAAAATATCTCTCTAAATTTCAATGAAATGAAAGATTTTGAGCCAGAACAGGTTGCCCGTCAGATCCCCCAACTGCGCGCGATGCTGGCAATGCGTAACTTATTACGTGACCTCAAATCCAATCTGCTCGACAACGTCACCTTCCGTAAAGAGCTCGAAGCCATTCTAAAAGATCCTGCGCTGAGCAATGAACTGCGCACTGAACTTAATGCCCTGGCGCCAAAGGCGTAATTGCCTCCACTTAATGGATTAATGCGAGATAATGCTCATGTCAGTCAACACTGAAAACTCTTCTTCCAGCCAGACAACGGTTCTGGATCGCCCTGAAGCCGGTACGGTATACGCTTCCCTGTTTGATAAAATCAACCTGACGCCTGTGTCCTCACTGGGTGATCTGAACGATTTTCAGGATACGTCTGCGCTGGCCGATGTCACCGCTGATCAGCGTGTCACTGCCGCTGTACAGGTCTTCCTTGAGCGCCTGAAGCTGTCCGGTCAGACGGTTGAACGTCTGGACAAAACCCTGCTCGATCATCATATCGCCGAACTCGACAGCCAGATCAGCCGTCAGTTGGATGTGGTCATGCATCACCCGGAATTTCAGCGTATTGAATCCGGCTGGCGTGGTCTGAAGTTCCTGGTTGATCGTACTGATTTCCGCCAGAACGTAAAAATTGAACTGCTGGATGTGTCTAAAGACGACCTCCGTCAGGACTTCGAAGATTGTCCTGAGATCATCCAGAGCGGCCTGTACCGCCATACCTACATTCAGGAATATGACACTCCGGGCGGCGAGCCAATCGGTTCTGTGATTTCCAACTACGAGTTTGACGCGTCGGCGCAAGATGTCGCCCTGCTGCGTAACATTTCTAAAGTATCTGCCGCTGCGCATATGCCATTCGTCGGTGCGGTCGGCCCTAAATTCTTCCTGAAAGATTCCATGGAAGAAGTGGCGGCGATTAAAGATATCGGCAACTACTTTGACCGTGCGGAATACATCAAGTGGAAATCCTTCCGCGATTCTGACGATTCCCGCTATATCGGTCTGACCATGCCGCGCGTACTCGGTCGCCTGCCGTATGGTCCGGATACCGTTCCTGTTCGCAGCTTCAACTACGTTGAAGAAGTGAAAGGTCCGGATCACGAGAAATATCTGTGGACAAACGCGGCGTTCGCCTTTGCGGCCAACATGGTGAAAAGCTTCATCAAAAATGGCTGGTGTGTGCAAATCCGTGGCCCACAGGCGGGCGGTGCAGTGACTGATCTGCCGATCCATCTGTACGATCTCGGCACCGGCAATCAGGTGAAAATCCCGTCAGAAGTGATGATCCCGGAAACCCGCGAATTTGAATTTGCCAATCTGGGCTTTATCCCGCTGTCTTACTACAAAAACCGCGATTACTCCTGCTTCTTCTCCGCGAACTCTGCGCAGAAACCGGCGCTGTACGATACTGCCAATGCCACTGCAAACAGCCGCATCAATGCACGCCTGCCGTACATCTTCCTGCTTTCACGCATCGCACACTACCTGAAGCTGATTCAGCGGGAAAATATCGGCACCACCAAAGACCGTCGTCTGCTGGAACTGGAACTGAACACCTGGATCCGTACGCTGGTCACTGAAATGACTGACCCGGGCGACGACCTGCAAGCCTCTCACCCGCTGCGTGACGCCAAAGTGACCGTCGAAGATATCGAAGACAACCCGGGCTTCTTCCGCGTGAAACTGTACGCCGTACCGCACTTCCAGGTGGAAGGGATGGACGTGAATCTGTCACTGGTTTCTCAGATGCCTAAAGCGAAAGCGTAAGAGGCCGGAGTGGTAATGAAAATTTATCGACCACTATGGAGTGAGGGGGCATTGCTGTCCCCTCAGCAGTTCCAGCAGCAGGCTTTATGGGAAGCACATAGTAATCAATGTGTTGCCCACCTGTCCGTTGTTAATCCCTGGGGCGTAGCCACAGCTGAGTTTGATGAAGGCTTGCTGAGTGTCAGACGCCTGCAAGCACTACAGCTGACCGTGCGTCTGCCTGACGGTTCTCTGATAGATACCGGGAGCAGCGATCTTCTCCCCCCTGCCCGGGATTTATCTCAGGATATTCCGGCACAAGTCAATGAGCTTACGGTGATGCTGGCGATGCCGTTATTGCAGGCAAACAGCAGCAACGTGCAACTCACTGACAACGCAGGGGATCGCCCGCTTCGTTATCGTCAGGAATGGGTGAAGGTTCAGGATGCATTCGGTCAGGAAGAAGAGTCCATGGCGGTGGCCCGTTATGCCTTGTCTCTGCGTTTTGACATAGAACAGAACGAGGAATACCTGATCTGTCCTGTATTACGTCTGGTTCGCGACGGTCAAGGCGGCTGGAGAAATGACAATACGTTTATTCCTCCGTTGCTGGCAATGTCCGCTCATCACGGGCTGGTATTGGACATGGAACAAATTCTCACACAATTACAGGCTAAACGCCGCCGCCTGATGGGCATGCGCCGTGAGAGCAATCAGCGTATGGCCGATTTTGCCGTCGCAGATGTATCACTGTTCTGGCTGCTTAATGCCCTCAATACGCACGTTTCGGCATTATCTGAACTGGTTAAAAATCCGGCGCGACACCCTGAACAAGTCTGGTTTGAATTATCGAAACTGGCGGGGAGTCTGCTGACGTTTTCCCTGGAACATGATATCGAAGCGATACCGGCTTACGACCATGCGTCCCCAGAGACCGTTTTCCCGCCTTTACTTGACCTGATCGGGGAGCTACTGGAAGCCAGCCTTCCCTCGCGCGTTATCTCGCTGGAAATGCACAAGATCAATGGCCAGCAGTGGAAAGCGCCTCTTAATGACAGTCGCCTGCGTGAAGACGCGGACTTCTACCTGTCAGTGCGCTCAACACTGCCCGCTTATCAGCTGATTTCCCAGTTCCCTGCCTTGTGTAAAGTCGGGGCTCCGGACGATGTCAATAATATTGTTAACGTCGCACTTAATGGCGTGCCACTGATCGCTTTAAGCCATGTCCCTGCGGCAATCCCTCTTCGGCTGGAAAATCAATATTTCGCCCTGGATCTCAAACATCCCTCTGCGCAGGCCATGCTGGATTCAGGTACGTGCATGTTCTATGTACCGGAACTTCTCGGTGAACTGCAACTGGAACTCTATGCGGTGCTTCGGTCATGAGAAATGAAATAGATATTGATGAGTTACTGGCCGATACCTGGCTGTCCGTTGTGCAGTTACGTAACGGCGTGGTTGCAGAAGAAGGCGAAGCTTTATACGAGCGCTGCCGCGCTCAGGTAGAGCGAGTTCAGGACCAATTACAGCTGGCCGGTTACGACAGCGAAAGCGTTGAACATATCACTTATGCCCAATGTGCATTGCTGGATGAAACCGCACTCGGTCGACAGGGTGAGGACAAGGCCCCTGATAACGGACATATTGCCTGGCAGCGGGCACCGTTACAGGCACGTTTCTTTGGCTCTCTTCAGGCAGGTGAAGCGTTATATGAACGGATCCGCTCTGTGCTGCGTCAACCGGCTCCCGATATCACTGTGCTGAGCTGTTTTCATCGGGTCTTATTGCTGGGCTTTCAGGGGCAATATAGCGCTCAAACCATCAACCCTCAGCAACGTGAGCAAACCCTCGCCGCACTTGCCGGGCGGGTCACGCCCTTCAACGTGGTGCTCCCGGGTGCATTGCTCAGTAAAACAGGACGGGTACGTGGCGGGGCATTATTCCGCTCACTCTGGTTCTGGGTTCTGGTTGCTATTGTGATCGTGTCCGGTGTCTGGTGGGGCGGGCATGTCTGGCTGCAACATCTGATTAATCAGCAATTGCCGGGGCAGTTCTGATATGCGCATCGGTTCTCGTTTATCAGTTTACTGCCTGACAGGGATGACAGGATGTCTGGCACTTCTGTTGTGCTGGGGATTCAGCCCATTTGCCGCCTCCACAAAATCAGTCATTACCCTCATCACAGTGATCTTAATGGCTGGACTGATGCTGTGGGGAAGGCGCCATGATGTGTTCGTCGATGAGACGACACGACTGGAAAACCTGCCGGAGATATCTTTTTCGCAGCCGGTCGTTCTTGTTTGCGGGGACAAGCTGGATGCGCTGTTTGGTGAAACTACGGTACGGATTACCCCACTTGCCTGTTATATCAAGACAGACATCGCAAAACCGTTATCCATTTTCGTTGATGCGGTGCTATCACAACGTCCCGGCTGGATCCGCCAGATGGCCGTACTGTACAGCGTTTCGCCGGAAATTCATGCCGATGAAGCTGTCTGCCGTGCCGCGATTAAAAGCTGGCGTCAGCAGTTTTATCGTTTGCAAAAGCGCATCGGATGCCGCATTCCCGTGCTGGTCAGTTGCTGGCTGAACGGAACGGCGTCGCCCTGGTTTGTGGGCGCTGCCGACGGAAAAATGATCGTCAGGGACGACGATGAAGGCGCAACACTGCTGAGTGACTGGTTGAGTTCGTCAGACATCAATATGCAGCCCGCTCGCCAGTCTCAGGCTATCTGTCTTGAGGCAGCCTGTTCATGGCTTCGGGACGTTGTGCTTGATGAAATGCAGCATCCTCAAACCCTGAGCATGCCGGTTCTTCCCGTGGCCGTGGGTGTCAGGTTTGACGCCGTGTCGGGTGTGCCCGATAACCTTTGGTCTGCAGCATTGACGCGGCGTACCACACTGAATGCGCTGATGCCCTTGCAATCAGAGAGCGTGGCAACTCTGCCTTTTCCCGATCCCTTGTTACCGCTGCTGTCCGGCACTACCCGACATATCAGGGCCGGACTGGCACCGGTAATCGCCGTCATTCTCATGATGTGTTTTGCGGTAACGGCCATTGGTTTTGTTGTTAACAACAACCACCGGCTCATTACGCGTATCGGTATGGATCTGAAGCGCTATCTGATCATTCCTGTGAACAATTACGTTCCGAAAGCACAAGCCGTTGCCGTGCTGAAACTGGATGCTCAGTTGCTTGAGCGTTATCACCGCCAGGGCGAGCCTTTACGTCTGGGTTTGGGACTTTATCAGGGTGAACGACTCTGGCTGACTCTGCAGCAGGAAATTGATCGTTACATTCCTCCCCCTCCACCGCCGCCACCGGCTGAGAAACACACAGCTAAAACCGTGCGTCTTGATTCCCTGTCGCTGTTTGATACGGGTAAGTACGAGCTTAAACCGGGCTCACTCAAAATGCTGGTGAATACGCTGGTCGATATCAAGGCCAAACCAGGCTGGCTGATTGTGGTGGCCGGACACACGGACATTACCGGTGACGCGAAAGCCAACCAGACATTGTCGCTAAAACGTGCGGGATCCTTGCGTGACTGGATGCTCTCAACCAGCGATGTCTCGCCGACCTGCTTTGCCGTACAGGGCTACGGCGCAACACGCCCTGTTGCAACAAACGATACCCCGGAAGGCCGTGCGGCTGCCGGTTACGCGTACCTGTGGGTGCGCCTCGCCAAACCCTACGGCGGCGACGGCTACGGCTGGCATATGCCGCTGACCGACGGCACAGAAGTGGCCATCGCCTTTGACGGCGGCGACCCTGACCGGCCGTATATCGCCGCCGCGCTGCACGACTCTGAACATCCCGACCACGTGACCGAACGGAACCACACCCGCAACGTTCTGCGCACCCCGTCAAATAACAAACTGCGGATGGAGGACCGGCGCGGTGAGGAGCACATCAAGCTCGCCACCGAATACGGCAAAACCCAGCTGAATAGCGGGCATATCGTCGATGCGCAAAACGCGCCGCGCGGGCAAGGTTTTGAGCTGCGCACCGACGAACACGGCGTCCTGCGCGGCGGTAAGGGCGTCTTTCTGAGCGCGGACGCCCAGCCGCAGGCGCAGGGTCAGGTGCTGGATAACAGCGCGGCGATGGCTGAAATCGACTACCTGCAGCGTCAGGTAAAGGCCCTCAGCCAGGCCGCCGCCGAGGCCAGCGCGCTGGAGGCCGACATCGCGGCGCAAATCGCCATGTTCAGCGAACGGCTGAAGCCGATAAATCAGGTGGTGCTGGCCAGCGCGCCACAAGGCATGGCGCTGACCAGCGGCGAGCATATGCAACTGGCGGCGACCCAAAACATGATACTGAACGCCGGTAACAATGCGGATATCGGGGTGATTAAGAACCTGACCGTCAACACTGGTGAGGAAATGGGCATCTTTGCCCTGAAGGGTGAAATGAGCCTGAAGGCCAGCGAGGGCAAGGTCGACGTTCAGGCGCAGAACAACCAGCTGGCGCTTGCGGCGGGCAAAAAAGTGAGCCTCACGGCGGTGGACGGCGACATCCTGTTCAGCGCGAAAAAGCGCATCACGCTGATAGGCGGCGGCAGCTACCTCATCCTGCAGGACGGCAAAATTGAGTACGGCACGGCCGGTGAGTATTTCAGGAAAACGCCGCACACGGTGCTGACGGTGGCGAATCCGGTGCGGCTGAAAATGCCCTATCTGCCTGGAGGCGGAAAATACGACCTGGCGCTGGATTTCAGGGATCAAGACTTAAATGCCATTGCGAACGCGGGTTACCGCATCACATTCGAAAGCGGCTCAGTACTGGCAGGCCAGCTTGATGAACAGGGATATGCACTGCATAAAAATGTGCCGTTTGAATCAGCCAGCGTGGAATACGTTTTGCCCGAACCCTTACCGGATCCGGACTGGGAACGTTACACCTCGCTTGATGCGGCAACGGACAGCCTTTTAACGAAATAACAGGGACAATCACCAATGGATGACGATTTCGAAAAGGCGCTGGCATTTTTCACCCCGCCACCTGACAGCTGGGTCTGCAGCGGACAAAGAAAAATTGAGGCCGCAGGCCAATGGATTTGGGAAACCCTGCAGGGAGATTTCAATACCGGACAAACTACCGGACAGGTCGTCACAGGGACGGTGATTTCCATGATCCCTTTTGTGGATCAGCTCTGCGATATCCGCGATCTGGTGGCTAACTGCAAAAAAATTAATGAAGACGACAGCGACACCTGGGCATGGGTTGCGTTATGCCTGACGCTGATCGGCTGCTTCCCGGTGTTAGGGTCGCTGTGCAAAGGCGGATTTAAAGTCCTGTTTTTGTATTTGCGCAAAAGTCATCTGGATCAGCTAAACAACCCCGGCCAGCTTTACCGTGCTCTTGAAGGCGCCATCGGCTTATTGAACGATTTTCTGAATATGCCCGCCACACGCAGCGCGCTGAAGTATCTGAAAATTTATAACCCTTACCGTTTCCTCGAGGAGAAATTACGCGGCGTGATCGACAGCCTGGACGTCTTCGATCTGTTAAGTGTTTTTGATGAACTCCTCTCCGGCACCAAAAAACTTCTCGATAAAGTCACGGCCTGGGGCCCGGCATCGTTAAAGCAACCCGTAGCCGCGTTGTGGAACATGCTGATGGCAGTACGCCGCAACGCGGACCGGATGCTGGGTAAAGCCCTCGCCCCCGTCACGGATTTACTGGAAAAACTGGCAAACCGCCTGCGTGTTGAAGGTGACAATGCCTACCGCGCGCATGTGGGCACCAACGCACACCTCTACGGCGGTGAACGGGCGGCAAAAGAAGTGGAGATGTTTAAGCAGGAAAAGCCGGATTGGGTGGATGTTGGGGCACCAACAGAAAAATTTAAACCGCTAGGTAAGCTATCGACTGTGCAATCAAAGAAAATTGCTGAGGGTTGGCCTGATATTAGTGAAAATTCAAATAATGTAGTTTTAAAAGGCAAGTTTGATACTTTCGATAATTCCTTGATAGGTGTTGAAATTCCTCCTGGTGAGATTCTCTATCGGGTCATTGACCCTAATTCTTCAGACAACAGCATCTGCTGGATGCGTAAGGCAGAGTTTGAAAAGCTGACGTCGAAAAGTGACTGGCGTAAAAACTTTGCCGTATGGAAAAGCTGGAATGAAAACGGAGAATATGTCGTTTACACCGTTCCGCCGGGACAGCCCCTCAAGGTCTGGGAAGGCCGGGCTGCAACACAAATCAATGAGAATGCCAAAGAATATTCGCTTGAAGGCGGAGCGGTACAAATCGTACTGGACCCGTCGCAGCTTAGAAAAGAGTTTACCGGTGAGCGGCGTAAAACCGGCTGGGGCTATGGTGATGTGGCCGGTGACCCTGTCAGCCCTTATCTGGGGCTACCGAAGCTAGAGAATAAAAACAACTGGTATGAACCAAAAGGAAAAGAATAATGGGTATTTTACATCCGCAGGAATGTTACTTTTTAGAAAAATTTATCTCAGCAGAACATTTTGCCGAAACCCGTGATGCCATTATTGCTTATATCGATGCACATGAAGAAGCCCTGGCAAGATATAAACGGGAGATGCCTCTCAATACCCGCAAACTCCCACAATGGCAGCAGGCAGATATAGTATGGGAAACTCGCGTGATGCCTAATATCAGACCGATGAAAGAACGTTACATGAAAGCTTATATTCTACGAACACATAACGACATCAAAGCATTCGATATCGGTCATGCTATGAGCAATATTAGCAAAGGTATTGTTGAGTTTTGGAATGGATGGATGACTGAATATGAAATAAATAAAATTTCTGCTCTTGAATCTGTGGCTAAAAAACTTGACAGGCGATTATCAATGACGCTGCGAGGGTCATGGGATGATGGGGATTTGACCTATACCGGTTGTGGAAGCTTATATTCAAACATTGAACTCCCAGCAAAAATACCTTGTTATAAACTTGATCCTTCCGTAAGGATAGAAATAGGACAAAACCCCGAACAAACAGGATTCTATCTTCCGGATATTAAGTTTGCACCAGCCCGGTTTATTCCCGAGGACTTTGGGCAACCAGTCCCTGCATCTCAGGGCATCAGGCGCAGTAACTGGTCCGACCCAGACACAGGTGAAAAAGATTACAGTTGGGAAGAAACTGAGTGGACCGAAACCGGCTGGACCCTTATCCGTCGGGTTGAAGGCGAATTTATCGATGTGCCACCGGAAGGTTTTTTCCCGAAAGGATTACCGGAAGAATTGTACAACTGGCCGGAAAAAGAGAAGTTATTGCGCCAGGCGGAACCCACCCGAATCACCGCGTACAGCGGCGAAACCAGCCCGCACTCCGGCCGCTGGGGCACCTTTATCGACGGCAGTTTGCGTTATGCTCATGTCAAACAAGGCCAAGCCCTGCCGGAATATGAAGATAAAGAAAGCAAGCTTCATCGTACGCTTTGGTCACTGCTGGAGCGGGATGATAAGGGCAGCGTTTTTATAAACAGCTAAATGACTTTTGTGCATGTAGCCGGTTTTGATTTAAACCGGTTACTGTGATTAACAAGGACGTGGCGGATAAATCTAAAGGAAACAATAATGGGAATTTTACATCCGCAGGAATGTTACTTTTTAGAAAAATTTATCTCAGCAGAACATTATGGCGAAACCCGTGATGCCATCATTGCCTATATCGATGCCCATGAAGAAGCCCTGGCAAGATATAAACGTGAAATGCCGATTAATACTCGCAAACTCCCTCAATGGCAGCAGGCTGATATAGTATGGGAGTCACGCGTGATGCCTAATATCAGACCGATGAAAGAACGTTACATGAAAGCTTATATTCTACGAACTCATAACGACATCAAAGCATTCGATATCGGTCATGCTATGAGCAATATTAGCAAAGGTATTGTTGAGTTTTGGAATGGATGGATGACTGAAGAAGAAATTTTGGTTATTTCCCAGCTAGAAACTATCGCATCAAAATTAGATCATAGACTTTCTGATTCACTGAGAGGTGCATGGGATGAGGGGGATTTGACTTATATTAATTCAATGTATGATAAATCAGATTTACCTAAGACGATTCCTCGTTATAAATTAGATCAATCAGTACGTATTGAGTTAGGTGATATTCCCAGCCAGACAGGATTCTATTTGCCGGATATTGATTGTGCACCCGCACGTTTTATTGCTGAAGACTATGGTAAACCGGCCTCAGCGAGACAAGGTACCCGACGCAGTGACTGGGTGGATTCAGAAACAGGTGAAAAGGAATATTGCTGGCTGGAGTCTCAGTGGGCAAAAACCGGCTGGACCCTTATCCGCCGGATTGAAGGCGAATTTATTGATGTGCCACCGGAAGGTTTTTTCCCGAAAGGATTACCGGAAGAATTATACAACTGGCCGGAGAAAGAGAAGTTATTACGGCAGGCGGAACCCACCCGAATCACCGCATACAGTGGCGAAACCAGCCCGCACTCGGGCCGCTGGGGCACCTTTATCGACGGCAGTTTGCGTTATGCTCATGTCAGACAAGAGCAAGTCTTACCGGAATATGAAGATAAAGAAGGCAAGCTTCATCGTACACTTTGGTCACTGCTGGAGCGGGATGATAAGGGCAGCGTTTTTATAAACAGCTGAATGACTTTTGGGCGAGTAACGGGTTTTGATTTAAACCGGTTACTGTTATTGACAAGGACGTGACGGATAAATAAAAAAGGAAAAGAATAATGGGTATTTTACATCCGCAGGAATGTTACTTTTTAGAAAATTTTATCTCAGCAGAACATTATGCCGAAACCCGTGACGCCATCATTGCCTATATCGATGCCCATGAAGAAGCCCTGGCAAGATATAAACGTGAAATGCCGATTAATATCCGTAAGCTCCCCCAATGGCAGCAGGCTGATATAGTATGGGAAACTCGCGTGATGCCTAATATCAGACCGATGAAAGAACGTTACATGAAAGCTTATATTCTACGAACTCATAACGACATCAAAGCATTCGATATCGGTCATGCTATGAGCAATATTAGCAAAGGTATTGTTGAGTTTTGGAATGGATGGATGACTGAAGAAGAAATTTTGGTTATTTCCCAGCTAGAAACTATCGCATCAAAATTAGATCATAGACTTTCTGATTCACTGAGAGGTGCATGGGATGAGGGGGATTTGACTTATATTAATTCAATGTATGATAAATCAGATTTACCTAAGACGATTCCTCGTTATAAATTAGATCAATCAGTACGTATTGAGTTAGGTGATATTCCCAGCCAGACAGGATTCTATTTGCCGGATATTGATTGTGCACCCGCACGTTTTATTGCTGAAGACTATGGTAAACCGGCCTCAGCGAGACAAGGTACCCGACGCAGTGACTGGGTGGATTCAGAAACAGGTGAAAAGGAATATTGCTGGCTGGAGTCTCAGTGGGCAAAAACCGGCTGGACCCTTATCCGCCGGGTTGAAGGCGAATTTATCGATGTGCCGCCGGAAGGTTTTTTCCCAAAAGGATTACCGGAAGAATTATACAACTGGCCGGAGAAAGAGACTTTAACCAACTAAAAGCTTTCATCGATTTACTTTCTACGTTGAAAAGAAACCACAGGTATGGACTATTGCTCATCCTAAAAAACAATAGCCATTGTTGAAATAGGAGTTTTCAACTCCGAAGTAGAGTTTGAAAAGGTTTCAATTTTTAATCCAGAAATTTGTATTTCCCAGCCCCGCCACATTAAAAATGCCATAACGAAAAGGAATGTCTCATGGCCACATTACACACCCTGTTAGCGCTATGCCCACAGGAAAACCCAGATATATTGATGCAAAAGGCCAAAGTGCAAACGGCGCTGTGGGAAAAATGGCTAAACCCGGTTAGCAGCGATAACGCAACTGGTGAAGATCCCGGTTATGACGATGATTTTCAACGTATGCGTGAAGAAGTTAATAAGCTTTCAGGCGCGGATACTGAACTGGTATGCCAGCTGGCGGAGAAATTACTGACCACTGTATGCAAAGACGTAAGGGTGGCCACTTATTACCTCTGGGCACGATTGCATCGCGACGGCGAATCGGGTCTGGCCGAAGGGTTGGAGCTGTTGAGCGGACTGGTCTCACGCTATGGCGACCAGTTGTTGCCATCACGAAAAAATAGCAGGCGGGCTGCCATGGAGTGGCTGGCAGGAAGTAAAGTCCTCGACAGCCTTTCGCTGTATCCCGAAGTCGATAAGCCAAAGTTTGAACGCATTTTGGCTGCACTCACACTGTTTGAAGACGTTATTACATCATGGGAAGACGCAAACCGACCACAGTTGGGCGGTCTTTATGATGCCCTTGAATCCCGACTGGCTCAGTCTGGTGGCTTCGATGCCGTTGTTCCGCAAAATAGCGGCGGTCAGGCAACATCTGATTCGCGCTCCATATCGCCGGACATGCCGACATTAAAGGTAATACAGTCTGGTCGTGAGTTACTCGATCAGGCTAAGGCGTTAGCTCAGTACCTGCGAGACCAGCCACAAGGCTGGCTATCAGGACACCGCTTGATGACTACAATACGCTGGGACACCGTCGACCAACTACCTCCGTTGGACGCTAAAGGTTGTACTCGCCTGGTACCACCCCGTACTGACTACCGTGCCCAACTCAAACGCCTGTATCTGCAACAAAGCTGGAGCGAATTACTGGAAAATGCAGATAGGATGTTTACCGAAGGCGTGAACCATTTCTGGCTGGATATCCAATGGTACTTGCACCAGGCACTCAGCAAGTCGGGGGCGCCTTATGATAGCTGGGCAGAATTTATCGAGCAGGATCTGCGGTTATTGTTGCTTCGTTTACCGGGACTCGAAACGCTCGCCTACAGTGACGGTACCCCCTTTGCAGACGAAGTGACCGCTGGCTGGATCACTCGTGATATTCAGTACAATGACGGGCGATGGCAATCTGAACCCAATGCAGTCTCTGCAAGTGGCGATGAAGATGTCCTTCAGCTTGAAACCGAAGCTCTGGCGCAGGCAGACAGTGAAGGTATAGAAGCTGCACTCAATTGGTTGCAGATTCGCCCGGGGATCACTACACCTCGCCAGCGTTGGCTAATACGGCTGCTCATGGCTCGTGTTGCTGAACAATATGGAAAAAATGAAATGGCACTCCACTTACTTGGAGAACTGGACAGCACAGGAAATAGCCTCACGCTGAAGCAATGGGAGCCGGCCCTGCTGTTTGAAGTAAAAGCACGACGACTCAAACTGCTGAGAATGCAATTCCAGCGCGGCGATACTGATAAAGCAAAACTCATCCTCGAAATGGACACGCTACTCGCCGGATTGGTTTCCATTGATCCTGCGCGCGCGGCAGTGCTTTGTGCTTAAGAAAGGACTTTAACCGCGAATGAACTCAAAATCCCCCTCTCTTTATGAAATCCTCACTGGCAACTTTGCCGGCGGCCTCGACCTGCACAACGTCAGCGAAGAGAATCAGGTGATCCTCTCTGTGCTTGATAACATGCAGCGCATTCTTAACTGTCGCGCGGGCACGCTTACGCACCTGCCCGATTATGGCTTGCCGGACATGAGCAAAATCCTGCAAGGGATGCCCGGCACGGCGCACTCGCTGCTGACCACGCTTTCCGGCACGTTACTCAAATACGAACCCCGCCTGAGAAAAATCAATGTGATATTGCTGCCGCAGTCCAGGCCGGGGCATCTTGAGTACGCCCTCGACGCCGAACTGAAAGACCTCGGACTTGTGCGCTTCGGAACAGAGTTTATGCCGGAAGGCCGCGTGCTGATGCGTCATATGAAACAACAGAATTACGTGTGACAAATTTAAAATATTTTAATTCCTGTTTTTTAAAATTTAATGTCAACAGGGAGGAGTAACCCACAATCATGAAATAGCCTCTAAATAAAACAGATCATATGCATGGAAAAGCTAACCAGGCGCAATGTCTGGTCATTTAAATTAATAAAGGGTTTTTATATATGTTTAAAGGTATTTTTTTACTGACCACCGCCTCATTATTTTCTTTAAGCGCGCAAGCGGGGCTATTTGGAGGCGAAGACTTCAAATGTGGCAGAGATGATGCTGTCAAAGCTGTTCAGGATTACATCAAAAGTGAAGCAGGAGCGAAACTGCAGAACGATTATATTATCAACTCCGGAGCATTCTATAAAAAAGACATCCAGGAATTTCAGAGTAAAATAGATTCAATACCCATGACGATTTCTAATGTCTCAACAACATCAACAACCGACGGAACGCTGAACTGTAGTGCAACAATAGCGGCACAACTTCCACCAGAAACCCTTGAAGTGTTAAAAAACAACCCGGAGTATCTGTCCAGTATCATTTCAGATAATGGGAAAATGAATAACGGTAAAGTTGTATGGAGTAATTATCCCTACAGCCTCAGTCTGGCTGATAACAAAAAGGATATATCTGTAAGCAGAGTTAATTACATTCAGAACTCTATATATAAAATGTCCACACTCGCAGTGAATAAAGATCATATCATCACTTCTAATTTCACTGTAAAATTATCCAACTCAAAAAATAACTATGCAAGAAGCGACCGAAACCTGAATGATATCTGGAAAAGCCTCCCGGACTCGATTAAAACTTCCATGAAGAAATCACAACAAGCGTGGGTGAATGAAAAAGCGCTTAAATGCGGAAAATTATCGGATGCGGATATGGAAATTACGCCAATTCAAAACAGGATTAATATTTATGATTGTCAGACAAAAATGACAAATGAACGCATCGCATTTTTAGGTGGCGATAATTATTAATTTACAATGCTAGTCAATGTGCACCCAAAAAATCGGGTGCACAAACTTTACCGCCAAATAAAGCTTTCTCAGGTAAGACAAGATGATAACCCAAGACAAAAACCGCCAGTTGCGCACCGGGGATGACCCGCGTGCGCTGGCTGATTACGCGGTTTTACGCGAAGAACTGAGCAAATTAACCCATCCGGCGCGTCCCGATGTGGACTGGAAAAAGGTGGAACACCTGTGTCTGAACCTGTTCCAGCAAAACGGTATCGAGCTGCAAACGGCCTCCTGGTACACACAGGCCAGAGCGCGGCTAGCGGGCATGCCGGGATTAAATGAAGGGCTGGCGATCCTCGAGGCATTAATTTCACGTCAGTGGCCGGGACTGTGGCCGCAGCCGGTGCACGCGCGGATGGAAATTCTTTCGGGTCTGAGTCAGCGTCTTCAGCAAATATTGCGCGGTATGTCACTGGAATATCATGATTTATCGCAGATTTATCAGGCAGAAAAACTGATCGCTTCGCTTTGCAATGTGTTGCAACGCCTTGAACTGAAACACGTCAGCCAGCTGGAAGCACTGACTAGTTTCATGCATGGTACTGCCGTCAGGCTGGAGAATATGCACGCGACCAGCGATGCAGCAATCGTTTTACCGGCGGCAGCGGCAGAAAAAGCGGAAAAAGAGTGGACCGCGCAACCCGGTGAACAATGGGTGTATGTTGCGCAGAGCGGACCTGCCGAACCGCAGGTGATTGCACCGCCTTCGCCAGTGAAACGTCCGGTGCAGTGGAAAGGGTTTATCGCAGGTATCGTGGTGACGGCATTGGCCGGTACCGGTTTTAAAGCCGGGATGGATGCTTTTTATCATCCGCAAACGGCAGAGCAACTGATGGCGACGCTGCCGGTATTACCAAAATTGCTGAACGCACAGACGCTGGAAACACTTAAGAACCAACAGGCTGAGATGCTCCACCGCGAGGCACCGGCATTTCTGGCCGCCACCCAACAGCAAACACGCCAGCTGGCAGCATTGTCACCGCGCTGGGCACAGGACACCGGAGCACAACTGGTAAAACAGGCGCAAATCCTCTGGCCGGATAACCCCGCATCTCAACAACTGGCAAAAAACTGGACACAACAGCTTAACGCCAGTGCGATACCGCTGGAAAACCTCACTGGCTGGCAACAGGCGAATACGCAGTTACAGCAACTGGCGGACAAACTCAACGGGCTGGATGAACAACGCGGTAAATACATGACCGTGTCGCAGCTAAAATCCTCGGTATTCGCCATCCAGCAGGCGCTGAACAGTTCGCCGCCAGTCGAAGAATCGCTGCGCAAACTGGCGCAGGATAAACAGCAGCAAAAAGGCATATCCCCGCAACGGATTATGCAACTGGATAACCAGTTCACGCAGTTGCTGAACAGGTATGTGTTGCTCCTCCAGAACTTACCGGCGACAACCGAAAAAAATGGTCAGGCAGATCACTGACTGATGTTTGTGGCGGCGGACGTCAGCCATCTTAAATTACAGAGGAAGTATGTCAGCAAAAGAACGGTTTCTAAAAAAATTACAAGACAGCCAACCTCGCACTGGCTCTTTTGAAAATAAAGGTCAGGCGGATATCGCCGAGTTCCGGCAGCGGATCAGCCTGCTGCAGGAAAACATGGAAGAATGGCTGGAAGGCACCGGTATACGGATCGAAGGCACCACTATCTCACTGGTTGAATGTCTGATGGGCGGGAAATCATTCAGCGTTCCGGGTATACGGCTGTTTTATGAAGACAGGCAGGTGAAATTCACGCCGGTCTATTTATATGGCCAGGGCGTCACAGGCTGTGTGGAATCCAGTCTTTGCGTTCAGGGTCGCGTCACTGTCCTGTGCCGGTTGTTTATGCGTGCTGGCGAAAACAGGGACTGGACATGGCGCCCTGCAAATCCCTTCACCGGGCCAGAGCGGGCGTTTAGTGAAGATGCCTTTTTTTGAGCTGATAGGAGGCTTATTACCCTGACGCCTTCGGGCGTCTTTTTTCCTCAGTCACCCGGGCAGACTTCCGTTAAAATGTAAAAAAATGCTACAAAAATTACCTTCCGGCTCCATTTTTCACCAAAACCGATGACATAAATTTACATTGCATTAAAAATAAGAATGCGCTGTCACTCCTGCAAATTTAACTTTCTTGTTACCAATTTTGCACACAACAAGCCATTACCGAATGCAGGGAAATTACATTTGAAAAACATCACAACTTTTTGATCCAGATCAATGCAACAACATGACCTCTCACTTTTTGTGGTTAATTCCCTTCCCCCGCTTTTCTCCGAATTTAGTTTTCCCGCCCCTGCTTTTTACCCGTACTGAAAGTGTTTCAGCGACTAATTTCCCCACGGAACGGTCCCTGTTAATCCCTTCGCGCGATGTGCTTAAATCGGCTTCTCGCAAAACCCCGGCAGTCCCACCCTTTCATTCATGACTTCACCTGCGAATGTCATACATCGCCGGTTCCCGTACCGGTATTGCTGTTTGGAAGGGTAACCTGACACACAAAAGAGGTTGTTATGTTTGGTCTTGATGCGCTAGAACTGGCCCGGATCCAGTTTGCCTTCACCGTCTCTTTTCACATCATTTTTCCCGCTATTACTATCGGGCTTGCCAGTTTTCTGGCTGTTCTGGAAGGCATGTGGCTGAAAACAAAGAAAGAGGCATATCGCGACCTGTATCATTTCTGGTCGAAAATCTTTGCCGTTAACTTCGGTATGGGCGTGGTCTCTGGTCTGGTGATGGCTTACCAGTTCGGCACCAACTGGAGTATGTTCTCGTCATTCGCGGGCAGCATTACCGGTCCGCTGCTGACGTACGAAGTGTTAACTGCATTTTTCCTCGAAGCTGGCTTCCTCGGCGTGATGCTGTTCGGCTGGAACCGCGTCGGACCGGGCCTGCACTTCTTCTCTACCTGCATGGTGGCGCTCGGCACACTGATGTCGACGTTCTGGATCCTCGCTTCCAACAGCTGGATGCAAACCCCGCAGGGCTACGAGATTGTTAACAACCTGGTGGTGCCGGTCAGCTGGATGAAGGTTATCTTCAACCCGTCCTTCCCGTTCCGCTTAATGCACATGACCACCGCCGCGTTTCTGGCGTCTGCCTTCTTCGTGGGCTCTGCTGCGGCATGGCATTTGCTGCGCGGTCGCGATACGCCAGCCATTCGCACCATGTTGTCGATGGCAATGTGGATGGCGCTGATCGTCTCGCCAATTCAGGCATTCCTGGGCGATGCGCACGGCCTGAATACCCTGAAATATCAGCCCGCTAAAATCGCGGCCATCGAAGGCCACTGGGAAAATAAAGACAACAAACCTTCCCCGCTGGTGCTGATCGGCTATCCCGATATGAACCGTGAAGAAACCCGTTACGCGATTGAAATCCCGTATCTGGGCAGCCTGATCCTGACGCACAGCCTGACCCATCAGATCCCGGCGCTGAAATCCTTCCCGAAAGAAGACCGCCCGAACTCTTCCGTCATCTTCTATACCTTCCGCATCATGGCCGGTCTCGGCATGCTGATGATTTTGCTGGGGGTACTGAGCCTGATCCTGCGCCGTGGCGGCAAAATGTATACCTCTAAAGCGTTCCTGCGCTTTGCTTTCCTGATGGGGCCTTCCGGTCTGCTGGCGTTGCTGGCGGGTTGGATCACCACGGAAATGGGGCGTCAGCCGTGGGTAGTTTATGGCCTGCTGCGTACCAAAGACGCGGTATCTAACCATAACGTCATCCAGATGAGCGTCAGCCTGATCCTGTTCATCGTCATTTACTGTTCGGTGTTTGGTGTCGGTTACGGCTACATGATGCGTCTGATCCGCAAGGGTCCGCAGGCGCACGAAGGTGAAAGTGTTGATCACGGTGGTCCGGGCCAGCACCGCACGCCTGCGCGTCCGCTGTCTGCGATTTCAGAATCACTGACTGACGAAAATAAGGGAGCTTGATAATGGGTATCGACTTACCGCTGATCTGGTTTTTGATCATCATCTTCGGCGTGATGATGTATGTGGTGATGGACGGATTCGACCTGGGTATCGGCCTGCTATTCCCGCTGGTGAAAAAAGAACACGACCGTGATGTGATGATGAACACCGTTGCGCCGGTCTGGGACGGCAACGAAACCTGGCTGGTGCTCGGCGGTGCGGCATTGTATGGCGCATTCCCGCTGGCGTACTCGGTGATTCTGGATGCACTGACTATCCCGCTGACCCTGATGCTGTTCGGTCTGATTTTCCGGGGTGTGGCGTTTGAATTTCGTTTCAAAGCCAGTCCGGCCAAACGTCACGTGTGGGACAAATCTTTCATCTGGGGTTCGGTGATCGCCACCTTCTGTCAGGGCGTGGTGCTGGGCGCGGTGATCAACGGAATTCCGGTGGTGAACCGGACTTATGCCGGTGGCGCACTGGACTGGCTGACGCCGTTCACGCTGTTCTGTGGTTTTGCGCTGGTGGTGGCTTATGCCCTGCTCGGCTGCACCTGGCTGATTATGAAAACCGAAGGCGAATTGCAGGAAGCGATGCACAAAATCGCTAAACCCCTGTTGCTGGTATTCCTGCTGGTGACGCTTGCAGTCAGCCTGTGGACGCCACTGACCCACAGCGATATCGCCACCCGCTGGTTCTCGCGCCCTAATCTTTACTGGTTCCTGCCGGTACCGGTGCTGGTGGTGCTGGTCTCCGCATGGATGTATCGCGCCATCAGCAAAAATGCGCATCACGCGCCGTTCCTGCTGACGCTGGCGCTGGTGTTCCTCGGCTATACCGGTCTGGGGATCAGCATCTGGCCGAACATCATTCCGCCGTCCATTTCTATCTGGGAAGCGGCTTCACCGCCGCAAAGTCAGGGCTTTATTCTGGTCGGCGCCCTGTTCATCATCCCGATCATTCTGGTGTACACCTTCTGGAGCTACTACGTGTTCCGCGGGAAAGTCACACCGGATCAGGGTTATCACTGAGGAATTGCATCATGAATCTCATCAGAAAAATGGATGACAGCAACATCACTAAAGCCCCGTTCTTAAAGCGTGTCGGCTGGATGGCCGTCATCTGGGGCGGCAGCGTGCTGGCGTTATTTGTTGTGGCATCGGTGTTTCATCTGCTGATGTTTGCGGCAGGAATGAGAAGTCATTAAATGAAAACGATTGGGAGGAATTTTGCTGGTGCACGCAATGTCGAAGCAAGCTTCAACTCCCTAAAATTGCTGTAATACCCCACCCCAACCCTCCCCTTCGCAGGGGAGGGAGCCGGGCGCTGTCTTCCTCAGCATCGGGAGATTAAGGGTCGGTTTGCCTTGCTCCTCCCCCTGCGAAGGGGGAGGCTGGGAGGGGGTTTAGCAGACAACTCTGCTATACCCTCTCCCTTTTTTATTTCTCCAGCACCCGCCCGATAAAATCGAGAATATCGTCCATCGCTTCCTGACGCGCTGCGGCGGAAGGCATGACGATCAGCTGATCGGAATAGCCATTCATGATGGCAGACAACTGGCGGGTAACGCGTCCGGCATCGGTCGGGCGGAACACGCCGCTGTCGATCCCGGCGCGGATAATGTCGGCCAGCAGCGCCAGCCACTTATGCACCATCAGCCGCGCCAGTTCGGCGTAAGCCTCATTATGCGCCGCCAGTTGCCACAGCGAACCATACAACTGCCAGATATCGCCCTGCGTATCGGGCAGATAATTGCACACCAGCGTGTGTAATTTTGCTTTGGGCTCAAGCGGTGAAATTTCAGCGGAAAACTCTTTCAGCTCCGCCATCATCACCACCGACAGCGCTTCAACGCACAGCGTCTGCCAGTCAGGAAAATAATGATAAATGTGGCTGCGGGAAATCCCGACGTACTCCGTCAGCTCGCGCGTCGTGACTTTTTCAATCCCCTTTTCGATAAAGAGACTGATGGCTCCGTCAAGAATTTTAGCCCTTAACGCTTCCCGGTTTTCTTTCATAATTTATCCTGTACTGGCATTGAGCAGTTGCTCAGACCGGCATTTTATCAGGAAGCCTGGCGTGTGCCCACGGACTTACGCAGCACGATTTTCAGCACCACGACGCTGGTAATCACCAGCACAGCCGCAGAAATCAGCACCGCCAGAAACGCCTGATCAAATGCGGTTCGAGCCAGACTGGTCAGTAACGAAGCATGCTCAGGACTGAGATGCCCGGCGAGCGTCAAGGCTTCATCAAGACTGTCATACGCCGTTTCACCGCTGACCAGTCCTTGCGGAAGTGTCAGGCTGCGGCTGTAAACCGCCGTCATCAGGCCGCCCAGCAAGGTCACGCCGAGCACGCCGCCCATTTCCCACGACACATCTTCTATCGCGGCCACCATTCCGGCCTTGTCTTCCGGGGCGTTGAGCATGATCGACGTCGAGGCTGCGGTCACTGCGCCACCAAGGCCAAAACCTAAAATAAACAGACTGATCAGCTGTATCACCGCGCTGCCATCGTAGACCAGGGCGTGAATGACGATGCCGAGTGCAGATATCGCGAAGCCGCCGAGCATCATTTTGCGCACACCGACACGCGGGATCAGCATACCCGCCAGCGGCGAGGCCAGCGCAGACGCCACCGGGATCGGCAGGATAAACATCGCCGCCATAAACGGCGTCAGTCCAAGCACCAGCTGCAACCGCTGGCTCAGCACCAGTTCGATACCGATCAGCGCAATCATTGAGGTGATCGCCACGCCCACGCCACAGGCAAACGCACGGTTGCGGAACAGTGAAAAGTCGATCATCGGCTGTACTGCGCGTTTTTGTCTTCTGACGAATAAACCGAGGAACAGGACGCCTGCGGCCGCAGAACCCATGATCACCAGCCACGACGAATTAATCTGGCTCAGCTCTTTCAGCGCGTAAATCACGCCCACCAGCCCCGCCATCACCAGCGCAGAACCGGCAAAATCACACGGACGTTGTTTATTACCTTCACCGCGCGGGATCAGCGCCTGTGCAAACGGGAAAACGGCCAGCACAATCGGCACGTTGATCAGGAACACCGAGCCCCACCAGAAATATTCCAGCAGCACGCCGCCAATGACTGGCCCGAGCGCCGCAGCGCCGGAAGCCACCGCCGACCAGATGCCGATCGCCAGCGCACGTTCACGTTCGTTGGTAAATACGTGGCGCACAATTGCCAGCGTCGCAGGCATCATCATCGCCGCGCCAATCGCCAGGAAAACGCGGGAGGCGATCAGCATTTCAGCGCTGGCAGAAAACGCCGCGCACAGGGAAGCGAACGCAAATACCGGCAGCCCGCTCATAAAAAGATTTTTGTGTCCGATGCGGTCACTGAGCATTCCCGCGCCCGGTAACAGACCGGCGACCACCAGCGGATAGGCATTCACTATCCATAATTTTTCCGATGCCGTGGCGCCCAGCGCCTGCGTCAGACGCGGTAAAGCGGTGTACAGCACGGTCATATCAATGATGATCAAAAAGAGTGTACTGGTGACAATCGCAAGTATCAGCCAGCGGTTATTGACGAACATAAAAAGTGCCTCAGATAGATTTTGAGCAAACGCTCAAGGCCAGCAAGGTACTTGAGCAATCGCTCAAAATCAAGCAGCATCTGCCTGACAGTTGATGAAGCGTTGAAGATGTAACGGGGGAAAACGTCAGATTTACAGGCAATAAAAAAGCCCGCTCGGAAGCGGGCTAAAAAGGGCAAAACAGACTTTTGTCTCAACTTTCTTATTATCTCCCTGGTGCAGGATTTCTTATTCTTTCACCGTCTCCTCGAGTGTGAAGCGCCCTAACGGGTTCTGGTGGAAATCTTTGATATTTTTTCGGGTCACGTTGCGGTACGGGCTGTAATACAGATCAATCCAGTTCACATCGGCTTTCGCCATTTTCTGCAAATCGATGTACATCTGTTCACGCTTCTTCGGATCCATCTCCACCCGCGCGGCGGCCACCAGCGCTTTCACTTTGTCATTGTGATAACGCGTCATGTAATTCATGTTCGAGTCATGGCCCAGCGTAAAGGTGGTTTTCTGATCAGGGTCGAGAATGTCGTTAGTCCAGTACATCACCGAAATGTCATAGTCCCCCGCCACTAACATGTCCCAGCTCTGGCTCGGATCCACTTTCTGCAAGTTGGCAGTGATCCCGGCTTTTGCCAGTTGCTGTTGCAGCAATACCGCAATCTGTTCATCCACTTCATCACCGGCATTCACCAGATATTTCAGGGTCAGATTTTTCACTCCGGCGGCGGCCAGCAGTTGTTTGGCTTTTTCCGGGTCGTACGGGCGTTGCAGGTTGTCAGCGTAATGATACAGCGCGCCATCAGGGATGTAGGAGTTGGCGATTTTGCCGTAACCAAACGTCACGGTATCAATAATGGCTTTTTTATCGATGGCGAAGTCCAGCGCCTGACGCACTTCCACTTTGCCCAGGTCACCGTGAGAATGGTTGATCAGCAGGTGATCTTCACGGGTTGACGTATCCAGTTCGACGGCGAGTTTCGGGTCTTTTTGCAGCGATGAAATGCGCGAGAACGGGATCGACAGTGCCGCGTCAATTTCTCCGGCCTGCACTTTCAGCATGCGGGTATTGTCGTCCGGCAGCGTCAGCCACTCGACGCCATCGAGTTTCACTTTTGCGGCGTCCCAGTAGTACGGGTTCTTCACCAGTTCGACTTTCTCACCGCGCGTCCACTCTTTCACGCTGAACGCGCCGGAACCCACCGGGTGTTCGGCAAAATCATCCGCGCCCTGTTTGGTCAGCGCCTGCTGCGAAATCACCGAGGCATTCGGCAGTGCCAGTTGAGAAAGGAATGCTGCCGACGGCGTTTTCAGGGTGATCACCAGCGTATGGGCATCGGGGGCTTTCAACGTATCGATAATGCTGTATGAATCCTTCCACAGCGATCCGGCGTCATCACGGATACGCGTCAGGCTGAACACAGCATCAGAGGCGGTCACCGGCGTGCCGTCAGAGAATTTCGCGTCGCGCATTTTCAGCGTATAGGTTTTACCGTCCGGCGAAATCGTCCAGCTTTCAGCCAGGCCCGGCAGCAGTTTGGTGCCGGTATTGTCAACGCGCACCAGCGGATCGAACACGTTGGAGAACACCCAGTTATCGGCGTTTTGCGCCGACTTGATCGGGTCAAATGTGGTGCTGTCTTCACGACGGCCGATGGTCAGTACCCCCGCAGCCTGCGCCATTTCGCTGACCAGACTCAACGCCAGCAGCACCCCGGCGGCCACAACGTTAAAATGCTTTTGCTTCATGTAACATTCCTTCAGTCATCGGATTGATCCCGTCGCTTTTGTGGTTATCAAGAACACAGGCGAAGGCATGGTCGGCAATATGCCGGGTTTCAGGTGCCGCACCGTGCCTGCACTCAGGCAGCGCAAAGGCACAGCGTGGATGGAAAGCGCAGCCCGCAGGCAACGAAACCGGGCTGGGTGGTTCTCCCTGTAACGGATGCTCCGGCAGCGGCCGGTCGGGGTCGATTTCAGGGATTGCCGCTACCAGCGCGGCGGTATACGGATGGCGCGGCGCATTAAACACCGTTTGCGTCGGCCCGCTTTCGACAATACGTCCGAGATACATCACCGCCACGCGGTCACACAGGCGGCGCACAATCGCCAGATCATGGGCAATAAATAAGATCGCCAGCCCCATGCGTTCGCGCAGATCCATCAGCAGATTGATGATCTGCGCCTGAATCGACACATCCAGCGCCGCAACACATTCATCAGCGACAATCAGGCGTGGCTCGATAGCCAGCGCCCGAGCAATGCCGGCGCGCTGACATTGTCCACCGCTCAGCGCCTGCGGACGGCGCGTGGCATGTTCCGGGCTGAGGCCAACCAGCGTCAGCAGCGTGCTGACCCGCGCCGTGATGTCCGCTTTCGCCACTTTGTTGTGTACCCGCAACACCTCGCCGATACTTTCGCCAATCGTCTGGCGCGGGTTGAGTGAGGAAAACGGATCCTGAAAAATCATCGCGGTTTGCTGTCGCAGACGGACAATGTCAGGTTTCATGCCGTCGGTAATCAGTTGCCCGTTAAAACGAACCCGTCCGGCGCTGGCATTTTCCAGCTGCAACATCGCCCGCCCGAGGGTACTTTTTCCGCTGCCCGATTCACCGACCAGCCCCAGCGTTTCGCCTGCGTGAATATGCAGGGACACACCGTTTACCGCCTGAACGTGACGCTTTTTGAGGCCAAAGCCGGAGACCGGAAATGTCACGGAGAGTGCTTCCACTTCCAGCAGCGGATACGGCTGCGGCGTGAGATCAGACGAATGACTCATTGTGCCTCCCGTGGTTCAGCGGATGATGACAGGCCGTTGCGTGGCCGCCCGCTGACATCGCGGGTTGATTTTCACGGCAGAGCGCGGACGCCTGCGCACAGCGCGGATGAAAACGGCAACCACTGGGAAAATGTGCTGCGACCGGTGGCTGACCGGGCAGCGTGATCAGCCGTCCGCTGCCGCCTTCACTGACCGGCTGACAGTCAATCAGGCCGCGCGTATAAGGATGCTGCGCCTGGGCCAGAACCGGCCGTTTTTCACCGGTTTCACATAAACGCCCGCCGTACATCACCGCAATGCGGTCACAGGTTTGCGCCACCACGCCAAGGTCGTGAGTGATCAGAATAATCGCGATACCCAGCCGGTCGCGCAGATCGCGGAGCAGACGCAAAATCTGCATCTGCACCGTGACATCCAGCGCCGTGGTCGGTTCATCAGCAATCAGCATTTTGGGTTCGCAGGCCAGCGCCACGGCGATCATTGCCCGCTGACGCATGCCGCCGGAAAACTCGTGCGGATAGTTATCTGCCCGTCGCTGCGGATCCGGAATACCGACCTGACGCAGCAGTTCCACCGCCTGACTCTGCGCTTCACGGCGGCTGGCCCCAAAATGCAGACGGCGGCTTTCAGCAATCTGCTGACCGATGGTCATCACCGGATTCAGATGGCTGGCCGGATTCTGGAAAATCATGCCGATCTCCCGCCCGCGAATGGCCGTCATGCGTTTATCGTTCAGCGTCAGTAAATCGGTGCCATTGAGGCGGATTTCCCCGGCACGAATATGCAGCCCTTCACCGGGCAGCAGGCGCATCATGGCGCGACAGCTCAGGGTTTTGCCGGAGCCACTTTCGCCGACCAGCCCGAGAATATCGCCCGCATTCAATGTCAGCGAGAGACTGTCCACCAGCGCCACGCCCTGCCGGTCTTCAATGGTTAAGCCGGAAACCTGCATTAACGTCATGGCCGTTCCCCCAGTTTGTCACCCAGTCCGTCCGCCAGCAGGCTGAAACTCATCGCCAGCACCACAATCGCCAAACCGGGGAAGGTGGTTATCCACCACGCCGTAGTAATAAAGCTCTGGCCTTCGGCGACCATCACGCCCCATTCCGCTACCGGCGGCTGGACGCCCAGACCGAGATAACTCACCGACGCGCCACTGAGTAACACCAGCACGCAGTCGGACATCGAGAACACCAGCGAACTGGTCAGCGCGTTGGGCAGAAGATGCAAAAGTAAGATACGCGGATGGCTGTAGCCCAGGCTGCGCGCGGCCAGAATGAAATCCCGGTGTTTAAGCGTCAGCACCTGCGAGCGCACCAGACGGGCATACGACACCCAGCCCACCATCGCCATCGCGATATAAAAACTGCCCAGTCCCGGCCCGAGAATGGCGATGATCGACAGCATCAGCACCAGAAAAGGAAACGCCAGCACCACGTCTATCACCCGCATGAAAAAAGTATCGACTGCGCCGCCGAGATATCCGGCAAACGCGCCGATCAGCGTGCCGAAGGTAAACGGAAAAATCACACCAATCAGACAGATTTGCAGATCAATCCGTGCCCCCCACATCACGCGGGAAAGAATGTCGCGGCCAAAGTTATCGGTGCCAAACGGATGGATGAACGTTGGCGGTGACAGTGTCACAGATGCATCCTGCGCAATCGGATCGAACGGCGCGATCCACGGACTGAGCAGCGCAATCAGAACCCAGACACTCAGCATCAGCATGCCGAGCCGTAACGCCTGCTGGCGCGGCAACCCGCGCAGGTGAAAATGCCCCATGCGTTGTGTCGCTATCTTTTCGGTCATGCTCATAGCTTCACCCTCGGATCCAGCGCCACAGTCAGTAAGTCTGCAATCAGGTTCACGATGACTGTCGCCAGGGCGAACACCAGCACCACACCCTGCACCACCATGTAATCACGGCTGATAATGGCTTTCACCAGCAACTGCCCCATACCGGGAATGGCAAATACGCTCTCAATTACCACCGTGCTGCCAATCAGCCAGCCGATATTTACTGCCAGCAGATTGACTGTCGGCACCAGTGAATTGGGCATCACATGTCGCCAGAAAATACGGTTTTCGTTTTGCCCCCGCGCACGGGCGGCGGTGACGTAATCATTCTGTAATTCCATCAGCAGACTGGCGCGCAGGTTACGGGTCAGAACCGCTGACAGCGCCAGCGCAACGGTCAGGCACGGCAGAAACAGGTGATGAATACGCTCGCCGACATCGCTGCCATAACCCGACACCGGGAACCAGCCGAGGGACAGGCTGAACAGTAAAATCATCATGATCGCCAGCCAGAACGCCGGTAATCCGAGGCCGATAGTAGAAAGTAAACGGATCACCTGATCTGCCAGTTGCCCGCGATGTCGTGCCGCTCCGGCCGCCAGCGGCACAGTAAACAGCATCGCCAGCAGCACGCTGCCGAGCACCAGATACAGGGTTGGCTCAATACGCGACATGATCAGCGTTGACGTATCCACACGGTAAATCAGTGACTTGCCCATCTCGCCATGAAACAGGTTGCGCAGAAAATAGAGATATTGCTGCCAGACCGGCAGATCCAGTCCGTACTGCACCCGGATTCGGGCGATGGCTTCCGGTGTGCTGCGTACCCCAAGCAGGATCCGCGCCGGATCGCCGGGTATGGCGCGCACCATCACGAAAGTCAGAATACTTATCCCCAGCAACACCGGCAGCAGTTGCAGCGGTCGCCAGAGCAAAAATCGGTAACGGTGCATGACAATCCTCTTAATGACAGTTTCTGGTGCAGAGCGAGAGTCTTTTCCCCTGTGGCTTTACGTTATCCGCAGTCAGGCCGCGCCGGTAGTTAGCAAAAATACTAGGTTTGCACCGCCAGCGATGTGGCACCGCGATTGCATAAATTTTCCTTACCAGGTGAGATTGAGCAAAACCGGTGCCCGATCAGCCCATTCAGACTGGCAAACAGTGATGCGGAGATAAATTCATGAAGCTCGCGGTGCAAGAGAGTGCAGTGTCTTTGCGGGAAACGACCGTTGATGGTGCGTTTGATCAGCTTTTCGCTCAGACCTCGCGCCTGGGGTTTGACGCCCTGATTTACGACTACACGCCGGTACCGCGTTCGCTTGAGGGCGAGCTGATCACACCGTCGCTGTTGCGGATGGGTAATGTGCCCGGCGACATGCAGCGGTTATGGCTGGAGAACGGGTATTATCAGGTCGATCCGGTGCAGCATTACGCTCTCGAAAGCTGCGCACCGTTTGTCTGGTCTTATCAGCGCCCGGACAATACCTCGCTGCAAAACCGCCTCAGTGACCTCAACAAACCGGTCACCCATTACATGTGCGATAACAACATGCCGAGCGGCGCGACGGTGCCGTTGCATTTGCCAAATGGTGGATTTGTGACGGTCACCGGCATTCACACCGGTGCGGCACATGAGCTGGATATTCATGATGTATTGGCCGAACTGAGCCTGCTGGCGCTGACCTTTCAGGAGTGCGTGTTTCCGCTGTTCGACAGCAGCATTCTCACCTGTCGCCACGTGCGCTTAAGCAAGCGCGAACGCGAATGTCTGACGTGGGCGGCAGAAGGCTTAACCGCCAAAGAGATCGCCCGCAAACTCAACCGGTCGATTGCCACCGTCACGCTCCATCTCAATACCGCCGCCCGCAAACTGGGGGCCAGTAACCGTGTGCAGGCCGTGGTTCGCGCGATGCATTACCGTTTACTCGACAGTTGATCTGCCCTGTTTTCTATCTTTTTTACTAGCTGTTCAACGCCGCCCCGATGTTTACCCTGTGGTTATTATTCACCGACAGGGGAAACAAAATGTACAACATCACTGAAGGCTATGCGCCGTTTCAGGAATACCAGACCTGGTACCGCATCTGTGGCGATTTACATAACGGCAAAACTCCGCTGGTTATTGCTCACGGCGGCCCCGGCTGCACCCATGATTACGTTGATGCCTTCCGCGATATCGCCGGAACCGGCCGCGCGGTGATCCACTACGATCAGATTGGTAATGGTCGCTCGACCCACCTTCCCGACAAACCCGCCGGCTTCTGGCAGCCCGCGTTCTTTCTGGCGGAACTGGATAATTTGCTGCGCCATCTGGGCATTGAAAAAGATTACGCGCTGCTCGGCCAGTCCTGGGGCGGCATGCTCGGTGCCGAACACGCCGTCATGCAACCTCCTGGCCTGAAAGCGCTGGTCATCGCCAACTCACCGGCCTCGATGGAACTCTGGTTGCAGGCCGCCGCCCGCCTGCGCAGCGAACTGCCGCCGGAGGTTCAGGAAACCTTACTGGCACATGAAGCCGCCGGAACCCTCAACAGCGCAGAATACAAAGCGGCGTCGCAGATATTCTATGCCCGCCATGTCTGCCGTCTCGATCCGTGGCCGGAGGAGGTAAAACGTACCTTTGCGGCGATGGACGAGGATCCGACGGTGTACCTCGCCATGAACGGCCCGACTGAATTCCATGTCATTGGCAGCATGAAAGACTGGACGGTGATCGACCGCCTGCCCGCCATTAACGTGCCGGTATTGCTGATTTCCGGCCGCTACGATGAAGCCGCTCCCGACGTGGTGCAGCCGTTCGCGGATTTAATCAAAGGCGCTGAATGGGTGATTTTCGAGAATTCGAGCCACATGCCACACGTCGAGGAACGGGAAGCCTGTATGAAATGCGTCGTGGAGTTTCTGGAGAGCAACAGCTCGCGCTGATGACGTATACAGGCTGCTTCTGACTTATCCCGAAGCAGCCTGAGGGAATATTCTTTATGCCCCGATGACTCACAGCATTAACGGCTGACACCGGGCGATTGCCCGGTAATGCGCTTATAAGCCCGGCTAAACGCAGCCTGTGAGGTATAACCCAGACGAAATGCCACGTTCTCGATAGAAATCTTGCTGTCTGAGAGCCACTGCGTGGCGAGTTGCATGCGCAGTTCCGTCACGTAACGCAACGGCGATACACCAATCATCGATTGAAAACGCGCGGCGAAAACCGAGCGCGAGATGTGCGACTCTGCCGCCAGCTCCGCGACGGTCCAGTTCCTGCCCGGATGCCGGTGCAGCGCCAGAATTGCCCTAGCCAGCCGGGGTTCCCGCAATGCAGCGGCAATGCCTGAGGCATTTTCACATCCACATTCCACCCACCCGCGAACAATCATTGCCGCGGCAACTTCCGCAAGCCGGGCCAGAATGCCTGCAAAGCCGATGCGGCCGGAGCATATTTCACGTTTCATCGAATCCATCACCGGCAACAGTCCGGGATAGCGTTCGCCTTTGGCATCCGCCACCATGGTTTCCGGCATCAGTTTACCCAGACTTTGCATTCCGCCCAGATCAAACGCCATGCAGCCATAAAAAAGAATCGCGCCCGGTATCGTATCCCTGCTCGGGCAGGTATCCACACCACTCACGGCTTCCCCTAATGGCGCGACAGCGAAGTCGTCAATGTCCTGAGCGGTATGGCCGGGTTCAGAAAGAAGCTGATGTGCCATTCCATGCGGCATAAAAACGACATCACCGGCAGACAATGGATGGAGCGCGCCATCCCCGGTTTTAAGAACAGCGGAACCGACGGCAAGATAGTGAAAATAAGCATGTCCGGGCCTCGGTTTGAACGCCATGCCAAATTCAGAGCCGGTCTGGATGCGGCGATATTGCACACCACGCAGACGCATTCCTGTCAGGAGTTCACTGATCAGGTCAGAAGAAAGGGCAAAGGGATCGTGCTGGGTCATTTCAGGAGTAATAGTCAAAAAAACAAGGATTTCGAATCATAGATCATCTCAACCATCCTGCCTAGACTCTGCGCTACGTTAATCTTCAGGAACATTTGAAATGAATCATAAAACAGAGGGCTCAGCGCCCGCGACCCGACAAGATGTGCAACAGGCTCCGCCAGCATGGATGGCAGTCTTCTCCCTCACCATGGGCGTGTTCGGTTTGTTAACAGCAGAATACCTGCCAGCCAGCCTGTTAACGCCCATGGCCTCAGACCTGCAGGTGACAGAAGCATTAGCCGGTCAGGCGGTGACGGTCACCGCGGTTATCGCGCTGTTTGCCGGACTGCTGGTACCGGGCCTGACCCGTAAGCTTGACCGCAGAACCGTTCTGTTAAGTTTTACTGTGCTGATGATCGCCTCAAACCTGCTGGTCGCCCTTTCCTCCAGCCTTGCCGTGTTGCTGGTGATGCGGATCCTGCTTGGCGTCGCGCTGGGCGGATTCTGGAGTATGGCCGCAGCGGTTGCGATGCGGCTGGTTCCGGAGAAACTCGTGCCGCGGGCACTGTCGGTTATCTTCAGTGGTATTGCGGTGGGAACCGTCGTTTCCGTGCCGCTGGGAAGCTTTCTCGGTGAACTCTATGGCTGGCGCAGCGCGTTCATTGCCGCGGCTCTGGTGGGAGGAGTCACTCTTGCTTTTCAGTGGTTCACATTACCGCGCATGGCGCCCCGTCAGGTTACACATATAGCATCAGTCTTAACATTGCTGCGCCGTCCCGGCATTGCCACGGGGATGTCCGGCTGTGTGCTGGCACATACCGGCCAGTATGCCCTGTTTACGTATATTCGCCCTTCTCTGGAAAGCGTGAGTCATGTAAATGCGGGCGGACTGGCCCTGCTATTGCTCGGATTCGGAGTGGCAAATTTTGCGGGTACATTGCTGGCTGGATGGATAATGACTTACAGCCTTCGCCTGACGCTGATTGTGATGCCTTGTTTAGTCGGTATCGCAGCGCTGGGGATGATATTACTGCCCGTTCAGATCACCGGACTCACTCTGCTGGTTTTGCTGTGGGGGCTGGCATTCGGCGGTGTCCCCGTCGCCTGGTCAAACTGGGTAACCCGCTCGGTGCCCGATCAGGCTGAGAGCGCAGGAGGCATGGTGGTGGCTGCCGTGCAATCTTCTATCGCGGCCGGTGCGGCACTGGGAGGCGTCATGTTCGGACTGGGGGGGATCTCCGGGGTATTTATCACGGCAGGTATTGTGATGTTAAGTGCTGCGCTGATCATTGCCTTGTGCGTCAGGGTTGGCCTGTCCGGTGACGGCGCAGAAACCCAGTCCCTTCAGCACGAATAGCGTCAGGGAAATACGCTGATGATCATTCAGTAAATTCCTAAAAACAGCTAAAATTAATTCCACACAAACATTGTTACCATTATATCCGAATACTCAATTTATCATCATGTTAAAACTATTTCCGGTTCATTTCCGTGAACCGGATTGAGCTATAACAGTTTTATTAAAATTGAATATACGTTTTAGGGATAACATTTACTCCCGGCAGAGTAAAAAATACAAACGAAATATAAAACCTTAAAAATCAATAAATTCCACTATTCTGGTGACAATGTTTTTAATTTTTATCATGCGCAGGCGGGAAATAACATAAATTCCGCCCCGCGAAAAAAACAACAAATAAATCATTGAATTTTAAAATTAAAAACGAAAATTATCTGAACTGTTATAGTGTATTTTCACCAAACTGTATCTACCCCGCAAAATAATATCAGTGCACAATCCTTTCATCTTAATCACGTATAAATCACAAGTGTACTCTGTATGTTAATTTTAATTAACGTGTCCCACTTTCTCCATAGGGGATGTCAGCAATGTTTGGATTAGATGCTTTTCACCTGGCAAGAATACAATTCGCATTCACCGTGTCTTTTCACATCATATTTCCTGCCATTACGATCGGGCTGGCCAGTTTTCTTGCGGTGCTCGAAGGGATGTGGCTGAAAACCGGCAACCGCAGTTACCGGGATCTGTATCATTTCTGGTCCAAAATTTTTGCTGTTAGCTTTGGCATGGGGGTCGTGTCAGGTCTGGTGATGGCCTATCAGTTCGGCACCAACTGGAGCGGATTCTCGCAATTTGCCGGTAGCATTACCGGCCCTTTACTGACCTATGAAGTGCTGACCGCATTTTTCCTCGAAGCCGGTTTTCTGGGCGTGATGTTGTTCGGCTGGAACCGGGTGGGGCCTGGCCTGCATTTCTTTGCGACCTGTATGGTGGCGCTGGGCACGCTTATCTCCACCTTTTGGATCCTGGCATCGAACAGCTGGATGCATACTCCGCAGGGCTATGAAATTGTCAATGGCGTCGTGGTGCCGACGGACTGGTTTAAGGTCATTTTTAACCCGTCATTTCCTTACCGTCTGTTCCATATGTCCATCGCGGCTTTCCTCGCCAGTGCGTTCTTTGTGGGGGCTTCCGGTGCCTGGCACCTGCTTCGCGGCAACGATACGCCAGCGGTTCGGAAAATGTTTTCCATGGCATTGTGGATGGCGCTGATCGTCGCCCCCATTCAGGCAATGGTCGGTGACGCCCACGGACTGAATACGCTGGAATATCAGCCCGCCAAAATTGCGGCCATTGAAGGGCACTGGGAAAATCCGCCCGGGGAAGCCACACCGTTAATTCTTTTTGGCATCCCGGATATGGAGCAGGAACGCACGAAATATGCGCTGGAGATCCCTTATCTGGGCAGTCTGATCCTGACACATAGCCTGCAAAAACAGGTGCCCGCGCTGAAGGATTTTCCGAAAGAAGATCGTCCCTATTCGCCGGTAGTTTTCTGGTCTTTCCGCATCATGGTCGCGCTCGGTCTGCTGATGATCACGGCAGGCGTGCTGGGTGTGTGGCTGCGTTATAAAAAGCGGCTTTATCAGTCCCGTCCGTTCCTTTGGTTCACGCTGCTGATGGGACCTTCCGGTCTGATTGCCCTGCTTGCGGGCTGGTTTACTACTGAAATTGGCCGTCAGCCGTGGGTGGTTTATGGCGTTCAGCGCACCCGCGATGCCGTCTCCGCGCACGGTGAAATGCACATGAGCCTCAGCCTGTTAGCTTTCCTGCTGGTGTACTCGTCCGTTTTTGGTATTGGCTACGTTTACATGATGCGTCTTATCAAAAAAGGGCCGGTGACCGGTGAAGGTGATGAGGTTTCTCACGGTGGACCAGGTAAGCCAAACACACCGGCGCGTCCGCTGTCTGCGGCGCAGGAAGGGCTGAGCAATCCTGAGGGAAGTAAAAAATATGATTGATTACACTATTATATGGTTTGGAATTATCGTATTTGCGAACCTGATGTACATCGTAATGGATGGCTTTGATCTGGGTATCGGTATTTTATTCCCGTTCAATAAAGACAAAACCGAACGCGACATGATGGTCAACACCGTTGCACCGGTGTGGGACGGTAATGAAACCTGGCTGGTACTGGGCGGCGCGGCCTTATACGGCGCTTTCCCGCTGGCTTATTCGGTGATCACCGATGCACTCACCATTCCGTTAACCCTGATGCTTTTCGGTCTGATTTTTCGCGGCGTGGCGTTTGAATTTCGCTTCAAGGCGACCGAAAAGCACCGTCCGTTTTGGGACAAATCGTTCATTGCCGGTTCCATCGTGGCCACCTTCAGTCAGGGCGTGGCCGTCGGCGCAGTGCTTAATGGCTTTGAGGTGACAGGCAGAACGTATAGCGGCTCAGCGTTAAGCTGGCTGGCCCCCTTCCCTATTTTTTGTGGTATCGGGCTGGTGGTCGCCTACGCGCTGCTGGGCTGTACATGGTTAATCATGAAAACGGAAAATGCCCTGCATCAGAAGATGTGCCGTCTGGCTAAACCCCTGGTGATAACGCTGCTGGCGATCACCGGTGTGATCAGCATCTGGACGCCGCTGACCCATGCCGATATTGCTCATCGCTGGTTCAGCATGCCGAATCTGATCGCCTTTCTGCCGGTGCCGGTACTGGTCTTAGCCTGTACCTGGGGAATTTTGCGGGCGATAAAAAGTCACGCGCACTATATGCCGTTTCTGCTGACTCTCGCGCTGATTTTCCTCGGATTTTCGGGGCTTGGGATCAGCATCTGGCCGAATATTATTCCGCCGGCCATCTCGATTTGGGATGCGGCATCGTCAGAGAAAAGCCTGGCATTTATGCTGGTTGGCGCGGTGTTCATCATCCCCGTGATCCTGATTTATACCTTCTGGAGCTATTACGTCTTCCGGGGGAAAATCAGGGAAAACGAAGGCTACCATTGATCGCAACAGTATCGGGCGAAATAACCGCATTTCGCCCGGTTATCACCGGAGGTTCCTGATGCAGGATATGACCGTTAATAGTAAGAAGCCCTTCTGGAAACGCGTCGTCTGGCTGATCGTCATTTATTCATTGAGTGTTTTATCACTGGCCGTGGTGGCATTCTTATTCAGAATGATGATGACGGCAGCCGGAATGAAGTCGCATTAAAAATACGATGTCAGATGCAGCGAACGTTGTCACCCTTGCCCGAAAATCTTAATCACCGCATCCAGATGTTCCTTCATTGCCTTCTTCGCTGCACGACTGTCACGGGCCTCCAGCGCGGTCAGGATCTCGAGGTGCTCAATCTCAGAACGGTGCGGCATGTCCTGCGGCGTGTAGTGTAATTGCAGGCTGCGGAACATGGTGCCATAACGGTGGCCGAGCAGGTGGGCGATGATGAAGGCATAAGCCGGATTTCCGCTGGCCTGCGCAATACGGATATGGAACAACCGGTCGCCGGGATGCGTTGCCGAGCCATTGCGGTTATCGCGACAGTTTTGTTCATATGCCTGCCTGATCGCCGCAAGTTCGGCGTCAGTGGCATTTCTTGCCGCCAGCGCGGCGGTTTCCGGCTCTATCAGACGACGGGTTTGCAACAGCGAAAACGGTGGCAGTTCAGCCGTAAAATCCAGCTCAATATTCAGCTCATCATCCACATCCGCCCACTGATTACGCCCCGCCTGCGACATCACCGGCTCCTGCGAAGGCGTGACCGGAACGGCAGGTTGCTGACGGACAATCACGCCGTTTCCCACCCGCACATCCACCAGCCCGATCACTTCCAGCGCAATCAGCGCCTCACGCACCGACGCGCGGCTGACCTGTAGCTGACTCGCCAGTTCACGCTCGGCCGGAAGACGGCTGCCGGGCGGAAATTCTTTGTTATCAATTAACGTTTTAAGCTGGTCAGCTATCTGCCTGTATATTCTGGGATTTTCTAATTTTTTTATCGGCATCGGACACCTGAGGTCAATTCTCATTAAGTGATTCAGCTAGCATTTTCCGGACAAAAATCTTGCTGATTTGTTTTATGCATGTAAAAAAATGGTTAACCGAAATGGCGTTTTAAGCAGAAGCTTGCCGAACATCTTAACAAAAAGCACTGCGTTTAACGCGTTTTTTTCACCTCCAATGGCCTGACCATTAGGCCTTTAAAACACCTTTTAGGGAGAATTGTTATGAACCTGGCCGGGAAAAAAGTTCTGATCACCGCCGCCGGACAAGGCATCGGTTTCAACACCGCCACGCTGTTTGCCCGTGAAGGCGCAGAGGTGATTGCCACCGACATCAACATCGACGCATTACACAATATTCCCGGCATCACCCCGCGCCTGCTTGATGTGACCGACCCGCAGGCGATTGCTGCGCTGGCAGAAGAAACCGGCGCGCTCGATGTGCTGTTCAACTGCGCTGGCGTGGTGCACAGCGGCGATATCCTGACCTGCACCGAACGCGAATGGCAGTTTGCGCTCGATCTTAACGTCACCGCGATGTTCCGCATGATCCGCGCTTTTCTGCCCGCCATGCTTGAGTGCAACCACGGTTCAGTGATCAACATGTCTTCCGTCGCCTCCAGCATCAAAGGTGTGCCGAACCGCTTTGCTTACAGCGCTTCAAAAGCGGCCGTGATTGGCCTGACCCGTTCTGTTGCAGCGGATTACGTCACCCGCGGCATTCGCTGTAACGCGATTTGTCCGGGCACGGTGGAATCGCCGTCCCTGCGCCAGCGCATCGCGGCACAGGCAAAGGCCGAAGGCCGCAGCGAAGCCGAGGTGTATGCGGCGTTTGTTTCCCGCCAGCCGATCGGGCGCATCGGTAAAACCGAAGAAATCGCCCAGCTTGCGCTGTATCTGGCTTCCGACGCCAGTTCATACACCACCGGCACGGTTCAAATTATTGACGGCGGCTGGAGCAACTGACACGCCAGCGGCTTTAAACATTTGATTTTCACCGATCTGACTTTCACAGAAGGACACTGACCCATGAAATTATTACGTTACGGCAACGCAGGTTCTGAGCGCCCCGGCCTGCTGGATGACAACGGCACGTTGCGGGATCTCAGCGCACATATTGCCGACATCAGCGGCGAATTTCTGCAGCCTGAAACGCTGGATAAACTGCGCCAGCTCGATCCGCACACGCTGCCACTGGTCGGCGGTGAACCACGTCTGGGTGCCTGTGTCGGCAAGGTGGGGAAATTTATCTGTATCGGCCTCAATTACGCCGACCACGCCGCCGAAACTGGCGCGGAGATCCCGAAAGAACCGGTGGTTTTCAGCAAATGGACCAGCGCGATGGTCGGGCCAAATGACGACGTGGAGATCCCGCGTGATTCTGTCAAAACCGACTGGGAAGTGGAACTCGGTGTGGTGATCGGCACCGGCGGGCGCTATATCAGCGAAGCCGATGCGATGTCGCACGTCGCCGGTTACTGCGTGATTAACGATGTCTCTGAGCGCGAATTCCAGATTGAACGCGGCGGCACCTGGGACAAAGGTAAAGGTTGCGACACATTCGGCCCGACCGGTCCGTGGCTGGTGACAGCGGATGAAATCCCTGACCCGCACCAGTTGAATCTGTGGCTGGAAGTTGACGGCAAGCGCTGGCAGAACGGCAATACGCGCACCATGATTTTCCAGATCCCCGAAATCATCAGTTATCTCAGCCGCTTCATGAGCCTGCAACCCGGTGACATCATTTCTACCGGCACACCGCCGGGCGTCGGACTGGGGCAAAAACCGCCGGTGTACCTGAAAGCCGGTCAGGTGATGCGGCTTGGGATTGAAGGTTTGGGTGAGCAGCGCCAGAAGACAGTGCAGGCATAACCCTTTACAGCTAAAGGAATTTTGCGATGACAACGATTACCGCTTTACGTGTTGAAGATGTGCGTTTCCCGACCTCGCTGGCGCTGGACGGTTCGGATGCCATGAACCCGGATCCGGATTATTCCGCCGCGTATGTGATTTTAGACACTGACACTCCGGCGCTGAAAGGCCACGGCCTGACCTTCACCATCGGGCGCGGCAATGAAATCTGCTGTGCGGCGATTAAAGCGCTGGAACATCTGATCGTGGGCCGCGAACTGGCGGACATTACCGCCGATATGGGCCAGTTCTGGCGCGATTTCACCAGCGACAGCCAGTTGCGCTGGATTGGTCCTGACAAAGGCGCAATCCACCTGGCGACGGGCGCTGTGGTTAACGCGGTGTGGGATTTATGGAGCAAAGCCGCCGGTAAACCGCTGTGGAAACTGGTCGCCGATATGTCGCCGGAAGAGCTGGTGCGCTGCATCGATTTTCGTTACATCACCGACTGCATCACGCCGCAGGAAGCGCTGGCCTTATTGCAGCAACGTGCCGACAACAAACCCCGGCGCACGGAGAAACTGCTGGCGGAAGGCTACCCGTGCTACACCACGTCAGCGGGCTGGCTCGGCTATCCCGACGATAAACTTCGCCGTTTATGTCAGGAAGCGGTCGACGCCGGTTTCGATTATCTGAAACTAAAAGTCGGGCGCGACCTGGAAGACGACATCCGCCGTGTGCGCATCGCCCGCGAGGTGATCGGCCCGGACCGCAAACTGATGATCGACGCCAATCAGGTATGGGAAACCAACGACGCCATCCCCTGGGTGAACGCCCTCGCCTTTGCCAACCCCTGGTTTATCGAAGAACCGACCAGCCCGGACGACATCGAAGGCCACCGCAAAATCCGTCAGGGCGTTGCACCGGTTAAAGTCGCCACCGGCGAAATGTGCCAGAACCGCATCATGTTCAAGCAGTTCATTATGCGCGAAGCCATCGACGTGGTGCAGATTGATGCCTGCCGCATGGGCGGCGTCAACGAAGTGCTGGCGGTGATGCTGATGGCGGCCAAATACAATCTGCCGGTGTGTCCGCACGCGGGCGGCGTCGGGTTATGCGAATACGTGCAGCATCTGTCGATGATTGATTATCTGTGCATCGCAGGTACGCACGAAGGCCGCGTCATCGAATACGTTGACCATCTTCACGAGCATTTTGTGCATCCGTGCGACGTCCGGGGCGCGGCCTATATGCCGCCGCAGGCACCGGGATTCTCCATTGAGATGCATCAGGCGTCGATCGAAAGATACCGCCATCACGCCTGACCTTAATGATCGAAAAGCAGCAAGGAGAACGCCGATGATGCGAATCGACAGCCACCAGCATTTCTGGCGCTACATCCCGCAGGATTATCGCTGGATAGGCGATGACATGGCGGTGCTGAAACAGGATTTATTGCCGGAGATATTGCGGCCTGCGTTACAACGTCACGATATTCAGGGCACGGTTCTGGTTCAGGCCTGTTCCTCTGTGCAGGAAACCCGCTGGCTGCTGGAGATCGCAGAGCAAACCGACTTTGTGCATGCCGTGACCGGCTGGGTGGATCTGTCGTCACCCGCGCTGCAACGGGATCTTGAGGCTATTTCGCACCCGATGCTGCGCGGCTTTCGTCATCAGGTTCAGGACGAGTCTTCACCTGCGCAGTGGCTGGAAAATCCGACCATCAATGCGGGTATTCGCCAGATTCAGCGGCAGGACTATGTCTATGAAATTCTGGTGACGCATCGCCATCTGCGCGATGCCGTGCAGTTCGCGGCAAAGCATGACGGGCATTTTCTGGTGCTCGATCACTTCGGCAAGCCGGATCTCAGCCGGGGTGCAGCGTACTGGAAGCAGCAGATTGCACCGCTGGCGGGGTTAAAACACGTCAGTTGCAAGCTCTCGGGGTTGCTGACCGAGCCGCGTCCGGCAGGTATGCCAGCCCGCGATCTGTTGCCGTATTTCGATGCCGCACTGGACGTTTTCGGTGCCGGACGCCTGATGTTTGGTTCCGACTGGCCGGTGTGTTTACTGGCAGACGGGGATGAAAATCCGTGGGATTTATGTGAACAGGCCACGGCCGCACTCAGTTCTGACGAGCAGGCAGCCATTTATGGCGGCAATGCCTGCACGATTTATCGATTACAGCCTTTACCGATTACAGGAAATGACTGATGAATCTGCATCTGCAAAATAAAGTGGTGATGGTCACCGGTGGCGGTTCCGGTATCGGCGCGGCGATTTCGCTGACGCTGGCGGAAGAAGGCGCGGTTCCGGTGATCATCAGCAATACCGAACCGGCCAATGAACTGATGCATAAACTGCAACAGCTTTCGCCACAGGCCAGTTTTGTACTGACTGAACTGCGCGACGAAGCCAGTTGCAAGGCAGCGGTGAATGAGGTGCTTACCCGCTACGGCAGCATCGACGGGCTGGTGAACAATGCCGGTGCCAACGACAGCGTCGGGCTGGATGCCGGTCGCGAAGCCTTTGTGCAATCGCTCGAGCAGAATCTGATCCACTATTACCTGATGGCGCACCTGAGCCTGAACGCCCTGCGCGCCAGCCGGGGAGCTATCGTCAATATCAGCTCGAAAACCGCACTCACCGGACAAGGCAACACCAGCGGTTACGCTTCGGCCAAAGGCGGCATTCTGGCGCTGACCCGCGAATGGGCAGCGGCGCTGCTCGGCGACGGTATCCGCGTGAACGCGGTGATCCCGGCGGAAGTCATGACGCCGCTGTACGAACGCTGGATCAAAAGCTTCGACCATCCCGAAGAAAAGCTGCAACAAATCACTTCGCATATTCCGCTGGGACAGCGTATGACCACGCCGCAGGAAATCGCCAACACCGTGGTGTTCCTGCTGTCTTCCCGCGCCTCGCACACCACCGGCCAGTGGCTGACCGTGGACGGCGGTTATATGCATCTCGACCGGGCCTTAACATGAAACGCCGCTATTGTCAGGCGCTGGATCTGGCGGACGATCCGGTGCTTATCGAAGAATATCAGCGTTATCACCGCGAAATCTGGCCGGAAATTACCGCACATCTGCGCCGTTATGGCATCGCAGACATGGAAATTTACCGGCTGGGCAACCGCCTGATGATGGTGATGGAAACCACGGAAGATTTTGACAGCGGACTGTTCGAACGCCGCAGTCTGGAGGATCCGAAAGTCTGCGAATGGGAAGCCCTGATGTGGAAGTATCAGCGCCCTACGCCGTGGACGCCCGCCGGTGAAAAGTGGGTGGAAATGGAGAGGATTTTTTCGCTGGCCGGTCAGAAATAGCTATACATCTCCCTGCTATGAGGGAGTTAACCGTTTTTCACGTTATCTGACATAAAAAATCAGCCACCTGAGCTGAACCCCTACATGCGTCACCAGATACTGAGGAATACAACATGCTCGCCGATAAAACTGCCGCGCCCGCTTATGCGCAGCGCAAAACGACGTCCGGTTTCCGACTGGCGTTCATACTGGTCACCACGCTGTTTTTCCTGTGGGGTTTATCCTACGGGCTGCTGGATGTCCTGAATAAGCATTTCCAGGACGTGTTGCACGTCAATAAAGCCCAGTCCGGTCTGCTACAGGCCGCCTATTTCGGGGCGTATTTTATCATCGCCCTGCCCGCCGGTTTCTTCATGGACAGGTTCGGTTATAAAGCCGGGATCCTGGTGGGTCTGTGTCTGTATGCCCTGGGCGCACTGTTATTCGTGCCCGCCGCCTCCGCAGGCAGCTTCGGCATGTTCCTGTTCGCATTGTTCGTGATTGCCCTCGGCCTGGGCTGTCTCGAAACCGCCGCTAACCCGTTCGCTACCGTTCTCGGAGATCCGGCCGGAGCCGAACGCCGCCTGAACCTTTCTCAGTCCTTCAACGGTTTAGGTCAGTTCATCGGCCCGATCATCGGTGGTTCACTGTTCTTCTCCGCCACACAAGGCACCACGACGGACGGATTGTCCTCGGTGAAAACCACTTACGTCGCCATCGCCGTGTTAGTGCTGCTGATTGCCTTCCTGTTCGGACGCACAAAATTGCCGGACATCCGCGAGCAAAGCGCTCCGGAAGATCACGGTATCGAGAAAGGATTGTGGCAGCACGGCCATTTCACCGGCGGCGTCATCGCACAATTCTTCTACGTCGCGGCACAGGTTGGCGTCGGTGCCTTCTTCATTAACTACACCACCGAACACTGGCACACGCTGTCGAACCAGAACGCGTCGTATCTGCTGTCTGTCGGCATGATCAGCTTTATGGTCGGGCGTTTCTTCAGCACCTGGCTGATGGGCTTTGTCCGCCCGGCCACGCTGCTGGTGGTCTACGCCATCATCAATATTGTGCTGTGCGGCGTGGTGGTGGCCGGTATTGATAATGTGTCGGTGATTGCGCTGGTGGCGATTTTCTTCTTCATGTCGATCATGTTCCCGACCATTTTCGCGATGGGCGTCAAGAACATGGGCAAACAAACCAAACGCGCCAGCTCGGTGATGATCATGGCGATTGTCGGTGGCGCGGTGATGCCGTATCTGATGGGCGCAATTGCCGACCACTACAACACCGCCGTTTCTTACGCCCTGCCGATGGTATGTTTCGCCGTGGTGCTGATTTATGCCGTGAAACAACGGGCGAAAGCGGCGATCTGAGAACGTTGTCATACAAAACAATCTGACTGCTCCCCCTCACCACACAGCCCCTCCTTAATACCCTTCGGGTGTCGGGGAGGGGTTGCAACCCTGCAAACCGCGTCATGAGTTTTAACATTCCTGTCATCCCTGATAGAAAAATCCTGTTTATACTTCATCGCGTATAAAGCTGGTTAATAACGCTGAAGGGTAAAAAAATGTCGATTCGTTCATTGCAGGCACTGTGTTTAACCAGTTTTTTTATTGCGGATGTTCGTGACGGGCTTGGGCCCTTTCTGGGGATCTTTCTGACACAACGCCACTGGCAGCCCGATGATATCGGCTTGCTGATGACCGCTGGCGGCGTGGCAGGGTTGCTGGCAACGCTCCCTGCGGGCTTCATGACTGATGCATCGAAAAACAAGCGGCTGATTCTGGCGCTGCTGTGCGTGCTGATCACCGGCACGACGCTGCTGCTCTGGCTCAGTCAGGCAAATGCCGTGGTGGCGTTTTCGCAGATCGTGAGCGGAATATGTGCTGCGTTTGTCGGTCCGCTGATCACCGGGATCACGCTGGGTCTGACCGGGCAAAAAGGCTTTAGCGCGCAGATGGGTAAAAATGAGGCGTTTAACCATGCCGGGAATTTTATCACCGCGCTGATTGCCGGAGGGATCGCCTGGTACTGGGGCATCGGCGGTATTTTCATTCTCATGACCTGCACGATGTTATTAACGCTCATCGCACTGACGGGCATCCGCCGCAGCGATATAGACGATGATGCCGCGCGAGGGCTGGAGTCTGGCGCATCCGCTCAGGTCCCCGATTTCTCGGTGCTGGCCCAAAATAAACCGCTGCTGATCACCGGTCTGACACTGCTGCTGTTTCATCTGGCCAATGCGGCGCTGTTACCGATGCTCAGCATGAGAATCGCTGCGGCGCCCGGCTCCGTCAATCCCGGCCTGTACGCTGCCGCAACCGTGATTATTTCTCAGATGGTGATGATCCCGGTAGCAATCTGGACCGCCGCGCGCATCGACAGAGTCGGCTACTGGCGCCTGATTATGCTGGCGCTACTGATTATGCCCGTCCGGGCAGCGCTGGCGGCGAGTTCTGCCGCCCCTTTAATGATGGTGCCGGTGCAAATACTTGATGGTTTCGCGGCTGGCGTACTGGGCGTGGTAGTGCCGAGCTTTATTGTGGTGCTGCTGCGCGGAAACGGTCATGTCAACGCGGGCCAAAGCGTGGTGATGCTGATGCAGGGCGTCGGCGCGGCCATGAGCCCGGCCCTGACGGGTATGATTGCAGGGCATTATTCGTTCGCTACGGCGTTCAGCGTTCTGAGCGTTATCGCCCTGACGGGGCTGCTGATCTGGTGGCGATATGCCCCGTTACTTTCAACACAGTCTTGTATGGAGACAAGCTAAGTCGTCGGTCACGCGGGGCGAAGCAAGCGTAAACATAGCCTGCAGAATCAGGCCAGATTCAAACCGAACAGGCGGCTCAGGGCAATTCTGCCGCTGTCGGTGACGCTCACTTCACGATAACCCTGCGTGCGGGATATCCACGCTTTTTGCAGAAAAAGCGTCATTAATGCCTGCCCCGCATCGCCTCCGAGATGGAAGCGTCTTTCGCTCCAGTCAAGGCAAGGACAGCAAGCCTTGCGGCGCGGGCGCGGATTGAGCACCGCGCCCAGTCGTTGAAAATGGGCTTTCCCGGCCGGAGTCAGCGCGTAACCGTCCGCTTCAAGCCAGTTTTCCTGCAGCAGAAAATCGTAGATTTTTACCGCCAGCTCTCCGGCCAGATGGTCATAACAAGTTCGTGCATAACGCAGAACGACCGGCGTCCGCGACGCAAAAGTTTTGTGGTTATGCATGGAAACCCCCATCAGGTTTTCCAGCAATCCGGCGATATGGTGGCCCGCCAGGCTGTAATACCGGTGGCGCCCCTGCGTCAGGCAAATCACCAGCCCGTTGCTGAGCAGCCGGGTAAGATGACCGCTGGTTGTGGAGGCGGCGATGCCCGCCACCGCACTGAGTTCAGTCGCGGTCCACGCGCGTCCGTCCATCAGGGCACACAAAATACTGACCCTTGACGGGTCAGATATTGCTGAAGCCACCAGTGACATGGATTTTTCAAGAGACTCATCCGGCTCACTGTCGTATTCGGTTTGAAGAAAATTCATGCAGAAGGTATCGCCCATTGTTGAGTGACTTCAGCCGCCCGGATATCGTCATCCGTCAGCAGAATAAGCCGGTTATCGTGGTCGCTGTACTGTACCAGAATGTTAATGCCATTCCGGGCGAGTGTCTGGGCGATTTCGCCCAGCTCGCCCGGCTGTTTCTGGGGTAGTTTTCTTATCAGCGGGCGTGACAGCTTTCTCACGTCAAAGCCAGCATCAGTCAGAACCTGACGGGCTTTTTCACCGTCTTCTATCAGGAAATGCGCATGCCCCGCTTCTGCCGTGGAAAATACGCCGCCGCCCTCCAGCCCCACACCGTTCATGCCCAGAATACGGCCAAGGGAGGCCAGCGAACCGGGTGAATGGTCGAGGATCACGTGAATGTCATACATGCTGATGCGCTCCTTTACCGGAAGACTTGTCGGAAGAATAGTCACGAAATACACGGGCAACGCGTATTCTGTAGAATGAAAAAATCGACTGTTTACCCTCTTTCTGCGCGGCCAGATGCATCAGATTCTGTTTCCACCCTGCCACCGACTCTTCATCTTCCCACCATGATAATGAAAGGATTTTTCCGGACGTGGTCAGGCTCTGGAATCTCTCGATGGAAATAAATCCCGGCGTGTCCGATAACAATGGTTTCAGTTCTGCCGCCAGTTCAAGGTACCGCTCACGCGCTTCGGGTACTGCATCTGCCTCAAAAAGTACTGCGATCATCGTTCTGCTCCTTCATGAATTTCGTTCAGCTTATTACCGGCAAAAATCAGATGCTTCGGTCAACACCGAAGTGTGTCTGTTCCCTGCGGGCAGGAACGGCATCCGGGGAGGCATGATCATGAATTTGTCTCATGTTCAGTGAATTTAAATCACTTTTTTTCACTCAATGACTCAGGCATAAAAGAGTCATCGCGATTCACTCTTAAAAATACGAAAACGACTGAAATAACGTAGATTTTTCAGCAGCCGGGACACCTGATAACAATGAATAAAAAACTGACATTTACCCTTAAAAGCATCCGTTTCGACGAGAATTATAACCCCTCGGAAAATACGCGTATTACCACCAATTTTGCCAATCTGGCAAGGGGTGAAAAACGCCAGGAAAACCTGCGCAACACCTTAGTGATGATCGATAATCGCTTCAATTCCCTGGCGAACTGGGATAATCCTAATAAAGACCGGTATTGTGTCGAACTCGATATTATTACTGCTCAGTTGAATATTGATGCTGAAGGCAAGGCCGACAGCTTCCCGGTGATTGAAATACTGAAAACAACTATCGTTGATAAAAAAACCCACCAACGCATTGCAGGCATTTTAGGAAATAACTTTTCCTCCTATGTGCGTGATTATGACTTTAGCGTTTTACTGCCAGAGCATAATAAGGATCAACCTGAATTTAGCCTGCCGGATAATTTTGGCGAATTACATGGGAATATATTCAAACAATTTTTAAAATCAGAGACTTACAAAGATAATTTCACTAAAACACCGGTTATCTGCCTGAGTGTTTCCAGCAAAAACACTTACTATCGCACGGGAAATAAACACCCTGTATTAGGCGTTGAATATCAGCAGGATGAACTCTCCCTGACTGATGAATATTTCGCAAAAATGGGATTACGGGCGCGGTATTTTATGCCTGAAAACAGCGTTGCACCTCTGGCATTTTATTTTTCTGGCGATTTGCTCAGTGATTACACTAATCTTGAGCTTATCAGCACCATCAGCACGATGGAGACTTTTCAGAAGATTTATCGCCCTGAGATTTACAATGCTAATTCTGCGGCAGGATTACAGTATCAACCCAGCCTGAATTACCAGGATTATTCTTTAACCCGTATTGTTTATGACCGGGAAGAACGTAGCCATCTGGCTATTGAGCAGGGGAAGTTTACTGAAGAATGCTTCATCAAACCTTACCAAACTGTTCTTGAACAATGGTCTGCCCATTCCGCTCTCTGATTAACCATAAAAAATATAAGGTCACCTGTGTATGAAAAAATTATTACCGACATCGACTGCGGGCAGTTTGCCTAAACCTTCGTGGCTGGCACAACCTGAGGTGCTCTGGTCCCCGTGGAAATTGCAAGATCAGGAATTAATTGACGGCAAAAAAGATGCCCTGCGTTTGTGTCTGGAAGATCAACAGCAGGCAGGTATCGATATTGTCAGTGACGGCGAGCAAACGCGTCAGCATTTTGTCACGACCTTTATTGAGCATCTCGAGGGCGTTGATTTCGAGAAACGTGAGACGGTTAAGATCCGTAATCGCTATGAAGCGAGTGTGCCGACAGTTGTTGGCCCGGTGAGTCGCAAAAAGGCCGTTTTTGTTGAAGATGCGAAGTTTTTGCGCCAGCAAACTACACAACCGATCAAATGGGCTCTTCCGGGGCCGATGACGATGATCGATACGCTTTATGACAACCACTATAAAAGTCGCGAGAAACTCGCCTGGGAATTTGCCAAAATTCTCAATGAAGAAGCCAAAGAATTAGAGGCTGCTGGCGTCGATATCATCCAGTTTGACGAACCGGCCTTTAACGTGTTCTTTGATGAAGTGAATGACTGGGGCATTGCCACGTTAGAAAAAGCCATCGAAGGGCTGAAATGTGAAACGGCTGTGCACATTTGCTACGGCTATGGCATCAAAGCCAATACCGACTGGAAAAAAACGCTGGGCACAGAGTGGAGACAATACGAAGAGATTTTCCCCAAACTGCAAAAATCTAATATCGATATCATTTCACTGGAATGTCATCACTCGCATGTTCCGATGGAACTGATGGAGCTTATCCGCGGTAAAAAGGTGATGGTGGGTGCCATAGACGTGGCGACCAATACCATTGAAACCCCGGAAGAAGTCGCCGCGACGCTGCGGAAAGCGCTCCAGTTTGTAGACGCCGATAAACTCTATCCTTGCACCAACTGCGGCATGATTCCTTTACCCCGTGGCGTCGCCAGAGGCAAGCTGGATGCATTAAGTGCAGGCGCAGAAATTGTCCGCAAAGAACTGCTGGCTAAATAACGTCGCCACATAGCCGATCACTTAAAAAGAATTTTGTCTGGGTTGCGCGATCATTTCGATCGCCAACTATCCGGAAACCCGCCTGAGGTGTAAGCAGCCCCGTTTTACGCCTGTTTGTTGTTTTGCCCGTGCGCTTTTTTACCCCTGTCACGGACGAAACTATTCCGATAAAGCGCGTAGCCGCGTTATGCCTTATAAGGCTGCGCGGCAATATCAATATCGATGTTAATCGTGTCACCGACCAACGACAGCAGACTGTCCATCGCGAAAGCAGAGCGGGAAATCGCCGTGTGTGCGTGCAGAATCAGGGACTTCGCGCTGGCGTCATTCATAACAGCATCCAGCACAACCGGTCTTTGGATATTTTTGATAGTCAGCATGCCAAAAATCTTAAATTGCCCATTTCCCGACTGCGTGACTTTTTGACTGGTGAACGTGACCCAGGGATAACGGTTTTCATCAAAGAACATACTGCTCTTTAACTGATGCGTCAGCAGCAGGTTCGAAGCCTCCAGCGAGGAAACCGGAATTCTGACATCTATATGATTCTGCATGTTTTGCTGATGATCTAAAAAAGCATCGCCGGATACCTGCGATAAATTCGCCTGCGAGGGATGTGTGCTGAGCATGACCCACGACAACGTAATGGTTGTGCGATCTGCGTTGATAACATAATGCTCCGGGGTGCCGGAGAAAGATAAAGATGCATAACTCATTGATAAAATAAATAAAAACGCTCGCAGCATGAGGGGTTCTCCAGAGGTTGACTCTGAGTAAACGTTTCAGCTGTTGTTTCTATTCGGTTGAAATCAGTATTAAGGCAAAAGCAGTGATGCACTGAGCATATCCTGCCCCGCCCCCATCAAATCCGAACGGAGCGCTTCCACCACTTCAGGGTCGAGCCCACCGCGCGCTGCGGTCTCCTGCATTATGATGAGGCTTTTTTCCGGCGAATATGCCGGTTTGTAACAACGGGCTTCACGCAGCGCGGCATAGCAGTCGGCGACCGAAATAATGCGCGGCCCGAGATCGAGCTGTGCACCGCGCAGATGGAAGGGATATCCCTTGCCGTCCGGCCGTTCATGATGAAAGCTGGCCATCCGGGCGATGTCCTGCATGCCGGCAATCCGCGAAAGAATTTTCCAGGTGAACTGCGGGTGTATATGGATCTGGCGGCGTTCGAAATCCGTCAGAGGCTGCGCTTTGGTGAGCAAGGCGGCGGGGACAACCAGTTTACCTAAATCATGCAGCAAACCGGCGACGCGGATCCGCGCGACACCTTTTTTAGAAAACCCGTACATTTGCGCAAGCCTGGCGGCGATACCTGCCACCACAACAGAATGTTGTGCGGCTGAACGGCAATGCAGGTCAATGACGACAGCCAGCAGGGCAGACAGTTGCGTCATTTCCTTGTCACTTAACACACGGTCAGCAAAGGGTGAAAAGGACGCGGCTGTACTGATAAGCGTGGCGGAGGCGAATTCCGTCCAGAATTCCTTTTCCAGTCCAAGCTCGCGTAACGCCAGCATGTCGTCGAGCAGGTAACGGGATCCGATGGAATCACACAGGGTTTCGACCGCGCGCACCGGATAATGACCGCGTGGAAATTCATGCAATGCCAGTAAATCCAGATTATCGGCCAGATCCAGCAGGCGGTTTTCTGAATGCTGCCGTCCTCTTGCGACGATCAGACCCGCGCTGTCGGCCAGTAACGGGATATCCGCAAGTTGGCTGGCGCAATCGTGCGGAGCATGTGCCCCCCTGCTGATATCACGTAAAAGTGCAGCAATGAACAACCGCTGTTGTGCCAACAGACTGAACTGGCGCTGACGGGCAATATTCATCACGATATAAGCACGCCGCACACCACGATGTCCGTTTTCAGGGCTTAACAAGTCCAGCGCAGAAGAAAATCCGATAAGAAAATCCGTAAAGGTAACGTCCACGTAACCACTCCCACTCATTCAACAATGCGAGAAGGAAACCGGATTTCAGGATGACAGACAATTTAATTGCCCAAAGTGGGTATATATAGGTTTTTATTCCTTAATGGTATCTTTAACACATATAATAATTGGCTTTTTTCCCTATGCTGGCTGAAGTTTTTACCTATACCTTTCACAGATTCTGATCGCGGAATGTAGACTGTATAATATTAATCTTAGCGGTGTGTAAATCCGAACGGGTTTGATGTGGCTTTACTTATTACTGTCAGGATCAGATGAAGTATCTCATTGATAAAGAAATAGAATTTAACTCAGACGATGGTACATTGCACTATCCTGCCAGCCAGGACGTGATCAAACTGACACTCCCGGCCGCACGGTTGCTGGAAGAATTTCTTTCATCTGAAGGGCGTGATCTGACGCGGGAATATCTGCTGGAAACAGTCTGGGACAAGCACGGCCTGCATGCTTCCGGCAATAATCTTAACCAGTACGTCAGTATTGTCCGCCGCAATCTGGCGCTGTTTGAATGCCACGAACTCATTATTACCCTCCCCAAAGTCGGTTTTAAACTGAATCCGGCGGTCAGTGTGCAACGCCTTGACGCGCCACCGCCTGCCGGGCAGGCACCGGCCTCCCCGCCTCCGCTCAGGGTGCAAACACCCGATTCAGTTTCTGCTCCGGTTAAACCTGCACGGCGTGCTCTTTTTATTCTGCTCTGCCTGCTGGTTCTGGTTAGCCTGTCTTTCGGCGCGTGGAAATACGACGACGCCACCAACGGAATGACCGAAATAAAACAGCCCGACACCGGATGCGATATTATTTTCCTTAAAGATATTTCGGACGATGCCAAAACTGCGGTGCTGGAACGGGTCAGTCACACACTAAAAACCAATAATCTGACGTGCAACAAAACCAACGTGCTCATTTATAACAGTGAATTATCCTATTCATCTCAAAACAACGCCCGAACACTGCTGTCCTTATGCACCCGCGGTAATAATAATGAGATTATTTCGTGTGATAACTTCTATCACTATAAGTGGATCAAACCATGATCATGATTAAAAAGAAGTGGTTCTATGCCACCGTCGCAACTGTTTGCGTCATCGCAGCAACCGTTCTTTATTTATGGCCATCCAAAGATATTCCTACCTTAAAATGTAAAGCCTTCGGCAAAGTGAATATGGATATTGAGCAGGGGCAACTGGTTTTTTCTATTGTTGAAAGCCTGCAATTTTACGATAAAGACAAAGGTATTATTCAGTACGAAGGCTATGTAAAGTCGGCCAAAGCCAGTACCTATCTTGAGCGTACCGTCTATCTCAGTCATGGTGTCAAAGTGGATAATAAAACCTATCATTTCACCATTGACAAAGTGACGCCGTCACCTTTGGATACCACGCCAGATGCTGATTTCGACCAGATGTGGCTGGAAAACACGGGCGATAATGCCTCACTCAACATTGGTGTTAAGAAGATACGGGACCAGGCGTATGTAGTAAGCAGTACCTATTCCCCGCAATTTGTTTGTGTCGCGTACTGAACACGCCCGCATTCTTCAGGTTATTCATCTTTAATAAAAGTAAAATTAAGAATAAAAACCTATTTATGTTGCAATCTGACATATAAATTGATGACGATGGCCGGAAGAGTGTTTTATAGCCACTCACTGACGGGGTATCCGTCTGGCGGCAGAGTGGCAAAGACTGCTCAGCGCCGATCACTTAAAAAATAGGTAAACAAATGCGTACTAACACAATCAAACTGACTGTCGCTGGCAGTGCAATTGCGGTATTTATGGCTTTCTCTGGCCAGACTCAGGCTGTTGAACTGGGTGCAAAAGCGGGCACAAATTTCACTGAACTGAACGCCGGTATGGGCCGTCAGACATCCGGTCTTTATGTCGAGGGTAACTGGGCGAAGAATACTCAAAATGGCCGCCAGATTGGTGGCGTGAGCACCGGTTTTAATATTCCGGCAGGCCCGGCAATGATTAATCTCGGCGCGAAAGCGCTTTATATGCAGGGTTCTACTTCTGATAATGAAGGCGTGGCATTTCCCGTCGGCGGCGGTATTACCGTCCCCTTCACCGACAGTCTGGCATTTTATGCAGAGGGTTATGCAGCACCTGATGCATTAAGCAATCGTGTAAAATCTTATTCCGAAGCCGATGCCGGATTTAGCTGGATCCCGGTCGCGCCATTAAAAGTGAAAGCCGGTTACCGCTATGTGGGTCTTGACGGCACTGCGGGAAATCCTAATGAACGTATTATTGATGGTGCGTATTTAGGCGCAGAGATGGATTTCTGATTTAACGTTTAATGTGCTGCAAAGAGTGCACATTGCATTGACCCGGAATGTGCACTCTCCTGTTATTTTTCAGGGCTGAAAAAATAAATCCGTTATTGTTTCACCAGTACCGGCTGTTCACGATATTCCGCCGGGAAATACTGCTTCAAATCTTTAATCTTCGGCAGATCGTTCACCACAATATACGGATAGTCCGGGTTATCGTTTAAAAAGTTCTGGTGATAAGCCTCAGCCGGATAAAAGTGCGCATTGCTTTCAACTTTGGTGACCAGCGGTTCGCTGTAACTGTGGCTGGCATTAAGCTGGGCGATGTACGCGTTCGCCACTTCCGCCTGCGCAGCGTTCAGAGGAAAGACCGCCGACCGGTACTGACTGCCGGTATCCGGCCCCTGACGGTTTAACTCGGTCGGGTTATGCCCCACCGAGAAGAAGATGTGCAACAGTTCGCCATACGTTACTTGTGTCGGGTCGAAGGTCACTTTCACCGATTCCGCATGACCGGTCTCGCCGGTACTGACCTGCTCGTAACTGGCCGTTTGCGCCACACCGCCAGCATAACCGGACACCGCGCTGGTCACCCCTTTTACATGCTGAAACACCCCCTGAATCCCCCAGAAACAACCACCGGCAAACAGCGCGGTTTCGCTGTGTGCAGTGCCTGCTGGCTCATCTTTTGCCGGTGCCGGGATCACGACCGCCGGTTCAGCGCCCCCGCCCCATGACCAGGCATTATTTTCGAACACGAACGCAGATGCCAGCATCAGCCCGGCGATCAGGCTGTAGTGGCGAAAGTTACGCCGGTTTTTCGATGCAATTTTCATAGTCAATTTCCTGCCAGATTAAGCTTTAGGGGTGAACGTCATCGCCAGCCCGTTCATGCAATAACGCAGACCGGTCGGCTGCGGACCGTCATCAAACACATGTCCCAGATGGCCGCCACACCGGCGGCAATGCACTTCATCGCGCACCATACCCAGCGAGGTGTCCCGGCTGGTTTGCGCCGCATCGGCAAGAGGTTGCCAGAAACTCGGCCAGCCGGTATGGCTGTCGAATTTGGTCGCTGAGGAGAAAAGAGCAAGGTTGCAGCCTGCGCAGGCAAACTCGCCTGCACGATGTTCGTTGTTTAACGGACTGGAATAAGGACGTTCGGTGCCTGCCTCGCGCAAAATACGGTACTGATCATCGCTGAGGCGCTGATGCCACTGGGCATCCGTCAGCATGATTTCGAATTTCGCAGGTTTTACCTGCGCGCCGGCATTGCGGGAAAACAGTGACGGGACCAGCCCCATCATGGCCGCGGCAGATACCGCGCCACTGCCCAGCAGGAAATTACGTCTGTTAATCATTTTTGCCACCGATCCGGTTGCTGTCGATGGCATCAGATTACAAGGGGAGGGATTACGGAATCCTCGCCGAGAGTTAACGGTTTTGTGATAACTCGATTTGCAGTTGCACTGAGGAGCTGGAGTAAAGGCTGGAATGAGGAAGTTTCGGTTTCTCACGTGCGGTGACTGCTCAGCAATTGCCGCCGAAACCGACCAAAGAGGGCTATGACGAGCCCTCTTTGGAATCTCCACGTCTTAAACTGCGCGCTTCGCTCGCAGGCTATGTTCCAGCAACCACAGCGACAGGCTGGAAATCTTGCCGCGTTGCGATGCCCTCTCTCGGTGTTCGAACCTCTGGTCTCGAACCCGCTCCGTTCGGCAAGATTTCTGAATCGCCCGTGGGATTTTAAAAAATCAAAAATAAAACAAGCAAGGTTGTGAAGTATAAATCTGAGGCCGGTTCCAAAATCACGCCGGAGGAGAGGTGGAAAACCGCGCGGTAGTTTGCGCGGGTTGTAACCCGAACGGAGGGCACCGCGCAGCGGCGGGATTTTGCGGCTATCACTGTGTTGCCTGAAACATAGCCAGCGAGCGGTAGCGCGCAGTAAAAAAGCGAGGGGAGTGCAGAGGGGAAAAGCTTTTCCCCTCTGCTCGGTTTCGGCGGCAACCGCTGAGCGATCACAGCTATTGAGAAACCGAAACTGCCACCCTTCTGTTCTAAGCAGCCGCCCCGTTGCAGCGGCTATCTGCAACCCGATTACAAGATCGCCCATGCAGCCGGGTCTGCACCTTCCCGCACAAACACAGGAATTTCACTCATTGGTGCAGCAACCGTGATCACCCTCCCCCCTTCATAGCGTTCGCCATTCAATGCCACCCACGTTTCTCCCGCCGGTAACCACACTTCCCGCTCGCGCTGACCGGCATACAACACCGGCGCGACCAGAATATCTGCGCCAAGCATGTACTGATCTTCCACCTGCCAGCTTTCAGCCTGACCCGGATACTGATAGAACATAGTGCGCATCGCCGGATCGCCATTTTCATGCGCTTCCTGCATCACGCGGCTGATGTAAGGGCGCAGTTTTTCGCGCAGGAATAACCCGCTTTTCATCAGCTGGTAATTCTCTTCGCCGTAACTCCAGACTTCATTGGGTGCGCCGCTGTTGCATTGCGCAATGCCGTCACGCCACGGTTCTGACGGCTGGATTTGCGGTTCGCGGTAGCCATGTAAACGCATCACCGGACAGAATACGCCCCACTGGAACCAGCGGATCAGCAACTCATGAAACGCCGGATCATTCACATTCCCCCCCTGGAAACCGCCGATATCCGTCGTCCACCAGGGAATGCCCGCCAGCCCCATATTCAGACCGGCGGCAATCTGATTACGCAGCGCGTGGAAGGAAGAATGGATGTCGCCCGACCACGCCAGCACGCCGTAACGCTGGCTGCCTGCCCAGGCGCAACGCACCAGATTCACGATCTCGTGCTCACCTTCCTGCTGTAAACCGTCGTGAAAACCTTGCGCGAATTTTTGCGGATAGATGTTGCCCACTTCCAGCACCGGCCCGAGATGATAGCGATAGTTATCAAAATCATAAGCGCGGTATTCCGGCTCGGCTTCGTCCAGCCAGAAGGTGCGGATGCCCAGATCGTAATAGTTCTGCTTCACCTTATCCCAGACAAACTGACGCGCGCCGGGATGTGTGGCATCAAAGAAGGTACAGTTGCCGAGAAAATCCAGATTCACCGACACACCGCGATCGGTATTGACCAGATAACCTTTGGATTTCATTTCCTTATAATTGTCGGTGCGGCTGTCTACCGTCGGCCAGACCGACACCATAGTTTCGATGCCCAGCGATTTAAGCTCCGCGACCATGGCTTTCGGATCCGGCCAGTCCACGGGGTCAAAACACCAGGTGCCCTGATTCGGCCAGTGGAAGAAGTCGATGACAATCACCGAAACCGGCAAATTGCGCCGCCTGTATTCACGCGCCACCTCCAGCACTTCCTGCTGCGTACGGTAGCGCAGTTTGCACTGCCAGAAACCGGTCGCGTATTCCGGCATTTGCGGCGCAGTGCCGGTCGCGCGGCCATACTGATGCAGGATGTCAGCGGGCTTGTCTCCGGCGGTGATCCAGTAATCCATCTGCTCCGTGACCTGCGCTTCCCAGCGGGTAATGTTTTTGCCGAATGTCGCCTCGCCAATCGCCGGATTGTTCCACAACATGCCGTAACCCAGGCTTGAAAGCATAAAGGGTACGCTGGCCTGCGAGTTACGCTGCGCCAGTTCCAGCGTGCAGCCTTTCAGATCCAGACAACTCTGCTGGTACTGCCCCATGCCATAAATTTTCTCGTCCGGACGCGATTCAAAACGCACGGTTAATTGATGCTTGCCACCGGGAATGGCTTTAAATTCGCGGGCATCCATCTTCAGTGCACTGATGTATTTATCCTGACTCTTTTCCGTTGCGCCAATGCCCACAGTCGAACGCTGACGCCAGTACTCTTCGAGGATCAGTTCACCACGCAGGTTATAAAACGCCAGTTGCCCTTTGATATTCACCGTCGCGGTGATGTTACCGTTGCGCAGCGTCAGGGTTTCTGTGCTGTGACTGATTTCTGCTTGTGGCTGAGTGTCCGCGGGCAGCAGCGCCCACAACGAATCATTGAGTTCAGGACGGCAGGTGGCGCGCACGCGCAGGCTGTTCTCGCCCCAGGGTTCAATCACCAGCGTTTGCTGATCAAAATGCCAGAGGATACGGTTCTTTTCGGCGATTAATTCGCTCATGCGGACTCCTGTGTATGCAAGGTGGCCTGAGGTTCAGGCTCATGTTCCCGGGAAATTTTTGACTGATTGATTTGTTTCATGGTGGCGTCATTAAGCTTGTACCAGCGCATCGACAGCGCGCTGAACATTGACAGCACGCCCGGCACCAGCGAGAACAGCGCGATAATCGACAGCATCGCGACAGTATTCTGCTGTGCGGCATGCGGCACGTAACCGCTCATGCCCAGCGTCCAGCCGACCACTGCCCCGCTCACCGCCATCCCCATTTTGAGGATCGCCAGCAAGGTGGAAAACACGGTGCCATCCATGCGTTTGCCCTGTTTGTATTCGCCGTAATCCACCACATCAGACATCATCACCCACATCAGCGTGGTGGTGACCTGATAGAAGGTGGAGACCAGCAAGGTCATGCCCACCAGCAGGGAAATCCACGCCGGAACGAAGAAAATCGCCGCGCTCAGCGCACCGGTCAGAATGGCGCACAGTGTGAAGGCCGCGAGTTTGCTGCGGTTGCGGGTCAGCGGTTTAACCAGCAGACTGCCGAGACTTTTGCCGACAATGTGTGCCGCCAGCAGCCACATAAAGTAGCTGGCATTGCCGAGATAATAAGTGACGTAATACATCATTGCGCCGAGACGCACCACGCCGAAGGAGATGTTGAAGAAGATCAGCGCTGCCACCACCCGCCACTGATCGTTACGCACTAAGTCACGTAAATCGGAGAGAAAATTCTCATGTGTCGGCGGCGCGCTGATACGTTCTTTCGTATTGAGAAAACACAGCAGGAACATCACCACGGCAATCGACGCCATGATCGCCATCGCGCCAAAATAGCCGTCGAGTTTATTGCCACCGCCCATCATTTCCGCCAGCGGCATCATCAGGAATGTGGACATCGCGCCGCCCAGCGTAGCGAGGAAAAACCGATAGGATTGCAGAGAAATACGCTGGGTATTATCCGGCGTAATGATCGCGCCCATCGAGCAATAGGGAATGTTAATGGCGGTGTACATCAGCATCATCACGCAATAAGTGACGCTGGCGTACACCATTTTACCGCCCAGCGTCAGAGATTCCGGCACCGCGTAAACCAGTAAACAGCTTGCCCCGAAAGGTAACGCCAGCCAGAGAATATAAGGCCGGAATTTACCAAACCGGGTTTGTGTCCGGTCAGCGATCAGCCCCATCGCCGGATCCACAATCGCATCAGCGACGCGTGCAACAAGAAACATTGTCCCGACAAAGACTGCCGGTAATCCCACAACATCGGTGTAATAAAACGTCAAAAATATAATCACATTATCCAGACCAATATGGCTCGCCATATCCCCCAGACCGTAACTCACTTTTTCTTTTACGGATAACTTCGCAGTCATTTTTCGTCCTGCCTTTTGTAGGTTAAACACAAAAAAGTCAGTCCGTCCGTGGCCCGAGGACTTGTTATAGAATGGTTAAAAGCGAGTCACAATTACGAGATGTTATAAATTTCTTATGATTTTTGATTTGTGTGATACCGGTAACATGAGGAGGGGAAAGGATCTTGCAGTCCTTTGACCTGGCCTTTGAGTCAGGACCGTGGGTTGCCACCCACACAGGCTTCAAGGTCAAGGTCGTGGGCTAGCCGCCCACACTGGCCCAAAAGGTTTTAAACGAAACCCTTTGGAATCCTGCGTTTTTTAAACTGCGCGCTACCGCTGGACGCTATGTTTCAGGTACCGCAGTGACAGGCTGGAAATCTTGCCGCTGCGCGGTGCCTTCTCTCGGTCCCGGAGCCTTTGGTCTCCGGGCCGCTCCGTTCAGCAAGATTTCTGAATCGCCTTTAGCTTTTTTAAAACCACAAGCAGTAAGGTTGCGCAGTAGAATCCGGAGGCCGGTTCCAAAATCACGCCGGACGAGAGGTGGAAAACCGCGTGTCTTTATACGCGGGTTGTAACCCGATGGGAGGGCACCGCGCAGCGGCGGGATTTTGCGGCTATCACATGGCTTTCTGAAACATAGTGTCCAGCGGTAGCGCGCAGTGAAAGAGCCCGGGATTCTCAAGGGGTGCGGCGATAGGCGCCCCTTGAGGCCAGTGTGGGTGGCAACCCACGGTTTTGACTTTAAAGGGTATTGAGCGCAATGCGCGCATCAGTAAATCCTTCCACATTATCGAAATACAGCGCGGGGCGCCTTCGCCGATACGGCCGGTGGCGTTCGCGCTTCAGAGATTGCTAAGATAGAGGCAGACCAATAAGAAATTCGGGAAGTGATGATGAGCACAGAACTGAGACAGGAAGCCTTTCACTTAATGCGCAAGGTTTTCCAGCAACACACCGCGAGATGGCAGCAGTGCATCCCGGAACTGACCAAACCGCAATATGCGGTGTTGCGCTCTGTCGCTGAAAATCCCGGCATTGAGCAGGTGCTGCTCACGGATGTCGCCGTCAGCAGCAAAGCGACACTGGCGGAAATGCTGGCGCGCCTTGAAACGCGCGGGTTGCTGGTCCGTGAAGCCGATCCGGCAGATAAACGCCGGCGTTTTATTACGCTGACGGCGGAGGGGAAAACGGTTCTCGCGAAAACCCAGCCGGTCGGTCAGCAGGTAGATACTGAATTTCTGGCAAGACTTTCTCCAGACGATCAACAGCATTTAGTCCGCCTGCTGAAGTCTATGACAGAGGATTCAGTATAACTTTGCCGTAAAGCCTTGCGGCTTGATGAGGTGAAGGCCCACTTCGTTCCATAATTCCAGTCATTAATCTGTATTCAGCGCCTTACCCCAGGTGAACGCTCACTGATAATAAACCTCTGAAAATCAACTTATTACGATATTCGCTAATTGTTTTCGGCGATTGATGGGCATAACTTATACCCTCAATTTCAAAAGGGACTTATCAAAATGGCAATACCCGCTTACCTATGGCTTAAAGATGACGGCGGCGCTGACATCAAAGGATCTGTCGATGTGAATGGGCGTGAGGGGAGTATCGAGGTTCAAGGATTTGGGCACGGCTTGTTTTTACCTACTGACAACAACACAGGCAAGATCACCGGTACTCGTGTACATTCCGCGCTGACTTTTGAAAAAGAATTCGATAGCTCTTCGCCCTACCTTTACAAGGCCGTAGCAAAAGGCCAAACCTTAAAATCTGCGGAGATAAGGTGGTACAGGATCAACGATGCTGGTCAGGAAGCTGAATATTTCAATATGCTGATGGAAAATGTAAAGGTCGTTTCTGTTTGCCCGCTAATGCATGATTGCAAAAACCCTGCCACTGATAAACATAACCATCTTGAGTCAATTTCACTGCGTTACGAGCGGATCACGTGGAAACATTGCGATGGGAATATCATTTTTTCAGATGCGTGGAATGACAGATGATCAAGTGCATGTTTCGGTTAAACGGAGCGGGTATATCAACGCTAAGTTGCCCGGGAATTGGTTTTTTCCCTGCATACTCAGGCAATCCCGCACAGCGCAACGATCCTGAACAGACAGCGGTCAAAAACATAGGACCACTACCACCAGGCAGGTACTACATCGTATCCCGCCCTGTGGGGGGTTTAATGTACAAGCAGCGTGATTGGCTTAAGTCAATTGTCAGCGGTTCAGATCATGCAGCGTGGTTTGCATTATTTCGCGATGATAGCTTGATTGATGACACGACTTTCATTGAGGATGTCGAACGTGGAAATTTCAGATTACATCCGGCTGGATATCAGGGGACAAGTAACGGCTGCATAACATTTACCAGTAAGTCACACTTCGATATCCTTCGAGAAGCATTACTCAAGACACCAACCACGATGGTTAGCCCAACAATGAAAGCGTTTGGCACAGTGCAGGTGTACTAATGAAACCATACCAATATATTCTGATCTGGATGGCTGGCTCGGCGTCTTTTGTCGTAATACTCGTCACCATTTTCGCCTTAATACCCGAAAATATCGCGTACTCACTTTTGACAGAAAAAACAGGTTTTATAAAAGAAGAATCATGGGCAAATATCTTTATGACCTTTATCCATCTGACTTCATTCCTGTTGAACATTTCACTGATCTGGCTTGTCGCCTTTTTACTGAGAAAGAAAGAGTAATCAAAGCCCGGCGGCAAGCCGGGCTGGTATTCAATACAGTGATGCATGGAAGAACCGCTTATGGTGAATAACCAGGATGTATAGATTGGTATAACTCAGGATGGAATAAGACGGCTAAATGCCGGGTTTTTTACATGCACGGAATATCATCAAACTCATCCGTAGTGGCATCGTTGAAGCTATGCGTAACAACACCGAAAATTATTGTCGTCCCTCGAAACCACCGCCATCGATCAGGATGTCTGACTCAGGCCGCATCAGGGGATGGATGTCAACGGGGAGTGAACGGTTGGAAGGAGGTTATACAGGGTCTATGATGGAGGACTAACGGGAGTTTTTATGATTGAAGAAGTCGTATTACTTGATGGTAAAAATCAACCGGCGGGCACCATGGACAAAGCGCTGGTGCATACCGGCCAGACACCCTTGCATCTTGCATTTTCCTGCTATATTCACAACGATCGCGGCGAAATCCTGCTGACACGACGCGCCCTGAGCAAAGTGGCCTGGCCCGGCGTCTGGACCAATTCTGTCTGCGGACACCCGCTGCCGGGTGAATCCCTTCGAGCGGCAGTTTGCCGTCGCTGTCAGTACGAACTGGGTTTATCCGTGGAGCAAATCACGTCGCTGGTTGACGAATTTCAGTATCGTGCCACCGATGCATCCGGGATTGTCGAAAACGAGTTTTGCCCGATATTTGCCGCTTTCACCCGCCAGCTGCCCGTACCGCGTGCTTCTGAAGTCATGGATTATCAGTGGGTTAAGCCGGAAGATTTGCTGAACAGCGTTCGGGCAACACCCTGGGCATTCAGCCCGTGGATGGTGTTACAACTGGGCCAGATCACGCAGGAAAACCTGAGTCTGCTGGGGTGATCTGAGGCGCACAAAGCGGACATGCTGCCAGTCAGGATCGTTAAACAAAGCCTGATACTGGCGACGATTTTTCGCGTAAGTTTTCAGCGTCCACAGAATAATTGAATCCCGGCTGAAGAAGCTTTTACGAAACGATTCGCGATTCCCCGTTCCTGCCCAGATTTCCTTTTGTGCCCATGCCCGCGTGGCGGCGCGTTTCACCGCCTGATATAACGTGCGCCCGAACGAATAATCCACCCACACGATCATATCGATTTCGCGCCATTTTACGGCCTGAGTACGTTTGTAATTTCCGTCAATCACCCAGCCGTCACTGGCCGCCAGTTTTTCTGTCAGACGGGCAAAAAATTCTTCATCCGGTGTGCCCTGCCAGTCCGGCTTCCAGAACAGCGCATCCAGTTCAATATAAGGAATATTCAGTTTCTGAGAAATGTTGCGCGCAAGCGTTGATTTCCCGCTTCCGCTGGTACCAATAACATTGATTTTCACCACATGATCCTTATCCGCTGCCGGATGTTGCATCTGGCCTGAAAAAAGGGCGCATATTATGCCGCAACATATTTCACTTGTACAAGCACATGAATTAACGCCCGCAACCATTACGCACAGAACTTAGTTGTCGTGTGAATGTATTGCCGCTGCGAATGGATGAACTATTTGTGCTTTTTTTCGATTGCTAGCAACAAAATATAAGATATCTTGCAGCCATACCTGTACAGATTGGCAATCTTTGTATAACTTTCTGTTACCCCTGCTTCATCATTAGTCCGTCTTTTACGGGCGTATTCAGCCTGACCTTTGGAAGAAAAATTGGATTTCCCTTCTTCCAAAGGTTTTTTTCATGGCTGGGGTTTTCGTGATGCACAACACAACGATCAGATGAGTCAGGGCCGGAAATTGTGAAGAAAAACTTCACAATACTCTCTTTTCTGACTGGCAATAGGCACTTTTCACGTGAGACGAATCCGCTGAAAAGTTTAAGGAGGTCTACATGCAAATCGAAGCAGAACAAACAGTTACAGAAATCAGTGATTATTTAAATGTGCGGGAAACGCCGACATTAAGCGAAGTTGAGATCCTCGGGACTATTGTTTCAGGACTTCTCTCCAGCCACTATCCGGTGAGTAATAAGGCCATCATTGAAGGTCTGGTGCGCCATCTGGAACAGGAGACCAACATCAGTAATCAGCAAGGTTGCCGTAACTTACTGGAACTGGTGTTACTTTCCACGCAGGACGATGTGATTTAAAAAATATTACCGGCCTGTTAAAGATGATGTTAACAGGCCGGAGCGAAATAACTGTTTTGTTAAAGCGATTTCAGTGTCGCGGCGATCACATCTTTAGCCGGCGTGGTTGGACGACCAATCAGTTTGCTCAATGTATGAGAATCATCAAACAAGCCCCCTTTCTCTGCACCTGCATCAGAATCTGCCAGCATATTCGCCAGACCTTCCGGTAACCCGGCACCAAGCAGCGCTTTGGCAAATTCCGCCTCCGGCAGGTTGATATAATCAACTTTTTTACCGGACTGACGGGCAATTTCGGCCGTGAATTCCGCCAGCGTGTAGGCTTCATCCCCGGCCAGTTCGTAGATTTTACCGGCCTGATTTTCCTGCGTCAGTACTGCCGCCGCGGCCTCAGCATAATCCTGGCGCGCAGCGGAAGAGATTTTTCCTTCACCGACTGAACCAATAAACGCGTTATGCGCCACCGCCGGGGCGATACTCGCCGCATAGTTTTCGGTGTACCAGCCGTTACGCAACAGCACGAATGGAATGGCGGATTCGCTTAATGCTTTTTCGGTCGCACGGTGTTCAACACCCAGTCCCAGCGGACTTTTGTCTGCATGAAGCAGACTGGTGTAGGCCAGCAGTTTCACGCCTGCACGTTTTGCTGCGTCGATGACCGCGTTGTGTTGTGCTTCGCGCTGACCGACTTCACTGGAAGAAATCAGCAGCAGTTTTTCGACGCCTTTAAACGCAGAATCCAGTGTGGCGGGCTGGCTGTAATCGGCCTGACGCACGTCAATACCCAGATCTGCCAGATCCTGAGCTTTTTGCGGATTACGCACCGCGGCAATAATCTGATCAGCAGGCACTTTTTTCAGAAGTGCAGCAATAACGAGGCGGCCTAACTGGCCGGTAGCACCGGTAATTGCGATCATAATGGTTTCTCCAAAAAGTATTCGACAGATGATTTATGCTTTCAAGGCGCTAAAAATGTCGCCGTAAACACATCCTATGCGATACACTAACTTTTCGTAAGTACGTACCCTAAGGTTAGTATGAAAATAATTTCCTCTGAGCAACCCGCTGAACGTTTGCCACTGTCAGAACAAATCCGCCGGGGCGAAGTCCTGAATCCCAACTGCCCGTCGCGCGAAATCCTGCGTCACATCACCAGCCGCTGGGGATTACTGATCCTGATCGCGCTCAGCGATAACACATTGCGCTTTAGCGAACTGCGCCGCAAAGTCGGCGGTGTCAGCGAAAAAATGCTGGCGCAGACTTTACAGTCCCTCGAAGAAGACGGTTTCATCGACCGCCGTTCTTATCCGGTGGTGCCGCCGCATGTGGAATATTCTCTGACCCCCCTCGGCATCGAAGTAAAAGATCAGGTTGCCGGACTTGCAGACTGGCTGGAGTCGAATCTGCATCGCGTTATGAAACAGCGTAGCCTGCGTATCGTAGGTGCAGAGTAATTAACAAAAAAACTTAACAAGTCCCCAAAAATTCTCACCTATCATTGACTCTATCCACCGACTAACATCATTTCATTGATTCGATAAAACCTTTTATTTTAATCAGCTGAGGTGATGTATGTCCCCGTCCCAGACCCACAAGCAACATGTCACGCTCGTCATTACCCATAAGATTGCGCCAGCCAGCGAAGCGCAATATGAAGCCTGGCTGAATAAAATTATGCCACAGGCCAGTACCTTCCCGGGGCATCTTGGCGTCAACGTCATCCGCCCGAGCCGCAGCGGCGATGCTTATACCATTCTGGTGCGTTTCGACACGCTGGAAAATCTTAATGCATGGCACAACTCGGATCTGCGTAAACAACTGGTGGCGGAAGTCAGCCCGCTGTTGTTGCAAAACGACAACACCGAGGTGCGTCCCGGTGCCGAATTCTGGTTCACCCCGCCAAGTGCGAATGTCCGCCCGCCCGCCCGCTGGAAACAGTATCTGCTGACATTGGGGGTAATTTATCCATCGACCCATATTGTGCCCTGGTTTTGGGGGCAGTTTTTGCCACAGCTTAAAGGCACCGAAGGCGGTCATTTACTCAATGACGCCACGGTCGTAGGGCTGGTGGTTTTCCTCTGGATGCCAATCGTTACACGAGTGTTCCATTCATGGCTGACGCGCGCTTCCGCGCAATAACAGGAGATTTTCCAATGAATTCAATAAATAATGTTGCTTCACTGATCCTGCTTAACGGCAAATTCCACACCGTTGACAGAGAAAAACCGCTGGCAAATGCTGTCGCAATCAAAGACGGTAAATTCCTGGCTGTCGGTACCGAAAATGAAGTGATGCAGTTTGCTGATGCGCAGACGCAGGTGGTGGATTTGCACGGACACACCGCCATTCCGGGCCTGAACGACTCGCACCTGCATCTGATCCGTGGCGGTCTGAATTACAACCTGGAATTGCGCTGGGAAGGCGTGCCTTCGCTGGCCGATGCCCTGCGGATGCTGAAAGAACAGGCGCTGCGGACACCAAGCCCGCAGTGGGTGCGCGTGGTAGGAGGCTGGACTGAATTTCAGTTTGCCGAACGCCGCATGCCGACGCTGGATGAAATTAATCAGGCCGCGCCCGATACGCCGGTGTTTATCCTGCATTTATATGACCGCGCATTGCTCAACCGCGCCGCGCTCAAAGTGGTCGGCTACACCAAAGACACCCCAAATCCACCAGGCGGTGAAATTCAGCGTGACAGCAATGGTAATCCGACCGGCATGCTGATCGCCAAGCCAAACGCGATGATCTTATATTCAACGCTGGCGAAAGGACCGAAACTGCCGCTGGAACAGCAGGTGAACTCTACCCGCCAGTTTATGCGTGAACTGAACCGTCTCGGCCTCACCAGCGCGATTGATGCAGGCGGCGGCTTCCAGAATTACCCTGAGGATTATCAGATCATCGATGAGCTTCATCAGAAAAATCAACTGACGATACGTATTGCTTACAACCTGTTTACCCAGCGTCCGCAACATGAACTGGAAGATTTCGAGCTGTGGACCGACATGCTCAAACCCGGCCAGGGCACTGATTTCTACCGTCATAACGGCGCAGGCGAAATGCTGGTATTTTCAGCCGCAGACTTTGAAGATTTCCTGCAACCGCGTCCGGATTTACCGCCGGGAACGGAGGTCGAACTTGAACGCGTGGTGCGTCATCTGGTGGAGCACCGCTGGCCGTTCCGCCTGCATGCAACCTATGACGAGTCGATCAGCCGGATGCTAGATGTCTTTGAGAAAGTGAACAGCGATATCCCGTTCAACGGGCTGCACTGGTTCTTTGACCATGCGGAAACCATCACCGAACGCAACATCGAGCGCGTCAAAGCGCTGGGCGGCGGCATTGCGGTACAGCACCGTATGGCGTTCCAGGGAGAATACTTCGCTGAACGCTACGGTATCGAGGCCACCAAACATACGCCGCCGGTGGCGAAAATGTTGTCCGCAGGCGTGCCGGTCGGGTTGGGCACCGACGCGACCCGTGTTGCCAGCTATAACCCATGGACGGCACTGTACTGGCTGGTTTCCGGTCGCACCGTCGGCGGCATGGCGATGTATGACGACGCCGCCCGTATTGACCGCGAAACCGCGCTGATGCTGTGGACGCAGGGCAGTTCCTGGTTCTCCAGCGAACAGGGCAAGAAAGGTCAGATCAAAGTCGGGCAACTGGCCGATCTGGCCGTTCTTTCCGAAGATTTCTTCAGCGTGCAGGAAGAACGTATCAAGGGCATCGAATCGGTGATGACCGTGGTCGATGGCAAAGTGGTTTACGCCGCGGGCAGTTTCTCGCCGCTCGCGCCGCCAGCCATCCCGGTGCTGCCGGACTGGTCGCCGGTCACCACAGTGCCTGGGCATTACCGCTCTGCGCCGCCACAAGGTGCAGCGCGCGTCGGGCTGGTTCGTCAGGGGCATCAGTGCGTCGGCCCGTGTGGCGTGCATAAACACAGCCATGATATTGCCCGTGGTTCTGATGTCCCGGTGTCCGATGATAACGCTTTCTGGGGTGCGTTAGGATGTTCGTGCTTCTCGTTCTGACCCGTTGAGAATGACATGAAAATGGCTTGCATTGCAGGCCATTTTTTTCTGTCACCGTATCTTTTGCACACGCTCCGGCATACCCTGTTATGAGCATTAGCTCATTAACAGGAACTGAATGATGCGTGACCTTCCCCCTACAGCCACACTTCGCGCCTTTGAAGTCGCCACCCGCCACACGACGTTTACCTCAGCCGCAGAGGAGTTGTTTATTACACAAAGTGCGGTCAGCCATCAGTTGAAAAAACTGGAAGATAGCTGGGGCCTGCAGCTTTTTCAGCGTGGTAAAACACTGAGCCTGACGCCTGCCGGTGAAGCGCTTGCCCCTCTGGTACGGGAATTCTTTAGTAAGCTTGAAACGACACTTGCCGATCTGCGTGAACAAAAAGGACGGGTGCGGCTGCGTGTCAGCACCACCTATTCTTTCGCGTTAAAGTGGCTGTTACCGCGCCTGCCGGAATTAGCACGTTTGCATCCGGAAATTCTGGTCTCGCTGGAAAGTACGGATAAAGCCATTAACTTCGCCAGTGCAGATTCCGATGTAGCGATCCGTTTCGGACACGGTAATTATGCGGCGCTGCATACAGAGTTTATGTTTCGCGAACAATTATTTCCCGTTGCCAGCCCCGCATTCTTAGCCGGTTTTGGTATACCCGCTGAACCTGCTGAACTGCTGCGTTTTCCGCTGCTGACGCGTGACGGGGCTGATCTGGTACCGAAATGGGATGCCTGGTTTAAGCAGGTCGGCGTCAATACTGATGTACTGCACGAAAGCGTCCGCTTCGCCGACACAAATATGACGATCGAAGCCGCGTTACTGGGTCAGGGCATTGCATTAGCGCGCAGCGGCCACGTTGAAAAAGAAATCCATGATGGCAGTCTGGTCAGGCTCTTTGACGTCGTTTTCCCCTCTCCGGCCGCCTATTACTTTGTCTGTCCGGAAGGCATCGAGACACAGCCGCACATCCTGAAATTCCGTAACTGGCTGCTGGCCGAATCACAGCAGGCGCAGCGCAGTTACCGTTGAAGTATGAGTTATTGCTCATACCACGATGACAACACTTCACTGTTAATCCGGGCACAGGCTGTTTAGCATCAGTACATGCCCGCTCATATTATTTTTCTGACCTTATTCGCCGCCCTGCTGCACGCCAGCTGGAACGCCTTATTACGCAGCGGAACTGACCGGTTGTGGTCGATGACCATCATGTGCGTGACGATTGCCGTTACCTGCGGGGTTATCGCGCTGTTTCTGCCACTTCCTGACTTCGCGAGCGCGAAGTATGCAGTGTTATCGGGCCTGCTGCATGTCGGTTACAACCTGTGTTTAATACGCAGTTATCAAAGCGGTGATCTCGGGCAAACCTACCCGATTGCGCGCGGTTCTTCGCCGCTGATGGTGACCTGTGGCGCAGCTCTGTTCGCCGGGGAAAAGATCGCCTTCAACACCCTTGTCGGCATCGCGCTAATTTCTGGCGGTATTCTGATGCTTGCCATGAGAAGCCGTAAACTGGCGATACCGGGCCTGAAATATCCCCTGGCCACCGGCGCTTTTATCGCGGCATACAGCGTAGTGGATGGTATTGGCGTGCGTGTCTCCGGCAATTCGTTTTCCTATACCGTGTGGATGAGCATGTTATGGGGAGTACTGATGCCAGCGCTTTATATCGCCCTGCGCGACACGAAAAGTTTACTGCGCTGGCGGCCCGGTTTACTCAGTGCGGCGGCAGGGGGTGTGGTGTCGCTGCTGGCCTACGGCATGATCATTTATGCCATGGTGGCCGCCCCCATGGGCGCCGTCTCCGCGCTGCGCGAAACCAGTGTGCTGTTTGCCGCCGTTCTGGGTTATCTGTTTCTTGGTGAAACACTGACACTGAGAAAAATGCTGGCGTGTGCGGTAATTGCTACCGGCACACTGTTGATAGGTTAATCAAATCAGGAGAACTCGAGATGTCTGACCGCCCTGCTATTGCTCTGATAGGTCCCGGTGCGATTGGTACGACCATCGCTGCAGCACTGCATGAAGTTAACCGCACGCCGCTGCTTTGCGGGCGCACTGCGCATCCGCAATTAATTCTGCGTCATGATGACGGCGAGGTGGTGGTGCCAGGCCCGGTATTAATCAATCCGTCTAAGGTCCACTCTCCGTGTGATCTGGTTTTTGTTGCGGTGAAAACCACACAGGTGGCTGACAGCGCCGGCTGGCTTACCGCATTGTGCGATAAAAATACCGTTGTCTGTGCACTGCAAAACGGCGTCGAACAGAAAACCTCGCTGGAACCCTACGTCAACGGAGCAACAGTACTGCCTTCCGTTGTTTGGTTTCCAGCACAACGTGAGCCGGATACCTCCGTCCGGCTGCGCGCAAAACCGCGTCTGACGCTGCCGGATGTGCCGCAGGCAAAACGGATCGCTGATGCGCTCAGCGGCACACGTTGTACGGTTGAATTATCATCCGATTTCCTCACGATCGCATGGCGCAAATTGCTGCAAAATGCGGTCGCGGGTCTGATGGTTCTCTCTAACCGCCGTGCCGGAATGTTCTCACGCGGGGATATCACGCAACTGGCACTGGCTTATCTGCGTGAGTGTCTGACTGTCGCGCGTGCGGAAGGTGCGGTACTCAGCGATAACGTTCCGCAAGAGATCGTTGACGGTTTTCATCGTGCGCCTGCGGACCTGGGCACTTCTATTCTCGCCGACCGCCAGGCTAACCGCCCGCTGGAATGGGATATACGCAACGGTGTCATACAGCGTTACGGTCTCGCGCGGGGTATTCCTACGCCCGTTAGCGACATTCTGGTACCGCTGCTGGCGGCAGGAAGTGAGGGGCCCGGCTGACGCCAATAAAAAGCCCGGCGCAGGCGTCATGCCAGCGGCGGGCTTTACGTATGACAGCTTATAAATCCTTAAACGATCCCAGCCGGAATCCGCGTTCAGTTATCGCAGTTTTGAGCGAGGCCGACGTCAGTACATCCAGCTCCGCCAGGCGCGGATAGCAATATTTGCTCGCCAGAAGGGTGTTATCGATAAACGCCGGATGGGTCATGATTTCCACCGAGCGGTCACCGCGCTGCGTGGCGTTGTCCAGCGTTTGCACAAACAGGGCTTCTGAAACCGTCTCTCCGTAGAAACTGCTGTCGAAACCGTCGGTACTCTTCGCGCCACACAGCGCAATCTTGCCCCGGCGGATCTCGTCACGATCGATGCGTACAGGAATGCCCTGATCTTTCGCGAACGCTTCCACGATCGGGAAAATCTGCGGGAACATATGCACATGATGATGACTGTCGAGATGTGTCGGCAAACGGCCAAACAGAGACACAAAACGCCCGAACTGGCATTGCAGTTCCTGCGCGATTTCATCAAGCGGTAACGTGCCCTGCTCTGCCATTTCCCAAATCCATTTTCCCAGTTCACCGTCGCGGGCCAGCTCCGGCATGGATGACAAGGGACGTCCGAGCGTCAGCACGAAATGCATGCCGACGGCAAGATCAGGATTTTCTTTGCTGAGCACCGCGGCATGTTCTGCAGCGGCCATATTCACCATCGCCGTCGTCGACCGCACCACACCGTGGTTGAATGCGTCAATGATCCCGTAGTTTTGCGCTTTACAAAGCCCGAAATCATCGGCGTTCACTATCAGTAATTTATCCATAAATGTCCCGGTTGAACGCCTCCCCTTTTCAGGGAAGGCCGTGGGTTTATTTCAGCGCAGCAATGGTGTTAGCAAAATTTGGCAGTAGTTTTTCATGTGCCAGCAACATTTCGCGCGCCAGTATCTCAGCATCTTTATCGGAATGGATCAGCGGGCTGAGGTTCATCGCCAGCAGAACATCATTGAATTCACCGCTCAGTGCGGCATTGCTGGCGGCAATCTCAAAGCCTTTGATGGTGTATATCAGGCCAAGCACTTTTTCGTCGAAATGCGTGATACGCGGGTGTGGTTTTGCGCCGTCACGCCCGATGGTGCACGTCATTTCCACCGCCCAGTCAGACGGGATGTTATCAATATGGCCGTTATGCGGGAAATTGACGTACTGCTCGGTTTGTTTGTCGTTGTAAATTGCGCTGATCACTTCGCAGGCGGCATCGGAATAATAGGCCCCGCCGCGCAATTCCAGTTCTTTCGGTTTGACGTTCAGATCAGGGTTTTTGTACAGATCGAACAGCTGCTTTTCAACCTTCTGTACCACCGTGGCGCGCGCACCGCCTTTGTAGAATTCCCCCATCTCAATCGCCAGCATCTCTTTCTGCTTAAAGTAATACAGCAGATAAGAACACGGCAGCAAATTCAGGGAGCGGATCAGGCCTTCGCTGAACGGTAAATCAAAGATGTTTTTCACCGAACCGGCGGTCAGCGTGCTGGACGCGACGCCGTCGAGCAGTTCGGCGAAACGTGATTCGCCGTTGACCAGAACATCTTTAATGAACACCATGTGGTTCAGGCCAAACAGGTCGATGGATAAATCGTCCTGCGGGGTCAGTTGCAGCACATCCTGAATGAACATTTTCATGCCAACCGGGATGTTACACACGCCGATGAATTTCTTGAATCTGGTGTGCCGGAATACCGCTTCCGTTACCATTCCGGCCGGGTTGGTGAAGTTAATCACCCAGGCGTCCGGGCAGATTTCTTCGACATCTTTAATGATGTCAAAAATCACCGGAATGGTACGCAAGCCTTTGAACAGGCCACCAGCGCCGTTGGTTTCCTGCCCGAGATAACCGTGGCTGAGCGGAATACGTTCGTCCAGTTCGCGTGCTTTGAGCTGGCCAACACGCAGTTGCGTGGTGACAAAATCGGCATCCACCAAGGCTTCGCGGCGGTCCAGCGTTTTATGCATTACAATCGGCACACCTGCACGTTCCACCATACGCTGGCAAAGATTGAAAATAATATCCTGTTTCTCTTTTCCGGCTTCCACATCGACCAGCCATAACTCGGTAATAGGCAATTCATCGTAGCGTTTAATAAAGCCTTCCAGTAATTCCGGGGTATAACTACTTCCGCCACCAATTGTGACGACTTTCAGTTTTTTACGCATAGGAACTCCCGTGCAATAATAATGCACTGCAAATTTAAACAGAGAAATAAATGATTCGGTTTAATTAATACTGCATAACTTCTTTCGGTAATGATTGGGGGTAAAAGAAGTTAGCTTTTTAAAGTTTTTAATAAACATACTCGGGCTGCTGTAACCGGATTCAAACGCGATGTCCGTGACCGAATAATTGGTGATCTCCAGCTGTTTCTTGGCAAAATCAATACGGATTTCATTAATAATCTGCATCGGTGTTTTGCCATAATGTCGCTGCGTGGCACGGCTGAGATATTCCTGTGATTTGCCGGAAAGGGCCACCATATTCGTTAATGCTTTGTCACTAAACTGCGTTTTGTCGTGCATCTTTTCGATGGTATTTTTAAGCCAGCCTGGCGCATCTGTCGTGATTTCTGATTCTCTGTGATGGCGTAAACGGTTCACAATATAAAACGTCACCATTTCCAGAAACTCATTAAATTCCCCGTTCCTGAAATTAAGAGAAGCGATCACAGATTCTATATAAGCCAGAAACTCAGTCTTAATCTGATAAACCTGTGACGCCACAAAACGGGATGGCAGTAAAGATAAATAGTGTTGCTCGAAGAACGCTTTGCTGATCCCGACATTTAATATCCGCGTCGCACCGAATTCATAGAAACTTTGGTGATGGGATCCCAGAGGGATAAAGACAAAATCGCCGCGTTCTAACAACACCCGCTTACCATTGACGTTCTGGTAATACCGGCCGGTCAGCACCACTGTAAATTCGTAGTAATCATGTTCATGCAGCCCGGAAATGCTTTCTACTTTGTTGTAGATGAACATGTGGAAATTCTGACCGTCGAAGAGTTGATTTTCGCGCGCTGTCTTGATTTCCATGCTCAGTACCGGTGGCTGCATTATGGCTCCCTACGTTATTTTATTTTTTCATGAAGCTCAATGAGTTCCGCAATCAGTTCGCGGGCCAGCATTGACGTCATCAGGTGATCTTGTGCATGCACCAGCACCAGGCTGACTTTGGTTTTTCCTTCGCCCTGATCGCCTTCAATCAGTTGAGTCTGCACCAGATGCGCTTCATTCAGCGCCATTTTTGACTGCGCCATCACCGAACGCGCCTGCTCAAAATCACCTTCTTTGGCTTTTTTGAGCGCCGCGTAAGCCAGGCTGCGTGCTTGTCCGGAGTTGATGATCAACCCCATCACCACTTCTTCGAGATCCTGCATTTCGCTTTCAGTTTCAGTTTCAACAATGCTGTCTAAATCCATCATCTCTGTCTCTCCATGATTGGCCGGATAACGGCGGGAAGATGGCCTCTGCCCGCCCTCCGTTCAGATTAAAATTTCAGTGAAGCGGCAATGTCTTCTTCGCTTTCTTCTTCTTCAATAATCGCCTGCGCCTTGTTAGACAAGATCACGAATGGCATGTACACCAGCGTGGCAATACCGAGATTGAACAATGCGACGAGCAGTGCCGCGATGCTGCCGTTACTGTTAAAGAAAGCGCCAAGCCCGGTCGGCATGGTCCACGGCGCCAGGTTAGTGACCGGAGGAATGATACCCATGCTGTACGCGGCGATCGTGATGGCGGCCAGAATCGGCTGAACCAGCACGAAGGGGATAAACATCACCGGGTTCATGATAATCGGCAGACCAAACAGGATGGGCTCGTTAATCTGGAAGATGCCTGACGGCAGTGCCAGCTTTGCCACCTGACGATGATCGGCACGGCGTGAGGCGATAAAGATGGCGATGATAAGCCCGAGGGTTGCACCGGAACCGCCCAGCATGATGTAGGAATCCAGCATCGGTTTGGCCCAGAAGTGGAAGGTTTTCCCTGCATCAATCGCGGCACTCACGGAACCGTATTCGGTGTACAGCGCGATATTTTCAAGCGCCCACGGGGTCATGATGCCGTTGTCGAGCGCGGTCAGCGCCAGAGATCCGTGTACACCAAAGAACCACAGCAGTGAGTTGAAAATCACGTACGCCCAGCCAACCACGCTGCCCATTGCCGCCAGAGGTTTGGAAATTGAATCCATAATAATCTGGTGGAAGTTGTGGCCATATAATCCGAGTAACCAGGAAATAACCCCGAAGATAAACAGAATAATAAAGCCCGGAATTAACGCGGAGAAGGATCGGGAAACCGAAGACGGCACACTCGCCGGCAAGGTAATGACCCAGTTGCGGCGAATCACAAAGGTGAACATTTCTGCGACAACCAGACCTATTACCATACCGGAAATAATATTCGCGCCACCTAACCAGTTTGCGCCCACCGCATAAGCTTCACCGACGCTGTATGGCGTCACGGTCATAAAGGCTGCAACGGCTAATAAACCGGCGGAGAGGGAATCAACTTTACGTTCTTCCGCTAATGCCATGCCAATAAAGAATGGCGCCATCAGCGACATAATACCGAGCGTACCGTTATAAACATTAATACCGATGGTTTTCAGACCGGCCAGCGTATCGATAGTTGACGGGTCTAAGCGCACGCCTAAAGAATAAAAGAAAGAACCGGCACCAAAGTTCAGGAATACGTTATTAATTAAAACGAACATGGCACCCGCGAGGGTCAGCGGCATGAGTTTTATGAAGCCATTTTTAATGGCATTAATATGCGGTTGTTTACCTATTTTAACGGCAAAAGGAAGAAGTATCTTTTCAAGTGAATCAATGGCTTTGCTCATTGGTATTTTCCTTTAATGCCGCCATCTGGCGGCCAGGGGAAGAAATTCGCTCTTTGACTGGAGTTCTCTTTGACTTAAAAATTTCAATATAAAGACGTTCAATTTTAAAATAAGGAAAAACGTAAGATCACTGCGCTGCTGCTTTTTTGATCGCAGCAACGGCTGCTTTCAGAACACCTAACCCGTCAATTTTGCCGTACAGGCCAGAATCGATCACTTCAACTGGTTTACCCGGCAAGACTTTTTTAATTTCATCCAGCATATAGGCAATTTGCGGCCCAAGCAGAACGACATCGGCTGCCGCACCTTTCTCTGCAGCCAGTGTTTCAGGAAATGCTTCGATAATGACCGGGACCTCATACTTCTCAGCCTGAACCTTCATTTTAGAAACCAGTAACGAGGTTGACATTCCGGCGGAGCAAAACAAATAAATGACTTTCTTTTCCATGATAAAACCCTCATATCCCGATAAATTGCAGCTCAGGCAACGGTTTTTCCTTCACCTGCGAGAATGTATTCAGAGCAAATAAATTGAAGATAACGAATCGTCTCTGCCTGAAAGCAGTATACGGCATCACTTCAGGGCGCGATAATTCGGAACTTATAGAAATTGTCTCTCCTTGACCATCCCTTATGACTCCCTTCACGTTTTGGGTAAATAACTCGCGAGGATAAATAAGATAAAGACGCACGGCCACGCAACAAGAAGTTAACATTTACACTTACCCAAGCAGGGGACAATATGAGAAACTGGCAATGATTGCGCAAACATTACTATTTTGACGCCATAATTCAGTGGTCAACGCTTTGAATAATAAAATAAATGCTCAGAAAGGCCGTTCCCGTACGGCTACGCTCGAAGATGTTGCTCAGGCCGCCAGCCTTTCACCCATGACGGTCAGCCGCGCCTTAAACAATCCCAAAGTCGTGCGCCCGGCGACCATTGCCCGCGTGATGGAAGCCGTGAGAAGTACCGGTTACATCCCCAATATGCTGGCCGGTGGTCTGGCGACCAGCCGCACGAAACTCATTGCCGTCGTCGTGCCGCAGATTAACAACAATATGTTTGTTGATACCGTGCAGGCCATCAGCGACCAACTGGCGGCACGGGGTTATCACATGCTGTTGTGTATTGTCGGCTATGAGCCGGAAGATGAAACCGATATTGTCGCCACCCTGCTTTCGCGTCGACCGGACGGGATTGTGCTGACCGGCATTCATCACACGTCGGAACTGAAAAGAATCATTCTTAACGCCAATATCCCGGTAGTAGAAATCTGGGATTTAACGCCCACACCGATTGACATGCTGATTGGCTTCTCGCACGAAAAAGTCGGCAATGCCATCGGTGACTATTTCCTCGGCAAAGGCTTCAGGCGTTTTGGCTTTATCTGTGCTTCCGATCGCCGCGCAATGGTGCGTAAAAACGGGGCAATCAGCGTGTTGCGGGCCATTCCTGAGCACGACATTAAAGAAGTGATTGTTTCCCGTCCGGCGAATATGGAAGTCGGACGCCAGGCACTGCGCCAACTGCTCGCCAGCGATCACCGCTTTGACGCCATCATTTGCAGCTCCGACACCCTGGCGCAGGGCGCAATCATGGAAGCCGAATCGCAGGGTTTACGCGTGCCGGATGATTTCTCGGTGATCGGTTTCGCGGACCTGAATTTTGCCGCCCATAACCGCCCTGCCATTACCACCGTCAGCGTCGAAAAATGGGATTTAGGCATCCGCGCGGCAGATATGCTGGCGGATAAAATTGAAGGCATCGCGGTTGATGAACCGATTGTTGATATGGGTTACAAACTGGTTATTCGGGAATCAGCTTAGCGCCTTGCACACTTCAGCTTTTGTTTTAACCATAATACTCCACCCCAATCCTCCCCTTCGCAGGGGAGTGAGTTGTCCGCATAATTAATTCAACTTTATATTTTTCCCGGTTATAAATAACCCCGACAATTGAAACTCATTCTTATTTGTTAAAAATGTTAGCTAACATTCATAACAACAAATAACAGAAACTTTCCGTGCGGAATTATATTGATCTAAATTCAACCCACAAAATCATGAAGAATACTTTGATAAACAATGCTATTTCCCCCTTAGCCATTCACAATAAAAACAATCAATATATCATTGATTTAATGAGACTTTAAATCAAATTAAACCCGTGGAACTCCTTAATGCATTTCCCGCCTTATAGTTCATGGGGAATTTATTCATTTATTTTAGATGTAGCGGTGATATTATCGATTTGTACCCAAAGAATAATAATAATTAACCCAAACTTAACATCAGGCATGTGAGAGTCGTAATTCTATGCTCCTTCAAAAAAAAACAACCCGTCGCAAGTTTTTACTTGGGTCGCTGATGGCTTTGCCTGTCGGGACCATCATGATGAAAGGGCTGTCAGCGGCACAAGCTGCAGAAATGGCTGCCCCGGATTTACTCGAATATAAGCCGATATTTTTCAGCGCCGATGAGTGGCAGTTTATTATGGCCGCCGCTGACCGCCTGATCCCTGCGGGTGGCAAAGGCAAAGCACCGGGCGCACTCGAAACCAATGTGCCGATTTTTATCGATCAGCAAATGCACGGCGATTTCGGCGAAGAAATCTATATGCAGGGCCCGTTCAACGTGCATGCTCCGGCGACGATGGGGTATCAGATCCCGTTCCGTCCGCAGCAAATCTACAAAACCGGCATTCGTATTGCGAACGCCTGGTGTCAGCAAAATCATCAGAAAGCCTTCCATGAACTGGCCGATCAGGACAAAGACAATGTGCTGACGCAGTTGCAGAAAAACGGCATCAAATTTGCCGATGCGGGCGAAGAAAATCTTGTCGCCTCGCAATTCTTCAGCGAACTGCTTTCAGACACCAAACACGGCTATCTGGCAGACCCGATCTACGGCGGGAACAAAGGGATGAAGGCGTGGATTGCCATCGGCTTCCCCGGCGCACGCGCCAGTTTCACTGAGTGGGTTAAGCAGCACAATGTCCCGTATCCGCTGGGGCCTGTGAGCCTGCAGGGCGCGCGTGCCTGAGTGCCTCGCCCTATTACCGTTTTCTGATGACTGACAGGATTAAAGATGGCAAAAGTAACTAAACCAGAAGTCGACGTCGTTGTTGTCGGCCTCGGCTGGGCTGGCTCGCTGATGAGTATCGAGCTGGCGATGGCGGGCCTGACCGTTCGTGCGCTCGAACGTGGCGGCGATCGCGGCTACGAAGAATTTGCTTACCCGAAACCGGCGGACGAATATGCCTACGCGGTACGCAATAAAGTCATGGCGACGCCGGCTGAAGCCGCTGTCACCGTGCGTTACAACATGAGTGAAACCGCCCTGCCAACCCGTAAATGGGGTGCATTCGCGCCGGGTACCGGCGTGGGTGGTTCCGGTCTGCACTGGACGGCGGTATTGATTCGCCCGACGCCGACCGATTTAAAACTCAAAACTTACGCTGACGAAGCCTACAAACCAGGCATCCTGCAGGAAGACATGCGGATCATGGATTTCCCTTTCTCCTGGGATGAAATTGAGCCGTATTACACTAAGTTTGAGCATATCTGCGGTCAGTCCGGCAAAACCGGTAACCTGCGCGGTCAGATTATGGAAGGCGGGGATCCGTTCGAAGGGCCACGTTCCGAGCCGTATCCGCTGCCTGCGCTGGAAGACACGCTCAACAGCAGCATGTTTGCTGAAGTCACCAAAAAAATGGGCTACCACCCGTTCCCGAACCCGTCAGCCTGCGTGTCCCGCGCCTGGACTAACCCGTACGGCAACCAGATCGCGCCGTGTAACTACTGCGGTTATTGCAGTAAATACCCGTGCCTGAACTACTCGAAAGCGTCGCCGCAAACGGCGGTGATGGACGCGCTGAAACGCATGGATAACTTCTCTTATGAAGTGCATGCCAATGTGCTGAAAGTCGAACTGCATGATGATAAGAAAACCGCCAAAGGCGTGATCTACATGGATGCAGACGGCAACGAGTGCTTCCAGCCAGCGAAAATCGTGGTACTGAGCAGCTTCCAGTTCTGCAACGTGCGGCTGATGCTGCTGTCCGGGATCGGCAAGCCTTACAATCCGATCACCGAAGAAGGCGTGATTGGCCGCAACTATGCGTTCCTCAGTAACGGCGGTTCGACGCTGTTCTTCAAAGACAAAAACTTCAATCCGTTTGCCACCGCAGGCGCCACCGGCCAGATGTTCAACGATATCTCTCCGGGCAACTTCGACGGCCCTTCCCTTGGCTTTATCGGCGGTGCGAAAATTCACAGTTCGCAGGCCACCGGCACGCCAATCAGCACCTCGCTGCCAAAAGGCACGCCTGCGTGGGGCACCGGCTGGAAAGAAGGCATGGAAGAATGGTACGGCCATTCGATGAAAATCAGCATCACCACCACCTGCCAGTCTTACCGCGATATTTATCTGGATCTGGATCCGAATTACAAAGATGAATATGGCTATCCGCTGCTGCGTATGACCTTCGACTGGAAACAGAACGAACTCAAATTGCAGCAATATCTGAAAGGCATCGTGGGCAATATCACCAAAGAGCTGAACCCGGACAGTTACAGCGAAAGCTTCCTGCCGATGGACGCGCACTTTGACCTGACCAAATACGTCTCTACCCACAACGTGGGCGGCGCGGTGATGGGCGATAACCCAAAAACCTCGGCGCTGAACAAGTTCCTGCAAAGCTGGGATGTGCATAACGTATTTGTGCCGGGCGGTAACGCTTTCCCGCAAAACTTCCAGGCTAACCCGACGGATACCATTGGTGCGATCACCCTGATGGCGGCGCAGGCGATTAAAGATCAGTACCTGAAAAACCCTGGTCCACTGGTTCAGGCATAAGCGGAGATGAACAGGATGAAACTCAAAAGTTTATTTATCGCTAACGCCTTGCTGCTGGGTGCGGGTTTTATGGCGAATGCGCAGGCGGATACCAATACACAACCCGACAACGCAGCGCTGATCAAACAGGGCGAATATGTGGCGCGTCTGGGCGACTGCGGCGCCTGTCATACGGTGGCGGGGAAACCGGCGTTTTCAGGCGGGCTGGCGATCAACTCCAATCTGGGCACCATTTATTCCACCAACATTACACCGGATAAAGACCACGGTATTGGCGGTTATAGCGAAGCACAATTCTCGGATGCAGTGCGCAAAGGCGTTCTGCCGGACGGCACCCGTTTGTATCCGGCAATGCCTTATCCGGATTACGCTAAAATCAACGATCAGGATATGCACGCGCTCTACGTTTACTTTATGCAGGGCGTAAAACCGAGCGCAGAACAACCGCCTGAGACCGATCTGAGCTTCCCGTTCAGCCAGCGCTGGGGCATGCGTTTCTGGAACTGGGCATTCGCGTCTGACAAACCTTTCCAGCCAATCGGCGGCGCTTCTGAGCAGGTAAACCGGGGTGCGTATCTGGTGGAAAGTCTCGGGCACTGCGGCAGTTGCCATACTCCCCGCGGTTTCGGCATGAACGAAAAAGCGCTGGACAGCAGCGACTCTGATTTCCTGGCGGGCGGTAGCCTGAATAACTGGGATGTGCCTTCCCTGCGCGGTGTCGCGCACTGGAACGAGCAGGAAATTGCCGATTATCTGGGCAAAGGGCGTAATGACAAAGCAGCAGTTGGCGGCGAAATGACGTCTGTGGTGGAAAACAGTACCGCACACATGACCGATGACGACCTCAAAGCCATCGCGGCCTACATCAAGTTCCTGGGCGGTAACCCGCCGGTTCCGGCAGAGGGCACGCAAAAAGCCAGCGCGACCGAAGCCAGACTGACGGCGGCGAAAAACCTCAGCGAAGGCGAGCGTTTGTATCTGGATAACTGCGGCGCCTGTCACTTTGTCACCGGCAAAGGCGCACCGGGCGTGTTCCCGCAACTGGTTCAGGCAACGATTGTGAACGCGAAAGATCCGACCGGGCTGATCCACACCATTCTGGCGGGCGCGCAGCAACCGTCAACGGCACGTGCACCATCCACGCTGGTGATGCCGGGCTTTGCCAGCCGTCTGACGGACGAAGAAGCGGCGCAATTGTCGACCTTTATCCGTCAGGGTTGGGGCAACAACGCACCGGCAGTGACGGATAAAGACGTCAGCGAAGTCAGAAAAACCCTGACGAAGTAATCACTTTTGCAGGCTCAAACGGCTTTCCTCACGGAAGGCCGTTTTTTTATAGGCGATCAGGCAGCGGGCGTTTCATGCAAATGACGCCACAGAATTTTCCCTTCTGCATCCACCACAAATAACACCGTCGAATAACGCAGTGTTTCCGGCTGGCCGGGCAACTGCTGGCGTTCCTGATACGCGACTACCGCGCCTTTTTCACTTTCAGCAATCACCACCGGCTTTTCGACCTCAATCTTCAGCCCGCTTTTCGCGCCCCGCTGCGCCCTGAAAAAAGCACACAATGCCGGATGATCCAGCCGGTGGCCGGTGATCGTTACCATCGAATAGGCCGGACTAAACCGCGCCAGCAGTTCATCACAAACCTGCCCAGGTGCAGCGGAGTCTGAAAACCAGCGCTGAATTAACCCATGCGCATCAAACACTTCTTTCACAAAACGATTCATAACTTTTCCTGTTGGTGTTCCTGTAGAAGCCGTTCCTGAATAATGGCGTGCCCCGGTAACCGCAGACACAACATAATGGGAATAATGACGCTGGACGCCGCAACGGTGAAACTCAGCGGATAGGCGAATGCCGGAACAGAAAGCTGCCAGGCACTCAGCATCACGCTGACCAGCGTCACGCCAAGACAAAAACTCAGCTGGCGGTTGATGTTCCACAGGGCGCTGGCGTCAGCCAGTTGTTCAGTACGGATATGTAAAAACGCAGCGCTTTGCGCCGTACTGCTGCACAGACTGCTGCCCGCCCCCATTAACGTGAACGCCGCGATTGCCAGCCACGGCGCTGCGGGAAACACACTGAGCAGCGCCAGCAAACCAATACCCGCGCCCTGAATCAGACAGCCCGGAATAAATAACGCCCGCGGCCCGAGCCGGTTAAACATTTTGCCGGTAAAACTGATGGCAGCAAATGACGCCAGTGACCACGGCAACATCAGCCCGCCCGACTGCGCCGCCGAGAAGTGGTGTTCATTCTGCAGATACAGCATGGCAATCAGGCTGACGCCGGTAAACACGCCGGGAATACACTGATAAATCAGCATGCCGGTGCGCAATAACGGATCTTTTATCAGCGTCAGATCCAGCAGCGGCTCAGGGTGTTTTCGCGATGCCCGTACAAACATCGTCATCAGCCCTGCACCGGCCACGAATAATGCACTGCCGCTCAGCCATTCACTGTTTTCGCCCAGAGATGTCAGCCCCCATAGCACCAGCGCCAGCCCGCCATTCAGCAGCGCAAATCCTTTCAGATCGAACCTCCCTGCCGGTTCACGCGGCGTTTGCGGCAGCCAGCACAGTGCCAGAACCCAGGCCAGCGACGACAGCGGCAGGCTGGCAATAAACACCCAGCGCCAGCTAAAACTGTCCACGATAATGCCGCCGAGAGCCGGAGACAGCGCCGGTGCCAGCAGCCCGACCAGCATGATCACCGCAGACAGCCGGGCGCGTTCATGGCTGCGGTACAGTGCATAAGTCAGCGTCTGCCCGAGCGGGATCAGCAATCCGCCGCCAAGCCCCTGCAAAACCCGCCAGCCAATCAGCGTGATCAGGCTTGCGGCGCCCGCTGCAGCGAGTGAGGCAAGCATAAAAATCGTCAGCGAGAGGATAAACACCCGCCGCGCACCGAAACGCCCCGCCAGCCAGCGGCTGAGCGGAATAACCAGTGTCAGCCCCAGAATATATCCGGTACTGACCCACGCCAGCGCGCTGACTGGTGCCTGAAATTCCCGTGCAATGCCGGGATACGCCACATTGGCGATAAACATGTTGATCAGATCAACGAAAAAACCGAGCAAATACACTGCGGCAACCCGCGCCCTGTGACTCATTCTTACGTATCCACAATGGGTAAAGGCGGGCAATGTAACGGAGAAGTTCTTACGGATAAACGGACGCGGTGCAGTTACACTGTCAAAATTATTTTGACAGTAAGGACACACAGAATGCTGAATTTACAGCGGCTGGAGATTTTCGTCGCGGTGGTTAACGCAGGCAGTTTTACCGGCGGAGCAGTCTCCCTCGGGCTGACCAAAGCGGTAGTGAGTTTTAATGTGAAGCAACTGGAAAGTGAAACTGGCGTCGCACTGCTGACCCGAAGTACCCGGCGGCTGGCACTGACGGAATCAGGCGAACGCTTTTATCAACGCTGTCAGGATTTATTGCAGGAAGCCGAAGCGGTGCTCGACGACGTGCGTCGTGATCACGCTGGCCTGAGCGGTCAGTTGCGGATCACCAGTACACCGGAATACGGCGCGCGCGTGGTGGTTCCGGCGCTGGCGGCGTTTTCTGCACTGCATCCGCAACTGCGCATTCAGCACGTCGCCTCTTCACATCACGACGACCTGATCGCCGGACGTTTTGATCTGGCGATCCGTCTCGGCCAGTTGACTGATTCTAGTCATCACGCCGCCGCACTCGGGCGTTTCGGTATACTGCCGGTGGCATCTCCGGCCTTTTTGCGCGAACACGGAAACATCACTACACCGGACCAGTTGGCCGCAAGCCGGTGGATCGCTCACAGCCGTCTGCCGTTACCTATGAGCTGGCCGGTCACTGATGCTCAGGGAAAGCAAAACCCGTTTCGCGTGACGCCGCCGCCCGCCATTGTGGCCGACAGCGCCTCGGCGTTGTTAGCCTTTGCGCTGGCAGGTGCAGGCGTCGTGCTGTTGCCGGACTGGCTGGTGCAGCCGGAAATCGACGCACAGCGTTTATGCCATGTGCTGCCCGGTCACCGTTTTCCGCCACAGGGCATTTTCGCGCTGTATCCTAACACCCGTCACGTGCCTGAAAAGGTGCGAAGCTTTATTGATTTTCTGCAAAGCCGGCTGGCGGAGTTCCCCGCCCAAGCTAAGATTTAACTCAGCTCACGGGAGGAAACATTCATTATGATCATCGAGACATCACGGTTGCTGCTCCGGCCTGTTACGGCTGAGGATATTCCCACGTTTTTTGCTATTTACGGCGATCCGCAAACCAATCTTTTTAACCCGCGCGGGCCATTGCCGGACATCGCGGCAGCACAGGAAAAACTGAACAGCTGGCTGAGGGAATGGCCGGATAATGGTTACGGGCACTGGGCCATTGCGCACAATCATCAACCGGATCAGATTATCGGTTTCGGCGGGCTGGGTATCCGTGAAGGCTACGAAAATCACCGTGTGTTTCTCGGCTATCGCTTTGCGACAACAGCGTGGGGAAAAGGGCTGGCAACGGAGTTTGCCAGCACAGCGCTCAGCACCGGTTTTGAGAAACTGGGCATACTGCGGATTTCGGCTACCGTACGTGAAAATCATCTGGCTTCACAGCGCGTTCTGGAAAAAATCGGCATGCAGAAAGTGGGTTTTGAGGGCGATCCGCTCCATGGCACGGGCAGTTACCTTTACCGGCAGACCAACCCGCGCACAGTCAGCGGCCCATCGTTCAGCTGACATAAAACCACCTTGGGCGATCGTCCCCCGCCTGAGATCGGAAAATTCTGAGTCTCAGGCATTGCTGGCTTTTTTTTTCTAAAAATACCTGTACAACTTTCTATATCTTGTATAACTTTATAGTCACACAGGCAATCATTACTCACACATCTATTAACATAAGGGTTAATTATGCGTCAGAACAGACACAACGGAATGGCCCCGGACACGTCTCATTCCTTATACAGTCAGGTCTTTTCTGAAGAGGAAACAATGGGGCGCGTTGTTGTTGAAATTCTTGAGGCAGGAAAGAACCTCAATCGCAAAGCTTTATGTTCAAAACTTTTAAATCGTGTTGAAGCGGCTGGAAGTGAAGAAGAGGAAAAGCATTATATGAAGCTTATCCGTCTGGTACTTGAACGAGATTCATGATCCACCCTGATTAAGATCATAGTGCAAAGATTGGCTTCATAGCATTTCAGTTCGACATATTATGCGGGCTTGATTAATTCACAGCCTACCAAATTTTATGCCCTCAGGCGTAAAGTACTAACTCTGAACCTGAAGCTAATCTGCCCAAGAACTTTGGCCGGCATATATTCAGAGGCTGCTAATATGTACAGAAGTAATGAAGAAAGACTGACTGATAAGCTGATAGGTGAGGCCGTAATTTCCTTGCTTAAATCGAAGAACCCGATATCGACTGACAGACTCATCGCACAATTACAGTTTATGGCTGCAAGTGCTGACAACATAAATCGGAAAAGTGCCTGCGAGCGGATTATTAATGAGATCCGCCATGATCTGGCTGATAAACGTGCGCGAATTACCTACGAAGTGCGGGATGTCGATAATGTACGACACTTTTTCAATGCTGAAGGGCCGTCCGATGACAAGAAAAGACATTGATTCATCAAAGAATCATTCGCTAAATCAGGGCGATGCGATGAATTCAAACCCATCCCAGACGATGACAGATTCTGTTTATCACTCAGATGTTTATAACTATTTCAACAATGCGGGCGAACTGTTTTTGAGTGAAACCGAAGTGTTGGGTGCCGCTATTCGCGTCATTCTGGCCGAACAAGGCAAAGTGACAAATAAAGCCATTATATTGCACCTGATTACACAGCTTGAATGCACATCCGATGTGGTGCAGTTGGATATTCTGCGTAGTGCACTGGAAATGGTTGTGGGTATGACACCCGAAAATTCCGGCGTCTGATCCCGGCTGATTAGATTTATTATATTTAATAATTTCACGTTCATTTTTGAAAACCGAACGTGACTTCACTCATAAACAGCAAGTGCGGAGGGTATCAAAATGCAAGATGTGTCTTATACTCATGTCAAATTAGCTGATTATATTCTGACAGAAGACCCGGAACTTCTGGTCGGAAATGAAACTGTCATCCGTATTTATAATAATTTAAAAAATCGGAAAGAACGGGTAACCCATAAAGATATTATTCTTTACCTGATTCAAAAAATTGAGCAGGAAAGTGATTCGGGTAAACAGGATGTATACTTAGAGGCACTTGAATACGTCGTATACCGCACTCCTGATGATGATGTCGTATAATATATCACCTGCGTAGCGTTAAGACTTTGCGAATCAGCCGGATAAATATTTTATATTTGTCCGGCTGATTCATTTAATCTTACTGAAATCTTTTATCGGACTTTTGATATTTAAAGATTTCGGTTTGTTAACAGATATTCCTGCTTAACTTCCGGCCACGCGACAACCGGTGCTCCATTTAGCCTTGGTGAAGCAAACAGCGAGCCCTGGAAATTACACACCCCTGCCGCATCGAGCCACATCCATTCTTCTGCTTTTTCAACACCCGTCGCGATAACCGATATTTCCAAAGAAGAGCAAAACCTGATAATGGCCTGAACAATGGCCTGTTTGGGTCCGCTGGTATGAATGTCACAAATCATATTGCGGTCAATCATAATCTTTTCCGGCTGGCATTGAGTCAGCAACAACAATCCCGCTGATCCTGCGCCGAAATCATCAATCGCCAGTCGCATTCCTGAGGCTTTAAGCTGTTGCAACGCTGTAACGAAATTATCTTCGCGTGTCACGACGCCGTTCTCGGTGATTGCCACGACAATCTGCTCCGGAACCAGACCATGAGCAGTAATCTCATGAACTAAAAATCCGATAGCATCAGGTACCCGGACTAACGTCATAGGCAAAAGTTTGATTGTCAGCGTTTTGTCGCTGATCCCCATCTTCTGTGCCAGTGCAAAAGCCAGCTTTTTGGTTTTCAGGTCAGCTTCATAAATGGTTGTTCTGGAAAGCGCAGAAAAGTACTCCATCGGAGAACAGCCACCTGGACCGCACAGACGGGCTTCGTAAGAGGTAATCTCGCGACTCAGTGGATCAACAATGGGCTGATACGTAAAGCTGTAATCCTTCATCTCGGGAAAGATAAATCCTGCTTCAGGTTTCAGTGACTCATCGGCGATAAAAGACCAGGAATCCGCCGGAAGAATTTCGAGATAATTTTCCTTTTCACGAGCCTGTACAAAGGTGCACAAAAATTGAAGCGCGCGGTCTTCATAGGTCAGCCGGTATTTTGACGTCCCCTTATCCAGCACGGCCTGAAGGACAACATCCTCGTGATGGTGCCTGAGGTCAAAAAGTTCCATCCCCACATTACCGAAGCGGCGCGACGGCGCGTAATCACGCATGAGAACAACGACATTATTGTGCCGCTGATCGCTGCAAATCGTATTATAAATAGCATCGACGGCCTCTTCCGGCCCTTCCAGCAACTGGAAAAAGTGCATTCCGTCAAAAAGCAGAATACCGGTAATACTGTTGCGTTCATTCCCGATGTTGGCTCGCGACACCATCTCTTCCAGAGAAGCAGGCAGGACAGAGTCACTGATGTGGCTGCGGTAGACGAGGGTTAAAAGCATTAAGAAATTCCAGGGCAGGCTTCAGTTATGAACCCCACGATAACAGAAATTTTATTTACGGAAAAATCTCAATTGATTATCTTCGCTAACATATTGTGGTGAAAAAATGCCGTGATGCTCAGGCCTGTGACCATTAAGAGTAATGGCGCGGTTGCCATTTTGGAGGATAATCGCTGACATTCTATTCATTTACAGGAAACAGGGCATGACTCAACAACCCGCACCAGAAGATTTTTACAGCGAAAAATACGGCCTGACCCGTACCCACTCAGAAATCATCAACGCCGCACAGCATGTCCGGCCGGGTAAAGCACTGGATTTAGGCTGTGGCAGCGGGCGTAACTCGCTGTATCTGAACCTGAAAGGGTTTGAGGTGACGGGCTGGGATAACAACGCCATAAGCGTCGCAAAAGTGAATGATATTATCGCGGCGGAATCACTGAATAACATCAATATCAGCGAAGCTGATCTGAACACGCACCGTTTCAGCGGTGAATATGATTTTATCTTTTCCACCGTGGTCATGATGTTTCTGCAACGCGACAGCATCCCGCACATTATTGAAGACATGCATGCGGCCACCAACACGGGCGGTTATAACCTGATTGTGGCCGCCATGGACAGCCCGGATTATCCTTGCCCGCTGCCCTTCCCGTTCACGTTCAAGCCGTCAGAACTGCGTGATTATTATCGCGGCTGGGAAATCGTGAAATATAACGAAGATGTCGGCGAACTGCATAAACGCGACGAAAACGGAGACCGTTACAAGTTGCGGTTTGCGACGCTGCTGGCAAGAAAAATCTGATATCCATCAGTCCTTCGCAGGCAAACCCTGCATAGCCTGGCTTTTCGACTAAACTTAAATTCCACCCAAAAAGGAGCACGATATGTCATCACAAGACTTTGATAAAGATCCTAGCCGTGTGGAAGATAAAGTAGAAAACACGGTTAACCAGTTTGCCGGTGAAGCACAAAAGCAATTTGGAGATTTTGTTGACTCTCCGAAACATCAGCTTAAAGGTGCTGCACGCAAATACTCCGCGCAGGCGAGTGAAGCAGTTTCTGACGTGGCGGATAAAATCAAAGAAAATCCGCTGTCGGGATTGATTGCTGCCGGTGCGATTGGCGTGGTTCTGGGGCTACTTTTAGGCCGCAAATAACCGTCCGGGAGAAACAGATTTCTCCTACACAAATTATTAACAAAAAGAGGGTATGATCTTGTCTTCTGTAGCAATCTACAGATTATTCAGACATTCCCCTTGTAGCAAATCCAATACCCGTCTCCCCTGACGGGTATTTTTTCGCCAGCTTGCGTGAATCATTGCCCTTTACCGACCAGCTGAGCGGCTTTCACGAAAATTTCATCTTCCACACCGTCCCCTTTTTTACGCCCGAGCCGCCGCAGTTCATCAATGATGCTCTCCCGGTTAATAATCGTTCCGCTGGAAATTAACCCCATAACAGCCGCACCAATGGCCAGCCCGATCAGGCCTGTCTTTTCGCTTTCGTCCTTCATGATGACCCCGGTAAATTATTCGAATTTTTCAGATAACGCTCAGTATCTATAGCTGATGTAATGGCATTTGTCAGAATTCGGGCACAGCCGGGATCGCATTTTTCTATCAGGGTTAAGGGGGCTGGCATAGCCTGAGACGGAGAAATTCCGCCTTGTCAGCAGTCTGTAAAAGACCTATATTTAGACCGAAGCCTCGACAGGAGCAGTAAAACATGCAAATACAGACCATCAGCTTCGTGAAGAAGCATGCCGCTGCGCTTGATTTATCACAACCTATACTGGTCACTCAGAATGGTGAACCGGCTTATGTGATTGAATCCTATGAAGACAGGCAAAAAAGGGATGAAACCATCGCTTTACTCAAGCTGCTGACACTGGCAGAAAATGATAAAGCTGAAGGCCGGACATTGACGAGGGAACAGTTGTTAGCAGATCTCTACTGATGAGTCACTCATCTCATCGGCTCATTATTGGGATCAATTTATGTCTGCCACGAAAAGTAAAATTACGATTGAGTACCTGCAAACTGTAAAGCTATCCATTGATGAAATCGCTTCGTTCCAGACCTTACAGGGAAACGACCCTTTAAAGATCATCAACGCTGTATTAGATGAGTTTGAAACAAAAGTGAAAGTATTTCCTTTGTCCTGCCCGGTTTCACCTGATCTTGCAGCGCTGGGGATTATCAAGTATCGCGAATGCAGTACGTTGAGCGGTTATTGCATCATATATACCTATGATGAACCGGCAAATTTGATCTCTGTCTATGTGCTGCTTTCGCAGCGGCAAAATGTTCAGGCGCTGCTGTTTAAAAAGCTGATCATGGGCTAACAACGCAAAAGCCACGCAAACATCGCGTGGCTTTTTTCAGCGCGTCATCCTCTGTTAAATCATCAGTTTTCCAGCTGGTACGTCAGCGTAATCTCGGCTTTCAGAACCTGTGAAACCGGGCAGCCAGCTTTGGCTTTTTTGATGATTTCATCGAATTTATCTTTATCGATGCCTGGCAACTTCACTTTGCTGTCGAGCGCGATTTTGGTGATCGCAAAGCCGCCATCCACTTTATCGAGTGAAACATCTGCGACAGTATCGATGCTTTCCGGCGTGTGCCCCGCTTCGCCGAGCATCAGCGAGAGCGCCATGGAGAAGCAGGCTGAGTGCGCCGCGCCAATCAGTTCTTCCGGGTTAGTGCCTGGCTTACCTTCAAAGCGGGTGTTGAATCCATAGGGTTGTTCCTTCAGGGCACCGCTTTCAGAAGAGATGTAACCTTTACCGTGTTTAATATCGCCTTCCCAGTGTGCCTGTCCTTTCTTATGAATGGTCATATTTTCCTCCGGTTTGCATTACATTAACGTTAAGTATAGCTTCTGATCGGTGATCCGCGAGGATGGCCGGGCTATGCGGTCTGCGGGTAACTTTTCTATAAATCACAACAAAATAGATAACCGAGGAATAAAGCATGTTTAAACCGCAAGATGTTGTTCAGTCCAAAACCGGCGGCCCGAAAATGATCGTCCGTCGTGTTGAAGGCGACACGCTGTGGTGCTCGCGTACGGACGACTTTTCTGCCACTGAAATTGAAGTAAAAGCCGACACCGTGGATCTGTATCACGAAGACGGCGATTTTGGCGTGTGCTGATCACTCCATCAATTTATCCCTCAAGGCTGCCACGGCGGCCTTTTTGTTTTCGCCAGATTGCCAAAAAGCAAAACATGAATTAATATTCGATATTATTAAATAATAATTCACGAGAACAATGATACATGGACGCCAGCATTCCGGTAGAGAAACAGTTTCAGGCCTATAACCACCACGATCTCGATGCCTTTTCCGCCTGCTACAGCGAAGACTTTACCGCCTATCGCATGCCCAATATGCTGCCTTCCTTAGAGGGGAAAGACGCACTCAGAACGTTCTATAAAAACCACCGGTTCAACAATAGCGCATTACGTGCTGAGCTGATCTCACGAACCGTGCTGGGCAATAAAGTATTTGACCATGAAATGATCTACGGAATTTATGAGACCCCCGTCAACAGCATTGCCGTGTTTGAAGTCGAAAACGGGCTGATTAAGACAGCCTGGTTCTATTTTGAATAATCATGCATTTTTTGTGACTGGAAGTATTCATTGGTTGCGGATGGATATCCTCAATCATAATTTCCAATTATGTAAAATTCTGAATATAGTGGTCGGAAATTACTGAGAATAATCTGATCAAGGGACCGGCCATAATGAATAAGCCTTTTGCGTGGATGTCTGTGTTTGTTGCCGCCGCATTTTTAAGCGGATGCGCGCAGCCAACAGTTAAAAACACTGAGCAGGATCAGTCAGCACTGAATACCCGTTGCTACAGTGAGTTCAGGGCACTTCAGACGCTGGATAAACAAGCTTTCAATGTTTATAAGCAACAATTTAGTCAGCTCAACGACGCATATGCAGTTTATAAAACCAATGCTTCGCTGATTAACAAAGACTCCAAAGAAATGTTTGCGCTTGAATTAAAAGATAAGCAGACACTTATCTGTGCCCGAGTTAAAAGCGCCGTGTTCAATAACATGAATCAGCGTTCTCAGATGCTCAACGATATCTAACAGAATCAGACATTGAATCCTGGGATTTTATAATCTCAGGATTCAATGATTACTCTACCATCCTGCCCGCATTACCAGCCTTTCACCGCATCCCCGTGATAGATAGCGTCCGCCGCTTTCACTGTCGCATCCGTCTGATAAGCCTCAACCAGCTCCTTCACGGCCTGGCTGTCTTTGTTATCTTCACGTGCCACGATGATATTCACGTAAGGTGAATCTTTATCTTCGACAAACAGGCCATTTTTGCCCGGCGTCAGCCCGACCTGTCCTGAATAAGTGGTATTGATGATCGCCAGTTCAATTTTGTCGTCATCAATGGCGCGTGTCAGTTGCGGCGCTTCGATCTCAACAATTTTGAGATGCTTTGGATTTTCAACGATATCCAGAGACGTCGGCAGCAAACCTACGCCCTCTTTCAGTTTGATCAAACCTTCTTTTTGCAGCAATAACAGCGAACGGCCAAGGTTAGTCGGGTCATTAGGCACCGCAACCTGCGCATTATCGCTGAGCTGATCAATGGATTTTATCTTGCGGGAGTATCCTGCAATCGGATAGACGAAGGTTTTCCCCACTTCCACCAGCTTGTAGCCACGCTCTTTGATCTGCTTATCCAGATAGGGACGGTGCTGGAACGAGTTTACATCAATGTCACCGCTGCTCAGCGCCGAGTTTGGCAACACGAAATCGTTGAAGGTCACGACTTCCACATCAAGGTTATATTTGTCTTTGGCAGTCTTTTTGATGGTTTCCCACATCTGCTGATCGATACCCGCGCTGATACCCACTTTAATGTGGTTTTCCTGCGATTTTTGATCACAGGCACTCAGCGCCAGTGCGCCCACCAGAGATAATGCCAGAACTGAAAATTTTAGTGTTATGCGCATAACGGTTTTACTCTTTCCGTGAATAATTAAAAGGTTGAAACAGCATCGCTGAAGATGCTCAGTGTTTCAAAGCCTGTCGGGATGCGCAAATACGAAAAAGAAATAACCTAGAGCGGGAATGCTGCCGGAACCCGCTGTATGCAGGTTCCGGCAGGAGGATTGTCTTATGTGGAAAGATTTCCTGATCGTAAACCGATCATTTGCCCGCCGCGTGTAATACCGCAGGTTGCGGGCGGGACAGGAAAATGGTGATGCCCGCCAGCAATGTCAGCACACCGCCGAGCAGGAAGGCACTGCTGACGCCCGCGCTGTCAGCGAGGATCCCGCCAAACAATGCGCCCAGCGCCAGCGACGTCTGGAAGACACACACCAGCAACGCCGAGCCGGTTTCAAACAACGCAGGCGACGCCTGATACGTCCAGATATTCAGACACACCGGCAGCGCACCAAACGCTAATCCCCAGAGGATCACCAGGGCACAGGCCAGCGCCAGCGGCACCGGGAACAGCGACAACACCAGCACCGAGGCGCTGAGCAGCAGCATATTGAGCATAAACGCTTTCTTTACACCGAGCTCACGGACAGTAATTTCCGTGGTAAGCGTGCCTAATAACCCCGCCACACCGTAGCCCATCAGTAACAAAGAAATATTGCTGGCTGAAAGATGCAGGCTAAACCGCAGCCACGGCTCGAGGTAGGTATACGCCGCGAAATGGCCGCCTGCCATAAATACGCCAATGATCAGTGCGTAGCGGATCCCCGCGACTTTCGTGACGCTGAGCATCGCACGCAGGCCGATAGAGTGTTGTGCCGGCAGCGAAGGCAGCGCCAGCCATTGCAGCACGAAAAACGCCAGCGCCAGCACGGCGTTAAGCATAAATGCCATGCGCCAGCCGAACAGATCCCCGATAAAGGCGCCCGCCGGTACACCTGCGACCGTGCCGACCGCCACGCCCGCAGTGATCAGCGAAATGGCCCTGGCACCCTGCTCCTCTGACACCAGCCGCCGCCCGGAAGGAATAGCAAATGACCAGAAACCACCGACACCGATGCCCAGAATTATGCGTCCGATCAGCAGAATGTTGAACGACTGCGCCATCACGGCGATACCGTTGGCCACGATCACCGTCGCAGAGAGCAATAATAATAAGGTGCGGCGATCCATTTTTCGGGCAAACAGCATGATCAGCGGCGCAGAAATCGCGGCAACTAAACCGGGCAACATCACTGCCAGACCGGCATGCCCTTCAGTGACACCCAGAGATTGCGCGATGGGCGACAGTAAACCGATCGGCAGAAATTCGGTATTAACCAGCGCGAAGGTGCCGCAGGCCAGTGAGAAAACCGCCAGCCAGCGGCGGAATGCAGAAGTTTCTGGCCGGGTGTCCAGCGATGAGCACTCAGTCATTTTATGATCCTTAGCAAGGTGAATTATTTCGGGGGTGTTGTTTTAGTATTTGAACGTAATAAACGTGATCACCATCACAGGGTCAAGCCCTTTTCATAATGACTGCCAGGGTATTTCTTATGCACCTGCCAGATAAGCCAGTCTCCGCCTGCGATGCAGGCTGCAGAGGCGCGCGGAGGTTCAAACGGAAAAGGCACATACAGATAACGCGGACAGGAAATGATTCCACATATAAGTATGTTGTAACTAAATTGCAGAAAAAGAGATCAACCGCCGGATGCGGCGGCGAATAACGTGACGGGGAAAGGGCGTTTCAGGGTTAATGCGACACAGATTTAGAATAAAGCTGGATGATCATAATGCCGACAGCGATGCAGCCCATGCCAATCAGCGCCGGAGTATCAAGCCGCTGTTTGTAGATGAAGAATGACATGGCCGAAACAAGGAAAATCCCCATGCCTGCCCAGATAGCGTAGGCGATGCCGATATTCATCACTTTAACGACCTGAGAAAGTCCATAAAAGGATATGGCATAACCGACGACCACAATGACGCTCGGCACTAACCGGGTGAATCCATCAGACGCCTTCATCATGGTCGTCGCCAGTGTTTCAGCGCAGATAGAAACAGCAAGGATGAGATATATTTTGAACATAAGACCTTCTCAATATGAGATTTATAAAAATAAAACATTACCCCACAGAGTCTTACATTAAACCGTCTTAACGGCAATCATGCCGGGTTTTACTGTTGTCATAAAAATAACCGGGTACGAATACTCCGAATGGCCGGAAATTATTATGTCAGCGCCCTGTCACAACGCCGGTGTGCTTCTCCCGCTTTATGATTTTCTTCTTTTATTGCAGGCGCAATTTCAAGCAAATCTTTCCTGATACGGCGGATATCATGTCAGTTCGAAGTTTTTAAAGTGGCGAAACCAATGACTATTTCATCGACAACGAAAGAATTTATACTCTCATGCTTAGAGAAAGTGGGTGTTGACAATAGAAAGTTGGCGGCTATTGCACAGGGAGCTGATATCTACGGGCCTGAAGGGTTACTGGACTCAATCCATTTAGTGGGCTTTATCGCAGAGATGGGCGAATGGATGGAAGCCAGAACCGAGGTTTCCGGGAGTTTTTTTGATATCCTCGATGGCGATCTTTTCGAAAACTTCAAAAATATCAATCAGATTGAATCACTGTTATCCCGGAGGTTTAGCGATGTCAGCTTTTCCTCCTGATAGCCAGTTTATCAGTACAGAAAAAATCGACGACATTCCTTATCAGCGTCTGGCTGACAGGGTGCCGACGCCGTTTTATGCCTACAGCGCCTCGCAAATAAAGGCCGACTTTTCAGCATTAAAAAAGTCACTTCCGGATGAGATTCATTATTTTTATTCGCTCAAAGCTAATCCCAATAAAACACTGGTTCAGTTGTTAAACCGGGAAGGAACAGGTTGTGAAGTGTGTTCTCTGGCAGAACTGGAAACAGTGATAAGTCAGGGTGTGCCCCCGGAGGATATTATTTTTGTGGGTCCCGGAAAATACATTGCTGAATTAACCCAATGTTGTCGCATCGGTATTAAAGCTGTCGTCATCGAATCCATTGAAGAAATAAAACTTCTGAATGATATTGCTGCCAGCATGGGCGTTATACAAACCATCGCCTTGCGCATCAACCCTGATTTTACGGGCGAAAAAGCCAAACTGGTGATGAGCGGCAAACCACGGCAATTTGGCATCGACGAACAACTTTTACCGCAGGCATTTGCCTGCGTCGCGCAGCAGGAAAATTTACGACTGGCGGGGATCCATATTTATCTCGGTACACGGATCCTCGACTGGCAAGCGCTGGCTAAAAATACCCTGAATATTCTGTCACTGGCGGGATCTTTGCAGGAGATCTACCAGGTCGATTTTGATTTTGTCGATGTCGGCGGGGGTTTTGGCGTCAGGTATTTTGATAAAGAAAAGCCACTGGATATTGTTGCGCTCGGTGGCGCGTTAGCGCCCGTTATCCGCAATTATCATGACAAATTTCCGCGCTGTAAGATCATCGTCGAACTGGGCAGATATCTGATTGCCCGTGCAGGCATTTTCGTCACCCGCGTTAATTATCTTAAACCCTCCCGGGACGAATGGTTCGCGGTGTGTGATGGCGGAGCCAACTGTCACGGCAGCGCCGCTGGCATCAACTCGCTGATCCGGCGTAATTTTCCGATGGCCCGTCTGGGTGAAACCCGTGCCGGGACACAACATCGTTATCAGGTCACCGGCCCGCTTTGTACCCCCACCGATATATTAGGTGAAAACATTATGCTGGCGGAACTGCATCCGGGCGACCTGATCGGCATCGGACATTCAGGCGCATACGGGGCCAGTGCTTCACCCGTCAACTTTTTAAGTTTTGGTCATCCCGCCGAAATTCTGGTGGAGAAAGGTCAGGCTTTCCTTATCCGAACCGCAGATAGCATTGAGACATTATTGGCACCTCAGATATATCAGCCTTTATCTGTCGGAAATGCCTGAGGAATCTGTATGTCTCTGGAATTTTCAGCCTCCAATATTCTTTGGCATGAGTTTGAAAAAAATAACAATCCTTCTGCTACGGTGGAGAGTGAACAACTGGATAAAGTTAAAAGTTTTGTTAACGCTTTTTTTCAGTCACATTCCCGCACATGCGAAGCCCAGCTTCAGCCCGTCTCCCGTTGGGTTAACTCTCAAAACCTGACATTCACGACGATGCTCAAAAAACTGGTGACCCAGTTGGAAGAGCAGGCGCTGGTCAATGACCTGGATTTGGTGGTGCTGACCCACTGGACGCCCGATGCTGAAATTGGCGCTTCAGTGACCAATGCCATTATTTATGAAACCGGTTCTCATAACGCTTTTGGTATTGCCATCAGCGATCATGGTTTAAGCAGTGGATTTGTCGCGTTGCAAATCATTGAAGATTACCTGGAAGATATCAGCGGGGACAAACGTCCGCGTAAAGCCCTGCTGATGATGGCAGATCAGGATGCCATTCTGTATGACAGCCCTTATCTCGCCAATTTCCACCCTGCGGCCAGTTGCTGTTTGCTCCTTTTACAAAGCAACGCGACCCACGAACCCCATAAGGTCGCCGGTAATATTACCTTTAAAAATTATCAGAAAACCTCGCTGCCGGTTTCAACGGCGGACATTTATCCCCTGCTTTCCACGCTGAAGATGTTCAGTGCCGCTGAAAACGCATTGCCGCTGATTATTCTGACCAGCAAATCGTTTTCACAGGTTCTGCAACGGGATGCCAACTTCTCGGGTGTCAGGATAGAAACCTGGGACGATGCTTTACTGTCTTCAGCACCCTGGGTGTTATTAAAAAAGCTCGCTCAGAAAAATACGCGGTTCTTATTAATGATGCCGGAAGGGAAGAATATGATCTTCGCCAGTTTTGTGATGGAGAGCTGAAGGTGTATATCCATGCCATCACAAGCCTGATAGCTCCGGTTCTTACCCCGCTCTCCCTGCTGGAAAAAAAATACTGCTGGGGAGAACGGAATCATAAAATTTTTAGCCGTTTTCATAAGATGCAATCTGCCAGTCTGTTTGCTGATGAAACATTGCCGGATCTGCTCTCCGACCTTCTGCAAAAATTACGCGCTGAATGCGACCCCGGTTTATTTCGCCAAATCCGCTATGTCGCGTGGGCGCATTCTCTGCACGCCACAAGCCCGTTTGACCGGATGGAAGAACTGTCCACGGTATTTCAGACGTTTTTTGGCGATCAGGAGATCGAATTTTTTTCTGCGACACAGGCTTCCTGCGCTTCAGGTCTGGTGAGTTTGAAATATTTGCAGGCGAAAATGCGCGCCGCACAGCAGAACACTCTCTCTGAGAAAAATGGCTCTGAGAACTGTGGCTCTGAGAACCAGGCCTCTGTCTGCGGGGTGCTGATCACCGGTGAAAAATGTTTTCACCGCACGGTGCAATATGTCGATCAGAATGGTTATTTTGGCGAAGCCTTTTGCGCCACGCTGGTTGGCATGACCCCTTCTCCTCATTCGCTGCATCTGCGCGCACTGCATTTACAACAACTCGGGGCTTATGGCACGCGGATGCGGGAAACGGATCGCGAAAGTGAAAATGCCTATGACCACGCATTTTTGCCGGTGATGACCGAAACCATTCAAAAAACGCTGGCGGGCGCGGGACGTAAACCGGAAGAACTCAGCGCCGTGCTCCCTTACCACATCAGCCCGGTGACCTTTGACCGCCTTGCTGATCGCAGCGGGTTTAGCCGGGACATCGTATTCCGCCATAACCTCTACACGCTCGGTCACTGCTTTTGCAGCGATGCGTTTCTCAATATCAAAAGCCTGCTTGCCTGTGGGGATAATGCCGTCAGAGCGCGGTGCATTCTGGCTCTGGCCTCAGGCGTGGCGGGCACCTTTGGCGCAATGGTTCTCGAATCAGACAATGAGGATATTCCATGAGCACAACCCATTTAACACAGTGGCTGGCCCGTGCTGCACAGGCTTTTCCCGAGAAAACCGCCCTGGTTGCCGGTGATGAAGAGATAAGCTGGTCAGCACTGTTCCAGCGGGTCATGAAAACGGCCACCTGTTTGCAACAGCATCACATTAAACGGGGCGATCGGGTGGTGGTCTGGCTGCCGAACAGTATCGACTTTGTGGTGTGCTTCTGGGCGGTTCAGTACCTGCAAGCCATTTTTGTCCCTCTTAACCCTGACACGCCCGTCGCGCGCGTGGGCTGGATATGCAACAACGCGGAAGCCAGTTTGCTGATCAGCAGTGCAGATCAGGCGGATGCGCGGGTCACGGCTAGTGCAGATCGCGCCCCGTATCCGGTGCTGTTTGACAAGCCGGGCACAGAAAGTCTGAGCCGCCCGGCGTTACTTTCATTACAGCAGATCGCGGCGCAGGCAGACGTTACACCGCTTGTGCCGGAAGACGCGCTGGATATCGATCTGGCCTGCCTGATTTACACATCCGGTTCCACCGGAGATCCGAAAGGCGTCATGCTGACCCAGCGCAATATGTTGAGCGCGGCGACATCCGTCAGCACCTATCTGGATCTGAGGGCAAGCGATCGGATTTTCTGCACGATCCCGATGAGTTTTGACTACGGGCTTTATCAGGCCATCATGGCCACCAGAGTGGGCGCGACGCTGATTATCGAAAAAGATTTCAGCCGTCCGTTGTTTGCCCTCAAACAACTGGTGAAACAGCGGGCATCGGTTTTGCCGATTGTCCCCACCATGCTGGCCCTCATTGCCCCTCTGGCAAAACGTTATGATTTTTCATCCGTGCGTAAAATCACGAATACGGCTGCCGCGTTGCATTCCAGTGATATTGATACGCTGATTGCCCTGTTCCCTCAGGCAGAAATTTTCTCTATGTACGGACTGACGGAATGCCATCGCTGCACCTGGCTTCCGCCAGCGATGTTGTCGACACATAAAGAGAGCGTCGGTTACGCCATCCCGAATACCGAACTTTGGGTGGTGGATGACAACGGTGTCCCGCATCGCAGCAATGCCACGGGCGAGCTGGTTATTCGTGGCGCGACGGTCATGCGCGGTTACTGGCGCAATGAAGAACAGACGCAAAAGAAATTACGTCCCGGCCCGCTGCCCGGCGAATCCGTGCTGTATACCGGAGACATCTGCCGGCTGGATGAACGTGGCCTGCTTTATTTTGTCGCCCGCAAAGATGACATTCTGAAAACCAACGGCGAAAAAGTGGCGCCGCGGGAAGTCGAAGGCGTGCTCAAACGCATCCCCGGGGTCGGACAGGTAGCGGTGATTGGCGTCCCTCATGCCATTTACGGTGATGAGATCGTCGCCTGTATTGAATGTGTGACGGCGCCCGATATTGCCCTGCTCAAAGCCTTCTGTCAGACCCATCTCGAAAGCTACAAGCGCCCTCACCGCTATTATTTCAGTGAGGCGTTACCCAAAAATAATAACGGAAAGATTGATCGTAACCGGCTGCCTGAACTCCTGTTACAGCGCTCCCATGATGTTCAACACGAATCCGTAAAATCATAAGGAAATCATTATGTTTACTTCAACAATCATTGAAGCCATCGGCTTAGTGCTGGAAAGTTCTCATCTCTCAGAACTGCATGCAGAAACACATCTGGAACGCGATTTAGGCTTTGAAAGCGGGCTGTATATTGAACTGATTATGTATCTGGAAGAAAAAGTCGACGGGCTGATCCTGGATCCGGCCACGCTGGAATTTGAGCATTTTGAAACCGTGGGCAGCTTATCGAGATTCATTCAACTGCAACTCGCGAACCGGGCTGCCTGAATGGAACAATGGGCAGAGGTTATCGCGATTTTCATGCGTTTCCGGCACCGGCCCGAACTTGCCTGGTGCCATGATACACACCGTCGCGATTATGCCACGCTGAGTCAGCGCGCAATGGATCTCGCCGTGCAGATCCGCCAGCATCAGACAGACACTGACCGCCATGTAAAACCGGTGCTGGTCTACGGGCATAAGTCGTTCGATTTTATTGCCGCCTGGTGGGCATGCCTGCTCTGTGGCTGCCCTGTGGTGCCTGTTGAATCGGATAACAGCCCGGAACGCGTGGAGAAAATTGCGCTCACCCTCGGTGCAGGTCTGCTGCTGAATACGACGGCGACGCCGGTTCAGGTGAACGCGGTCAGGGTACTCAACACGGCGGAAATTAACGGACCTGTCTGTACGGATGCCACACTGCATACGCTGCTGAGTGAAAGCCGCCAGCGTTTGCAGGATGTCCCCGGCGAACCGCTGGCTTACATCATGTTTTCCTCCGGCACCACCGGCGAACCGAAAGGGATCCAAATCACCCTGCGCAATATGGTGAATTTCATTCACTGGATCCGCGAAGATTTTCCACTGGACGGTGCCGTCACCGGCAATGTTCGCTACTGCTTTGATGTTTCCTTATTTGAAATCTGGTTAGCCTGGGTTTTCCTGCAACCGCTGTCGGTGCTCGATCACCGCGAACTCATCAGCACCCGCAAAATGATTGCACAGCATGCAGAAACCGGTGTTGTCTGCTGGGTATCCACGCCTTCGATTATCCGCCTTTATCTGCTGGACCCCACGTTCAGTGCCGCACAACTTCCCCTGCTCCGGCGGTTTATTTTTTGCGGTGAAACACTGACAAAAGACATCGTCACACAGCTATGGACACGATTTCCCGATGCCAGCGTGATAAACACCTATGGCCCGACGGAATGCACGGTTGCGGTGACCTCGGTGCTTATTACACCTGAAATGATCAGCGACCCGCTACCCTTGCCGATTGGCGCGGCCAGACCGGGCGCGGTACTCAGCCTGCACGGACAGGAAAGTGACAGCGGCCGGGGCGAGCTGTTAATCAGCGGCCCCTGCGTCGGGCCAGGCTACCTCAATGCACCGCTGAAACAGCAAACACAGTTTATCCGCCATGCCGGGCAAAATGCCTATCTGACCGGTGATATCGGCCAGGCGAAGGGAGATTGTTACTATTTTCTTGGCCGCGAGGACGGGGAAGTCAAGATCCAGGGACACCGCATCGATCTCTATGAAATTGAGCATTTCCTGCGTAGCCAGAATCTCGTGTCGGATGTCGTTGCAGTGCCTTTTCTACGCAAAGGCAATGCCGAGGCCATCCAGGCCTGCGTGATCCTCAATGATTCCTGCGCGCTTTCAGCGCTGGGCCACGCGATGCAGGCACATTTCCCGCCGTGGTCGATCCCCCGTTACTGGTATGCCATTCCTCATACTATTTTGAATCATAACGGAAAACTTGACCGCAGCGCGGCGCGTGATCTGGCACTGGATAAAGGGGAGAAATATGTTTTTATCGCAAATCAGACCGCTGTTTGACCGGCTTCGCAACCGCGATGACGCCATCGCGCTGATTAATCAGCAAGGCACCTATAGTTTTGCTGAACTGGGCGCACGGACGGCCGCCATCGCCCATTTTCTTACCCCTCTGGCGGGTCGCAATGTGCTGATCTACGGTCATAAACAACTCGATGCGGTCGCCGCTATTCTGGCCTGCATCAGTAAAGGCTGTTGTTTTACCTTTGTGGATCAGGCAAATCCGCCGTCCAGAATTGAAAAAATAGCCCGGATGACGCGCACGGAAGTGATCATCACCACCCTGCCGCACCCCCTCGCCGGGCTGGAACAATGGCCGCAGTGTGTCAGTGCTTCACTGGCAGACATTTCTCCTGCAACGCTGCCCGCTGAACCATCATTAACCCAATCTCTTTTCTATATCCTTTCCACCTCGGGCAGCACCGGTGAGCCTAAAGGCGTTATGGTCAGTTATGACAATTTTGCCGCTTTCAGCGCGTGGTTCGCACCGCAAGTCACCGGCGGAACGGACAAGGGCTGCCATATTAATCACGCCTGTTTTTCTTTTGATATGGCGATCCTCGATCTCATTCCGGTTCTCAGCCGCGGGCAGACCGTGCTGATGCTGGATCATTGCAATAATGTTTTGCCCCGGCAAAACATCAGGCTGATGACAAGAGAGCCCGATGTGGCCGTCACCAGTTGGTTTTCAACACCCAGTTTTGCTGAACTCATGCTTAAAGACGCGCTGTTCAGCCACGTTAAGTTCCCCGCCCTGAAGCGTTTTTATATCGGCGGTGAACGGGTTGCGCCAGGTTTGATCACACAGTTACAGACGCGCTTTCCGGCGCTTGAAGTGATGCACGCTTATGGCCCGACCGAGACAACCTGCGTGACGCATACGCATCTTTTGTCCCAGCCGCTACACCATCAGGCAGGGTTATTGCCGCTGGGCAAGCCGCAAGGGCTGAACCGCATTCGCATCGTCGATGCGGCCGGTCATCCGGTTTCTGCCACAACGGTAGGTGAAGTCAGGCTTTACGGCCCTCAGGTTTCACAGGGCTATCTGCCGGAGGATCACCCCCGCAATCAGGCTTTTGCTGAGGATGAATGGGGTCGCTATTACGCCACGGGCGATCGCGGTTTTGTCGACGAAAATCAGTCACTGTTTATTTGCGGCAGAGATGACGGACAGTTTAAGTTGCATGGCAATCGCATTGAGCTGGCAGAAGTAGAATCCGCCGTGTGCCGAAATGCCAACGTGATCCAGTGCTGTCTGGTACCGCTCGAAGAACAGGGAAAAGTGACCGACCTGCAACTGTTTGTACAACTGCATGATGACAATACGCTGCAGCGGCAAGCCTTACGCCATTTCTTGTCCGGGCAGCTACCGGGATACATGATCCCTAAACAACTGGTCTTTTGCCAACACTTCCCCCTGACATTGCATGGCAAAATAGACCGGCAGGAACTCGTCCGGCAATACGCGGTTTCTGACAGTTTTTAATCGACATCCTGCAATCACATATAAAAAATCCAGCGTAATTGCTGAGAAAATACCCGGCATCAATTTATCTTCATGATGATGAAGGCCATATAATTTTATGACGGGTTAACGGGGTTATCATGCGTTTCGATCATACCGGTTATGTCGTATCAGATACCGATGCAACCGTCGCGGCTATTAAACTCTTTTTCCCCGTGACCGTCAGGTATAAAGAACAGATTCATGCTCAGCGGGTGTTAATCACGTTGCTGTCCACGGCAGAGGGAAATAACCAGATCGAGCTGGTTGAACCATTGCCAGATAATATTCATCTGCAAAGCATGCTGGATAAATCAGGCAAGTCATCCCTGCCTTATCATATTTGTTTTGTTGTCGATGATTTTGACCAGCAATATCAAACCATGAAATCCGCAGGCTGGATGGTATTAACGCGCCCGTTTCATGCCTTTAATAATCATCACCGCGCCAGCCACCTTTATCATCCTGATGCCGGAATCATCGAAATCATGTCGGGGTCGCTATGAAATCATTTTACGATCACCCATCAGACGCGGATTTTTTCACGCCGGATGCGCAGGCGATTGCCGATAAGCTCCGCCAGATAACCTCGCCGGACGACACGCGGGCGGTCATCAGCCAGTGGTCGCAGGCTGCGGCGTTTAATCTCCTCGGCGTGCCCGCTGAATACCCGTCACACAAGCCACATCTTCAGGCTTATCAGCACATCCGTTTGACTGAGCGCTACCGGCTCTATGAAAAAGTGGCCTTTATCTCCCCGATACTCATGTTTTCGGCTCCCGGCCCCGGCATGGCGGCTTTTGCCGTCTCCGGGCTGGGGACAGAACAACAACAGGATGCTTTTTTTAGCCGCTTTCAGCAGACCTTAAGCTGGTCATGTTTTGCGATGACTGAACCGGCGCAGGGAAGCGATGCAGGTGCCATGGAAACCACGGCGTCGCCGGTTGACGGCGGGTATCTGCTCTGCGGGAGAAAAATGTTCATCGGCAACGGCATGATTGCCGATACCGGTGTGATATTTGCCCGCACAGCACCCGGACCTCTGGGTATTAATGCTTTTATTTTTAATCCGCAGTCAGCAGAAATTTCCCGCTACGCACTGGAATTAAACGGGTTGAAAGGCACTAACCTTGCGCACATGCAGTTTGATGATCTGTTTATCCCTGAAGCAGACATGTTGGGCAGGCATCTGAAGCCGACGGAGCGGTTTGCAAAATCCGCCATCGCCACATTCGATGCCCTGCGTCCTTGCGTCGGCGCGCTGGCGCTGGGTGTCGCGCGGCGCGCACTGCACGAATGGCAACATGAGCGGCGACTGACACCTTCGCAGTCTGCCTGGCTGTCGCAGATGGAACGCCGCTGGCTGGTGGTCTATCACCACGGGCTGCGGGTCTGCCAGCAAACCGAAGATAAGCTTGCGCCGGAAAATCATCCCGGAATGGTAAAAACCAGTTGCGTGATCCTGGCGGAAGAGCTGATCTGCGGACTGATTCACCGTACACCGGCCAGAGATATGCGTCTGCTAAACACGCTATGGCAGGCCTTCCGGGATGTGAAAGCCTTTGAATACACTGAGGGAACGCGGCAGATCCACCGTTTAAATCAGGGGTTTTCCCGGCCGCAAGAGGTGAACACATGCCTGTAACCGTCATCTTGCTCGGTCAGGGCACGATAACGGTTCTCACCCGCAGCCAGGCCGTCACACCGGACAGCCGGCATTTCATTGCTTCAGAACTTTTGGCGACAGAACACAGGGCGGCGGGCGACTGGTATCATCACTGGCCTGAAGAGGATTGCGGAAACCGTCTGCATGCTAAAGCCCTGATCACGCTTTGCCAGCACCATGTTCTCTCCTCTACGGAGAGTCTGCTGGTCTACGATTCACGGTATCCGGCCGCACGCGGCGCCACCCCTTTACTGCAAAGTTTGCTGTGCCACTGCCCGGAATTTTCCGAAGCCTGGGGGATTTGCAGTGGCCGTTTTGATCCCGGTGAGGCGTACAGGCTGGCTCAGACCCTGATGCAGGAGGAATGCCGCTTACTTTATCTCTACGACCCGATACAAAGGCTGAGTCAGGATCCCACGCCTCAGGAGTCAGAATTGCACTATCTGATTTTCTCGGCACGGATGTTGAGAAAGTAATGGATAATTTGCTGGTTTCGCTGACAGATAAGCTGTCAACCCCGGCTGTTTTTCCGATGCGACCTTCAGAGGTGCAGCAGCTCGCGCTGATGAGAACGGAAACAGTGCATTGCGGGCCATATCGCAGCCGGGTGCTGATCAGTCAAGGTCCGATGCAGGCGGCAAAAAAAGCGCTTGTGTTACATGGCTGGGGCGGTCATCCCCTGATGCTGGCGCAGGCTAAAGATATTCTGCTGGCGCAGGGATATGAGGTGTATCTGCCGTTTTTACTCGGACATGATCCGCAAACGCCAGCCCCCTGTGATTTTCCCGCACAGTGCCAGTTACTGCTCACCCTGCAAAATACCTTTGGTGCTTTCGACACCGTCGTTGCCCATTCTGCTGGCGGGCTGATCACCGCCTTGTCGGCATCTCTCGGCTTTCGCTTCAGCCGGCTGGTGCTGATGTCAGTTCCGGCCTCGTTTAGCAGCCTGCTGCAACACTATCTGCGGCAAAATCATCTGCCTGAATCTTATCTTGCCCCGCTGTGCGCGTGGTATCAGGCCCGCTTCCCGGCACCGGAGATGCCCGCAACGGACTCGCTTTTTGCGCTGGGCGACATCCCTGCACTGATACTTCAGGGTCAGCAGGACACCAGAATCAATCCGGCCGATGCGTGGAAAATTCACCGTCAGTTACCCGGCAGCCAACTGGCATTGATAGAGCATACCGGCCATCTGGGTGTGCTGACTCATCAACGGACACACTACGAATTAAACGCCTTTCTCCGTACGGCAAACGCTGATCCTGAAAAAAGGAGCCACTATGTTGGGTCACATTGAATCCCTGACGGTCTACATTCCTGAACAACGGAAATCACTGGCGGAAGTCGCGCCCGCGCTGCAACTGAGTCCGCTGGATATCAGAATGTTTTCCCGCTTTTACGGGCTGGCAAGTTTCCCGCGCCAGCCGGGTTCACTTGATGATCTGTTGCGCCCGTTGTTAAAGCAGTTCACCGACCATCACGCTGATTGGCTCCCCCGCATTAAACATGTGGTGCATGCCCATACGCTGCCCGGTATTCGCCCTTTCGACCTGTCGGGCAAAGCCCTGCTAGACGAGGCCGGATTTGCTGACGACACCCATTACACCTCGCTGACGATGGGGCATTGTTCGACGTCATTGTCAGCCGTGGAATATGTTTGCAGCCGGATTAAAACGGGGGAATATGCTTTGTTGCTGGTCGGCGAAAAGGCCTTTCACCCCAAAGTCGAACTGATCGACGATACCACCATTATGGGCGAAGCGGCCTGCGCCGTTCTGCTCAGTCGCGCCGGGGAACGCTGCAAAGTGACCGCCAGATACAGCATGCAGGCGGGAGAATTCAGTCAGCATCGCGGAAATGAATCAGGTAAGGAATCACGCTTCGCCAGCGTTTATTTTTCTTTTATCGCCACCGCGATGCGCAATGCTCTGGAACATTTCGGGCATACTGCCGGTTCGCTTGACTGGATTGCACCGCATAATGTGAATTTATCGTCATGGCAGAAACTTGCTGACGAACTGAATATTCCGCGGCAAACACTATTTCTCGAAAACGTGCCACGTTATGGTCATTGTTTCGGCGCAGATCCTTATCTGAATTTGGCGACATTGATCCGTCAGAAAAGATTATCGCCCGGCAATCATGTGATGCTGGTAAGCGTAGGCATGGGCGCGACCTTCTCTTCATTGCTGCTGGTATTATCAGCCGGTAATGAAATTCCGGTATTTTGCAATTTGGAGCAATTTCCAGATATTAAGCAGGATTAAGTTAATACGCACTTGTTCTTTATGTGATGTGTTAACTCCTCATGGCTGATATTACCCGATACTACCCGCAGCTGAATGAACTCCAGGCACTGCTCACCACGGCTGGCAAAATTTCGGAATATAAACCGGATCAGGCGCTGGCCTGTTTTGATCATCCCGAACTGATGAGCATTGCCTGTATCGGCATTCCCTCCCGTTTTAATCCCTGGGAAACGGCGGCCTTCTCTGACGTTGATTACTCACATCACTTACAGATCATCGAATATCTGAGCCGGGCAGATGCCAGCGCGATGATGATGTTGCCCGGTGCATCCCTTAGCACCCGCGCTATTTTGACGCTCGGCACTGAGCGGCAACAGGCACGGTTTTTCGCCTGCTTTGAACACAGCCCTGCCTGGACATTTTTTGCCGTCACCGAGCCGGGGTTTGGCTCCGACGCCACGGCAATTGCCTGCGAACTCACGCAAAACAGTCAGGGATGGTGGCTGAACGGGCAAAAGATGCTGGTCGGCGGCGCGATGCGCGCCAGCGCGGGCCTGGTATTTGCCCGTTATGAACAGAGCCACCGGCTGGTGATGGTGTTTCCCGAAGGCAGAACCGGACCTTTGCAGCGTGAACTGCTCGATACCTTCGGGTTAGCGGGTGCGGCACTGACACGTCTGACGATGACCAATCTGAGTGTCAAAGAAGACGATATTTTAGGGCATGAACGCCGGGGATTGCAGCAGGGGCTTAATGCGCTGAGCAAGGTCTTTGAGCGCCACCGTCCCATGGTGGCGGCCATGGCGCTGGGCACCACTTACGGCCTGCTGAAAGCGCTGGAAACCCGACCATTACCCGCGACTGCGCAACATTGGATCGCCTGCCAGTGGCGTAAATATCATGTTCTCTTTCAGCAGATGCTCGCACTGGCGGAAGGCTATCGTACGGGTCAGCAGCAATATGCCAGCACCAGCCGCCTCAAATTAAGCGCTACCCGTCTGGCCGAAGAGACGGCGAGCCATCTGCCCCACTGGCTCGCCACCGAAGACTGGCTGGAAGAGACTTTCCTGCGCAAGCGCTACCGCGACAGCTTTGCTTTTGAATACATGGAAGGCACCAGCAATATCCACTTACTTAACAGCTTCCGCACACCTGAAATTCAGGGAGATCAACGCCATGCTGTACCTTGATCCCACCGATATTGTCAGCCAGTCGTTTCATCACACCGAAGTCCCTCAACCGGAGTGGGAAACGGATATTCCGCACTGGCGTTCGTATGTTCAGCATTTTTTCGCCGCTAACGGTGAGCCGCTCAGTCAGGAAAACGAGCAGGTTAACACCTGGATCACCAGCAATGAACGGGCGGCCTTCAGCGATATGGTCGCTACGTTGCTGCCACATCTTGCCCCGGTCGTTCAGCCGCAGCGGGTGAAAACGGTGCTGATGGCGCACTGGACGCCTGACCTGCACATGGGGAGTTCTGTGGTGAATTTAGCCATACATCAGCTTGGCCTCACCGACTGTCTGGCGCTGGCAATCAGCGATCGCGGGCCGGATGCGGCGTTGTTCGCCCTTGATGGCCTCAGCGACTGCCTGCAAGGGAAAGCGGAAGACGGATTGTTACTGATCGCCGAACAAAAAAGCCTGATGTACTTTTCACCGCTGATGGCGCGCCTGCAACCGGAAAACAATGCCTGCCTCTGTCTGGTCAATACGCAACAGCGCGGATTACGTTATCTGGGGTATCAGCGTCTGAAAACGTCCGCAGATTTTAGCGAGGCCATCTTGCAGTCCGTTGAGCATTTCGGTTTTACCCGCGAACGGTTAACGCTGATCGGCCCTCAAAATTGTCTCGCCAGTTTACCGGAAGGCTTTACGTCACTGGCGGTCAATCCCCGTTTACTTTGCGCGGCGCCTTTTGTCACCCTGGGTCAAAACTGGCAGCCCGGACGTGATTATCTGCTGATGAGTGAACACAACGGACGGATAAGCCTGTGCGGTCTGGCGGCAGCAGAGAACCTGAGATGAATATTTTTGCGCTGAAAACCTGTATTCCTGTCACACGGATATCGCTTGACGCGATCCTCGCCCATCGCGGCGCGAACCCCAGCGAAGCCCGGACCTTCCGGCATCTTTTCGGTTTTCAGGAAGCATCAACGCTGGCTGAAGACGAAAGTGCTACCGCGACGTTTGAATCACTGTTGCAGCAAACCGCCGTACAGTTAACGCAGGCTGAAAAAATCGATGCGATTATTTTGGTACAGGGGCTGCCTGCCCGTTCACGACGCCAGCGGGTTGATTTAGCGTTGCTGCGGCAACGTTTTGATTTTATTGCCCCTGACGCACATCTCATCACCCTTAATCAGCAAAACTGCGCCACGTTATTCTGGGGTCTGCTGATGGCTGAGCGCATGCTTGAGCAGGGAAAATATCAGTGTGTGGCTCTGCTGGCAGGCGACACGCTGGCAGATTTCAGCCTGGCAGAGCGCTATGTTCCCGGCTGCACATTAATCGGTGATGCCTTTGTGTGTGCCTTACTGAGACCGGGCGGCGGTGAGCGCAGGGTGTCCGGCATTCACTGTTTTCATCATCCCGCATTCTGGCAGGGCCTCGACGGCAGCCGGGAAGATATTAAGCGTTTTTATCAGTCTCATGACGCTCTGATCGACATGGCGCTGCGTCAGTATCCGGCTGAACAGCGGAAGGACGCATGGTTATTGCCTCACAACATTAACCGCCTGAGCTGGCAAACCTGGCGGCGGCATCCTGATCGCGCCCATCAGCGGATCGCCACCGATCTCATCGGGCAATGCGGACATTGTTACACCACCGATCCTCTCTTACTGCTCGATACCCACCCGCCAGCCGAAACCGGCCAGCCAGCCATTTTACTTTCTGTCGGGCTCGGCGGTTGGGTGGGCAGCGCCATAATCACTTCAGACACATTTGCGGAGCCTCAGGATGCCTGATAACGCGCAAGCCATCCCTTTTTTCATCCCGCCTTCCTCGCAGTTTGCCCGGCTCGGTTTTCTTAAAATCGCCGAAATGGCCTGTCGTCAGCACGGAGATAAAGTCTGGATTGGTGAAAAAGACAATGCAGTGCTGCTGCTTGCCGGCGCCCGCCATGTCCGGTTGCTGATTGAGCAGGAAAGCCAGTTCGTGAAGGAATTTGAACATCTTTCCTCAGCCTCAACTATCGGACGCATCTTGCTGGGCCAGTCACTGACGACATCCAAAGAAGGCGAGGAATGGCGGCTGGCGAGGAAACTCACCACACCGCTGGTGAACCCTAAATCCCCGTTGCTGAAACAAAGCACCGACCTCTCCGCCCGCTGGCTGCTGGATATTCTGCAGGATCCGCAGCAGACTTCATTGCGTGAAATCTGCCTGCACTGGGCGCTGATGTGTGTGGCGGAAGGATTTTTTGGCCGGGAGATCAGTCTGGCCCAACTGAATACGCTGATTGGCCATTTCCGTGATATCTATCTGCAACTGATTATCGCCGCACCGGACGCGGATTATGAGGCACTGTGCAGGCATCCGGCACTGGTCGCCTTCCGGCTGGAGGCTGAGTCCCTGCTTGGCCCGTTGCTGGATGACGCCAGGGGCGGCAATACCACGATGCTGGAACGTCTTTGTCAGGCGCTCAGTCCCGGCGCGCACCCCGAAGCGCGTGAGAGAGTGATCAGTCTTCTGCTGGGCAATCTTGCCGCCAGCGTCGATAACACGGGTATTGCCTTGTTATGGACGCTGACACATCTTTCGCAGCACCTGAACTATCAGCACTGCGTACGTGAGGAAGCGGCTCAGGGCAAACGAAACATGGCCTCAGCCATTGTCCGGGAATCGCTCCGTCTGACGCCGGTGACAGCGTTTTTTGAGCGCCGGGTGGCAGAAAATATCGTGGTGGATGACGTGGTGATTACGGCGGGCACGCGGGTTTTATTCTCCCCCTGGCTGATTCACCGTCATGCCGCCTGCTGGGCAGAACCGCTTTGCTTCAGGCCGGAACGGTTTCTGGGTGAAGAGAAAATTGCGCCGGAGCATTTTTTACCCTTTAGCGTCGGAAAACGAAACTGTGTGGGCATGACTCTGGCTCTCGACCAGCTGACCACGGCGGTTGCGACACTGTGCGAACATTTTCAGTTTTCGCTCGCCCCTTCGACGTCACCTGCCGCCCTCACCCCGCTTTTTGCGCTTAATGTCATCCCGCGCGGTGACCTGTCTTTCATTCTCACGTCCACAAACAAGGCTGAACAGCATGACCACATCCCGTGAGATCCCGGCGCTGAGCCTGTTCTGCTTCGCCGATGTGGCCAGAGACAACTTTGCTGATAAATATGAACAATTATTAAGTACCGCACGGCTGGCAGATACGCTGAATTTTCATGCTATCTGGACGCCCGAGCGGCATTTCCATACCTTTGGCGGCATGTTTGCTAATCCTTCGGTGGTCAGCGCGGCGCTGGCGGCCTGCACGCAACGTATCGGTATCCGGGCAGGCAGCGTGGTGCTGCCGTTACATGATCCTCTGCGGGTTGCCGAAGAATGGGCCATCGTCGATAACCTGTCTCATGGCCGCGCTGGCGTGGCGTTTGCCAGCGGCTGGCAGCGTAATGATTTTGTGCTCAGGGCTGAGAATTACCGCCAGAGACAACAGGTTCTTTTTTCCTCACTGGCGCAGGTTCAGGCGCTGTGGCGCGGTGAATCCGTCACACGCCACGAGCTTTCGCTGCCTGCGCAACCCGAACCGGTCAGCCTGAAAACCTGGCCGGCACCTTTTCAGACAGAGATCCCCGTCTGGCTGACCACCGGCAGTAATCCCGATTTATTTACTGAGGCCGGAAAACGCGGGCTGAATGTGCTCACCCATCTGGTTTCGCAGACCCGCGAGCAACTGGTGGAAAACTGCGCGGCGTATCGCCTCGCACGCCGTCAGGCGGGTTTTGATCCCGCAGAAGGCACCATCACATTAATGCTGCACACGCAGGCCGGAGCAGCACGAAAAACGCTGTTGCCACGGCTTAAACCGGCACTTACCGGTTATCTGCAGGCATTTATGGCGCTTTCCGACAATCTCAGTCAACCACGGGTCGCCGATGCGGAGCAAAATGAGAAGAAGCAAGCCTACACACTGAAATGGGGAGTAGAGAAATATCTCAACCACTGCGGTTTATTTGGCTCTGCACAAGAATGCGCAGATCAGCTTGCCCGTCTCAGGCAGGAAGGAATCGATGAAGTTGCGTGCCTGATGGATTTTGGAATGCCTCAATCAAGTGTGGAAGAAACGCTTCGGACACTTGCTACATTGTTATGAAATCAAGGAACTATGATGAAAAAAATCACCCTGGCGCTTACCCTGCTCGCCTGTGTCACCAGCACTTCTGCCCTCGCCGCAGAAAAAACATTCCCCCTGGAAGCCTTTAGCGCAGTAGAAGCCAGACAGGGCATTAATCTCACCATTAAGTGTGCCGCAACGCCATCTATGGTGGTCTCCGGTTCGCAAGACACGCTGAATAAATTGAAAGTCACCCATGACAATCACGCTTTACTGCTGGTCAATGATGCCGCTGAAAATGATCGCTTTATCTCGCACACGCTGGATATCACCCTGTATACCAGCGGCCCGCTGAACAGTCTGGCCGGAAAAGCGGGTGTTAAAATAGCCGCACCGGCCTGTGCGGTGGATCCGAAAACACTGGCCGTTTCCGGCAGTATGGGCACGGATATCCGGGCTGAAGGCAAAACGGCTGAACTGAATCTGGATCTGGCCATGGGCGGGAGTTTTAACAAGAAGCCTCAGAATTTTACGGCGGAATCGGCTAACGTGCGCATGAGCATGGGCGCGGAATCCTCACTGTGTCATATCCCCAAAATTCAGGGCACGCTTGCGGCAGGCGCTCGTGTTTCCGTCAGCGCCTCTGCTCAGGTGGATACCGGTTCTGCCAGCTCATTTGCCAGCGAGATTTCCACTTCTGGCTGTGCTTAACGCGCCTGATTAACTGTCCGCCTGAAAAATACAGACCTGCCATCTGACCGGCAGGTCTTTCAGCGGAGCACAGGCGCCATACGCCAGACAATACACCCCGTCGTTTTCAATCAGCCGGTGATGTAACAGGCCGATCTCTTCTTTACGCTCATCGAATACGTGCGCGATGTCACTGTGCTGCGGGATGGCACAAAAACCGGCGAGCGACTGCGTAAGGCCGGTTCCCCTGACTTTGAGCCACGCTTCCTTCACACTCCACAGTCGGGTAAAACGCAACAGGTAATGCGCCTCATCTTCTGCCAGCCAGTGCTGTTCATCAGGGTGGAAAAACCGGCGGGCGATGGCTTTTTTCGCCTCAACGTTTCCGCTGACTTTTTCCAAATCCACCCCGACCTCTGCCCCGCGACACAGCACAATCGCCGCCGAAGTTCCGCTGTGGGATAAGTTGAAGCACAATCCCGGGAAATCAGGGAGCCAGGGCTTACCCTGAGGCGTTCTTGCGATACTTAACTGTTCATCGGTCACTGATAAGTAGCCCGACAATACCTGACGCAGCCAGCACTGCGCCTGCTGTCGCAGCAGTTGCCCTGACAGCGACGCCTCAAAGTGACGGAGCAGGCAAAGCCCCTCTCCTGCCTTCAGTTCAGGCAGGGGATCACAGTGGGAGATTGAGGGTAACGCGGCAACCGGTTCGATCATGGCGATTCTCCAGAGACAGATACCCGCCATGACTTTCAGCGATTTGCCGGCACAAAATCAGCCCGATGCCACTGCCGTTGGGTTTGGTGGTATAGAAAGGAACAAACAGATTTTTGGGATTGGTCAGCCCGACACCCTGGTCAAGAATGGTCACAAACAGACAGCCTTTTTCTTCTGACCATTCAATACACACCGGCGCCGTGGTATCGCTCATCGCCTCATCGGCATTCTTAATCAGGTTGATAAGCAACTGATGGAGTTGCACCCGGTCGACATTTACACTCAGCGGCGCCGGGCCTTTCAGGGTAATTTTACGGTGCGCAAACAACAGCGGCAGCTCCGCAATCAGGGCGGCAAAATCAAGCGGTGCTTTGACGGGGGGGGCGAGTTTACTGAGCTGGCGGTAACTGCTGATAAAGGCGATAAGTTCTTTGGCACGTCGGTTGATCAGATCGATGCCTTCCGCAAAGCCCTCCGGCAGGTTTTCTGTATGGCGGCGATAATGCTGCTGGAGCATCTGGCTGATGGAAGCAATCGGGCTAAGAGAATTGTTTATTTCATGACTGATCACCCGCAGCAGGTTTTGCCAGGCTTTTTGTTCTTCCTTACGCAGCATGTCGTCAACATCACTGACAAACAGCAACACGTTTTGGATCCCGTCCACCATATAGGTGTCACTGGACACTTTATAACGCCCCGGACGCCCTGCATGACTGGACTCCACCGGATGCTCCCGGTTGGCATTTTGCAACAACGTATCAAGTTGCCAGTGACTGCATTTTTCGCCAATCAGCTTTTCCAGCGATGTGCCCAGCATCCGCGAGGCCGCATCATTACACCACATCAGCCGGTTATTGCCGTCAATCGCGAAAATCGCCACCGTGATATTAGAAATCACTTTTTGCAGCAGAAAATCCATTTCTCTTTGCTGCTGGCGGTGGCGGGATAACTGACCCGAAATGGCGTTGATCTGTTCAATGACCCCTTCAAACACCCCTTCCCCGCTGGTCACACCGCGAAGGCTAAAATCTTCCTGCTCAACGGCTTCTAACAGGTTAGAAATCACATTGATTTTGTAGAGAAGTTGCTGGAAAAAGTGATAGGAAAAATACACTAACGTGACGCACAGAATAAAGAGCGTGAGAAATTTCAGGTAGAGAGACTGCTGTGGGAAAAACCACAGCAGCAGATAGGCAACAACGCCCCCCAGCGGGGACAAACTGCACAGTATTAAATGACGTGACTCAAAGGATCGAAAAAGTTTACTCATGACAGATTTTTAATTTATCCAGTCGTCGGTAAAAAGCGCTGCGACTCAGCCCTAACGATTCTGCCGCTTTCACTGCATTCCCGTCATAGTGACGCAGGCGCTGTAAGAGCACAGTTTCTTCCACTTCTGCCAGCGTGCCCGTCTCAAGTTGCGTTACCGGTTTTTGTTGTGGCTCATGACCGCTGTTTTGCCCCTTCACAGGCAGCGGCAGGCAAAGATCTGCCAGGTCGATCGTATTATTGCGGCAAAGCAATACGCCGCGTTCCAGCAAATGGCTCAGTTCTCGGATATTCCCCGGCCATGAATATTCATGCAGCCCCTGTCGCGCCATCGCCGATAATACCGGTTTAGGTTTACTGTATTTGCGGGCAAAACGTTGCAGGAAACGTTCGGCCAGCGGCTCAATATCTTCCTGCCGTTCACGTAGCGGCGGTAACGGAATTTGAATAACATTCAGCCGGTAGAGCAAATCCTGCCGGAACCGCCCTTCAGTCACGGCTTTTTCAAGATCCGTGTTGGTGGCCGCAATGATGCGGCACTGTGTGGTTTGCGTCCGTGATGAACCCACGCGTTCGAACTGCCGTTCTTCCAGGACACGCAGTAATTTTACCTGCTGGGACAAGGGCAAATTGCCAATTTCATCGAGGAATAATGTGCCTTTATCGGCCAGTTCAAAGCGTCCGATGCGATTTTCCCGCGCATCGGTAAACGCGCCTTTTACGTGCCCGAACATTTCACTTTCAAACAACTGCTCATTGATGCACCCCATGTTAACTTCAACAATGCTGTGCTCACGGCGGGATGAGAGCTGATGGATATAGCGGGCGAGCAGGCTTTTGCCGGTGCCATTTTCACCCAGAATCAGGATGCTGGTATCCGTGGCAGCCACGGTTTCCACCACGTTGATTAACTGCTTCATGGCCTGAGAGCGGACAACCCATTCATTGCCCATGTCATCTTCAAGCGCCATTTTCAGCAGCTTGTTTTCTTCTCGCAGGCAATTCCCGGAGCGTCTCGCCTGGCTCAGTGCAATCTGTTGCTGAACAATGCTTAACAGGCGTTCGTTATCCCAGGGTTTTTGAATAAAATCCGCCGCACCGGCCCGCATGGCGCTGACGATGATGTCAACACTTCCCCATCCCGTCATGGCCACGGCGGGCAGACAGTCATCAAATTTTTTTAACTCATCCAGCAGTTGCAAACCTTCCAGACCCGACGTGGTGTCTTTCTGGAAGTTCATGTCCATCAGTACCAGATCAAAGGGCTTTGCGGACAAATGTGACAATAAACGGTTGGCCTGCGTTTCCAGCGTCACGTCATACCCTTCCATACGGAGCAGCATGTCGAGGCTGGTCAGAATGCCCGCGTCATCATCAATGACAAGAATACGTTTTTTTTCGTTCATTAAAGCATCCGGCTTGTGCCGCCGCACCCGTCAGGCACGGCGACAGATTATTCATAGCGAATGGCGTCCGCAGGCGACATCCGAATGGCGCGTCGGGAAGGCAACCAGACCGCTAACGCCACAATTAAAGAAATCATGACGGCGACACCCCAAAAGAGCAGTGCAAAGGAGGTATGCCCGTTGCCCAATATACGCGTCAACTTGGGTGCGACAAAGAAGGCCAAAGGCAACCCGATAATCAGTCCAATGAATAATTGCTTACTGCCCTGAAGCATCAGCATCCGTAACAGAACGCCTTCCGTTGCCCCCATCGCCATACGCACCCCGATCTCCTGAATACGTTGATTGATCACATTGCGCATCACGGCATAAATACCGGTGGCCGCCAGAATGACCGCGACCAGACCAAACAACATAAAGAGGTTGGCAATGAAATGCAGCCCGGCGGTATTCCTGGCCAGACGTTGATTCAACGTTTGCACCTGATTAACGGAGAGCGTGCTGTCAATCTGGCGAACCGCATTCATGAGCGCAGGCCCTAACGTATCAGGATTCTGAGCCCTGAGCACCAGCGTTAATGACGCCGCGGGTATTTGCGCCAGCGAGCGGTAAACCGTGACCCGCTGGCGGAACGCGCTGAAAGGCCGGCCATGAATGACGTTAGGCACCACACCGATAACCGTGAACCAGCGCTGATCATCCGTATCACGAAAACGCAGGCGTTTACCGATGACATCCCGCTCACCGGGCCAGAACTGCTCCGCAAACGACTGGCTGACCACCACCACGGGCTGTGAGTCCTGCGTATCACTGCTGGCAAACTCCCTTCCGGCCACCGGCGTGATCCCCATTGCCGTCAGGCTTCCCGGCATCACCTGGACATCATTGACCAGAGGATAAGACCAGCGGTCTTTGCTGTTGTTGGTAGACGAATCGATATCCACCTGACGGGGTACGGTAAATTGTCCGACGGCACTGGTGGTGATGGCCGTTTTTTCAACACCGGGGATCCCGCTGAGGGACGATTGCAGGCGCTGATAGAACAGGATCCGGCTCGCATCATCAGGATACTGGTTGGCATTGAGGTTAATCTGACCGGTGAGATAGCCCTGCGTCGCCACCCCGTAATCGGCACGGGTCGCCTGGTAAACCAGCAGCGCCAGCAGCGCACTGATGCATAAAATGGAACAGGATAATCCGACTTCAAACGTCACCAGAATACGGGACACCCTGCCTGCCCCGCGACTTTGCGCGCCCCGCGTTCCATCACGCAAAACATCGTTGAAATTACCGTGGGTGATTTTCCACGCAGGCAATGCACTGGTAACGACAGCCGTCATGATGACCAGCACTAACGCATTGAGGATCATGACGTTATCGAGTGACAAATGCCACCAGAACGGAATTTTGTTCGGTACAAACGTCGGCAGTAACGTATTGGTGATCTCGAGTCCCCAGGCGGCGAGCAGAACGGCGATGATGCCCGAGAAGGCGCAAATAAATAAGCTTTCCCACATCATTTGCATGACCAGACGACCGGAAGGTGAGCCCAGAGCAACGCGGATAGCGATTTCTTTTGAACGCTCTGTGGTTCTTGCCAGCAATAAGTTGCCGACATTGCAACACGCCAGCACCAGCACAAAAGCCACGGCAAAAAGCATGACGATGAAGATCGGCATGGTCTCCTCACCCATGAAATTTTCCTGGAATGTCAGTACCTGCGCCGACAGCCCTTTATTGCTTTCAGGATACTCAGAGGCCAGCGACTGCATCACCTGAGCGAGGTCACCGTCAGCATCGGCGAGCGGAACACCGGGTTTCAGGCGCGCATAAACGGATACTTCCGGCGCACCTTTGCGGACCAGATACTGTGCAGGATCCAGCTTAGAAGGCAGCCAGAGATCATGAAAGAAAGGAAAGGCAAAATTGGCGGGCATGATGCCCACAATGCGCGTGTGTATCCCATTGATCAGGACATCTCTGCCAATGAGTTGCGCATCGGCAGCAAAGTAGTTTTGCCACATGCCATAGCTGATAACGGCAACCGGTGTCGCGCCAGGCTGGACATCTTCACTGTTCAGCACCCTGCCACGATAAGGCTGGATGCCAGTATAAGAAAACATCTCCGGCGTATTGCGGATCGCCATATAGGAAACCGCTTTGGTGCCGTCACTGATATCGGCACGTTCAGCATAAAAATAACCCACGTCATTGAGCGTGGTATTGCGGGCCTTAATTTCCTGGTAGTCCAGGAAGTTGACCCCAGAGTCACTCAGACTGACGCCGTTGACCGTCGGGTTTACTAACACCATGTTTTTCCCGTCCGGATAAGGAAGCGGCGTAAACATGATGGTGTTAATGACTGAAAACATATAAAGCGTCAGTGCCAGACCGCAGGACATGATGAGCACGGTGATAAAGGTAAATGACGGGCTTTTGAGTAACAGGCGTAAGGCATATCGGATATCAAAAAGCATTTTATGCTTCCTTTATCAGGGTCAGTTCCCGTGCCACATGTCCGTCTCCGACGACCTGCCCGTCAGAAAGCACGATGCTGCGCTGCGCCCGCTCGGCTGAACGAGGATCATGGGTGACGATGCAGATCGTGGCGCCCTCCTGATGTAACTTATCGAGAATATTCAGCACCGCCTCGGCATTGTGGGAGTCCAGGTTACCGGTCGGTTCATCCGCCAGAATGATGGAGGGATTGCCCACGATAGCCCGTGCGACGGCCACGCGCTGCTGCTGTCCGCCGGAAAGCTGCGAGGGATAATGGCGTCCCCGGTGGGACATATTGACCTTGTCTAAGGCTTCCGCCACTCTCTGCTGCCGTTCAGTTTTAGAAATATCCTTGCGGTAAGTCAGTGGCAGGGAGACATTTTCCTCAATGGTTAAATCGCTGATGAGATTAAATGACTGAAAGATAAAGCCGATATCACGATTTCTCACCAGGGCACGCTGCTTTTTAGAAATATTTTCCACGTTGTGCCCGGCCAGCTGATAGGTCCCGGTAGAGGCCACATCGAGCAGACCCAAAATCGAAAGCAGCGTTGATTTACCACAGCCTGAAGGCCCGGAAATCGCCACGTATTCCCCTTTGGAAATGCTGAGCGTGATCTTGCTCAGGGCGTGTGTCTCAATTTCATCGGTCAAAAAAATCTTATTCACGTCAGTGAGTTCTACCAGTGATTCCATCATTTTCATCTCCATCGCATTGTCCTGTAAGCTGGCGTCTTTTGCAGGTGAGCCGGCATTATTTAGTAATCTCAATTTGATCTGCCCCTTGCCAGGCGCTGCCGTCACTGAGAATAATTTTATCTCCCGCACGCAGTCCACTGGTCACCTGAATATAATCCGCAGATCCCTGACCAAAGTTGACCTTCATTTTGGTGGCAAAGCGTTCCTTTTCATCGAGCCGGTAAAGCATCGAAGGTAAATTATTCTGGGCAAACGGTGGCCGCTCAACGTACAGGGAATCATTAATTTTTGTCACTGCGATTAAACCATCAACGCTCAGATCAGGACGGGCTTCCTGCGGCAGTGGTTGATTGAATGTCACATCCACTTTAACGGTGCCATTGGTCACCGCAGGATCCACCCGTGACAATACCCCGGTGAACTGGCTGCGTCCGGTGTTAATGGTAACCTGCTGCCCGACGGCAAGATCACGGGACTGTAATTCCGGCACTTTGAGTTCAGCATAAAGTTCCTTTTCTTTCGCCAGACGGGCAATACTGGTGCCGGTGGTGACCCGCTGGCCGACCTGGACTTTCACATCCTGCAAAATGCCTTCAATCGGTGAGGTAACATTCAGCGAATCGACTTCCTGCTGGCTCAGCAGCACCAAAGATTCCAGTTTGTTAAGGCGCATCGCACTGGCTTTGATATCAGCATCAATGCTCAGCTTGAGTGTTTTTAATCGTTTTTCCTCAAGCACAACTTGCTGACGATATTGTTCAGTATTAATACGGGTCGTTTCGTATTCCAGCATCGGCACTGCCGCAATATATTTCTTTTGCGCAGCAAGCCGCATCGTAGAGCTGAGTAACCGGCTTTTCGCATCCAATACCAAGGCTTCCTGACTCAGAATTTTATTTTGTAATTCTGCGTTAGTGGCGTCAGTCTCAGCCCGGCGGGCATCCAGCTCGAGCCGGTTTTCCTGTAATTTTTGTTCCAGCGTCGGGTTACTCATTCTGACCAATAACTGGCCTTTATTCACCTTCATGCCAGGTTTGTAAATGACCTCTTCCACGCGGGCATCAACATTGGCCGCAACCCAATTGATATCACGCGGTAGCAGTACCCCGTTACCCCGCACTTCAACCGAGAAACTGCCATATTGAACCTGCCCGACCGCGATACTCCCGCGGGAGATCTGATAAGGCGAAAAACGGTAATTATAGATTGCCGCCAGCGTGGCTAAAAAGAGTGCGCCCGCAACAATAAATTTGCGGTATCGCTTCAGTATGAATTTATTCCCGGGTTGCGGGATTGATATGTCCATAATAATACCTTTTCTGATAACTCCTTACCGATGAGCACAAATCGTGCCAACCTTTAAAATTTAATTAACCAACTGATTTTTATGTGTTTTTTAAAAAGTCGCCAATTACACCTTTTCCCTTAATCATTTTCTATCTCATTAATGGAACGAAAATCGGGACGGCATGCCCTGATTACCCTCTTTTGCCTGCGAAACCCCACGCATATCATGCATTCCCAATATTGGGATATTAAATCTGGCAAGTTAATTAGTGTGTTTCGAAAATGGGATTTTACTATTTACATAACAGGAAAGAATAATAATATCCATTATAAACAATAAGTTGAAAAAAACAAAAACATGGCATAGTAATTGCTTAGAGAATAGCGGGGACGGTATTCCAATTTTAAAAATTTGTTCATCACTCATTAATTACGCAGAAGGGGTGTGTATGTGGGAACGCAAACTATCGAACGCTGAAAAAAGTCTTTTCACACAGAAAATAACCGAGGATCTCGATAATCGTCATTTGACTATCTATGGCAAGCACGCTCATACAGACAAAGCATTATGTATTGTTAAGATTATTAATTATATGCTGGAGAATATTTCTGACGAGATCACACTTGAAGATCTGGAAAAAATATGTGGTAAAACCCGCTTTGATATTTGCCGCATATTCAAACATTTCTATGATGTCACGCCTATAAAGTGGATGTGGAAGGTCCGGCTGGCGCTGGCCAGGGAATTTATCCATTTAGCCCCTGAGTGGTCTTTGACAGATATCAGCTATGCTTGTGGATTTTCGTCGCTGCCGCATTTTTCCCGAAGTTTCAGCAAGACCTATAATGAGTCTCCGCTCAAATTCAAACAGAGTGTCATCAGGACAACACGCCCGGAAATAAAAAAAGAATCATCAGATTATGATTTCATTTTCGGCATCCAGAGAAACAACTTTTCAAGAAGTATGTTAATCAGCAACCTGCACTTCTTATAATTATTAATAAGATTTCTTATGCCATTTTTTATTATTCTCTACACGCAATATCAGTTTTGGTTCATGGAAAGATGAAAAATCCTCATGCAAAGTATCCCTCAGAAAGTTTGAAATATAATTGAAAACAACAGGGTCACGTAATGCGCCGTTGTGGCCCTTTCCCTCTGTAACGATTAATTCACTTTTCTTCAATGAATGGCTCAGTATTTCGGCCTCATCCAGTTCAATACTGAGATCATTCTTATCATGCAATATCATGACAGGTTGCGTTATTGAACCGATAAGCTCGGGACCAATAACATCAGGATGTACACCATAGCGGCGCTGATAAAGCTTTTTCATCGATACGGCAATGCGCCTGGGCAGTTTATTATTGCGGACATATCTGTCCATCATTTTCCCGTAACTGCACGGACTGCCGATTAAAATCATCCGTTTAAAAAGCAGTCCCTGTAGCGCGGCCATGCAGCCAATTAATCCGCCGGTCGAATGACCAATGATCACAGAGAAGTGCCCGTAATGCTTTTCCATCTCCATGACGGCCCGCGACAGATCATAGAAAGACACTTTTTTTCCGGGAGAAATACCATGTGCGGGCAGGTCAGGCGCAAAAACCGTATAGCCTTTTTCCTGCAACCGCTGCGCCATCTGCCGTAACATTATACTCCGGCCATCCCACCCGTGAAGAAGCAACACTTTTTCTGCCTGGGGATCCGCTTGCGGATAAATGAAGACCTTAACAAAAGATTTGCGCCAATAAAGCTCCTCCTGCACGCAGCGACTGAGCAGCATGATTTCCCCCTGCTTATAGGGTAAAGGCCGGGTCTTTTCGAAAAGACGCAACGCGTATAACGCAGAAAGATAGGAAGACATGGCATGCAGGGAATATAAGTCGAATAAACTGATTAATTTGCATGCCCGGGTATAATGCGTCGCAGGCCTTATTTTGGCTTTCATCAGTAACGTCGGACGCAATCGCATAATGACCAAAACCCGCAGATAATTTTGGTGAACCAGCGATAAAAACAACAGGACCGGATAAAAGAAGCTATAAAACATTCTCACTTCCTATTTTATTGGCCAGCCGCCAGTATTCTCTGCCGAACGCGATAAAGTACACCACATTAAAGACAATGATCAGATTCATAATACTTTGCAGTTGCGAGAACTTATCCCATCCCACCAGCAAGGTGATGACAGTCAGCAATTCGATGATAACGGTTAATACCAATACCCGCCGGGCCTGTTCTAATTGTTCCAGCAATGCCTGAAGCGAGGCAACAAAAGAGGTCATGAAAAACGTCGGTAACAGAATCAGTAAAATCTGGCTGCTGACATCCTGAATTATTCGGTCACCGGACAGAATTTTTATCAGACTCACTTCGGTGAAATAGACGCCGGAGGTCAGCAGAAGGTAAATAATGCAAATAAAGGCTAACCCACGGTGCAGCAATCGTTTTAATTCTTCTCCGCTGCTGATGGCCAGCCGCTGGTTAATTAATATCGCCAGCGCGGATCCGCAGGCCACGGCGGGGATGACAATAAACATCCGAATCTTGGTCACAATCAGAAAACCGGCGACATATTGCTCACCCAGGGTGCCGATTAACGGGAATATCAGCAGAGAACTGAAAAACAGTACCACTAACGAGGCAAAAATGGGCATCCCCACCTGAAGCAAAAGCCCGCTGAGACGCGGAATAAATGCGCCGGGGCGGTCATCTTCCGCATGGCGACCGGTACGCCGTACCAGCCAAAGCGCGACCGGGATAAGCAGAGCAGAAGCCAGGGCGTTGGAAATAATAATCGAATTGAAGCCTAATCCATAAACCTGATAGCCGGTGTAGCAGATCAACGCATTCAGCACGATATACGCGATGACTAACAGCATGCTTAGCGCGCTTTTTCCCTGCCCGCGCAATGCGCTGTTACACATCTCAAGCTGAATAAACGGCAGCATGGAAAGGAAATAGAGCGGTAATGCCGAGGAATAAAATGCATTGCCGGCGACCGGCAACAGGGTTTGCAAAAGAGGAGCGCAAAGCGCCGTCACGCCGCTCAGCAGCGCCACAATCACGATGCCCAGTGTCGCCAGCAGGGAGGTCGCCGCCAGTACCTTTTGGCGGGACCACATATTCAGCGAACGGGCACTGAAAACCTGATTGGTGATAGCCAGGCATTCCAGAATAGCCAGGAATAAGAAACTGAACGGCTGGAGCATCGAAAGCAAATAAATTGAACTGGTTTCTTTCCCGTGCCCCAGAATCGCGGTCTGAATGTTTTGCGAAAATGAGACGGCAATGGCCACCACGATCATCGGCCAGGCTAACTTCAGCAGGTCCGCGATATCTTTGCTCAGGCTGTTACGCCGTAGCAACGTCATCTCAGGTGAAGTATTCATACTCTACGCTCCTGACGTGCTGGCAACACGGTTATGGCAGCGTCTGCGACCTTCCCGTACAGGCTGTAAATCATCATCGACAGGTAAGAAAGGCTATGCGTCGAGCCTGATAAATAGCCATGCCCGCCCATCAGTTTTTCTGCCCGGTTGGTTAGCTCCGTAATCTGCCAGTGATCCGCTTCCGGGTCAGCATAGTCCTGCGCCGTAATGCGCATCTGCCACTGGAGCAAAAGTAAATCTGTCTGGTTGCTCAGATCGGCAAAATCCGCCTTCACTAACTGATGTCGGGTGGTTTTTATGCCAAAACTTTTTCGCGCGGATAAGTGCTTCCAGCTCATCGCCAGGATCTGGCTCAGGAGCCCCAGGCGCGCCGCAAAAGAAGCCATCAGCGGGATCGGATCATCAGTGATGGTTTCTGTGCCGGTATGCTGCAAAGCAATCCCGAGTGACGCCAGAATACGATCAGACTCAGCGTGCTGCTCCGCGCAGGTTTCACCTTCTGCTGCCAGAATCTGATACCCGCCGCAAAATACGCCGCTGGCCGGGTTGGCCCATTTCTGCCGCATCTGCCGGAAGGCTTCTGCCGGCTCATGGTCCCTGAACAAAAAGTAAAGTCGGGTAAACTCTGCTTCACACATCAGAGCTCTCCAGTTGCAGATGCTGTTCAATCCATTGAATAAGTTTCCCGACAGTGGTGAAGGCATCCTGGTTGATTTGATCAGGTTCAAACATCAGGCCGGGGATCTTTTCTTCCAGCGTTAATAAGAACTGCACAAATAATACTGAATCGAGATCCAAATCTTCATTAAAATCCGTTTCCGGCGTGATGTTGATTTTTGCAGACATGACATCATTTAATGCATCATTAACGGCTGACAGAAGTTGTGACATGGTTTACCTCATTATTTTCGTTTTTTTCAATCAGGATACAGGACATCGTTATCCCCATCCCCATAGCAACACAGAGAATTCTTTTACCTTCGAAGCTCTTTAATAAAGAAGACAAGTTAAATAAAATATCGGAGCAATAAGCGTGTCCATATCCTGATATATGCTCAGTAAAAAGCTCGCCCTTAAAGTTCAGTTTATCGGCAATTCTCCTGAGCATGGGTAAATCTATATTACCCGGAACAATCGCATCTATATGGTCAATCGTAAGGCTAAACTTATCCAGTACGTAAAGATAGAAATCATAATAATCTTGTTCGAGTGAGGAGAAAAGTTCCCGCCGTCGGGCAGCCGGAAATTCTCTGTGATTATTATAAAATGAAGACAGATGCCGCACGGCGGTTTGCTTGATTTGCCACGGTGAATGCCCCGCATTGAGGAGCATGGCAGCAGGAATTTCCGCCATAACACTATTATCAAGCTTATTAATATCACAGTGGAAAGCCTTTTCACCGGTGATGAGGATCATCGGTAACTGGCTTTTTATTACCCGGTTCTTTAATAAATGAATCGCCGACAAAGCCGATGCGCAATGATTGAGACTAATCGTTAATTTTTCCCAATGCCCGATTCCACAACGGGCCGCTATCTCATCAAGCCAGCAGTCATCAAAAAAAGTATTATGCGTTTGCGTTTTTGCATAGACCAAATATCCCCGCCCCTTAGCGACATTCAGATTTTCATTCACCAGAGTTGAAAGGGTTTCGTGTAACATTTCTGTATGGCTACCAGAGAACATTCCCACTGTGTGCAGAGAGTAATAACGTTCAAGTACCTTACGCGCGCCTGTTTTTAAATTATGAGATGATTCAAGCGTACTTAATGGCCTTAAAGAGATACGACCAGGCAACCAGCATAAATCATTAAGTGGCAACATATATTCTCACAGGGAATTATTTTAGAGTTATTATAAACGCAGTCCATAATCCCAGAAAAAAAACGTCTTTTTTGCCTGCAATTGCTTAAAGGGCAGGAATTCCCATTTTTGAATCCCAAAAATGGAATGTTATGAGTGTTCAGGAGGGAAAATCGGAAAGAACAGCGTACAAACGGAGCTGTTATAGCTGTACAAAGTGACCGTTGCTGACTTCGCGGTAATGACGCACCGGCGGCTGATAAGTGGCTGAGCGCAGCGGGCTGGCAAGCTCTTCCGGTACCACGGGACGTGTGCGGTGAACATCCGGGTCGGGCACCGGCACGGCGGCCAGCAGTTTGCGGGTATAGGCGTGTTGCGGGTTTTCGAAGATATCGGCACGCGAACCGATTTCGACGATTTCGCCCAGATACATCACCGCCACACGGTGACTGATGCGCTCGACCACCGCCATATCGTGCGAAATAAACAGATACGCCAGCCCGAGTTCCTGTTGCAGATCGAGCATCAGATTAATCACCTGCGCTTTGACTGACACATCCAGCGCCGACACGGCTTCATCAGCGATGATCATTTTCGGCTCCAGCGCCAGTGCGCGGGCAATACAGATACGCTGCCGCTGACCGCCGGAAAACTGGTGCGGAAAGCGCGTCGCCATATTGCTTTGCAAGCCGACCTGTTCCAGCAGTTGCGCCACGCGAATGCTGGCGCTGGCGGCATCATGCAAGCCGAGGCTTATCATCGGTTCGGCAATCGCCTGACCAATGCGCATTCTCGGGTTCAGGCTTTCATACGGATCCTGAAAAATCATCTGCGCCTGGGTGCGGATATCCGCCAGCCGTGCGCTGTCAGCCCGGCGGATATCCTGCCCGCGGATCAGCACATCACCGGAAGTCGCTTCCGTGAGACGTAAAATCGTGCGTCCGGTGGTTGATTTCCCGCAGCCGGATTCCCCCACCAGTGACAGCGTTTCGCCCGGTTGCAGGCTGAATGACAGATCCTCCACCGCATGCACCCGGGCAGAAACACGGCGCAGCAGACCGGATCTGACATCAAAACGCGTCACCAGATTTTTAACCTCCAGCACCGGCTGACCGGTGCGCAGCGTATCGACAGACTCCGCCACCGGCAGCACTTCGCCGGTTTGGCTGTCGGTCAGCGGGAAGCGTTTCGGCAGCGCCACGCCGTTCATCGCGCCCAGTCGCGGCACCGCCGACAGCAGCGCGCGCGTATAAGGAAGTGTGGGATGATGGAAGATTTCCCGCGTGGTTGCCTGTTCCACGGCTTCGCCACGGTGCATCACCAGCGTGCGATCCGCCACTTCCGCCACCACGCCCATATCATGGGTGATGAACAGCACGGACATGCCCTCTTCTTCCTGCAAGGATTTGATCAGCGCCAGAATTTGCGCCTGAATGGTGACATCCAGTGCCGTCGTCGGTTCATCCGCAATCAGCAAACGCGGATTACAGGCCAGCGCGATAGCAATCACCACGCGCTGACGCATGCCGCCGGAAAAACTCAGCGGATATTCATTGAGTCGTGCGGTGGCCGCCGGAATACGTACTTTCTCCAGCAACCGGACGGCTTCGGCGCGCGCGGTTTTATCGTCCATGCCGCGATGGCGTTTGAGCACTTCGGTGATTTGCACGCCGATTTTCAGCACCGGATTCAGGCTGGTCATCGGCTCCTGAAAAATCATGCCGATGCGGTTGCCGCGAATGCCTTGCATCTGCGAACGGTTGAGACTCAGTAAATCCTGACCGTCAAACCGGATGTTGCCGGAATAACGGGTCTGCTTTTCATCCAGCAAACGCATGACGGACATCGCCGTCACACTTTTACCCGAACCGGATTCGCCCACCAGCGCCAGCGTTTCTTTCGGGCCAATCGAGAACGAAAGGTCCCGCACCACATTCAGCCATTCGCCGCCCACGGAAAACGCGGTATTCAGTTTATCGACCTGTAAAACCGGGGGTTGCATCATCAATCTTTATTCCGCGGGTTGAGGATATCGCGCAGGGCGTCACCCACTAAGTTGATGGCGACGATCAGTACCAGCAGCGTGACGCCGGGGAAGAAGCTTATCCAGTAATCGCCGGACATCAGGTAATCAAAACCGTTGGCAATCAGCAGGCCGAGCGAAGGCTCGGTCACCGGCAAACCGATGCCAAGAAACGACAGCGTGGCTTCGAGCATAATGGCGTAAGCAATACGCATGGTCGCCACCACAATCAGCGGCGGCAGGCAGTTGGGCAGAATATGACGGAACAGAATGCGCGGACTGGAAAGCGCCATGCTGCGCGCAGCGTCCACGTAACTGCGGCGGCGTTCGAGCAGCGCCGAGCCGCGAATGGTGCGTGCGTAATACGCCCATTGCGTGACCACCAGCGCCAGTATGATTTTATCGACACCCTGCCCGAGTGCCGCCAGCAAAATCAGCGCAATCAGGATCGGCGGGAAGCTGAGCTGGATATCGACAATACGCATGATCAGTGCGTCCGTTTTGCCGCCAACGTAAGCGCTGATCAGCCCCAGTGCTGCGCCAATGGTCAGCGCAATCATCGCGCTGGAGACACCCACCAGCAGACTGGTTCGCGTGCCGTACAAAATCGCGCTCAGCAAATCGCGCCCCTGATCGTCGGTGCCCAGCCAGTAAATCATGCCACTCATACTGGTGGTGCCCGGTTTCAGGCGGCCATCCATGATGTCGAGCTGCGATAAATCGTACGGATTTTGTGGCGAGATCCACGGCGCCAGCACCGCCAGCACAATGGCGATACCTAAAATGATCAGACCGCATAAGGAGAATTTGTTGCGCAGCAGCGCACGCACGGTGTGGTAAAACGCGGAATGCGGTTTGCCCTGAACGGCGCTGCGCGAATGTACGGAATCAGACGCCATCAGTTTTCGCCCCCCAGCCGGACGCGCGGATCCACCAGCACATACAGCACATCCACCAGCAGATTAATCAGGCTGAACATCACCACGGTGATCATCAGATACGCCAGGATCACCGGCCGGTCGAGTACGGCGATAGAATCGATGATCAGCTTGCCCATCCCCGGCCAGGCGTAAATGGTTTCAGTGACTACTGCGAAAGCAATCAGCGAGCCCAGCTCAAGGCCGATGACGGTAATCAGCGGGATCAGGGTGTTTTTCAATACGTGAACCAGCACGATGCGGCTTTCCGATAAACCCTTGGCGCGGGCGAAACGGATGAAGTCCTGTTGCAGGCATTCGAGCACACCCGCGCGGGTCAGACGGATAATCAGCGAGATTTTAAACAGCGCCAGATTCAGGGCGGGCAGGATCAGATGCGCGAGACCGTCGGCGGTAAACAGACTGACGGGGACGCCGAAAATGTCTACCGTGGCACCGCGCCCGGAGGCCGGAAGCACGCCGAGTTTGACGCTGAACAGCATGATCATCATCAGGCCAATCCAGAACGTCGGCAGGCTGAAGCCTAAAATTGAGACGGTCATGATCGACTTCGATAACCAGCCGTCAGGGCGCAGACCGGCGTATACGCCGAGCGGAATGCCGGTCACCAGCGCCAGCACAAACGCCACCAGCGCCAGTTCAAGCGTGGCGGGCATACGCTGGAAAATCAGGTGCAGCGCGGGCTGATTGTAGATGAAGGAGTTACCCATATCGCCATGCAGGGCATTGACCACGAACAGGCCATACTGCTCCCACACCGGTTTATCGAGGCCAAAAGACTGGATCACACTCAGGCGTTCAGCAGGCGTCGCGGTCGTGCTGAGCAGCAGGTCAACCGGATTGCCGACCAGATACACGCCGCCGAAAACCAGCAATGACATCACCAGCAGCGTCAGCAACGTTTGCCCGAAACGCCCGAGCAGGTAACGGCTCATGCGTTTGCGTCGCCATCGCGGCTGCCGTATCGCGAGAAAACACGGCGCAGCAGACTGAAAAAGCCGTATTCATCCACTTTCTGCATGACCGTGGCGTTAGGCGGCGTCGACAGTTTGCTCCAGAAATCCGCGTAGGTATATCCGGCGGTAGTACCGGAAACCGCTACGCCCACGCGCGCGGGCTGGCCTTCAAACAGGCCTGGCTGCAACAACCACGCGACGGTGGTGGCGTCATGCACCGGCCCGCCTTCGCGGCCAAACCGGTTGAGATCACTGCGGTCAAACGCATTAAGTAAAGCAGAAGTAGATTCGCCCGGCAGGCCGCCATCCTGTTTTAATGCTTCAATATCATCTGCGCTGATCAGCGCCTGAAAAGTCATATCTAGCGGCATGATGATCAATGGCACGCCGCTGTTAAACACTTTTTCGGCGGCATGCGGATCGGCATAGACGTTAAATTCAGCCCACGGCACGCGATGGCCGAGGGCGGTAAAGGCGCAGCTCATGGTGACGATCTGTTTAATGCCACGCGCGACGTCCGGGTGCATTCCCAGCGCCAGCGCAATATTGGTCATCGGACCGATGACGCACAAGGTGATCGGTGAGTTCTCTCCGGCGGCCTGTCGTAATGTCCGCACCAGAAAATCCACCGCGTGTTCGGCCTGCGGTTGCAGTTCCGTGTCAGGCACCAGTTCATTTTTGAACGCGCCAATGTGTGCGTATTTGCCATAAACCTGTTCACGCACCAGCGGACCGGGTGCGCCGGCATAAACGGGCGTAGCGGTCCTGCCAGACAACGCGACAATTTTGCAGGCATTGCGCACGGTGTCTTGCAGCGCCACGTTGCCAGCGACAACGGTCACACCAAGCACATCCAGTTCCGGCGAGGCCAGCGCCAGCCACAACGCGATGGCGTCATCCACGCCAGGATCGGTATCGATAATGATGCGCTGGCTCATAATTTTATTTCCCGGCATAACGTGAAAGCAGTTCGTAAAACAGCGCGAAGACTTTGTCGGCCTCTGCGTGCGTGACGATATCAACGTTGGGTGTCAGTCCCGACTTGCCATACCAGTCAGCGACGGTTTGCCCCATACACAACTCGCTGTCGTGTTCGACAAACACCCGCGCTTTTTCGGTGCTGAACAGTTCCGGCGCCAGTACGTAAGCAATCACCAGCGGATCGTGTAACGGCCCGCCGCGTGAACCGTAACGGCGCACGTCGTTGCGATCCCAGAACGCCATTAATTCGCCCAACTGAACGGAGATCCGCCCGGAGACTTTGATAAATTTCGCCACATGTTCCGGCGTCAGAATCACCTGATGCGTGGCATCGAGCGGTAAAACCGTGATGTTCAGATCCGAGGAAAACACAATATGCGCGGCATGGGGATCGGCGAGCATATTGAATTCAGAGGTCATGGTGCGGTTACCGGCTTCGCGATACGCACCGCCCATCAGCACCACGCGACCAATACCCTCAGTGATCCCAGGTTTCATGCGCAGCGCCGTTGCCAGATTGGTCAGTGGCCCGAGCACGCACAGCGTCAGTGGCTGATTATGTTCAATCGCCTGCTCACAGCGGCTGATCAGAAAGTTAACGGCATGAACGGCGTCAGCCTGTTTCTGTGGCGCGGGAAAGGTGGTATTACCCAGACCGTTTTCGCCGTGAAACTGGCCGTGGATCGGCGCGCGCAGCAGCGGCTGATGACAACCGGCAAACACCGGGATATCCAGCCGGTAACCCAGCTCGGTAATTTGCAGCGCATTACGTGTGGTATTCGCCAGCGGCTGATTGCCACACACGGTGCAAATGCCGAGAATGTTCAGTTGCGGCGCGACGAACGCGCTGAGCAGTGCAATGGCGTCGTCAATGCCCGGATCGCAGTCAATGATCACCGGCAGGGTTTTCACAGCGCCCCCACGGAACGTAAAACGTCAGCGATTTCCTGACGCGCGGCCTGATTTAATGGCACCTGCGGCGGCAACGGATCGCCGACCTCAAAACCCTGCAATTGCAGCGCGGCTTTAATACAACCGGCGATAGAATATTTGGCGAAGATTTCATTGATGCGCCACAGCGGACGCTGCAACTCCATCGCCTTTTTCCAGTCGCCCTGCTTCGCGGCCTCATACAGCGCCAGACTTTGCTTCGGCACAATACAGGCCGGACCGGCCATCCAGCCCACGCCGCCAATCAGCATCACGCAGGCAGGAATGTGTGCCGATGCGGCAAATACCTGCATCCGCCCCTGCGTGCGTTCGATAATCGACAACAACCGGCCGGTATTGGTCGAGGCATCTTTAATATAGTTGATATTTTCCACGTGACTGAGCCGCTCGATGACAGGCAGGCTGAGATCAGAACGCTGGAACTGCGGATTGGTATACAGCACAACCGGCAGCTTTCCGGCTGCGGTCGCGATGGCACGAAAATAATCCTCGACGCCCTGTTCGGGCACCGGGAAATAGGCCTCGAGGATCGCCAGAATACCGTCGACACCCAGCGCGCCGTAGCGAGCGGTTTGCGCTACGGCGTCCTGAATGGTGGTGGCTGCGACACCGGCAATAACCGGAACGCGGCCTCGAGCGGCTTCAACGACAATTTTCACTATCTCCGTGCGTTGTTCTGCATTGAGATAAGCGAATTCACCTGTACTGCCGAGCGGCGTCAGACCATGCACCCCGCTGTTTATCAGGTGTTCGACCAGCGCTGTTAACACTGGTTTGTCTATCTGGCCGCCATCAGTGACCGGCGAAACCAGATAGGGATACACACCGCTAAAAGAAGTCATAGCTTCTCTCTCTTTTAGTAAACTACTACCTTAGTACAGCCCTGGTGTTGGTGCTGTATTCCCGCCTGGGTTTGGTATGCACTTTGCGTTTACTTACTGTTTCTTATGGACAAAGTACGGCAACGTATAGCCATCTGAGCGACCAACGTAGGTATAAGGTGTTTTCATCGCCCAGGTGTATGAAAGGAACAACAGCGGAATGGTGCCTTCGTCTTTCATCGCAATCTCTGTGGCGTGTTGCAGTAACTTTTCACGCTGGCCATCGTCGAGAGTTTCCCGCGCCTGCAGCAGTGTTTTATCAAATTCAGGGTTCGAGTAACGCCCGCGATTGCCTTGTCCGCCGTTCGGCCCGAAGGTTTCGAGCAATGGCCCCAGCACACCGGAGGCTTCACCGGTTTCAATCGCCGCACCGCCCATAATCAGGCTGAAATCGCGTTTGGATGCACGGGAGAAATACACGCTGCCCGGCATGGTCACGACGTCAGTTTTAATGCCAACGCGGCTGAACATCTGGCCGAGCGCCTGCGCAATTTTAGAATCGTTCGGATAACGGTCATTCGATGCATGGAACGTCAGCGTAAAACCATCCGGATAACCGGCCTGCGCCAGCAATTGTTTCGCTTTCACCGGATCGTAAACCGGTGCGGCAATCGACGGCGTATAGCCGAAGTAACCTTTCGGCACCAGTTGCGACGCCGGAACGCCCTGCCCGTCCATGATGCGATCCACAATCGCCTGACGGTTTATCGCCAGCGACATCGCCTCACGCACTTCGCGTTTTTTCAGCGGATTGCTGCCATCCGGCCCTTTGGCGAATGGCGACACATCGCGATCCTGATCCGGATGTAAATACAAAATACGGTTACCGGCGACAGACTCCAGATGCAGGCTGGCTTGTTTGCCCAGATCCCGCCCGTCTGCCGTCGGCACGCTTTCAATCATATCAACGTCGCCTGAACGCATTGCCGCCACGCGGGCACTCGGGTTTTTGAACACGCGCAAGGTGACGTTACCCCACTGCGCTTTTCCGCCCCAGTACTGATCGTTACGCGCCAGCACGACGTTATCGTCCGGTGTCCAGCTGACAAATTTGAACGGGCCGGTACCGATGACATCTTTCCCTTCATTAAGGGTTTGCGATCCGACCGTCTCAAGCCGGGCCGGTAAAATAGCAACACGGCTTAAGTTGTTAAGTAATAATGGTGTTGGCGCTTTGGTGACAATTCTCACCGTTAAAGGATTCACTTCGGTGACGTCAGCGATATCGTTGACGTACGGCGTATAGGCGCTCGGGCTGTTTTTTGAGGCCAGCGCCACGCGTTTCACGCTGGCAATCACATCTTTGGCAGTGAAATCGCTGCCATCGTGGAATTTCACACCGGGACGCAGGGCAAATTCCCAGGTGGTGTCGTTGATGACTTTCCATGACACTGCAAGCGCTGGCGTTATGTGTTGTTTTTCGTCCTGATTCACCAGGCCGTCGAATATGTTGCGTGCCATCGCACTGTTGGCACCGCCGACGTAAAACTGCGGATCCATAGACGTGGTTGATGCGGCAAGGCCGATATTAAGATCAGCAGCCTGTACGGTCTGTAAAGCAAAAAGCGTGGCCAGTGCTGAGGAAAGCACTCCTGCCAAAACGGACTTTCTCATTCATTTAACCCTTAATTATTTTAGATTTTCAGGCAATGTGTATCAGATCGTAAACTGGAGTCTAGGGGGTGGACTTCTGAATTGAAAATTGTATTTTGTGTTACATCCATAAACAAATGTTATGGATCTTGAGGATGCATATGAAAATTAATCCCAGACAGGTAGAAGCTTTTCACAAGGTGATCCTTACCGGTGGCATGACCGCCGCCGCCAATATGATGAACATTACGCAGCCTGCGGTCAGCCGCCTGATCCGCGATTTCGAATATGCGGTTGATCTGAAGCTGTTTGACCGCGACGGACGCGGGTTGATCCCGCGCGACGATGCCATCAAGTTGTATCGTGAAGTCGAGCGTTTGTATCTCGGACTTGAACATATTTCACGTATCGCCGACGAAATACGTCATTCAAAAGGCAGCGTTTTGCGCATTGGTACGGTTGCGGCGCTTTCCGCGCTGTGCGTCGAACACATTTTGCCGCCGCTGATTGAGAGTATTGACGATATCTCGCTGTTTCTGGATATCGAAAGCACGACGCACATCACCGATGTGGTGACCAGCAATCAGTACGACGTCGGGTTCATTTTCGGTAAGCCGGACGTGAAGGGGCTGGAAGCGGAAATGCTGGCGCGGGCCAATGCCGTTGCCGTGATGTCACCACGTCACCCGCTGGCCAAACAGAATGTCGTCACCGCGATGGATCTGACGCGTTACCGCCCTATTATACCCGGGCGCAAAACGCCGCTGCGTGAACAGCTCGATCAGGTGATGAGCCGCCTCGACTTATATATGAATAACCCGATTGAAACGTCGCTGAACAATTGTTGTGTGATGGCGGGGAATAATCTAGGTATCGGTGTGGTGGATTTCATCACGGCTCGCAGCCACAAAAGCGATATCGTGCTTAAGCCGTTTACGCCAGATATCAGCATCGCCTATCTCGCCGTTTTCCCGCCGCAGATCCCGAAAAGCCGTCTGGTGGAACATATCACCAAAGAAATGAAGACATTAATTGAAGGCTATTTGTAAAACACCCCGTCAGGTTCGCCAAAATCGTACCAGTGAGTCCAACGTGTTCCCCTTCTCCCCTTTATGGTGAGAAGTCTGCGGACGGCTGGTACGTTTAATTAGATGAAAAACGTATATCAAACACTTCAGTTATCAAAATAACGAATAAAACACTTTATTTTATTCTTTAAAATCAATGAATAAAATTTACCTGCATAAATAATAATCTAATCTATAATAATTTACCTAATTTCAAACTCTTCGTTACACATTCACAACCTCGATGAGAAGTATTACTCTTTGCGCGAAATTGTTCTATTTGGTTCATTTAATAACGGGTGGTCATTAAGTGGTACCAGCTTTTCATCAACAGTTCTCTACAACCTATTTTCTACAAACCAATGCAGTGAGATAAATCATGCCAACAACAAATAACAAGTGGACGTGGCTCCTCTGGTTACTGAGTGCGCTGATGGTCGTCATCGGCCTGACACTCGGTATCGGTGGTGCGTACCTGGCCACATTAGGAGGAAGCGTTTACTTCCTGCTGATGGGTCTGGCGCTCATCGTTTCCGCCGTTTTGATTTTTAAAGGTAAGCCGTCAGGCGCATGGCTGTATGCCGTGGCCTTTGTGCTTTCTATTATCTGGGCTGTCTGGGACGCGGGCTTCACGTTCTGGCCGCTGTTCTCCCGCCTGTTCACTTTCGGCGTGCTGGCTTTCCTGGTGGCACTGGCCTATCCGTTGCTTCAGGCACGCGCGGGCCTGGTGGTGCGTAAAGGGCCAGGCTTCTCGCTGGCGGCTGTTCTGGCCGTTGCGCTGATTGCCGCATTCGGTAATACCTTCGTGCCGACGCCAATCATCAGCGCCGACAGCGATCAGGTGCCGGTGAAACCGGTAGATAAAGGTGCAGAGCAGAAGAACTGGGAAAACTGGGGTAACACTACCGCTGGCGACCGTTTTGCTGCACTGGATCAGATCAACAAAACCAACGTGGATAAACTTCAGGTTGCGTGGATTGCCCATACCGGTGATATCCCACAGAGCAACGGCTCCGGCGCTGAAGACCAGAACACGCCGCTGCAAATCGGTGACAAGCTGTTTGTGTGTACCGCTTACAGCAAAGTGATCGCCCTGAATGTGGATGACGGTAAAAAGCTGTGGTCTTACGATTCCAACTCCACCGCACCTAACTGGCAGCGTTGCCGCGGGCTGGGCTATTACGAGAACAGCGCCGCGCCACAGGCTGCGGCGGCACAACCTGCCGCTGTGCCTGCTGCTGAACCGGCAAGCCCGACCGCTGCTTCAGAAGCTGCCGCGCCTGCCACTAACGCACCGCAAACGCCTGCGGCTACCGGCGGTACCGTCAGCGCTACCTGTGAACGTCGTCTGTTCCTGCCAACCATTGATGCCCGTCTGATCGCCATCAACGCCGACACCGGCAAGCCTTGCGCTGATTTCGGTGACAACGGCGTGGTGGATCTGAAAGTCGGCATGGGCGAAGTGAAACCTGGCTACTACCAGCAAACCTCTACCCCGCTGGTCGCGGGTAACGTAGTGGTTGTCGGTGGTCGCGTAGCGGATAACTTCTCCACCGGCGAACCTCCGGGCGTAGTGCGTGCATTCGACGTGCACACCGGCGCACTGGTGTGGGCATGGGATCCGGGTAATCCGAACATCACCAAACTGCCACCGGAAGGTCAGACTTATACCCGTGGTACGCCAAACGTCTGGTCGGCCATGTCCTACGATCCAAAACTGGGTCTGATTTACATGCCTACCGGTAACGCGACGCCAGACTTCTTCGGCGGCACGCGTACCGAGCTGGATGACAAATACAGTTCTTCTGTTGTTGCGGTAGATGTGGCCACCGGTAAAGTCCGCTGGACCTTCCAGACCACCCATCACGATCTGTGGGACTTCGACCTGCCGTCTCAGCCGCTGCTGTATGACCTGCCGGACGGGAAAGGTGGCAGCACGCCGGTTCTGGTGCAGACCTCCAAACAAGGCATGATCTTCATGCTGAACCGCGAAACCGGCCAGCCGGTCGCCAAAGTGGAAAACCGCGAAGTACCGCAGGGTAATGTCCCTGGCGAACGCTACTCCAAAACGCAGCCTTTCTCTGTCGGTATGCCAAACATCGGCAACCAGACGCTGAAAGAGTCTGATATGTGGGGCGCGACACCAATGGATCAGCTGCTGTGCCGCATCGAGTTTAAAGGCATGCGTCACCAGGGCGTTTACACGCCTCCGGGTCTGGATCGTTCCCTGCAATTCCCGGGTTCTCTGGGCGGCATGAACTGGGGCAGCGTCTCGGTTGACCCGAACAACGCCATCATGTTCGTGAATGATATGCGTCTGG
>Ga0308159_1000242_pt1 | contig 163478 bp, 127 predicted proteins | sample PhyCR1_FD_201040 | JGI IMG/M metagenome (GOLD analysis project Ga0308159, IMG submission 201040) | Phyllosphere microbial communities from UC Gill Tract Community Farm, Albany, California, United States - DLSLC.R1 | ecosystem: Host-associated > Plants > Phyllosphere > Unclassified | place...
TGGATGGTGGATTACAATTACCATCGACCACACCAGGCATTGAACTTCAAATCTCCTGTAGATTTATTGCAGGAAATTTGAGGACAAATTATACTTTTGAATGGTCTGAAAAACAGGGGAGCTTACAGATCTTCCTGTCGGTTAAATATTGATCTAAAATGGAATACGATTCAGATACGGTTGCTTTGTCAAGATCTTCAATCCCTGTAAAACAACTCGGCTCTACCATAGCATACCAATTTAAAAATATCAGCCGCTTTAAGATTTCAAGCTTTATTGCTTCGTCAGCAATGCGAAAATAGAGTTCAAGATAAGATTTATGAATATTTCGATATCGGTCGAATATTCCTTCTGCGGAAAGCTTTTCGGTTACAAAGTCCATCATTCCAATTTGAGACACGGCATAATCCCAATTTCTACTTCTCTATCAGATAAGATGTCGATTTCTGTTTTCATAAATATTATTCCATCCAATGCTTTTTAGATAAACTGGGCTCTGCATAATCGATTCTCAGCTATTTATTACCTGCGCTTGCTCGATTTCATTCAAAGATTTTCCATTTTCGTCTTTCCATACACTTCTACCATTTACTGAATAACCCAGTGTAACAGCAGCAGCAGCAGATGGACTTTCAAAGAGATAATTCTTTGCATAATAAAGATTACCATGTGTATTAGGAACAATTACTCCTTCTTGAATTAGTTTTTCTCTCAATGTGCTATAGCCAAAAGGTTTTGTCTTGCCAGAAACTTGGGACTTTTCTAAGACAACTAACCCCTCGTCTGTTTGAATTGCACTCGCAAATATTCCCTTTACCTTTAATTCCAGTTTTAAACCTCCAGATGAACTGATGACTACCGAACTTTCTGTAGTAGCTGTTAGCGGAACGTCTATAATTTTGGTTTCGTTAATTTTAATTGGGTTTTCCAGAAATTTGTGGCCAAGTGTACCATTTAACAGCTTTACATTTAATAGGAAATCTTCCATTGAATCTTGATCTGGTAAAGGTAATGAACTAAGATTCGGAGAATTTGAATTTTCGATCTTGTAACGGTCAGCATTTAGCGCGATGCTTATCAATCTACTTTCTAAGTACTTAACATGAGATTTAGTCAAGTTTTCATCTTTGCTTGAAAATAGTATTACCTCACTCCAAAAATCCTTCTTTGTATCATGATTTTTTAATCTTTCCCACACATTTTCTGCCTCCCCAATATAAACCTGATTTTGATTGCTATCATCTTCTCCGATCAGAAAGTAAACCCCTGGTCTATTTATTTCCTTCATAAAGAATTTATTAAGGTCAGAAATTTTATTTCTTGGACATGAAAGAGCTTGTATCGTATGATTAACTACTTCTCCCAATTTTATTCCAGTAACATTTCCTTCTTTTAGATAAATTCTGACAGATTTTCCAAGTGCCATTTTAATTTGCTTAATTATTTTGATTGTTCAATTCGATCGTAGTCTTCATTAAAAAATCGCTCAAACTCACGTCAAAACAATTTAAGATGTTGATCAATGTGTCAATTGTGATATTGGTATTACCTGCTTCATATTTACCATACTGCGAACGGTTCAGATTATTCTCATAGGAAAACTTATCTAGACTAGTATAACCTTTAGATTTGCGGAGGGCTTTTAGCCTTAAGCCATTTTCCTCAATTCCTTTTTGCTTATTAGGAGATTGCCTTTTGCCAATGAAATAAGGAAAAACAAATACTCCATTTTAATACACCCCATAAAAAAGTGTTTTTATTTGGAGTTTGCAAATAACTGATTACCTCAGGTTATTCCGGAAAGAAGTCCTTCATTGAACACCCTAAAATTTCTGCAATCTTTTTTAAGTGATTGATATTATATTTATCGTCGGTCTTAGGCCGTTCAACGTTTCCCACAAATTTAGGATTAAGCTCCATTGCAACCGACAATACTGCTTGGGTTAGGCCAGCTTCAATTCTTTTCTCCTTAACCCTATCAATAACATATTGTTCTATATCGGTAAGTTCTGCCATTTGATAGCTAAGTAAGGAATAAATAAAAAATATTTACCGCGCTATAGCACTCTTTGTGGTTTTTTATTTATATTCGTATAATAAATAACAATAGTAATTATAAGAGTCTTGCGGTTACAAAATCTGAAGCCGTCAACGCAAGACAGCAGAAAATACCATATCTATGGCTGGATGTGCTATATTTGTATATCCGCATAGGTGTGGGATCTGCTGTAAATCCATGTTGACGTAAGGCTTCAGAAACTTTTGTGTAACCATGGTTGGCAGATCCCACATTTATGTTTCTGCTTACCCTGAGACTCATTTAAAAAATTAAATGAGATCAATATGGAACCACAATTATCATCAGAAGCCAAACACGCTGTCCATTTCAGGGAGTTTATCCATCGGCTCGCCCAGAAGTTCGAACCGCTACAGATCTTCAGTTTTTCGCAGAACAGTTACACTCATAATTCCAAAGGCTGCTTTAACGACAATCAAGGCTATTCTAAATGCGACCATTGCCTATTGCTAGTTACCGAAACAGCAACCCGGGTTGATTACGAAATGCAGGATTTTGCCAACACCTATTATCAACATGGAACGATTACCATTATCTGCCATGGCAGGCAATCGGTTATGGATGCAGTACAGCAAAATAGCCGCTTTTTTATCGGCGTGCTTACCGATGGAAAACTGCTCTATAGTAAGGATGGACTGTTAAACAATGATCCAATATCTGTGTTTATCCCCACAAAGGGCGCAATCAAGGCACTTAAACATTATGAACATCGCATACCGCTGGCTGATGGATTTCTGATGTGCGCATCCGAATGTCTCGAGAAGGAACAGTTTGGAATATGTGCCTTTATGCTCCATCAGGCCGTAGAACAAACTTGTATCTGTCTGGTGAGGGTTAATATCGCCTACCGTTCTGAGTTCCATAATCTTTACCGCCTGCTCCGTTTGTGTCAATGCTTTTCTGAAAAGCCTTTTCAACTTTTTCTGTCTACTCCCGAAGATGAGCGTTTATTTGATGTAATGGCAAAAAGTTATTCTGGTTCACGTTATAAAGATGATTTTACGGTTTCCCGGCAGGATGCAGAGCGTCTTTATCAACGGGTCGTATCTCTTCTTTTGCTGGCAAAGGAGATGTGCAACGAAAAAATAAAACTGCTTGCCAAATCGGCATTAGATTATACAGTCTTAAAAAACGCTGATCATGTACAGATCGAAAAAATATTGCAGACCAATATTTGAAATTATGAAACCATCATTAGCCAACGCTCGCAAACAGAAATGAATATTGCTCATGATAGCTTCATTATCGATAAAAAACAAATTATATACCAATGAAAAAGCAGATAAAAAATACATCTGATAACAGGATTGTTTATCTTGACAATGATGAAATAACAGATCCGATAAAAGTGGTACACGATTTTTTCAATCACTCATGGTTGCCCAATCATTTGAAGATGCTGAAACGCTGGCGAAACGATGCTGCGCTTGAATCCGAAGAATCGAAAAAATGTAGCCCAGATTACCTTGTCTATAATTACGGCCGCCTGGCTCTTAAAGAGCCACAAGCTTGGCAGACTTAACTTCGATGACAACCAAGAAAGTGATATCACAAAATGGTACACATTTGATTCCAAACAGTTCTTTGAAATGCTGGAAAAAAGGAGTTATCAACTTGAGAATGCAACTTAAGGCTGCTAACAAAGAAGTTGAAATTAAACTGTTCAATGAAATTCCTGTACATTTATTGTGGTAACAGGCCGTGAGTTATAGCTTTGTAACCTTATCGAAGTAAAAATGAAATACAGCAATTATCACCAAAAAATTATTTTTGGAGTGATTACATATTTATCTGCCTTTGGCATCAGCTATGTTAATGCACAGTCGAATACAACTGTCAATAAAGCTAAATTCGGCAATTGGGGTGTCGAAACAAAGTTCATAAGTAGTCATATACTGCCTGGAGATGATTTTTACAGATTTGTAAATGATGGTTGGTTGATCACGATGAACATTCCCTCAGGATTGTCTGGGCTAAGCAATTATAGTGAGGTTAAAACAAGAGTAAGTGAGAGAATAGCCGATTTGATTACTAAAAAAGCGAATGAACCGAATGCTTCTAAACCACTTCGGCAAGTAAGCAACCTTTATAAAGGCTATGTTGATACCGCTCAAATCGAGAGTTCTGGAACTCGGTCTATTGAGAAGGAAGTAAAGCACATACTCTCCATCAAGAGCCATGCAAATATTGCGAAATGGATGGCCGATCCAAAATCATTTTCTATTGTAACTATTCGTGCCGAACCTGATATTAACAATAGGAGCAGATTCCTGGTAACTTTTAGTGAAAGTGGCATTGGTCTGCCTGCACCAGTATACTACCAAAAAGAAGATGGCCCATATCCTGGGTACCGTAAAGCCTATAAAGAATACATCATGCATGTATTAAATCTTGTTGGCATTACCAACGCAGAGCGACGTTCAAGTGATATTATGGAGATAGAAACAAAGCTCGCCTCTTTACAATGGACGCCCGCACAAATGCGCGACAGCGAAATCAATTCTCACAAGATGCCAGCCACAGAGCTAGGCTCCTACGCCCCGGGTTTTCCATGGAAAGTATTCCTTGAGGAAAGACAGGTAGCGAATGTGAGTGAAGTTGTATTACAAACAGACCTTGCCATTAAAGCAAAAGCTGCTCTGTTTGCTGCTACTCCCGTAGAAGTTTGGGCATCTTATCTTGCATTTCACTGGATAGTCAACCATTCAACCCTATTGCCAGCTAGGTTCCGGAAAAGTCAATTTGATTTTTATTCGACTACACTCAACGGGATATCAAGGGACACTCCCAGGGAACAAAAAGCAGTATTATATGTTAATAACCGTGTAGGCCAGCTTGTAGGAAAGCTATACGTAGAAAGGTATTTTTACAATGAATACCTACAGCGTATACAAGAGTTGGTAGGATATGTTCGCAGCGCATTTAAACTAAGACTTGAAACATTAGACTGGCTTGATGAAAGTAGCAGAAGTGAGGCATTAGCTAAGCTTAATGCTGTTACCGTAAGAATTGGATATCCTGATAATTGGCGTGATTATTCAACAATCGATTTCCTAAAAAATGATCCCATTCATAATGAGCGGTTAATTGCACAGGTAAATTGGGACTACGAACGCTCATTGCTTGAAAGGGTTTATACCAGTAAGGAATGGTATCAGGTTCCGCAAACAGTAGACGCAACAAGTAGTAAACTTTATAATTCAATTGAGTTTCCAGCAGGCATATTACAACCACCATTTTTTGATCCTTATGCTGATGCTGCGGTCAATTTTGGAGCAATAGGCGCAATCATAGGACATGAACTTGGTCACTGCTTTGATGACGAAGGCTCTAGGTTTGATGGTAATGGAAAGTTGCGGGACTGGTGGACGGCAAATACTCGAATATCTTTCCAGGCACATACCGCCCGATTAATTGATCAATACAACTCCTTTTCTCCATTAGATGGTCTTTACGTTGATGGCAAGCAGACACTAGGAGAGAATATTGGTGATTTGACGGGGGCAACTGTAGCCTATGATGCCTATCAGCTCTATCTTAAGGACCACGGAAGTTCTCCTGTTATGGATGGTTATAGCGGCGAACAGCGCTTTTTCCTTTCATTGGCCCAGGTTAGCCGTACTATCTACACTCCAGAAGCTTACCGTATGACACTTAGGGACTATCATGCGCCTGCCGAGTATCGCGTAAATGGGGTAGTTAGGAATATTGATGCATGGTACAAGGCCTTTTCCATTGATCCAAAAAATAAACTATTCTTACCACCAAATGAGCGCATACGAATATGGTGAGCTTTTAATTGAATACACAGGAAATCTCCTGGCGATACGTTTTTATTTAAAATTTTTCCAATTTTTAAATCATAGCATTTGCAGCTAAAACTTCTAAATAAAAAATGAGCGATTTGGTGAGTACTAAAGCCAAAACCTTTTCGATAATGAATAAAAATTGATTTTCGCACTAAGTGTGAATCACTGAAAGCTTTACAGCAATGTGAGGCTTTGTTGTTTAATAAAATGGATTTGAATAAATGTAATTCATTACTATATTCATCGGTTTAACCGATTGGTTGCTCAATAAGCCCTAATTTTCATTAACATCAGTAAAATATACAGTTAGGTTGATTGGTGAGCCATCAATTATTAAAAATAAATAGCATTAAAAATCTCAATCAAAAAAACTTACACCTTTCCAGAAAAGGGTTGATTTGTATCACATGCATTTTTAGCTTGCCTGATCTGTAAGCCCCTTGAAGAAAATTAGGGAAATATTTTTACAATAACCATATCCCATTTATTTCAACACATTGATGCACAACTTACAAATGAAGTGTATTCAATAAGTACCCTAGAAATTTGGCTAATCCCTTTCTGATCTAAACACGTCATTCCATCACCCGCAAATAACCTGGCCTATCATCCTATTTTTTAATGATAAAAAATTACCTAAAAAAGGGTATAGGATGGATAATTGCCACCGGTTTATCTTTGACCAACCTTTTAAAGGCTCATTTCAAACAAAATACAGCTATTTTATTAACCTTAATTCAATTGATTTCAATGAAAAAACAATTATTAGTGATGTCCTTTTTTATGGCTATTAGCGTTATTGCAGCAGCCCAGTCTAAATCAAAAAATAAGACTGCACCAAAAGCTAAAACTGAAACCAAGGCTATGGCTCCCAAAAACAATAATTCTTCCCTTAATGCATATAGCAAAGGTGATAATTTGCTAAACGTGGGGATTGGTATTGGAAGTCCGTTTTTTGGTTCAGGTTATTCCTCGTCGTTGCCGGTAAATCCCAGTATTTCTTTCGAAAAAGGAATTACCGAAGAAATCAGCGTTGGCGGACAAGTGGCTTACGCCAGTGCTAAGTACAATGTAGACCTGCCAGGTGCTAACTATAGCTTTAAACAAAATGCAATTTACATTGGTGCCCGTGGGTCTTATCACCTTAACGAAGTGCTTAAGCTAGATCCAAAATTTGATGTTTATGGGGGTGCAAGCCTTGGCTATGTTATTGCAAGTGTGAGCAATAACCAGGGTTTTAATAATACTACAGGCAGCGGTTTAGGTTTCGGCTTATTTGCTGGCGGTAAGTATTATTTCGCAAGCAAGACCAGCTTATTTGCAGAGCTAGGCTATCAAAGTCTTGCAGTAGTAAACGTTGGGATTGCCTTTAAGCTTTAAACTTTCAAAAATATCACTTATGAAAAGTCTACCTAAAATATCTTCGCTGTTATTGTTAGTTCCACTATTTTTTGTGGCCTGTAAAAAAGAAAATAAGGATGAAACGCCTACTGGCCCGTTAGGGGCAAAATATCCACAGGTGATCAACAATGTGATTACACCCGAAATTCTGGATAGCCTCAAAAAAAACGGCATGACTATAAACAGCGGTACCACACCACCAACCATTAATGGAGTGTTTTTATTTAGTCCGGCCTATTGTTTATTTGATAATTCTGGTAACAATCTAAAAGGCTCTTATTTTAACGATTACAAAATTCAGTTTAAAAATCAGAATACCAATGATTATACGGTGAGTATGGAATATAAAGATGTAAGTGATGGTACCGATAGTGGTGGCGATAATAATGCTACTTATATCTCTGGTGAAAATAATTTATTCACCGTTTTTTCGCAAGTTAAGGGCAAATCGGGCAGTGTAAATTATGTAGCGCTTGATGTAATTAGTGGGGAAGCAGCAGCAGGATCGATGAAAAATCTAATCTGGAGCCATTACCTGGTATCTAAGGAAGGCGATGTAAGTGATATTTTTCTTGCACCTGTGGGTACAACCAGGATCTTTAAAGATGAAAATGGTTTATCAAATGGTCAAACTACCTTTAGTATGTTACCAAAGAATCTACAAAGCATTGTAAAAAAGTCTTTATCATTATCTACTGCCAAATAGTCTAATACATTTACAGCTAACACTTAAATTAAAAATAATGGTGTTAGTGTATGATCTGCAAGTTCAGAACCACGAACTCCAAGTTCAGAACTACGATCTGAAAGTTCAGAACTACAAACTGAAAGTTCAGAACTACGCACTGCAAGTTCAGAACTATGATCTGAAAGTTCGGAACTACGATCTGCAAGTTCAGAACTATGGTCTGCAAGTTCGGAACTACGATCTGAAAGTTCAGAACTACGCACTGCAAGTTCGTAACTATGATCTGAAAGTTCAGAACTACGCACTGAAAGTTCAGAACTACGCACTGCAAGTTCAGGACTACGAACTGAAAGTTCCGAACTATGACCTGCATCGTTCGGAACTATTTAGGCTTATTATTCGCGTTTAAGCAAAAAAACAATTTTGCCTGAAAAATTTTCAAAACAGAAATAACAACACAAGAGGCCTTATTTCAAAAGCAAGTGCGCCATTTGCTCAAGCAATCTTTCTTGCAGCCCAACTGAAGTATTATAGGAAACGGTAATACTTAACTTAACCTCCTGCCCCAAAGAAATACGTGCTTAAAAACACGATTTGTTAGTTTATTGTATCTTCCTTCAGATAAAAATGAATAAATGCTAACTTTATCCCTTCAAGTTTGTTCTGTTGGTAACAGGCAAAAAAAGAGCGACAGGGTTCATCTATTTTGTACGATTTGGACCTGCCGCGAATAGCATTAAAATTAATATATGAAAAAAGTTGTCATCATTGGCGGTGGCTTTGCAGGTTTAAATCTTGCTAAAAAGCTATCAAAAAGCACATCTCATCAGGTTACTCTTGTAGATCAGCATAATTACCATTTCTTTCCACCTTTATTATACCAGGTTGGAACAGCCTTTATCGAAGCATCTAACATTATTTATCCGTTCCGGAAGATGTTTCACAATAGAAGTACCCGTTTTTTTATGGGGGTGCTTCAGGAAATTCTCCCGGAAACACAGCAGGTAGTTACTGATAATGGCGTACTGGATTACGATGTTCTGGTGCTTGCCATGGGAACAGAAACGAATTTCTTCGGGAATGATCAAATTAAAGCGCACGCGTTGCCGATGAAAAGTATTGATGATTCACTGCGGATGCGAAACCACATTTTACTTCAGTTGGAAAAAGCAGTACGCTCTGAGGCAGATATTGATAAAAAACGACTGTCGAGCATCGTGATCGCCGGTGGAGGGCCAACAGGAGTGGAGCTTGCCGGAATGATGGCCGAAATGGGAAGTCATATTATTAAGAAAGATTATCCTGAAGCAAAATCTGGCCTTGGTAAAATCTATCTGGTAGATGGTTTGCAAACGCTATTGGCACCCATGAGCCAGAAAAGCCAGAACGAAGCCATAAAAGTGCTGCGCAATCTGGGTGTAGAAATTATGCTCGGTAAACTGGTTCAAAATTACGATGGTAACGTAGTTTCACTTTCTGATGGTACAGAGATTGAAGCAGCCACTTTGATCTGGGCTTCTGGTGTAATTGCCCGAGAAGTACCAGGCTTGCCAAAGGAGGCTGTTGGGAAAGGCAGACGGGTTCTTGTTGATGCTTTTAATCAGGTAGAAGGAGTAAAAGGGATATTCGCCATTGGCGATCAATGCTTACAGCTTACCGATGCAGCCTTTGTTAACGGACACCCGCAACTGGCGCAGGTAGCCATTCAACAAGGTGATTTACTGGGCGAAAATTTAGCTGCGGTAGAGCAAGGCAAGCCGATGAAAGCTTTTAAATATAACGACAAAGGCTCTATGGCTATTATTGCTAAATTTAAAGCAGTAGTAGATCTTCCGAAAGGATTTTTCAGGGGCTTTTTCGCCTGGTTGGTATGGTTGTTCATCCACATTATTCCAATTGCAGGCTTTAGAAATAAAGCGAAGTTGGCTTTCAACTGGTTGTGGAGTTTCATTACCAATGATCCTACTTTGCGCTTAATCATCCGCCCGGATGGCGAAGGCGATAAAAATTATAAGTAAAACTTACTGCACTGGTTTAACATTAAACTTCGCGCTGAATGAAAGCATGGGCTAATATCTCTGTACTTTCGTCATTGCGGGGAGGCACGACGAAGCAATCTCCTTTGCACATTCTTCGATAGGAGATTGCTTCACCCTATTAAAATCTGCCTCGCAAAGGCGAATTTTTTGAGGGGATGTACAACCGTATTGGCAATGTTGTTAGGTGAGTCACAAACCAATACACGACATAGTTCAAAAACCACCCCGCCCTTTGGGCAACCCTCCAACGGAGAGGAATCGCAACCGCAACCAGCGATCGACATTGCTATTGCCGTCTTGCTATGGCACCATGCTATCCGGCCTAGGAAATGATGGAAGGAGAAAACGTTTAAAGCTTCAGCTACAATCTTTCAACCCACCACAACCCAAGGCAGCGCGTTCTCTCCCGATTCTTCATCGGGTGCTTGTGCTGCCGAAACAAAGCTTTAACGCTTTTATCAGACATCAGTTCCAAGCCTTGAGTTATTCATAAGTTGTTTATGTTTTTATTGGCATTCATGAGCTCGCAGAAAAGCTCGGTTTTTTATTACTTTTTTGATCAAGCAAAAAAATAAAAGCCCTTCGGCTGCCAGCCGAGGCAAGGTTGTATATTGAGGCATAATAATGATGTTAGTTGAGTCACAAACCAATACACGAGGTAGTTCAAAAACCACCCCGACAATTGGGCACCCCTCCAACTGACAGGAATCGCAACCGCACCCTAGCGATCGACAGTCTTCTATTGCCATCTCGCTATGGCCACCCTGCTATCCGGCCTAGGAAATGATGGAAGGAGAAAACGTTTAAAGCTTAAACCACAATCTTTCATACCCCCAACATCCAAGGCAGCGCGTTCTCTCCCGATTTTTCATCGGGTGCTTGTGCTGCCGAAACAAAGCTTTAACGCTTTTATCAGACATCAGTTCCAAGCCATGATGTATTCATATGTTGTTTATGTTTTTATTGGCATTCATGAACTCGCAGAAAAGCTCGGTTTTGCTTCTTTATTATCAAGAATAAAGAAGATAGCCCTTCGGCGGCTAGCCGAGGCAAGGTTGTATATTGAGGCATAATAATGTTGTTAGGTGAGTCACAAACCAATACACGAGGTAGTTCGAAAACCACCCCGCCCTTTGGGCACCCCTCCAACTGAGAGGAATCGCAACCGCACCCTAGCGATCGACATTGCTATTGCCATCTCGCTATGGCCACCCTGCTATCCGGCCTAGGAAATGATGGAAGGAGAAAACGTTTAAAGCTTCAACCACAATCTTTCAACCCACCACAACCCAAGGCAGCGCGTTCTCTCCCGGTTTTTCATCGGGTGCTTGTGCTGCCGAAACAAAGCTTTAACGCTTTTATCCGACATCAGTTCCAAGCCTTGATTGTTTGCTTCTTTATTATCAAGAATAAAGAAGATAGCCCTTCGGCGGCCAGCCGAGGCAAGCCAGCGCAGCAGAAAAAACACCTATCCACCTAACAGCACCTTTCCCCTGAAGGGGGAAGCATGCGTAATAAACATTTCGCGCAGCGAGGGATTTAAAAATGATTCGGTGATAAATGAAAACATAGTTAAACCACAGGTATTCTCCGCTTCGCACTGAATAACAGCACGTATAAATCAAGCAAAAAAAAAGTCGTAGCTCACCACTACGACTAAATTTTAAACCAGCATTAACTAAGCCTGTACATTTCTTGTTAGCACGCCACTCTTAAGATTTCTGAAAGCAATTAGCGAGAAAACCAATGTCCAGATCAAAATTGGGAGCAATCGACTCCAATTGTGAATCTTTTCCATTGTAAATGCTTTCAATCCAACGGTTTTAATATTTGTAGAAGCAATATCCTGCTCTTGAAAAATAGCGGGGTAAAAATGTAACCTGATTTGTTCATGGTAATTCCTCACGGCTTTTTGAAAATCCAGGTGGGTGTTCAGATCTGATCCTGCCAGTTCATTTACGGCCAGTTGCGTTTGAATGGTTGGAAAGAACAAGGCGGCAATATTAGTGAAATCTTGCCTTGCATTGAGTTTATCTGCAACGGCCAGTCTGCTTTTTAAAGCCTGATCATCACCCATTTGCTGCATGCCGTAGTACCAAAACCAACTGAAGCTTTTATCTGCCGGAAACGGATATTTTTTCAGTTGTGGGTAATGTTCAAAAAAAGGTTTCATGGTTACTTCCTTTGGCATATCCCATTTTTCGTGGTATCCTTCGCGCTGATTAATTACATTCTGTAGCGCTTCGGGTACAGCATATTTCTGGGTAAGCAAAAGATTCAGCGATGCGGGTATTACAATACAAATTGCCACCCAAATGGCTACCAGCGCCGAAGCATTATAACTAGAAGATTTGCCTAAAGAAATGATGAAAATTGAAATTGCAAACCAAAAGGCAAGATAAAGTACAATGAGCCCAGCCACTGCAAATAAAGTTGTATCTATTGGGAGTTTCAGGTAGATGATTGCCACAACTAACAATAAAAACGCTACTGCAAAGATGGTTGCAATCCTCACTGAAAATTTCTGCCAGATTACACTGGCCAGGGCATTGCTTTGTGACTTTAACAGCGACCATACACCACTTTCCTGCTGTTCTGAAATGAGGTTGTAGGTAAAGGCAATGATCACCAGCGGAAACAAAAAGATGTAAACAAAGCTGATATCCATGTTTCCTAAAAGCATGCTTACCGGATTGTTAATGTCGGTATCATAAAGCTGGCCTTCTACCGCAAGCATTGTAACCGAAATCAAATAAGGATTTACGTCTCTCTGTCCATTGGCAAAGGCTGCCCATTGATCGGGCATGTTAGCCGATGAAAATTTGTTATGAAAAAAGATTAATCCGATATCTTTATTAAAATGCTCAATGTTTTGGAGCGTGTGTTTCTTTTGTAACACTCCGGCCTTTTCGATTACGGCACGTTGATTTGCGATAAAAGTTTTGCCGAAATATAAACCAGCAAAGCCAGTAACTAGCAATAAAACAATGCCAATCCAGGCAGAATAATTTCTGAAGAAAAGTTTGAATTCTAAATTATAAGTGCTTTTTTTCATGTGTTATATTGTTTTAATCCACCTTGGTGCAAACTGAAGCAGGAAAAGTGCAGCTGATAGCCAAATCAGCAATGAAATAAGGGAAAGAAATTCGTGTGCCAGAACATGATCTAGCTGATCGAATTTGTAATTAAAATCTGGTTGTTCTGCCCAGTTGGATTTGCTGATAGATAAAGGTTTTTCATGCTCGCCAGGGGAGATGTTACTAATTTTATCAATCTGGAGTTTATTCATCTTCTGTGCCAGGCCATAACGGTAAGCTTCGGCCTGGTTTTGAAAATCGACGTAAGTTTTAAAGTCTGAAGCGGTTATTGCCATCGAAATTTGTTTCAACGATAAATAGGGGTTAAGCAGGCCTGCAAATACCGTAAAGCTGTTTTGCTTTTCGAAGGTTTCGTTCAGCATGCGTTGATGGCTGCTGTAAATGTTCGAAGTAATCTTTTCGCCTTCTGCCATGATGTATCCGCCATAGTTGAAAGGGAGTTTTTTAACGTCTGTTACTTTATATCTCCGGAGCAACGAATCTTTAATGGCTGCATAATGGGCATCGTTAGGATCATGACTATCGCCTTGTTTGTGGATATCTTCGGCAACAGCATCGGCAAATTCTATTTTGGAAGGCGTAGGGTGAATCTTTGAGCCAAGGGCCTGAATAATTCTCGGCATCAATACGGCAAAGAAAATCCAGCAGGATAACAGCGTGATTAAAGCCGTTTTAGAACTGCGCTGAAAGGCTGATACCAATACGGTAATGGCTGAAATTACGAAGAAGTAAATGGAGTAGCTGGCAATGAGGATCAGAAGGCGCAAAGCTGCATCCATACTTATTTGCCAATTACTTAAGGAAGCCCAGAGCAAGATAGTGAGGAGAATAAGTGGAATGAAAATAGTTAAAGCCACACCAATAATTCCAAACGTTTTACCCCAGAGCAGCTTTTTCCAGCTAACATTCTGACAAAGTAAAATTTTCAATGTGCCCGATTCCCGCTCTGCGGAAATACTGTTATAACCCAGAAAGAAAATCAGCAGTGGTACCAATAACTGAAGCACCATGGCAATACTAATCTCACCAAATCGTAGCATTCCGTTAGAAAAGCCAGCTTCGCTAAAGTTTACGGTATTTTGTTTATGTGCTTCCAGAAATATGGATACACCGGCAAAGCTTTCAATTCCGAAATCAAAAAAACTGAGTTCATGTTTCTCACGAAAGGCGAGGTAGCCATAATGGGCCATCCGGTGGGGGTGTTTATCCGGTTTGGAAAGCCACTGTTCCCTTACCAGATTTTTATAGTGTAAACGCTGGTTATTTTGTGTTTTAAAATTTTGCCAGCCTACATAAGTAGCGAGACAGAGCGAAAGCCCCAATAAAATAGTGAGCACCAAAGTTGCCTTATTCCCAAAGGTTGATCTGTAGGTTTGCCTGGCGATTGTAGCAGTTATATTCGGCATTATATTCTATAGGTTACATTAAACATGATGTTTCTGGGCGTACCCGGAAAGAGGCGTAAGTAATTTTGTGCACCCACCCAATAAGTTTTGTTCAGGATGTTGTTGATGTTCATGGCAAGCTGAACTTTAGATGCAGCTGGCGAATAATAAATTGCAGCATCTACCACGGTGTAGGCAGGCAGGGTAAAATCCCTGATGTAAAGTGGTAATTTATTTCCACTATATTGTACCCCTGCACCAAAACCAAGCCCTTTAAAGCTGTTGGTTTGAAGATCATATCGGGTCCATAAACTGGCACTGTGTTTAGGCGTGTTCTGTACGCGTTCGCCAACCACCAGTGGATTCAAATCTTCTGTAACAATTGCATCTATGTAGCTATAACCAACATTAAATTGCCAGTTTGGTTTAATGAAACCTGATGATTCTACTTCTAGTCCCCGGCTTCGCTGTGCGCCACGTTCAACTAACCGGTTAACATCAAGCGGATCATTGGCATTCATTAACAAGTTTTTCTGATTGATTTCGAACATCGAAATGTTTACCATCAAATTGCCATCCAGCCATTCAGATTTTGCACCTATCTCTTTCAGGTCGCTTTCCAAAGGCTTGAAATTTGAACCTGCCGGAGGGGGTACAATCACTAAACTGGAGGTATTGCCTTGTGGCTGATAGCCTTGCAGGTATGTTCCGTAAATATTGATATGATTGTTTACGGCATAAGTGATGCCTAATCTTGGCAATAGCTTGTGCCTGCTATTCTGTGTTTCGTTGGGTAGTCTGTAATTGCCATAATCTTCATACCATTCCTGGCGCAAACCCAGTGTTAAAGTAAGTTGCTGGTATTTGATCTGATCCTGAAGATAAATCCCATTGATGAGGTAGTAAGATGGTGGAATTTCGACCTTCGAAAATACATAATCACTGATATTCTTTAGGGTATAAGTTGGATTAGCCAGGTTGAAATATTCCACATTAGGAACAGGTGCGTTAATGCCATTAACCACCTTAAACTGATAGAGGTCTTTTTTAGTTGCATCGTATCTGGCTGCTATGGTGCCGTCTTTAAGTCGGTAGCCTTGTGCGGTATTAATGCCGCCACCCCTTAGTTTTTGGTTAATGATTCGATCATAACCAACTACTAATTTATGTTCCAGGCCGAAACTCTTTGTGTTGATATTGAAATAGGTACTGATATTATCTGTAGCATATTTCTGCTGGCGCTGAACGGCAATCATTCCTGCCAGGGAACGAATAGGCTGGTTGTTCTCATCGATGGCGAAAGCATTATTGGTGCGGTGCTCTAACAAATCCTCGTTCCAGTTCTGTTTCATATACGCAACATTGAACGTGATATTTTGAGTAAGCTTGTGGGCGAAATTTGCCATCAGCATCAAATCCTGCGTATTAAATTTATCATTACTGGCACCCATATTAAAACGGATTGGTGTACTGTTTAAATCAGTTTGCCCGGCCACAGCACCAAAAATCGCTTGTCCGCGATCCAACCTCGAATTGCTGTTATTCATAACCAGTTCCACGTTCAAACTGGTTTTATCATTTGGAATATAAGAGAAAGATGGCGCAATCATATAGCCTTTTCTAAACTGCAGATCGCGAAAGCTTTTGCTATCTTCATAACCCACATTTAACCGGTAAAGCAGGGTCTTTTCTGTATTAATAGGGCCTGTAAAATCCAATGCGCCGCGAACGGTACTGAAACTTCCTCCAGAAATGCTGATCTCTTTGCGGTCTTCTGTTAGCGGTTTTTTCGTGACTAAATTGATACTTCCTCCCGGATCGACACTGGAAAATGTAGCGCTGGCCGGCCCCTTAATTACCTCAATCCTTTCGAGGTTATTGGTAAGTGGCTGGTTGAAATAATTTTGACGGGTACGCATGCCGTTAATAATGGTGCCTTCTTCATTTTGATTGATTCCCCGAATCGAAAACTGATTGTAGAAGCTGCTTTGCGATACACTGGTTACGTTTTTAACGGCATCAGCCAATACGGCTGCTTGTCTGTCGGCAATTAATTCTTTAGAAATAGATGAGATGGCTTGCGGAATATCCTTATTTAATGTAGCTGTTTTTGTGGCCGAAAAGGAATAATTTCCATAGTATTTTTTGCCGTTTGTACCCACGATTTCAACAGTCTGCAACTCCTCATTGGCTGTCGCCAGAACGATAGGGTCAAGGGTTAAATCGCCCAGACCATTGATTGGAATAATTTTGGAAAACGTATTATAGCCAATAGCAGAAGCAGTGACGGTATAGGTTGCCGTTTTTGGGAGCACAATGGAAAAAAATCCGGCAGAATCTGTGCTGAGGTTCAACTGATCTTTTCCGCTTTTGAATTTAACTGTTGCTTTATTGATGCCTGTTCCCTGAGCATCGTTTACCTTTCCGGTTACTTTAACCTGGGCCAATGCTGCAAAGCTAGTGGTAGTGATGAATAAAAAAAGGCAAATTGTCCGCCATATCCGGCGTGACTTATATTGTTGATACATTAAAAATGTTTGGTTAAATGGTTTGTAAGTAAAGTTCCTGAAGATCTGTAGCAGAAATTTCGCTGGCCAGCAATGTGTGAATCAGTTCGCCCTGTTTCATAATACCGATGTGTGTTCCGAGGCTCACCGCATTGAAAATATCGTGGGTAGCCATCAGGATGGATTTGCCTTCTGAGGCGAGCTTTTTAACCAGCTCCGTAAATTCGGCAGTAGCCTTTGGATCAAGTCCGCTGGTGGGCTCATCCATTAAAATTATTTTGGCATTTTTTGCAACGGCAATGGCAATGCCAACTTTTTGGCGCATTCCTTTACTGAAACCCGCCAAATATTTATGGTGTGCAGCATCCTGTAAACCACAGTTTGATAGGAACTTTATAAGTTCTGCTTCGGTGTAGTCGAAACCGGCGAGTTTGGAAAAGTAATCGAGGTTTTCAACAGCCGAGAGATTTCCATAAAGCATAACTACCTCCGGAATATAAGCAAGGTGCTTTCTCCGCTGATCATCATTTGCTGAAATTTCCTGGTTATCAATAAGGATTTTACCAGCGCTTGGTTCAATAAAACCTAAAAACAGGTTGATAGTGGTGGTTTTGCCAGCACCGTTTTGACCAAGGAGACAATATACTTCCCCCGGGTTAACGGTTAAATTTAATTGATTAAGGGCTTGATACGATCCATAATTCTTGGACAGCGAAATGGCTTGAAGCATAAAAAAAAAATATAATGTTAGCGTATCTACCGCATGCGGCAATACATTAAATGAAAATCTCTGATGTAAAAAAGAAAAGTACCTCTATTGAGGAATTAAGCGATTAAGCTTGGCGGACCTTTGTTGGCCGCAGAGAGAATATAGGCAATTGGATGTTTTCCAAGATAACCAAACTGAAAATCGGCTGGTTTGGAAATTTTAAACACCGTTTCTTCAATAGTTGGTAAGGTGTAAATGTGAGATTGATGCTTTAGTACTTCGCACAATTTGCAATTTACCTTGCTCACCTTAAGTTGAGTGGTTGATTGTACCTGCTCCGATTTCGTTTTGCAATGATCAGAAGGCTCCTGATCATGGTTGTGGAGCGCCTGAATTAATAACGCATTGGTAAACAATACCAATAAAAGTAATGCCCAAATTTGGGTCCATACTTGCCTGCGATATTTTGGATTCAGATGATTCAATTGCAACAAAGATACATTTATGCGAAAGCTTTCAGCATATTTTTTTGAAATATTCTACTTCAGGTAGATTTACACGCAGGAATATTAGCGTATTGTTATGAGGTTTAAACGGAATTTTTGAACCATTAAGACATTGAGATTTTCCTAAACATGTTTTATGTTTCTTAATGCCTTAATGGTTGCTAGTCTAGCTCGGCGCCTTAATAATACTTTGATTAACAGCGTTTCAAAACTGATTTCAGATTTAATGTTTCTGCCCTTTGTTTATTTTGAAAAGGTGCAAAATCTGTGGAAACAGCGCATCTATATATTCTTCTACACCGTTCTTCGAACCTGGAAAAGTTAACACTAAAGTATCGCCAATAAAACCCGCAACTCCTCTGGATAACATTGCGTAAGGCATTCGTTCTTGTCCGTAAGTTCTGGCAGTTTCCATGATTCCGTCAATTTTGCGGTCGATTAATGGGCTTATTGCTTCTGGAGTAACATCCCTTGGCGATAATCCCGTTCCTCCGGTAAAAATGAGCAAGCTGATGCCGCTTTTTGACAATTCTTCTGCTGTATTTTTAATTGCAGCTACTTCATCAGGTACAACCGTATATTTTTCTGTTTCGATACCGAACTGCTCCAGTCTGGCGATGATTGCTTTCCCCGACTGGTCTTCGGTTAGCTGACTAAAAACGGAGTCTGAACAGACAACAACCGCTGCTTTCAGGTCTGGGAACTTGAGGTTTTTGAAATCAGATTTACCACCCGATTTTTTCAGCAGTCGAATGTTCTGAATTTCAACACCTTTATCGATCGGTTTCAACATGTCATACATCGTTAGCGCCGATACCGATGCCCCGTGCATGGCTTCAACTTCCACTCCGGTTTTGTAAATGGTATGCACTTCTACAGAAATGATAATGTTTAATCCTTCAACTTCATAGGTAATGGAAGTAAATTCAATTGGTAAAGGATGGCAATCAGGAATTACATCGCTGGTTTTTTTAACGCCAAACAATCCTGCGGCACGAGCAAATTCGAATACATCACCTTTAGGGATTTTTCGCTGCACTACTGCATCAATTGTTTCTTGTTTAGAAACCTTAACGGTAGCCGTAGCAATTGCGATGCGTAGTGAATTCGACTTTTTTGTAATGTTTACCATTTTAAATATTTTCTTTCCATTGGTGAGATTCGTCTTCAAATATCTCTTTGCCCCAAATTGGTAATTCTGCTTTAATCCTTTCTACCAGTTCATTGCATGCTTCTATGGCTGGCTTTCTATGTGCCGAAGAAGTGAAGACAAATAAACAAATTTCGCCAGCTTTTATCGATCCTAAACTGTGGTGTACGTGCATACAGCTCAGTGGGTATTTGCCGAATATTTCTTCCCGAATCTCATGCATTTTCGCCAAAGCGACTTCTTCATAAGTGGTATAGTCAATGGCTGAGACGAATTTTCCATCAATCTCATCGCGCCGCACCTGACCCATAAAGATGCTGTGGCCGCCAATAGCAGTTTTAGAGGCATGCTTGCCAATGCTGTCTGCTATAAAAGCTGGACTGATTGCACCTGGCACAAAAATGTTTTTTATTTTCTTTTCACTCATATTATCTTTTTAGAAAGTGACTTCTCCATTTTGAAATGCCGCCTTTCAAGCTGTAGATCTTCTTAGTTTGACCATATTTTTCCTGTAACAACTCTGCAGCAGCTACACTTCTAATGCCATGCTGACAAAGTAATATAATCTTATCGGCCTCGATATTGTTTTGCAGAAAGGTACCGAACTCAGACATTGGAACCTGTTGGTATACCGCTTTGTCTAAAATTGGAAATTCCTGTTTTTCCCTCACGTCGATCACCAGAGCTGCTTCCTTGTCCTGTAAATGCGTCATCTTTACTACATCTATTTCCTCAAAAGTGGTTGGGAGTGTACAGGTCAGATCGTAATCTACCGTCATTAAATCTGCCTGGCTTTGAGGTAAATAATAATCGCCTGCTGGCGAGATCTTTAATTCGTATTGCGACTGATTGAGTAAATTGTAGTGGATTAGCTTATTAATTAATGGATTGCCAATCTCTGTAATTAGTTTAATTGCTTCTGCGGCAGCCATCGTACCGATAATTCCCGGTAGTACACCTAAAACACCACCTTCCGCACAATTCTGGATCTCTCCATTTTTTGGAGGAATAGGGAAGAGGTCGCGGTAGTTGGTGGTTATGCCAGCCTTATCCTTCACATTAAAAATAGCCAGTTGACCTTCGAAACCAGATACGGCTGCGAATACCAATGGTTTCTGGAGAAGCGCACAGGCATCATTTATTAAATAGCGTGATTCAAAATTATCTGTTCCATCGATCACCAAATCGTAATTGGCCAGCAGATTGAGGATGTTATCTTTTGCTAAACGAAGTTGATGTTCCTCAATTAAAATATCAGGATTCATTGCCCTCAATTTCCGCGCAGCTACCTGTACTTTAGGTTTTCCAATATCGTTAGTATCAAAGAGGATTTGCCGGTGAAGGTTAGATAATGATACGATATCATCATCAACCATCCCAATGTTGCCAACGCCTGCAGCAACAAGATACTGGAGCATTGGGCAGCCCAAACCGCCTGTGCCGATAACCAATACACTTGCATTGATAAGTTTTTGCTGTGCTGTGGCACCAAACCCCGCTAATATCAGCTGCCTGCTGTACCGCTCTTCATTCATTTATTTACCCTCCTGAAAATGGCGGCATAATGGCCACTTTGTCGTTTTCTATCAATTGTTGATTGGCCTGGATAATGTGTTGATTTACCGCAAGCTTATATTTTATGCCAATTAGTTCTGGAAATGATGTTTCCAAATAGCGTTGTAGTTGATCCGTATTATTGATCCCTGAAAGCTCTATTTCCTGCCTGGTAATGAATTCAGAAATTTTACCAAAGCTGATGATTTCTAATTTCATATTGGCTTATTTAAATATGCTTGTTTCACTTTTTCGTTTCAAAAATTTCTAGCCAGCGTCACATTATTGGCATCAATCAGGCATTTTGCTTTTTCTGTTTTAATTCGATATGCATTTATACCTGTCAAAATTAGGATATTGTTTTCGGATTTCTATTGGAAGATTAATCCAATTCCGCCTGGATAAAGATTTGATGTGAGGTTTAATCTTCAAACAAAGCCTTAATCCGGGAATAATACAACCCTTACTTTATCTCCGGCCGCGAAATGCGACTGTTCTTCATTTAAACGAATCAGGCAGTTTGATTGTGCAAAAGAACTCAGCCGAAATGATTCCTGAGCATTCAACGGTGTCACTTTGCCCGCTATATACATCCCTTTCAAAAAGTGGGTAAGGCCGATTGGTTTTTCATAATCAACTTCCAGTTCTGCTTCAATTTCCTTTACGCTGTTTTGCTTACAGGATAATGCTTTAATTGCTGGGAGTACATAGTTGTAATAACAGCTTAGTACTGATGATGGATTTCCTGGTAAACCGAAAACGAGTTTCTGGTTACTGGTTCCAAAAAACAATGGTTTCCCGGGTTTCTGCTTTATTTTATGAAATTTTTGTGCAACTCCACATTGTTGAGTGGCAGCAATTACATAATCGTAATCACCCACGCTAACGCCACCGGTAAGTAACACAACGTTGCTGTGGTTCAAAGCTTTGTTAAGTGTTTCCACCACTGATTTCAGGTGGTCGTTTACCCGCAGTACCTCAATGTTATGTATGCCTTCAGATTTTAATGCAGCCGTAAGCGAATAGGAATTAGATTCATACACTTGCCCAAAAGTTAATGGTTTACCTGGCTGCTGCAATTCGTTTCCGGTAAGAATGATGCTCACCTTGGGCATAGGGTATACCTTAACTTCGCTAAGGCCAATCCCAGCCAAAAAACCCAGGGCTGCCGGCGTAAGCAAGCTTCCTTGATGCATGGCAAGTGCGCCGGCCTTAATTTCAGCACCCTTTTCCCTCACGTTTAATCCGGCTGCTGCTTTGTTATCTTCGATTGTAATTTGATTTTCAGACCTTGAAACCTTTTCCTGCATAATTACCGTATCGGCACCTTCAGGAAGTGGGGCACCGGTAAAGATCCGGCTGGTTTCTCCTTCTTCGATTGTAAAAGATCGATCTGTTCCGGCGGCCATTTCACCAACTAACGTATAAGTTTTTAATGACTCGTTGAATGCTATCGCATAACCATCCATGGATGATTGTCTGAAAGCCGGAATATCGACCGATGCACAAACATCAGCCGCTAATATATGTCCGGCTGCGGAACTAAGTGAAATAGTTACCGGTTGAAGATGGCTTGTATTTTCAGTGATAATTTGTTTAGCCTGGTCTACGGTAATCATCTATCCTCCAATTGTGATCATACTCCGGTTATTTATGGCCTCGGCATCAAGCTTCTCGAAATGACTAATCAACTGACCGCCAAGTTCTTTCTTCTTGTCCCAGATATTGGCTTTGATCAGCGGAAGCACTTCTTCACCATTTCTCAAAGCCGTTAGCAAATCGGTTTCCCCATTTGAGAATAAGCAGTTTTTAAGTTTACCATCAGCTGTTAAACGCATCCGGTTACAGGTGCTGCAAAACGGTGCGGTCATGGTGCTGATGATGGCGAATGAGCCTTCGTGCCCTGGAATCATAAAGTGCTTTGCCGTATCATGTGGAGCACCTTCCACAGGTAAAACGGTGAAGTCTTTTTCCACCGCAGTTAATATTTCCTGAAGAGAAAACATTTTGTTACTGGTCCACTTGTTACCGCTAAACGGCATAAATTCGATAAAGCGGATTTGAATAGGATTGTGTTTAGTCCAGTCGATGAAATCTTTAATCTCGCTATCGTTCAGTCCTTTCATTACTACCATATTAATTTTAACGGTAATTTTTTCCTGCAGCAACAACTCTATATTGCTGCGTACCTGATGGAAAACATCCCGACGGGTAATGAGCATGAATTTTTCTGGCTGTAGCGTGTCCAGGCTAATATTTACCGTTTTAATGCCTGCTTCCTTTAGCGTTGGTAGCATCTCGGCAATCCGGGTTCCGTTGGTAGTCATCACCAGTTCTACTGGCAATTTTCCCAGTGCAGAGATGATCGCAGCAGCATCTTTACGTACCAAAGGTTCTCCTCCGGTGAGCCTGATTTTTTTTATACCCTGCGCTACGAATACTTTGGCAAGTTCGATGATTTCGTCAGTTTGCATTAACCTGGAAGCCGGTGTAAAATCATACTCCTCCTCTGGCATGCAATAAAAGCAGCGGAAGTTGCAGTTATCTGTTAAGGATATCCTTAAATAATCGTGAACTCTTCCAAATGAATCTGCTATCATTAATTGTTTATTAAATTGTGGTAATCTGTTTCGGTATCAATATCAATATTACCTAACTCAAATGCAACTGTTTCAACATCATTGTCGTGTAATTTTAACATTGATTTGGCACCATTATTTCCGGTAAGGGATAAAAGTTGAGGAAAGTATTTCTTATTGAACAGTGCCGGGGTACCAGTTGTTTGCACATAACTGCTGGCAATGATTCCTTTTTTGGTACTGATCTGCTTATCCTGAAGTGCCAATAAAATATTCGGATTAATAAATGCCTGATCTGAAACAGTAATAATAATGTTTTCCAAATCTGGTTTAAGTACCAGTATTTTGGTAAGGCCTGAAGCGATGCTCGACGCCATTCCTTCCTGCCAGCGCTGGTTGGTAATGGTCTGCACCTCCGTTGGTAGCATTGGCTGGATCTGATCTGCAAAAGCGCCAAGCACAACTAAGATCGGTTCAAAAGGCGTTCCATAGGCAGCTTCAATAGTTCTATCCATCAGGGATTTATCCTCAAAAAGAAGTAATTGTTTTGGCCTTCCAAGCCTGCTCGAATTTCCGGCAGCGAGTATGATAATCCCTGTATTCATTAATTATTATGAGGGTCGTGAACATGAATAGGAGCATCTTTCTTTTTTAACTGACCAGCAGATGCCCCTGATAAAACGGCCTTAATTTCTGCAACAATGGAAATGGCGATTTCTTCTGCAGTTTCGGCACCAATGTCTAATCCAATCGGGCCATGTACCCTGGATAGATTTTCAGGAGTATTCAGGCTTAGCTCATCCAACATTCTAATCAATTTTTTTTTCGGCCCTAAAGTACCGATGTAAGGCGCCTGTGTTTGAAGCAATAAGTTAAGCAGTGCGAGGTCGTAATTATAATTATGTGTCATTAACACAAAAGCCGTTTGCTCATCAATCTCTACCTGTGAGCGCAATTGTTCAGGTTTGGTCACTAAAATCTGATTGGCGTTTGGAAAGCGTTGAGCCGTTGCATGGGTTTGCCTGCCATCGGCAATGATTACATTCCAGCCGAGTAAATCTGCAAAATTGGCAAGTGGCTGGGCATCATTACCTGCACCTGCAATGATGAGGGAAATCGGCGGACTAAGAAATTCCAGAAAGGCATTAATCGTTTGATTATCAAAAGGGTAATCCCGGAAAATAGATTTCTTCGATTCCAGCACATGTTGCAGATCATTTTGAACAAGCGATAAGGCCTGGTTTTCATCTTTTTCATACCGATCATTCTGCCTGAATAGGGCAGTAGTGCCTATTTGTTCCTTTCCATTGAGCGAAAAGAGTATTGCCAAAGCTGCATTTTCCCGCTTATTTTGCAAGGCTGATAAAATTGAGATGGGATTTTCGCTTTGATCATCGAAAATTGGTTCGAAAAGAATATAAACGATTCCGTTACAACCGAGCTGAACGCCGAATTTCGCGTCGTCTTCATCCATAGAATCGTATGTAACAAGTTTGTTCTCCTGCTGGTGAATGGCACTAAGTGCTTTTCTAAGGGCATCACCTTCCAGGCAACCACCGCTTATGGCACCGGTTAAAATGCCCTCTTCGGTGATGAGCATTCTCGCACCAGGCCTGCGGTAGGAAGAGCCCTCCACTTTAACCACCGTGGCTAAAGCAGTTTTTTTTCCTTCTTTTCTGGCCTTTTCATATGCCTTTATGATATATGCAATCTCTTTCATGGATGGTTTTCGGGGGAATGCAAGTTAACCACTATATTTTTATAAATGGTTCTGCATTCGTTATAGCTATTAACAATATCCATGGCGATTGTTTTAAAAAAACAATGGTGATTCATCTTAGGGGATTGTTTTTAGTCGCTTGTCGCCAAATCGCAGCAAATCAAATGGCATTTCCTTATTAATTTAGCTAAATTAGCCCTTTGTAAAAATGTTATGATAAGTTTTCTTTCATGAGAAATCCTGCCTTAATTAAGATCTTGATTTTACTGTTTTGCCTGCTTGCTTACTTCCCAATGTCTGCGCAGGTATTGCGTGTGGCTGTGGCAGCAAATGCACAAACGCTAATCAAAAAACTTCAGGCTGATTTCAATAAAAAAACAGGTATTAAACTGGAAGTGATTATCGGTGCTTCCGGAAAGTTAACTACCCAGATTATGAATGGTGCGCCTTATGATGTGTTTTTATCTGCAGATACTGAATTTCCAGACCAGTTATTTGCAAAGGGCTTTGGCTTGCAGCGTCCGAAAATTTATGCGCTTGGTAGCTTGATTATTTGCGGCAATACCAAAAACGATATGCAAAACTGGAAAAATATCATATCAGATCCCAAAACAGGTAAAATTGCAATTGCAAATCCCAAAACAGCACCTTATGGTAAAGCCGCTGAAGAAGCTTTGAAATATTTCCATTTAAAGGAAAAAGTGATTTCAAAACTGGTTTATGGCGAAAGTATTTCGCAAGTGAATACGTATATCCAAACGGGTGCGGTGAGTTTAGGTTTTACGACAGCATCATTTTTATACGAGAATATAGATCAATCCAAACTTAAGTGGGCGAGGATAGATCCGAAAAGTTACCAGGCAATTAAACAAGGAGCAATTCTACTTACGTATGCAAAAAAGGGGCAGTTGAAGGAAGCCACCAGGTTTTACAATTATCTTTCTTCAGCATCAGCACAACAGATCATTCGTAAAAGCGGCTATCATTTGCCTGCAATCCAAAAACATTAAAATGGATTTTGAACCAATATTGTTAAGTCTTAAGCTTGCTTTTATTACTACGATCATCCTCGCCGCAATCGGAATTCCCATTGCTTACTGGCTTTCTGGAAAAAGCACAATGCCGAAAATACTCGCAGAAGCGCTCATTACTATGCCGTTGGTATTGCCGCCTTCCGTTCTGGGTTTTTACTTGCTCCTGGCTTTTAGCCCTAACAACGGGCTTGGAAAGTGGTTACACGATCACCTAAACCTTCAGCTAGTTTTTTCTTTTGAGGGGTTGGTTTTGGCTTCAGTGATTTACAGTTTGCCGTTTATGATCAGTCCGGTGAAGTCTGCCTTTGGTCACCTACCCGGAAATCTTGCCGAAGCATCGTATACGATGGGTAAAACGCGCTGGCAAACTTTCATTTATGTGTTATTGCCTAATATTAAAGCTTCCATATATACCGCAGCCGTTTTAACCTTTGCACACACACTTGGCGAATTTGGGGTGGTATTAATGATTGGCGGTAACATTCCCGGCGTAACTAAAGTAGCTTCTATTGCCATTTATGATTCCGTAGAATCTATGGATTACGATAGTGCCAATCATTATGCGCTGATGCTATTTGCAATTACTTTTATTATCGTCCTTGCAGTTTTCATCTTTAATAAAAAAGCTGTTAAAAATCCTTTTGAATGATTGAGATAAACATCACTAAGCGCATTAAAACCTACAAAGGCTGGGAGGATTTGAAGATCAATACTCAGTTTGAAATTGGTAAAATCACGAGAATTACTGGTCCTTCAGGTGTCGGAAAAACAACTTTACTGAAGATTTTAGCTGGATTGGCTACGCCTGAACACGGGCTGATTAAGTTTAACGGCGAAGTTTGGTTTGATGCCAAGGCAAAGATTTCTAAACGAATTCAGGAGCGGAATGTTGGCTTTGTCTTTCAGGATTATGCCTTGTTCCCAAACATGACTGTTGAAGAGCATTTGAAATTTGGAACAACTGATATTGAATATATTGAATATTTACTGGAATTAGGCGAGATGGGAGGTTTCCGGTCAAATCTGCCTAAACAGCTATCTGGTGGCCAACAACAGCGGCTTGCCATTTTACGCGCCTTGTCTACAAAACCCACCTTGTTATTAATGGATGAGTCTTTTTCTGCACTGGATAAGCGCTTGAAAAGTGACTTATTATTTCGGCTTCGGGTATTGTTCTCAGCACAAGGGACAACGGTGTTACTGGTTACTCATCAAGAGGAGGAGGTAGTGGGGGATGCTGGTGTTTTTATGATGGAAGAATAAGTTTTTTTCTGCTGCGCTGGATTGTCTCGGCTGGCCGCCGAAGGGCTTCTACCTTTTTCTTGATAAAAAGGTAGCCAAAAATCAAGGCTTGGAACTGATGTCGGATAAAAGCGTTAAAGCTTCAGGATCGGCAGCACAAGCACCCGATGAAAAATCGGGAGAGGACGCGCTGCCTTGAGTTGTGGTGGTTCGAAAGTTTGTTCAAAAAGCTTTAAACGTTTTCTCCTTCCATCATTTCCTAGGCCGGATAGCAAGCTGGTGATAGCGAGACGGCCATAACAGGGTATCGATTTCCAAGATAAAGATCAGCTAGGCGGCGTGTATGCTGCACAGTTTTGCTTCAGCCTACTGCCCGTAGCCTTTAATGTAGCATTTTCAAGAAATTCAGAAACTCGTGGTTATCATCACTTGCCAGACATTTGTTTTCGCATAACCTTGCTCGTCTTTTTGTGACCAAAACATGTAGCCAAATTCTGTATCAATTTTCTTGCTCCAGCGGTAGCCGATTGATGCAAAAGAGCGGTTTTGATCAAACATGCGTCCGTTTACCTGATCTTTATTCTGAACGGTAACAAAAAGTTCATTTTGTAAGCCGCTATATAGCCCTCTGGTGAAATCAGCATTTGCCAAAATTGGAATCTGTGCCGCTAAAAATGCTCTGCCACGCTGGGAGAAATCAGTGCGGTTCTCTTGATTAATAAAACGCTGTTCTAACCGAAATCGCAATGTCCACTCTGTTCGCCTGGTGTTGAAATTATAAAGGTATTGCTGGTAGATCCTGTGCTCAGGATTAAATATTTTTGTTGATAGTTCATTTTCTTCCCATTTTCCGAGAAAGGCATAACCTAATGCGACAGCATGATTTTTACTAATATTGTAATTCAAAGCCGTTCGGAGGAGCAATGCAGAGACGTCTTCAAACTGATCCGTTGAACGCACTTGCACATCAGCTAAAAGATCAAGTGTTTTGTTGATCTGCTGCGTATGCGAAATAAAGAGCCACCCAGTGTTTTCGGTCTGGGCAGCTGTATTAAATGCAATCAGGCAAAAGATTATAACTGCCAGTGAGTTTCTAAAAATCATTTATTTGTTATGCAGGGCAGTTAAAAATCAGATTTATATTAAATTATTTAAATGGATTGGCAATTTATAGATGCGCTTGCCAGTAGCATGAAAAATCGCGTTCGAAATCGCCGCTGGCATACCTACTAAACCAATCTCGCCAACACCTTTTACGCCAAGTTCGTTAATTAATTCATCAGGTTCATCTGCAAAAATAACGTCGAGTTGGCGGATGTCGGCATGAACAGGCAGATGGTATTCACCCAAATTGGTATTCATGTATTTACCCAGGTTTTCATCCATAATGGTCTCCTCGTGTAAAGCCTTGCTGATTCCCCAAACCATAGAGCCATATATTTGGCTTTTAGCAGTTTTTGGATTGATAATCTTTCCGGCGGCAACTGCCGTAACAGCTCTGGTAACCGTAACTACCCCAAGGTCTTTATCAACTTCTACCTCAACAAAAGAGGCACTGTGCGTACCCTTACTGTAATTTCTAAGTTTCACCATATGCGGTTTGCCCATATTGGTAGTCTTTATTGCACGACCTTTATTAAAGGCGATAAGCTCCTCGAATGTGACGAAAGTATTGGCATCGCTATTTAAAAATATTGCCCCATTTTTAAAAGTAACCTGATCCTCTTCGATTTTTTTAAATGGAGAATCGATCATTTCTTTCGCTTTTTTTAACAGCTTTTTTCTGAGTTCTTTCGCAGCAACCACAATACCTATGCCTGTGGATGATGTCATCGCCGAACCTCCCTGAAACATAGAGAAAGGCTTTCTACTGTCGCCATATTGAAAATCTACTTCTCCGATGGTTAATCCAAGTTCATCTGCAGCAATTTGCGTCATCACTGTGAATGTTCCTGTGCCGATATCGGTAACGGCATTGTTTAACACCATTTTTCCATCGGCAGTAATCATTGCTTCCACTCGTGAGGGGAATTGATAGGCATCCCAAATACCGGTTGCCATGCCATAACCCACCCATTTATTTCCACGTTCCATGCTTTTTGGTTCTGGATTTCGCTTATCCCAGCCAAACTTTTCTGCGGCTTCCAGATAACACTCCCTTAATGCTTTACTGGTATACGGCTTTTTTGCAGACGGATCCATTTCTGAGTAATTGATTAACCGCATTGCTAAGGGATCTATATTTAACTTGTAGGAAAGTTCATCCATTGTGCATTCAATGGCATGCAAAGCTGTACTTCCTCCAGGGGCGCGCATATCCATCGGCGTGTGTACATCCAGGGGCACAAGTCTCTGCTCAAATAATGTATTAGGAGCGGGGTAAAGTCTGTGGCTCCACGATGCAATCGGTTCATAATAATCCTCATAAGATGAGGTTTCACTTATGGTGGAATGGTTCAATCCTGTAAGCTTCCCGTTAATATCTGCTGCAAAGCGGAGGTTTTGAACCGTAGGCGGACGATGTGCAAAAGAAAACATCTGCTTCCGCGCTAAAACCAATTTCACATTGCGCTTGAGGTGGAGTGAAGCCATTACACATAAAAATAGCTGGTACTGCGGACGAAGGCCTGCGCCAAATGCACCGCCAACAAATGGCGCCAGCACCCTCACATTTTTATATTTAAGCCCAAAAATATTGGCTACATAAAGTTGGTTGTTGATGGTGCCCTGCGTTTTATCGTAAATGGTCAGTTTGCCTTCGCCTTCGTAAACGGTTGTGGTGGCAAAAAGCTCTAGCGGATTGTGATGTTCGATACCATGACTATAGGTGGTTTCTACCTTCACGGGTGCACTTTCATATGTCTTTTCGAAATCACCTGTTGGAGGTGGCGGAGGCGGTTTCAATGCTGTTGCAATACCCTTTTTAGCAGCTCTGGCTAAATCTAGATTGTTTTTTAAACAGGTTTTAAAGGGTTCCGCTTCGTACTCAATGTTAACCTGCGTAGAAGCATATCTGGCCATTTCGAAACTTTCTGCCACCACTAAAGCAATTGGCTGACCGTTATATAGAATGTTTTCATCGTAAAAAGGCTTAAATACTGTACCTGGAGGAGCATCCATATCTGCATATTGCAGATCGAACCAGGCTAATTTCGTGCGGTTTTTATGTGAAAGTATTTCGATTACCCCAGGCAATGCCAATGCTTTAGTTACATCGATATTCAGAATTTTGCCTTTAGTGATGGTGCTATTAATTACATAGGCATAAAGTAAGTTCTCTACCTCGTATTCAGCTGCATATTTTGCAGTACCCGTTACTTTTTGCTTTCCTTCTAAACGGTTGATGGGTTGTCCTACATTTTTCGTTGTGTCCAATTTCATATTTTTCATCAGATATTATGCAGATGGAATTGCACCTGGTAGTTGACTTTCTTTTGGGTTAAGGGCCATCAGACCATTTCTGATGATGGCTTTTTTTGCAAGTTTGATTTTGAAGTCGTTGGATCCAAATCCTTTGGCTCCTGCTAAAATCAAATCAGCTGCTGCTGCAAAATTTTCTGCAGTCGCTTCTTTGTTTTTCAAAAAATCTTCTGCTGCTATACTGCGCCATGGTTTATGGGAAACTCCTCCTAAAGCGATTCTTGCAGATTCGATTATGCTTCCATTCAATTTGAAAGCGGTGGCAACGGAGACCAATGCAAAGGCGTATGAGTGGCGATCACGGAGTTTCAGGTAAGAGTAATTCTCTGGAAACCCTTCTTGCGGCAAATCTATAGCAGTTATAATTTCGTCCTTCTCAAGTGTATTATCTAAATCCGGACGATCGCCCGGCAAGCGATGAAACGATGCAAATGGAATGCTACGGTTGCCGTTTGGCCCGCTTACGTTAACTACAGCTTCAAGTGCGGCCAGTGCAATACACATATCTGATGGAAAAACCGCGATGCAGTCTTCACTTGTTCCCAGGATGGCGTGAATTCTATTATAACCATCCTTAGCCGGGCAACCTGAGCCAGGTTCGCGTTTATTACAAGGTACGTCATGATCGTAAAAATAATAACAGCGGGTACGTTGCAACAAGTTGCCCCCATTACTCGCCATATTCCGGATTTGTGCAGATGCACCGGCCAAAATAGCTTTTGAAAGCAACGGATATTTTTCTACAATTAGTGGATGGTAAGCGGTATCTGCATTTTTAGCGGCTGAACCGAGGCGCATGATTCCGTTCTCCAGGGTAGAAACTTGTGCATTTTCAGTTAAATGATTAATGTCGATCAGGTTGGCAGGGTGGGTAAGGTTATATTTCCAAAGGTCTATCAGGTTGGTCCCACCTGCAAGGTAGGCCGTTTCAGGTGCATCAGCATGTAACTTTATGGCCTCACCGGTATTTGTAGCTAGTTTATAGTCGAAATTATTCATGCTTGCCTCCGTCTTTAACATCCATAATGGCATTGATAATACCAATATTAGCACCACATCGACAAATGTTGCCGCTCATTAGTTCCTGTACTTCTTCACGGGTATGGGCATTTCCTTCCTGAAGCATGCCCACTGCGCTACAAATTTGTCCGGGGGTACAATAGCCACACTGAAAGGCGTCGTGATCAATAAATGCCTGTTGTAACGGGTGAAGTTCATCTCCGTCAGCAATTCCTTCGATGGTGGTGATTTCGGAATCGTTTTTCATTACGGCAAGCGTTAAACAACTCAAAATGCGTTTGCCATCACAAATGACCGTACATGCGCCACATTGCCCATGATCGCAGCCTTTTTTTGCACCTGTTAAGTTCAGGTGTTCCCGTAAGGCATCGAGTAAAGAAACCCAAGGAAGCAGGTTCAGTTCATAACGCCGTTGATTAACGTTGAGTGTAGTTTTTGTCATTGTAAATATGTTTTGTAGTTCGGAAACCCTCATTGTACAACTGCCTACATTCGAAAAAGTTTTCAGCATTTAACTGAATTGCCAAGCATTTCACTACATGATTTTTACTTCAGCGCCTTTAAGTTTCTTCACCAGCTGCTGTAAGAACTGACTCTTAAACTCTGCCTCCACGTAGATGTTATCAATCCATAACAATACCTTAATTTCAAGGCTGTCAACAGTAATGTTGTTCAATAACACCTCTGGCGGAAGTCGCTTAACCGTGTTGTCGGCATCATTTAGCATGTCTTTGATCAGGGCGCTTACTTCTTCAAAATTACTGTCTAAGCTTACTTTAAAAATAAGCTCTGTTTTGATAAAGTCGTTGTTAAGTGTCCAGTTGACTAACCTACCGGATAATAAATCGCCATTTGGAATAATTACTTCCGAACCCTGGGGGGTAAGCAGTTTGCTAGAACGGATACCGATATCACGCACTTTACCTTTCTTATCTGCAAGTTCAACATAATCGCCTATCCGGAATGGCTTTTCAAAAATGAGGATAATTCCGGAGACGAAATTGTTTACAATGTTTTGCATCCCTAAGCCAATCCCCACACCAAAAGCGCCCAGTACCACGGTGAGTTTATCCATTGGCAATCCAGATGCCATCACTGCGAGCAATACACCCGCAACAATGATGACCAAACGCACTAAGGCAACTTTCGATCCTTTGTGTCCGCTCCCTTCATTAAACGTGATGCGTTCTTCTCCAAATAGGAGTGGAACATGTTTTTGCAATTTATTGGCGATGTAAACTATGGCAAGAAAGAAGACGATGTTGCCGAAACTAAAATGAATGCTGCCAAATACCCTTGGCTTCGAAAGTACATCACTTATCCAGCCCCATAAGCCACCGATTAAACTTAAATTGATCAGCAGAACCATTACCCACAGCAGTAAACAAATCACAGAAAGCCCTTTTTTAAATTTAGCCTGTGTTTTAGTATGATTTAGCCTGGAGAAAAAACCTTTATTGCATGCACTGATTTTCATTTGCAAATCGAGTGCGTTGAGCATAATTTGCATAAAGACGCTTAGTGCGATCAATTGAATAAGGCCGATTACGCCAGTTACGCTCATCACTTTTGCCATATCTACCCGGCCGAATATGTTGAGTAGAATAGCAAGTACATTGGTAATTACCAATATGGATATTACTGCCTTGACATATTTTTTTGAAAATTCCTTGATTGTTACTGTTCTGAATAGCTTGATGCCGATCCATATGAAGAACATGTTGATGGCAATCAGCACGAGGCGAAGCGGAAGGGTACCGTCAACGGCTGCATTTCCAACAATCAGTAAGGTATATAAAACCATTAAGATCAACCAGAACTGGAGTTGCTTTTTTTCCAAAATTTTCCAGAGGTGGATGGTCATCACTACCAGTAGTAAAAACTGAATGAGTTCGATATAAAGTGAAGGTGCATCCGGTTCAAAAAGTGGCGTAATATTGAGCAGTACAATTAAGGTAGAGAAAACCGGAACAGGTTTAAGGTATTCAAATTTAATGTCTCCCAGTAGCTTTCTAACGGCAGTCCGTTTGGCATTTTTGAAATTCCTTCGTACCCAAACAAAGAAAGCAATGGAAATTAAGATGGCGAGAAAGCGGTTATCCCATGTGGAATGAATAAAGTATTTTAAAATTTGCTGCTGGCCTTGGTATGATGCAGCCATTAAATTTCCGGTTGTTTGATGCCCTTCATTTGTAAAGGGTGCTTGCCAGAGGTATGAATCCCGTTTACTTAGTGCAAGTTTTCCAGATAATTCAAGCCTTTCGGTTGTTTGCGCCCTCAAATCATTTACGACAACATTCAACGCAGAGGCATTGGCTAAAAGTACGTTTACCTGATTAAGATTTTCGCCTGTTAATTTTCCAGCATCCTGCAGACGCGATTTTATTTCATTAATCTGGGGTTGGTACAGTTTGTTTCCCTTTTGTGCATCTCCATCATTTCTTAAGAGCGTATCGTTGCTTACACTCACCACCTGATCTGACATTTTCTGTAGCGAATTGCTACTCTGTACCAATATCGCAGTGATATTTTTTAATTTTGTATCGGCATCACGCAGAATCAAATCAAAGCTGAGCAGGTTTTTGGTATCAAGCTCATTTTTCGCTTTGAAAGCGGTAACCAGTGGATTTACATCTGCACGCACATCATCAACTTGTCTTTTAATGGCTTCGATATTATAGCCTTTTTTGTTTGCAGCATTAATTTCAGTAATGGCTGATTGTGCATTTTGTATTCTGAAAAGTAAAGTATCGGGGATGTTGCTGACCGAATCTGCAGGTTTAGTTTCTGGATTTTGAGCGAGACAGATCGAACTGGCAAAAACAAGGGAGGAGAGGAGTAGACTAAAGAAAATATTTTTTTTTCTTAAAGCAAATTTCATAGTGGTTGAATAAATTGACTAAAGGCCATACCATTGACCTGAATACGAACTTTATAAAAGGTTAATGAGTAGTATCTTTTTGTCTCTGTTTAAGTATTTTTTTTACGGTAATGCCCGCCACCGCAGATAAAATTGTACGCTGGAGAAATCCACTCTTGCGACCAATGGTTGAGGTGAGAAGCTTAGCAGCCATTTTGGGTAAAAATTTTTGTTTAAGATCTGATATCGTATCGGCGTTGCTTTTCTGGGATGGTTTAGAAAAGTCTGCATTAACTTTACTCAAGTTAACGATTTTCAGCTGCTTTGCAGATTGAAGTATACGTATATTGCTTTCATGGATGTTGTAGCGCAAATCTGTTCGCAGTTGATCAAACGCGGTAATATCATTAATCTTGTTGTTCATCTTCGTCTCCATTTTGCAGGTAGGATAAAAATTTTCGAATATTGAAATTTATCAAGGCAGGTTCTATGATGCTGGCTTTTGTTTTAACTACAATCAGTGCAACTAACACATAAAATAAGGCGAGACCACCGAAGCCTAAAGCGAAACTTTTAAACAAGTCAGAAAAGAAAAATCCAAGGGTAACCGAACCGAAAAGGAAGGCCAGCAGCGCGCAGATTAATGCGAAGGTATTGGTGATGAGGTTCGTACTAATTTTGGCAACCTGATGTACAGCATCAAGCTTGAGTACTTCGAGCCTCAATTCTGCGTTCTTCTTTACCTCTTCAAATATGATCTCTGCTTCTTTTAATTTTTCTTCAAACATAAGCTATTCATTTGGAATGCAGTAGTTTGGTTGCGAGTGGTGCGGCATTATGCTTAAATTCTACACCAGGCGAACTACGTTTTCTGCTAGTATAGCAACCGCCTTTTTCTGCACATTGTTTTAGTTTTATAGAATTATTGAGAACAGCACATTTATTCACATCGCGATGAAGGCGTTAAAAAGCTTATTTTTTTTAAATAAAGACTACTAGATATATAGACTTAATGTATATTTGACACTAACTCCCATTGGAAGGGAAAATGACCAATGAAACCATAAGCGATTTAAAATATTTGCAGATACGTCGCCCTGATAGATAATGGGGCTTAGAGAGAAAGGAGGATGAAGAAAAAAAATAATTTACGAAATTAAAAAAGGAAAATGCATTGCTGCATTTTCCAGATTAAAACCATTAACCGGAGTTCAATTGGCGTTGCATCCGGTCAAGCTATTCAATAATCATGTTAAATCTATGAAATCTGTATGGGAATCGCTAATTGTAGCTGATCCTTTTGCAATTCCATGATAACACAAACTTAATTAACTATGAAACTAAGCGGAAAGTCCTGGAAGGACTCTCACAGCTCTATATTGTCCAAAACCTTCTTGCTTACCGGATTTACGGGAATCTTCCTGATCTCTTCAGTTTTTCAGGCATCAGCAAAGAAAGGCGGCAAAGCATTAAAAACAGGTCCTATTTTTTCGGTAAATCGTCTTTCGTTTGGATACTTAGGTTCATCCAACAGGATAGGAAAGGAAGCCGTAAATTCACTGTTTATCCATCGAATATCAAAAGCAACAACCATTAAGGGAAAGGTGACCGATGAAAAAAATCAGCCCTTGCCTGGTGTCAGCGTTAAGATTAAAGGAAGTAAGCAAGCCGTTTCCACAAATAATGAAGGTGATTTTCAGCTCATTACAAGCGAAACGCAACCCACCTTAATTTTCACATTTATCGGTTACAAAACACAGGAAATTGTATTTAGCGGGCAGCCGTTAGCGGTTAAACTTGATCCTGACCTGGGTAAACTAGATGAAGTGATTGTAGTGGGCTACGGCACGCAAAAGAAAAGCGATGTACTGGGAGCTGTGGCTACATTTAATGCCAAAGGAATTGAAGAGAAGCCGATTGCCCGGATAGAGCAGGCATTAATCGGTCAGATGGCCGGCGTACAGGTAAGGCAGCAAAGCGGTTTACCTGGCGCGGGTTTAAGCATTCAGGTTCGTGGTGCAGGGTCAATTACCGCAGGCAACGAACCACTTTATGTTTTGGATGGATTTCCACTGGATGTGGCGAGTCAAAATTCAGCAGGTGGAATTTCAAATAGTCCGCTGGATAATTTGAATCCCAATGATATAGAAAGTGTGCAAGTATTAAAAGATGCTGCCGCCGGTGCAATTTACGGATCTCGAGCCGCAAACGGCGTAGTGATTATCACCACCAAAAAAGGGGTTGCCGGCAAACCGCGTATCAATGTAAATGCCAATGCCGGTGTAAGCTCAGTATCTAGAAAGGTAGATGTTTTAAGTGCTGAAGAATGGGTGGCCCAAGCGACCGAACTGGCAAATAATGCATGGGTAGCATCTGGTCCTGGTCGTACCATCGGGCAAACCAACGCAGAAAAAGCAGTGATTTTAGGTTTGCCTGCCGGGACAATTAATCCCGCTTTGATGACGGATCCTAGATGGGCAGAACCAAGTCATCCCGGCTTGGATTACGTAGACTGGCAAGATGCCGTGTTTAGAAACGCACCTTACCAGAATTATGAGGTTTCTGCCAGCGGCGGATCTGAAAATGTTAACTATTTTATCTCAGCCAATTACCTTGATCAAAATGGAACACTTATTAATTCCAATTTCAAAAACTATGGATTAAGGGCGAATATTGAAGCAAGTGCCAGCAAGAAATTAAAGTTTGGTCTCAATCTTGCACCTTCCTATTCCATTAATAACGCTCCACCGGTAGAGGGTAAGGATAATCAATTGATGACTGCCCTTACTATGGTTCCGGTAGTAGAAAGTGCCGCAGGCTTAAATACCGGAGCTTATGGAAATAATGTTTACACCTGGTCCAGTCCGAGGTCAATCAGCCCTTATGCCTATATCGAAACGGCAATCAATAAAATCAAAACTTCCCGCTTACTGGCTTCCGTATATGGAGATTATCAAATTGTGAAAGGACTTTCATTAAGGTCTACCGTAAATTATGATAACATCGATCGAAATACCATGCAGTACACATCAGATCAGGTGTTAGTAGGTGTAGCTTCATCTTTGCTTACCAATCCGGGATTGTATTCAACAGGGGCTTATATTGTAAATAAAAAGCAGAATTTCCTTAACGAAAACACCTTGAATTACAGCACCACCATTGCTGGTGTGCATAAAATTTCTGCCATTACCGGGGTATCTTATAACATTGTACATTCAGAAGGGGTAAGGCTTGCAACTGCAGGAGGTTTCGCCAACAACATCATCAAAACCTTAAGTAATGCAATCGCCAATGCCGCTGGAGTTACCACCACAGGTACATCTACGGCAGCTAATAATACATTGTTTTCTTATTACAGCCGTTTACAATATTCCTTCAAAGACAAGTACCTTTTCTCAGGAACAATCAGACGTGATGCCTCTTCTAAATTTGGTGCTGAAAACCGCTGGGGAACTTTCCCTTCTTTATCTGCGGGATGGAAAATTTCTGAGGAGTCTTTCCTGAAAAATGTAAAAGCCATCAGCGATTTAAAGCTGCGGTTGAGCTGGGGTAAATCTGGTAACAATAATATTGGTGATTATAATGCGATTAGTACTTTAATAAATTCCAATTATGTTTTCGGCGGCAACACACCAACTACTGCAACCGGGCAGGTGGTATCTGGCCTGGCTAATCAGGCGCTGAAATGGGAAACTTCAGATACTTATGATCTTGGCTTGGATCTCGGCCTTTTTGGAAACCGGATTAACTTTACCTTCGATGCCTACCATAAAAAAAATACCGATCTCCTGCTAAACCTGCCTGTATTATCGGCCAGTGGATTTAGCAGCAGTCTGCAAAATATCGGCGCCGTGGTAAACAGGGGGTTAGAATTTGGTTTAAGTTCTACCAATATCAGAGCAACCGATTTTTCGTGGACAATGAATGCCAACATTGCGTTCAACAGCAATAAGGTTACCGATCTTGGGCCAAGTCATGCCGATATTGAAGTCGCATCTGCCTACAGCGGAAGCAATGCGCCATACTTATTAAGAGAAGACTTACCAGCCTTTAGCTATTACATTACCAAAACGGATGGAATTTTAACGGCGGCAGATATTACAAATCCGGCGGTGGCAAAGGTTTCCGGACAGCGCGAAGGCGATGCAAAATACCTGGATGCCAATGGTGATGGAAGAATCAGTGCTGCTGACCGCGTAGTTGCGGGGCAGGCAAATCCGAAATATACCTGGGGCTGGACGAATACTTTTAAATACAAAGATTTCGATCTCGGTATTCAGCTTTATGGTCAGCATGGCGGTTCAATTTTATCCTACCTGGGGAGAGCAATCGACTTTTCGGGGAGCACTACTGCCAACGTGCTTGGGGTATGGAGAGATCGGTGGTCGCCTGCAAACCCAGATCCAAATGCACCCAGAGGCAGACTGGCAACCAATTACACTTATCCAAATGTAACTTCTGACTGGGTTTATTCGAGCGATTTTTTCAGGGTGCAAAACATAACGTTGGGTTATAACCTGAAACATATTTTTAAAACCCGTGCCATCTCATCCGCCAGAATATTTGTGGCTTTAGAAAATTATTTTTCTCATGATGAATACAAAGGTGGTGCAAATCCGGAGGCACAAAACACCAACGTAAGCGGAAACAGTAGTTATGCGGTATCTGGTGATTATGGTTCGATGCCGCTTAGTAAAACGGCTTCTATTGGTTTAAACATTGGCTTTTAGCAGATAATAAAATGAAAATTAAAATATATTTAATCCTGTTTTCTGTAATAGTGATTTTGGCAGGCTGCGAGAAACAGCTCGATCAAACCCCTGAATCTAGTTTGGCAACAGACAACTTTTTTACCAACAATAACGATTTCCTGCAAGCCGTTAATGGCGTGTACTCACAGTTGAACAATTATCCTAGTCAGGCATTATGGTTAAGCGAAATGCGGAGCGATAATATTAACGCGACATCAGATGGAAACCGCGATTGGGATGGCATAAATAATTTTACGCCGAACATTACCACTACTGGTTTCATCACTACGGCCTGGCGTGCAAACTTCAATGGTATTTACAATGCCAACACCGTACTCGAAGCCTTACAAACCAAGGCTAATGTGCTTTCTGCTGCAAATGCAACCCGTTACACCGCTGAGGTTCGTTTTTTAAGGGCATTTTATTATTTTTCTTTGGTGAGGACTTTCGGACAGGTGCCTTTAGTTTCTACGGTAAAAAGCGCTGTCGAAGTTGCTTCCATTCCACGGAGTCCGGTGGCTGATGTTTATGCATTGATCGAATCTGATCTTCAGTTTGCAGCTGCCAATTTACCCGCTACATTTACGGGTATTGATTTAGGAAGACCCACAGCTTCTGCTGCACGGGGCTTGCTTGGTCTGGTTTATTTAACTAAATCCGGGCCAACCTACGGCATTAACGGACCAGGTTTAAACAGCAATGAATATGATAAAGCAGCGGCTTTATTTGATCAGGTAATTACGGGTAGCCCTTTTAGTTTCAGCGCCAATTATGCCAACATATTTTCTTACACCAATGAAAATAACAGCGAGGTGGTTTTTGATATTCAATTTGCTTCAAGCTTAAACGGTGCCGGTTTTCCATCTCATTTGGCACCTGTGGCCTATTGGACAAGTAATGGCATTTCAAACAGTTTTGGAAATGGCTATGGAGCGAGTACCTTCCCCGTGTCTAAAAGCCTCGTAAATTCTTATACCACCAATACCGTCAGCGGAACTGATGTTCGCTATCCCTTTAATGTGGCTACTACGTATGCGCCTGGTCCATTTATCAAAAAGTATATTGATGTACCGAAAAGAGGTTTATCAGGAAGGGACTGGTCGATTAATTTTATAGTTTTGCGTTACACGGATATTTTATTAATGAAAGCAGAGTGTATCCTTCGCGGAGCGCCAGGTAATCAGGCAGATGTAGATGCAATTGTAAATCGTGTACGGGCGAGGGCAGGGGTAGGGCCATTAACAAACGTAACCCTTGCTACTTTAATGCAAGAGCGACAAAGGGAATTTCTGGGAGAAGGGCTCCGGTGGAATGACCTCGTGAGGTCTGGCCTGGCCGTTACGCAAATGAATGCCTGGAGAGCAGCGGATGCCATTACTAAAATTAATGAAATTGTGCCGAATTATATTATTTATCCGGTACCGGCTGCAGAGATTCAAACTGCCCCCGGGTTGTATACGCAGAATCCTGGCTATAATTAATGTTAATATCTTAAATTGATCAGCTATATGATTAGAAAAAACATACTGATAACAGGCGTCTTATTTTTTTGCAGTGGGTTCATTTTTGCGCAATCAACATCCAGGCAAAAGCCCAACATTGTTTTTATCCTGGCGGATGATTTAGGCTATGGCGATGTAGGGGTTTACGGACAAAATAAAATTCTTACGCCAAACATCGATCAACTGGCGAAGGAGGGTACCCGTTTCACCGATTTTTATGCGGGGGCGCCAGTTTGCTCACCTTCAAGGGGATCTATTTTAACCGGACTAAACACCGGGCATGCAACCATTAGAGGAAATGCAACTGATCAGGGTGGAATTGCAGGAAAAAAAGGCAAAAACGTGGTTTATCGCGCAAACCTTACTAAAGACGATTATACCATTGGCAACCTGATGCAAGATGCCGGCTATCGAACCTCACTAGTTGGAAAGTGGCATGTTGATGGTTATGATTCTTTGGCAACGCCTTTACAAAGAGGATTTGACCAGTTTTCGGGATGGCTGATTAATGTGCCATCTACTTATGCCAGTACGTACTGGCCAGATCATCGCTATATCAATGGGAAATTGGTTCCGGTAGTTCCGAATGCGAATGACAAAAAAGGGTACTACGAGGCAAATATGTGTACCGATGAAGCATTGGCTTATTTGAAAACGCAGGAGAAAAACGAAAAGCCTTTTTTCCTGATGTTAAATTATAATAATCCGCACTCTCCCCTTGAAGTGCCAGATCTGGCTATTTATAAGGACAAAGATTGGCCCGAGGATATGAAAATCTACGCAGCCATGGTACATTATCTGGATCAGTATGTTGGCAGGGTTAAAGATTACCTGGTTAAAAGTGGCTTATCGAAAAATACGATTGTGTTTTTTGCTTCAGATAATGGACCGAGATCGGAACCTACCACAAGGCTTAAAGCGGTATCAGAATTTTTCGATTCCAATGGAAGGCTAAAAGGATATAAACGCGATCTTTACGAAGGTGGCATCAGGATTCCATTTATTGCCTGGGCACCTTTTATCAAGAATGCGCCTAAAACAAGTGCAGTTCCGGGCTATTTTCCAGATATCATGCCCACGTTCGCAGCGCTGGCCGGTAAAACATCGGGTTTCCACACAGATGGCGTGAGTATTTTGCCTGCAATTAAAGGGGAGAAACCTAAAGCCGACAGATTCCTATATTGGGAATTTTTTGAACTCGGCTTTGAACAAGCCGTTCGCTATGGCAAATGGAAAGGCATTAAGCGTAAAGGTAAACTGGAACTTTACGATTTAAGTAAAGATATTGGTGAAACAAATGATTTAGCAGTAAGCCAGCCAGAGGTTGTAAATAAAATAGAACGCTACCTTTCAACAGCGAGAATAGAATCTCCTTACTGGACAGTTAAATAAAGATAGGATTCACGATTGCCAATCAATTCATTGCATCTGGCTTTGGTCAACTGCTTTTTTGCAGGAATATCGCTCTTTAAAAGATCCAAAATCAAGTTCAGAAATCGTCTTTTATGGCATTACAACCGAGTAATGTGTTAGCGCTTCTTTGATGGAGATTGCTTCAGTAGATTTTTTATCTGCTGAAGCAAAATGGGTTGTTTAATGGGATGCGCTCACATCCCACTAACTAAACCTTTAACTGCAAACTGCCCAAACTGATACCGAACCAGCTTCGCAACGGAATTCTGCCCAGCCATTTTCATCAATGGTTACTTCGCCCTCCATATGCCCTAAACAGTCGGTAAAAATTTGTCCTGCAAATTGCGCTCCCATTTCCATATGCTTAGTTCCCGCCTCACCATTCGAGAGTACAACGGCCAAACCTGATCCCTCATGTTCTTCATCACCAGCTCTTGTCCAGCCAATACAGCTCGGATGATCAAAGTAATCACGTTGGAAACCATATGCTTTTTCTTTTCTTAAACGCAACAATTGTGGAAGTTGTGGAAGAGAAAGCATGGTTACCTCATGGTCTTTTCCGTCTGTTCCCTTATCGGTATAAGCAGAACCATAAACATCTGAATAGAATACGCAAGGATAGCCCGCTTCGCGAAGTAAAATAATTGCATAAGCATGTGCCCTAAACCAAGGTTCAACTGTTTGTTCAAGCGATTGAAGTGGTTGTGTATCATGATTTTCTACAAGCGTAACGGCCAACTCCGGACGAGCCTGTACCAGGCTGCCATTTAATATGCCGGTAAGATCATAATTTTCTCCTTCTTTTGATGCCTTTGAAAAATTGGCTTGAAGGCAGGCGTCAAAAAGCGACATTCGGCCTTCTGTGGCATCTATGTAATTAAGCATGGATTGTAAATCATAAGGAGACCAATACTCACCAACGGTGAAAAGTTCTGCCCCTAGTTCTGCCCGAAGATAATCCAGCCACTCGTTAAAGAACTTATGCGGCATGTGTTTTATTGCATCCAAACGGAAACCGTCGAAACCCACCGTTTCGTAAAACCATTTCCCCCAACGTTTAAGCTCTTCTCTAACCGCCGGATTTCTAAAATCTATGTCGGTCAACATCAGGTAATCGTAATTGCCGTTCTCGTCGTCCATTACATCTTCCCAGCCTTCACCATACTGGTTCTGAATGCTGTAAATGGCAGATTCTTGTGTTCTGGCATCATAATCTACGCCTGTAAAACATTGAAAATCCCATTTAAATTCTGAGTATTTCCCATTTCTGCCAGGATAGGTAAACTTGGTATACGCATCAATTTCAAAAGGCTCCGAAATAAACTCATTGCGATTATCAGGGTTCACTTTTCTAACCATTACCGGCTCATGTTCATCTGCACCGCCAAGGTGATTCAGTACAATGTCTACATAAACCTGGATGCCCGCTTCTTTGGCAGATTTAACTGCTTCCAGGTACTCCTCCTTTGTTCCATACTTCGTTGCTACACTTCCTTTCTGGTCAAATTCACCTAAATCATAAAGGTCATAGGAATCGTAACCTGTAGAATCTGTGCCATCCATTCCCTTGTGAGCGGGAGGAAGCCAAATGGAATCAATACCCATTTCCTTTAATCCTTTTGCATCGTCACGAACTTTTCTCCAAAGGCTACCATCTTTAGGATAGTACCATTCGAAGTATTGCAGCATTGTATGATTTTCCATTTATTTTTATTTGTGAATACAACTCAAAAAGTTTCGCTTTGTTTGCGTTGAACACTAAATCTTACTGAAGGAAATCAATTATGGTTCGTACTTGATCTTTTCGTGCGAGGCGGTAGGGTCTGGAAAGGCTGGTTTTACCTCTAGCAACTACGTTTTTGTCGTGAGGATTTGTATGGGTATTTCACAAATCCGGGTTTTTTGTCAGCGGAAATCTATATCCGTTAATATTTTTGTTGATAAAAGTCAAACATTTTCCAGTTTGTTAATATTAAATCATTTGACACTTATCTTCCTAGAAATAAGTTTTTTAAATGATCTAATGAAATAATTAACGCTCTTAAACGACCTAAAAAAGTATTTTATAGCTTACGTTATCTGTCGTTAATGCGGATTTATTTACCTAAAAAGTACTACATTAGTACAACGCTTAACAAAATAGAAACAATAAGCTCTCCAAACTAAACATTACCAGGATGTTTATGCAATGCGATAAGCTTGTCTTATCGCATTCGTATTTTTACAAATTAATCTTTGAATCAGTTATTGTTTCTGTTTAAAACAGTTAGTGTTAAATCTATTCGGTGTTGAAGAACTGTCTGACGTATTTATTGCGGTAGTTAATTATCACTACAGCTATATTCTTAATTGGTGCATCTTGTTTTCCTGGGGTAAACTATCGACTATATGGCTGTTATTATTGCAATAAGTCATTTTTCAAGGATGCAGAATTATTGTTATTGCTTACAATTGATTGAGGTATTGTTTTAATATTGACTGCAATGCTCTTTACAACGATTTCACTCTCCAGTGGATTTAATGAAGTTTTTAAAGCGGCAAACTTACTGAACGTCACTTTCGAGGAATCCGATTTGTTAAGGAAATGGTTCCCTGTGGCCCCACCTAAAACCAATTGGGCATTATCGGCTACCACGGTGTAAAGGCTTGAAGTTTCGCTGTCTATAGCAGCACTTGCGTTATCGTGCAAAATGATTTGTAAAAACTTGAGTTTTAGCTTTCCTAACGTATTCACCATTGCACCATCTTCTGCCTGAATTCTATAAATGTCATTTACGTAGACCAATATTTTAGTCCTTTCTGCGCCTTTTGCAATTATATTGAGCTGATCTCCATGTTGCGTAACCTTTGCATCTCCAACATTATCGCTGGCGTAATTAATTCCGATATCATTTCGCTGAACCAGAATTACTTCAACATTTCCTTTTACTACAATTTTTCTAAATGGCATTAAGTTGATGGTTTCAATCGGGCGTTGGTTTGCGGCAACCGTAATGGCGGGGACGGCAACGGTTGATAGAAAAATAACAGCAATGGCTAGAACAATTTTTGTTTTGATGGATTTAATCGTCGTGGTTTTCATATTTTTAATACTTCTTTTAAACTGAGTTTTTTGTTATTCGGCTTTTATTTCTGCCTGCCAGCTTATAACCAAGGGTGTGCCAACGAAAATAATGTAGGCTAACGGGCGTATTACGAGGGTTTTTTAAGGAATGGCTTTAAATGTGTCCGTTATCGAACGTTTTTCTGTTCGCATTTGAACAACCACTGTGTTTGCTTCAGAATCGTGGCACGCTAATAGCAATGCGTTAGGAAAAATTATTATGAAAAACATATTCTTAGTTTTCGCCTTATGTGGATTGATGCTTTCCACTTCATGTTACTCAACGCGTACCGCTGGCAATAGTGGTAAGGTTCCTCCAGGACAAGCAAAAAAGGGTTGGGGTGGTAAATCTGCAAAGCCGTTTGCTCCAGGACAAAGGAAAAAGAATTAAAGAGCTAGTAGATCTATGTTACAGCTTTCCTGATTTTCTATTTAATAATCTATTCTTATATAAATAGCATAGTGAATCAAAACCTATTTATAATTTTAAGGTTCAATTAATATAGATAATAATGGAAGTGAAGACATTAGACAGATTTTTGAGTGCACAGGACAAAAACTATCGTGAAGCCTTATCTGAGATTTCGAACGGCAGAAAGTTAACGCACTGGATGTGGTACGTTTTTCCGCAGATTTCGGGTCTGGGAACTAGTGACATGGCGAAGTTCTATGCAATTGAAAATTTTGAGGAAGCGCAAGCCTACTTTAATCATCCAGTGCTTGGCAAGCGCTTAGTAGAAATCGCTGGTGCTTTGTTAAAGCATAAAAATAAGAGCGCACTGGAAATATTGGGTTCTCCTGATGATTTGAAACTGCATTCTTCGACGACTTTGTTCTCGAAAGTAGATCATGCTGATCCGGTTTTTGATAAGATTCTCCATCATTTTTATGATGGTACTCCAGATCAGGGAACACTCGCTCAGCTGGAAAAAACGAAATAGGGTAGCATTTACAGGGATTATCCTATCTCAAATGACTTATTCAACTTGTCTGAACGCATTATCGAATATTGGAAGAATAGAAAAATCATTTAAATGCAACATTGTTGCTTAAATTTTGGATTTAATTTTTTCATTATTACATTTGATCAGTTTAGATTAGTTAATGATTACAGGGGAGAGTGGTTCCTTCCCTGTTTTTTTATGCCTATACTTTCCTGATAGATCAGTTCAGTTAGGCAGTGTTTTTTATTAAGTGCAGATGAGTATTACTCCGATCCTGTCTATCAAATACAGGATCAGTATTAATTTAAACCTTTAAGCATAATTTTATCCCTTTGGTAGAATTTTAATCCCACTCAGGCAGCGATCAAATGCAGGCTCTTGATCTCGATAAGCTTTGTATCTCTTGTATTGTATTTATACCAATCTTCGCGTACTCATTTTTCGCATAAATTGTTTTGATACTGACATCATATTCAGTTTAACTTACCAAATGAAAACGATGACATTTGCATGATTTTCAGTGTTTTAAAAAGTATTTGTCTTTGCTTTTTCGATTTAGTAACTGTTTAAACATCTTATTCATAATACGGGCAATCTATCTGATACATTAGAAGATTCATCTCAAAGTCATGGCTTACAACAATGGCTACTTTTTGTATAATTAATAAGTGAAAAGGAACGGTTATTGTTTAGTTGCGAAACATAACTTTCCTATTAAGCCGACACCTTTTTTTGTTTCCAGATACTTATTCATCCACTATTGATTTTGTGTACCCATTCGGGGTATTTTTATGAAAAAAATTATTTTATGTATGTTCCTTTTTGCTGCTAGCATCAACGGAACTTTTGCCCAAACGGTGCGAGGCTGTCTAGTTGGTAATGTACTTTATACTGAGCCTTCGGGTAGGGGCAATGATTATTTTCTCAGGTCGCCAGGCACTAGAACGTCGACTTGCGGCTTTTTAAGGGTTGGGAACACGAGTAATTGCCGGTTATATAATGGCGGTCCAATAGAAACTGAAAGTAGTTATACACTTTATCCTGATGCTGCGAGCAGCGCTTGGGCAGAAGTTGGAAACTGTCCGGTCGATACCGATGTCTGGATGTTACTAATGCCTGTATCTCTATTGGGCGTAGTTGCGATTTTGAGAAAAGAAAGTTTGCCAGCGAAGCCAACAAATTAGGAGGCTTTATGTCATGCTATTTGTCTCCCGAAAAGTGGAGTACAGTTGCCTTAAATTTTCGGTTGATTTAATCTGGATTGAGGTCAGCATCGCTTGTTGCAATATAACACTGAAAACTGCAGTTTAAGACATTCGTAAATGGTACCTGATCTACATGCTGAGCAGCTAGATTAGACATACCACCGATAAAAAAGAATTTCTTAGTGTAACCTCACTTTTACGATTTCGCCGTTTTCTTTCACTTCAACAAACTCCTCGATGCGGTCTTTGTGATCTACTGAATAACTTTTCTGCTGATAATAATCTATCCTTCCATAGCCATTATAACCGCTCCCAGTGTACTCATTATAACTGCCATTGGATACATAACCTAAAAAACCTTGTAAAAAATACTTGCCAGGTTTCATATCAGGAAAAGTGAACTCACCGTTGCTATTGGTAACAGCTTCAAGCCTGAACTTATAAGCAGCATCTGAGAGGTAAACATAGCGCCGTCTCCGCAAACTTTCTTTGTCCTTTCGCAACTGGTACCAAGCTTCGAAATAAGGTGTTACCGGAAATAAAGTTACTTTAATTTGGTTGGCGTAAATTCGTCTACCTGCTTTAAAACCCATGCTGTTTTTAGGTTTTGTAAATGCTTTTCCTTTGATGGTAGCCGTACCTCTTGCCAGCATTTTTCTCGCTAAAAGCGAATCAAATGCCATTTCAGGACGGTAAATATCTACTTTGTCTTTTCGTTCAGGCTCTTTGTATTGTGCTTGTGCAGCGGATACCACTGCGATGGAAAAAGCAAATGCCAGAAAATGTTTGTTTAAATTCATCGTAAAATGCTATTATTTAATGTTTAATAAATCAGGATATTAAAGACAACCTTCAGACAAATTTTTTGTCATGTTTGCGGTTCTTGGTTACCAGTAATTTATGCGCAAAAAAAAATCAATTGTTTTGCCTGACTTTGTGATTAACCAACCGCTTTGATGGCAAAGATATTGCATGCTTTAACCAAAAGAAATACCACTTTTTGTCTGTTCTTTTCTACTGGTTTATGGGTATTTTTTTTTGGTTTAGCTGGTTGGAATAGGTGATAAAAGCCGGAAGCAATTTAAGTGGCGGTAAAGGATGATGCGTCTGTAGATCCAATATTTTGAAAGGAAATGATTTACCGTTAGTTTCTCAATAATCAGTAATGGCAAACCTTTACACCTTGTTCAATAAATGTTTATCCCCAAAAAATGAAATGGAAGTCGTTTTATAGTGAATTAGCCAAATTTTTACAGATAGGCTAAGCAGTTGAGCAGCAAGCTGATCGATAAAATAATCTAAATTATTGAATGTTTGTTTAGAAAGTAAATGGTTTAATAGTAGATTATTGATAGATTTATGTTTTAATACTTTACAAATGGTCAAAACCAAGAAGACGCCCGAGATGCCAATGAAGGTCGCGATCTCTAAAACCCCTACCGGAATATCCGGATTAGACGAAATTACCCTTGGTGGTTTGCCTTCTGGCCGTCCCACCTTAATATGTGGCGAGGCCGGATCCGGGAAAACGCTTTTTTCGATAGAATTTATAGTTAAAGGAGCAACAGAATACAATGAACCAGGCGTGTTTATGGCTTTTGAAGAAAAGGCCGATGAACTTAAAGCCAATGTAGCTTCTTTGGGTTTTGATCTTGAGAAACTGGAGCAAGAAAAGAAAATCAGGATAGATTATATCCATATCGATCGCTCTGAAATTGAAGAAACAGGCGAATATGACCTGGAAGGATTATTTATTCGCCTGGGTTATGCCATCGATAGTATTGGTGCGAAACGGGTGGTATTGGATACCATAGAGAATTTATTTTCAGGATTAAATAATGATGGTATACTGCGCTCCGAAATCCGAAGGTTATTCCAATTCCTGAAATCAAAAGGGGTTACCGCTATTATAACTGGTGAAAAAGGGGAAAAAAGCCTAACTAGGCAAGGACTTGAAGAATACGTTTCTGATTGTGTCATCTTACTCGATCACAGGATTATTAACCAAATTTCTACCCGCTTACTTCGCATTGTTAAGTACAGAGGGTCGGTACATGGAACGAATGAATATCCTTTTCTAATAGATGAAGAGGGAATATCGGTACTTCCGGTAACTTCTCTGATGCTGGATAAACCGGTATCTTCTGAAAGTATTCCCTCTGGTATTTCAGCTTTAGATAAAATGCTGAGCAATAAAGGGTTTTATCGCGGAAGCAGCATTTTAGTGTCGGGTACCGCAGGTACGGGAAAAACCAGTATTTCGGCAAGCTTTGCAGATGCCACCTGTATCAGAAAGGAGAAATGTCTTTTCTTTGCCTTTGAAGAGTCGCCAAAACAGATTATTAGAAATATGAGTTCGATTGGCTTGGATCTTCAAAAACATATTGATGAGGGTTACCTGGAGTTTTATGCATCGCGCCCAACACTCTATGGCCTGGAGATGCATCTTGTTGCCATTCACAAAACCATTCGCAGGTTTAAGCCAGATGTTGTTATCCTGGATCCAATTACGAATTTAATTACCATTGGTTCAGTAAGTGAGGTAAAAACCATGTTGGTACGCCTGATCGATTTCTTACAGGCAGAGCAAATTACGGTTATGTTTACTGCACTTACCTTGAATAATATTGTAAATGAGCAAACTGATGAGGGTGTTTCCTCGTTAGTAGATGCATGGTTGCTGATCAGGGACATTGAAAGCAATGGCGAACGAAACCGTGGGCTTTACATTATGAAATCGAGAGGGATGAAACACTCCAATCAGATCAGGGAATTTGTAATTACAGATCGTGGAATAGATCTTGTTGATGTTTTCCTTTCGGAAGAAGGCGTATTAACGGGATCAGCAAGAGAAGCCCGATTATTGTTAGAACAAACTGGCGAGATGATTCATGCCCATTCGGTTAGCCGTAAAGACAGAGAGCTTGTTCGAAAACGAAAAGTACTAGAATCAAAAATAGATAGCCTGCGTTCGGAATTTGAATCTGCTGAAGAAGAACTTAATAAAGTTTATGTAGAAGAAGCATTGAAAAAGCAGATTATGGGCGATACCTTATCCAAAATGACTGATTTGCGCCGTGCAGAGATTGCTGATCCAAAAAAAGCGACACCGAAAAAAAATAAAAAATAGTGGAGAAATTATACGAACTGCGCCTTTACGTAGCAGGAAAAACATCAAAATCTGTTATTGCATTGGAAAACCTGAAAAGGATTTGTGAGGAGCATCTGCAGGGAGAATATAGCATCGAAGTAATTGATTTACTCGAGAAACCACAACTTGCAGAAGGCGACCAGATTCTGGCCATCCCCACGTTGGTGAAGAAAGTTCCCGAGCCTGTGCGTAAAATTATAGGCGATCTTTCGAATGTTGAAAAGGTATTAGTGGGCTTGGATATTAGGCCAAGAATAATTAATTAAATAATGGTAGAAACAGGTGAAATGAATGATGAGAACAATGAAACGCTTGAGATTTTTTCTTTACAGCTTTTTATTGCCGGTTCGTCACCGATTTCTGTTCGGGCGATAAGAAACCTGATCGATATATGCGAAGAGTTTCTTAAAGACCGTTATGAACTTGATATAATTGATGCACACCAGCAACCAGAACTGGTAAAGAGCGAGGATGTAACGGCTATCCCAATGCTGATTAAGAAAAGTCCTTCTCCTAAACGCAGGTTAATAGGTGATTTTTCTAACCGCGAAAAAGTATTGCGGGGGCTAGGCATTTCTTCTTAATTCATGGAAAAATCTCTTGAACATATTCAGCTCGAAAAAGCGAATCTGGAACTTCGGATTCAACTTGAGGAGGCAAATGATATTATCCAGGCGATACGTTCGGGTGAGGTAGATGCACTCGTGGTTAATGGAAAGGATGGTCATCAGCTCTTTACCCTAAAGAGTGCGGATCAAACCTACCGGATTTTCATCGAACAGATGACGGAAAGTGCATTAACGCTTGATGCCGATGGACGGATTTTATATTGTAATTCCCGTTTTGCCGAACTAATCAGCATCCCGCTGGAGAAGATAATCGGCATGCCATTTCTGGATTTTGTAAGTAAAGCAGATGTTGCATTTGTGAAAGAGGTGATTTCTGGCGCGTGGGAAATGGATGTGAAAACAGAAGTTCTGCTTTGCAATGGCGATACTAGCGAAGTGGCCGTGCAGCTTTCCTTGAAAACCCTTAATCTGGATGATGGAATTGCTTTAAGTTTAATCATTACCGATTTAACTGAAATCAAGAAACATCAGTTACTGTTACAACTCCGTAACAATGAATTGGAGGAAGCCCATAAAATTGCGGATGAGCTCAACGAAAACCTAGAAAACATCGTAAAGGAAAGAACGCTAGAGCTGGAAGCTAAAAATGAGGAGCTGGCAATGGCTAATGATTTTCAGGTGGAGATCAATAATCAGCTTACTGATGCACTAAACCGATTGCAGGAAAGTGAAGATAACCTTAATTCCGCATTTAATGCCGGCGAATTGGGCAGTTGTAGCGTAAATCTTAAAACCGGTAAGGCGGAGATGTCTGAACGTTTTCGCTTGCTTTATGGTTTGCCTGTTACCGGCGAAATCAACTGGCAAATGGTGATTGATGCAGTTGAGCCAGAGTTCGTTGCAATGGTAAATAAAGTACTCCAAGATTGTTTAAATTATGGTACACCTGTAGATAGCACCTATAAAATCAAACACCTTACTTCAGGCGAGCGCCGGTGGATGCGGGTAGTAGGTAAAGTGAAAAGAGATAGTGAAGGTAATTTCGATAGTGTTTATGCTGTATTAATGGATGTTACCGACCAGAAGCAAGATGAGCAAAGGAAAAATGATTTCATTGCCATAGTGAGTCACGAACTGAAAACACCGCTAACCTCTATGAAGGGCTTTATCCAGGTGATGCAGTTAAAGGCAAAACGCGATGAAAATGCTTTTGCACATAAGGCCCTGGAGGGCGCCGAACGTCAGATCAATAAAATGACCAGCATGATCAATGGATTTTTAGACATTTCCCGTCTGGAATCTGGAAAGATTATGATGAATTTTCAACGGGTAGAACTGTTTGAGGTGGTTGAGGAAGTTATTGAAGAATACACTACCACGGTAACCAGCCATCATATTTTCTCTGATTGTCAATCCGGATTTTTTGTTAAAATTGACCGGGAGAAGTTGGGCCATGTGATCAGTAATCTGATCAGTAATGCTATTAAATATTCTCCTTCAGGAAGTAATATTCATGTAGCGTGTTATGAATCTGATGAACAGGCTATTTTTAAAATTCGTGATGAGGGGATGGGAATCAATGAAATCGACTTGCCTAAATTATTTGAACGTTTTTACAGGGTAGAAAGTTCAACAATGGCCACGGTTTCTGGTTTTGGAATTGGCTTGTATTTGTCCTCCGAAATTATCAACAGACATGGTGGAAAAATCTGGGCAGAGAGCGACCTGGGTAAAGGTTCAACATTCTATTTTAGCCTACCATCACTTCATGCGGAGATCTAGTTTCACCATGGCATAATCCAGAATTACACTTCCAATTCCGTTACTATCTCCAATTTATTAGTAAGTCATTCTCGTTGTTACATTTCACGGCGTTGCTAATGCGATCAATTTCAAGCTTTTCTCTATTTCATCTATTTTCTTGCTGGTTTACTTCCACCTGGTTTCAACAGAAAACTGATGTTCATTCATTTTTAAACTAATGAATAAAAGACGTTTCGTTCAGCTTGTTCATTCTGTTTTCCTGAGGTGCTTAGGTATGGTTTCTGTAGAAAAATCTGCATTCCGATCCTACGCTACCATGAATGTAAACCCCATAAACTACACCCGTCAACTCGTTAATTATTTCGAACAGTTTTGCGAAGTGCCCGAAGTAATGGCGAATCTTATTCGTCAGGAAACGAGTATCGTAGATTTTAAAAAGCGAAAACACCTGGTTAGTCCGTTAGATAATGCACCAGATGTGTATTTTATTTTGTCAGGATCCGTACGTGGGTTCGATCGCAGTAACAAAAGCGATATTACCTCGTGGATTGCCGTTGAAGGAGAACTTGTTGGACTTACGCTCCATTCCTCGCCTTTTGTGGCTGGCAGGGCACAGTATATCGAAACCTTGGAACCCAGCCGCGCAATTGTTATTCCCAACAGCCTGATTAAAAGGCTTTTTGATGGATTTCCAGAAATGGGTATTATTGGTAGAAAGCTGCTTTGGCAACATCACCATGATGCTGAAAACCGCAATTATTTAACTCGTTTGACTACTGCAGAAAAAAGAGTGAAGCGAATGATTGATACACAACCACATTTATACTATCGCATCCCGATGAAGTATTTAGCTTCCTATCTATGTATGCGCATCGAAACCTTATGCAGGTTAAGGGCACAGCTTGCTACCGGGAGTTTGTAATCATTTATTAAATTGTATTCAGCTTATCTGAGATTAGCTTTCAGTATTAACATCATCTTTTTCACAGTGTTGTCGCAATTGCTTCGGCCCCTGCGGCCAGATGAAGGCGGTGGTTTGTTTTTTCCAACCCAGGCTTTTATAGAAATTGTCGGCACCTGGCGCTGCACTTAGATTAACAAAATGGTAATTAACCAACAGGCTGTTAAGTTTGGTTACCAAATACTTACCTAACCCTTTGCCCTGATAGGAAGGGTCTACCACAATATCGGCCAACATGGCATAATAACGGCCGTCGCCGATTGTTCGTCCAAAAGCGATCATCGTTCCCTGATCATATATGAAAATGGTATTCGTACTTAATTTAAAAGCCTGCTCTATTTCTTCAGCTACCCGGTGTTTCCAGTTTACCTCCTGAAATAAATGAAGAACACGTTGCCAATCTATCCCTGATAAATCGGGGTCAAGCTGATATTCATAAGCAGGATTTTCTTGTGGGGTAGTCATGATGCTGTTTTGTTAAAAAATTGTGTTCGCCGTTAAAATTAGGGATCTATGGTCTTCAGAGCAGAGAACTCCAATCCGGCGATAAAAGTTTTAGTAATTTATTTAAAACATTGGCCTGTTATTTTAAATTACTCAGCATTAAGGTGTTGATAATCCCCTGTTTTTTATAATTTAGATATCCGGTTTATTTTTTAGCTACCGGATAAAATAAAAGAGTGGCTTTAACAGATTTTTTTGCTGCAAGCAAGTCATTCTTGTCATCACTAACCAAATTGATTGTGCGTATTCAGGTATTATTTAGCAACTCTTGCAAACACGGCAGGAACTGGTCATTCTTAGGTTTAATGGTCGCCTTGATGATCTTTAGTTCAAAATCAGTCGCCCAGGTTCCGGTGTTGATTGACGATGCTTCTCCACATCAAATTTTAACATTTAATCAGATAGATATTCTCGAAGATGCGACCGGGCAGTTGGATATCGGCCACGTACTTACAGCAGCGTACCAAAGTCAGTTTAAACCAAGCCAAGATCGGATTCCCAAAAACACGAACAAAGGATCGGTTTATTGGTACAGGTTTAAGATCGGCCATAATGCAGCCTCGCAAAAAAGCTGGATGCTGGAATTTTTTGATCAATCCATCCCAGATTTGAAACTCTTCGTTCCTGATGGTTTTGATAGCTACCAACTCATTAATTATGGTACTGAATATAATTTTAGTAAACGGTTTTATGCCCATAAAAACTTCACCCACAACCTTGAAAATAAAACCAATAAACTATTAACCTATTATATCCGCATCAAATCACCCAATCCGGTAAGCACCATTATTGTACTGCGAAACTTTCAGTGGTTTTTAAAATACGCATTGAGCGAGTACTTTATTTTTGGTCTTTTTTACGGCATGATTGTGGTTTTTTGCTTGTATAATCTGCTGATGTATTTTGCTGTTGGGAATAAAAAGTATCTGTATTACGTGTTGTATAACCTCAGCATTGGCTGCTATGAGATGTGTAACGATGGCATTGCTTTCCAATATTTGTGGCCGGATTACCCAATGGTAAATACTTATGCCTTCGGGATTGCCCTCTACCTCAGCAGTATTTTTGGCTTACTTTTTACTATTGAATTCCTAGCACTGAAGTACAAGCTGCCTAAATTGTACCATGCAATGCGCTTCTTCATGCTGCTCAGGACGGTTTTCTTCGTGTGCTGTTTAGTGCACCCACCTTTGTTTAATTTTAAAGTAATAGAAATCCTGCCTTTAACGCTTGCCTTTGTTGCAGCTGCCAAAATATACCAGAACGGCTTTAAGCCTGCAGCCTTTTTACTTACAGGTTATGGCTTTCTGCTAATGGGTTTCGTTTGTAAAATTTTATTATTGTTAACGCTCATTCCTTACAACACCCTTACTTACTATAGTTTAAGTATTTGTTTTATTGTGGAAATGATTATCGTATCATTTGCCATCGGAAATAGTATTCGTTTGCTAAAACTCAAGAAGAACCTGGTACAAAAGCGAATGATCCAGCAACTTCAGTTAAACGAGGCTTTAAATCGTACCCTGAATACTGAACTCCAAACACTGGTTGACCAGCGTACAGCTGAGTTACGCACAAAAGCTGAGATCATTGAGAAGCAAAACCTGGAGATTTCAGTCATGAACGGAATCCTTAAAAAGGATAATAATGAACTTCATCTTAATTTAGAAAGGGTAAATAAGGCTCGTGTCATTTCCAAGAATATAGATTTTGAAGAGTTTACTAAAATTTACCCAACCAAAGAGAGTTGCCTGGAATACCTTGCAAATTTGAAATGGGATAAAGGATACCATTGTCGCAAGTGTAGCAATGCGCAGTTCCTTTCCGGTCAAACGCCTTTTAGTAAGCGATGTACCAAATGCGGGTATGACGAGTCTGTGATTGCTTACACCATTTTTCAGAATACCAGGATTCCGCTCAACAAAGCGCTTTATATGTTCTTTTTGGTTTATAATTCTAAAGGCACCATTTCTTCCTATAAGCTCTCTCAAATTCTCACGTTGAGGCAAAGTACCTGCTGGACATACAATTCTAAAATGCAAAAAGTGTTGCAGGAACGAAAAGAGGAAATCAAAAAAGCAGGAGAGGATGGATGGGTAAAAATTATGCTGGAACCGGTTTAGTGGTGCGCATTTTTTCTCTTCAAGATCGAAAAAAATTCATGTTTTTTTAGCGTATTGGCCTATTCAATTGAAAATGGATTTACTAACTATATAACAGCGATTTATAGCGTATTGGATTGCTATTGAAGCGTATTAGTTAATAATGTAACTATCTATAAATTAGTGTTTTATGTTATTTTTGATTTGTTTTTTGTGGTAAAATGAAATAGGTTTGTTCCATTAAATCATTCTAACCAGATAAAAGATGAAGAAAAAAATTACGCTAATTTTTAGTTTAGCTTGTTTTGTTTTTACATTTTCTTTTGCACAGGAAATTGCTGTGAAGGGAATTATAAAAGACAAAACAGGCTCGCCAATTCCTGGCATCTCAGTCAGGGTTAAAAACAGCAAAACAGCTGTGTCTTCCGGCCCGGAAGGAACCTTTTCAATTATGGCAAATCCTGCTGCTACGCTTGTTTTTTCCGCTGTAGGATACCTTACGCAAGAGGTAAGCATAGGTCAAAAGACAACTTTGAATGTTACCTTACTCGAAGAGTCAAAGAGCTTGACGGACGTAGTGGTAATTGGTTACGGAACCACGACCAAAAGAGATGCAACAGGCGCCATTTCGAGTGTAAAGGCTACGCAATTGGAAAATGAAAATCCACAAAGCATTGCTGATGTGCTCAAGGGGAACATTCCCGGCCTTTCGGTAGGTCTAAGCTCAAGCGCAAAAGGAGGTGGAGATTTATTGGTTCGCGGTAAATCTACCTTGAGCGCGGGTACCTCTCCACTTATTGTGTTGGATGGCGTGATCTACAACGGCCAACTGGCTGATGTAAATCCGAATGATATCGAAGCCATCGACGTGCTCAAAGATGCAAGTTCATTAGCCGTTTATGGTGCCAAGGCAGCTACTGGGGTAATTGCCATCACCACTAAGAAAGGCAGGGGCGAGTTGCCTACTATTACGTTAAATACAAACGTAGGGATTGCTCAGCTTGCTAAAAACATGAGACCATATGAAGGAACGGATTTTTTAGCATGGAGAGGAGATGTGTTAAGGAGCGGTGCTACCACACCAGATTATTTATACAATGATCCCCGGAATTTGCCGGCAGATGTAACGATTACACAATGGCTAAATGGCCAAACTGGTGATCCGGTCGATCTTTGGTTGAACAGGCTAAATCTAGTGGCCAATGAAAAGACCAATTACCTCGCTGGTAAAACTGAAAATTGGTACGATGATATTTTTAGAACCGGATTCAGACAGGATCATACCTTGAGTTTGAGTGGTAAGAAGCAGGAAATTACCTACTACATGTCGCTTAACTACCAAAAAAATCAAAACGTGATCGAGGGTGGAGATTATACTGCCATCAGGGGAAGGATTAACCTGGAAGGAGAGGCCGCCAAATTTCTTACCCTGGGGATGAATGTACAGTTTGCGGATCGCGATGAAGCCCGGACTGGAGATAACTCTACAGAGGCAAACTGGACACAACTGCCTAGTCTCTCGCCTTATGGCGATCGTTTATTGCCAAATGGCGAGCAACGCAGGATTCCAACAGACGATAGTGGTTTAAATGCCAGGAATCCATTCTTAAGTATGACTTACAACGAGAGAATGAATAAGCAAAATACCATTTTTGCAAGCCTTTACGGGCGATTTAAACTACCTTTTGGAATTACTTACCAGTTGAATTTCAGTCCCGGGCTGGATTTTTACAGAACCTTTGATTACCGATCTTCCAGAAACCCGGATGTGGTAACGCCAGGTGGTTCAGCCACGCGTGCCAACGAAACCCGTTACAACTGGCAGGTAGATAATTTGATTAAGTGGAATAAAACTTTCGCGAAAATTCACAATGTTGATGTGACTTTACTGGCAAATGCCGAGAAATACCAAACCTGGTGGACCCAGGCGGGAAACGAAGGCTTTGTACCTGGTGATGTTTTAAGTTACCATAATTTATCAAGCGGGATCAAACCAACCACCAATAGCGAGGATAAAGTATACACCGGAGATGCATTAATGGCGAGGGTAAATTATAGCCTGTTGCAAAGGTACATTTTAACGCTTTCTGTGCGTAGAGATGGCTACTCTGTATTTGGTGTTAACTTTAAAAGGGCTACGTTTCCAGCAGCTGCTTTGGCCTGGGTGTTTACCGATGAAGCTTTCATGAAAAACCAGAAATGGCTAAATTACGGGAAACTAAGGCTTTCTTATGGCGTTAACGGAAACCGCGATTTAAGAAATCCTGACAACGGAACAGTTGATCCTTATGCTGCGCTTGCACAACTGGCCAGTGGAAAATACCAGACGGTAACATCAGGCGGAACGGCTACTGATGTGAATACTGTACAGATCAGTGCAAAGATGGCTAACGCTGATTTGAAATGGGAAGAAACAACCGCCTTAAATGTGGGCTTCGATTTTTCCGTTTTAAATGACCGGATTAGTGGATCAATCGATGCTTATGATAAAAAAACGAGCGATCTGTTGGTGAGGCAAACGTTACCCAACGTAACTGGTTACTCAAATGTGTATTCCAACCTTGCCAGGATTAGCAATAGGGGCGGAGAACTCAATCTAAACACAAAAAATCTGGTAAACGGAAATATCAGGTGGAATACCAATTTCAACTTTTCTTTCAACAGAAATAAAATTAAAGCCCTTGCCTTACCGACCGATGATCCGGGAAATGGTTGGTTTATCGGAAAAGATATAGACGTGATCTGGGATTATAATGTTCAGGGTGTTTGGCAACAGAGTGAAATGGCAGAAGCTGCAAAATTTACCAAGGCGGCCATTAAAGCCGGCGATTTTAAACTGGAAGATGTGGATGGCGACTACGCTTACTCTGATGCTGATAAAAAGTTCCTGGGTTACAGAACCCCACGTTATTTTTTCGCGATGCGGAATGAGTTTAACATTTTCAAAAACTTTGATTTTTCGTTCCAGCTACTGGCAAATTGGGGTCAGTTAAAACAATATAACCTGGCTAAGAATCAGCCTGGGAGCGTAGGTTTTGCACGTTCTTCATCTTATGTGTTTCCGTATTGGACCCCATCAAATCCGATTAACGATTATGCCCGGTTAAACTCTGGCTCCAGTGGTACCAGTTTTAATGTGTATTGGGATAATTCTTTTATTCGCCTGAATACAGTGGCACTTTCTTATTCCGTGCCAGCAGATTTACTGAGCAAACTTCGCGTAAAAAGCGCTAAAATTTATGCCAATGTAAATAATGCAGGCTACTATGCACCTACCTGGACTTTCTGGGATCCGCAAAATGACGGTCCGACACCAAGATATTACACGCTTGGCCTTAATGTTAGTTTATAAGTATTATCAAAATGAAAAAAACAGATCAACATATCATCATATTTCTTGCATTCATTTCCCTTTTATCAATCGGAGGATGCAAAAAAGCTTACCTGGATGCCGAGCAGCTTTCCAGTTATGCTCCAGAGAACCTGAATAGTCTGGTTGCCATGAAAGCGGCATTAAATGGATTAGGTTTAGCCACCCGACGGGAATTTTTTGGAGATTCAGCACCTTTGCTCACCGAGTCGATTTTTTCTGATGTTGCCGTTGATGGAACCACCGATAAAAACACGCCCGCTCAGGATCTAATTTCCAGAATCATGCCTGATGCTAATTTAAATAGTGATGACTTTAATAAAATCGGCTGGTATTGGGATAACGAGTTTGTAGCGGTTAGGCAAGCAAACACCATCATTTCCAATATTGATAAGCCTACCTTTTCATCAGATGCGGAGAAAAACCTGATTCTTGGTTCAGCATATTTTTACCGCGCTTATTTTTACTACCGGTTGGTTCACCAATTTGGAGATGTTCCGTTGTTGCTTCAGGATTTAGCATCACCAAGGGCAGATTTCTATTCTACCAAAAGAGAGGTAATTCTCGCTAAAATGAAAACCGACCTTGAGTTTGCCCAAACCTGGGTAACCGATGGCGGCAACAAGGGCGAGGTAACTAAGGGCGCAGTGAGTCACCTGCTTACAAAAGTAAACCTGGCTTTAGGTAAATTCGACGATGCGATAGCAGCTGCAACCAATGTAATTGGTGGCGGTAAATATGCCATGATGACCAGTCGTTTTGGAAGTACGGCTGCAGATTTAACCAAGAATGTAGTTTGGGATTTGCACCGTATGGATAACAAATCGATCTCTACCAACCGCGAAGCGTTGTTTTTAGTAATTGATAGGGAGGCTTTTGCCGGCTTCACTGCAAATGGTTCTCAACTGATGCGCAATACTGTTCCTGCCTGGCATTTTGCAAATGTAAAAACACCATCTGGCGCAACAGCAATAGTGGATGCAGTAACTGCAGAAATTCCCTTAACCCGAATGTACGGCAGGGGAATCGGGCGTTACCGTGGCACTCCTTACAGTACAAAGTACATATGGACAGATAATACTGACTACAGGCACGCAAAGGGCATGTGGATGGACATGACGGATCTGGTTTATAATAACCCCGCGTTAAAAACCTCTACAAATGCGGCAGACCGGGCATTATACGGCCAACCGCTGCAAGAATATTCTTCAGCAAATATTAAACAACGATTTACCAATGGTGCTTTAGATACCATTCGCCACTGGTTTGGATGGCCACATTACAAAGTGTTTATCAACTCTACCAATGCTTTGGCTAACGACCCTTACTGGTCTCCACCACGTGGTACCAATACAGACTGGTATGTATTTAGGTTGGCAGAAACTTACCTGCTGCGTGCCGAAGCTTATTTTTGGAAAGGCGAGCTTGATTTGGCTATGGCCGATCTTAATGTAGTGCGGAGAAGGGCTAATGCAACCCCGCTAACTAATGCTAGCGCAATTACCATCGGTACCATATTGGATGAGCGCGCACGCGAACTGTTTTGGGAAGAGCCCCGCAAATGTGAATTGACTCGAATCGCCTACATTTTTGCACAAACAGGAAAGGCTGCCTATAATGGCAAAATTTATAGTATGGCTAATTTTTCAGATCAAAATTTCATGTACGACAGGATTATGGAGAAAAATGATTTCTATAAAAATCAGGTGCCAACGCTCCAGGGCGTAAACTATCGGATTGCTCCATATCATGTACTTTGGCCGGTTCCGGCAAGCGCACAAAGGTTTAATACTGAAGGCCGAATTAATCAGAATAAAGGATATGCAGGTTTCGAACTGAATGTACCGGCGCTGGATAAATTGCCATAACAAATGCTAAATGACATCAGGATAGCCATCAAAATTCGATGGCTATCCTGATTCTTAATTCATCTCATTAGTCGATCATGCTCATGTGGAGTAAAAAAATGGTAAGAAAAAAATCACTCAGACTGGCATTTATTCTGCTGATTACCGCCTTGAATACCTTTGCACAACAAACGGGCCGGCAAAACATCAGTCTTAATGAGCAGTGGCAGTTTAAGAAAGAGGATGGTACTACACAAGATGTCAGCCTACCACATACCTGGAACGCTAGGGACGTATTGGATGATGCGCCCGGTTATTACAGGGGTTTAGGAATATACAAACGGAAACTTAAGCTTGATGAATCAGCAAAAAACAAGGAAATTTTTCTGGTGTTTAACGGTGTGGCACAAGAAGCTGAAGTATTGGTGAATGGTACTTCTGCAGGTAAACACCTGGGGAGCTATACCAGGTTTATTGTAAAAATCAATCCTTATTTAAATTTTAAAAATGACGAGATTGAGGTAAGGGTAAATAACCGTTTCAATGAAGATATTCCACCGCTTACCGCAGATTTTACTTTTTTTGGAGGCATTTACAGAAAAGTAACACTGCTCATGCTTGATCCTGTTCATTTTTCGCAGCAAGAAAGCGGTAGTTCGGGGATTATGATCACCACACCCGAAGTTTCAGCTCGTGCGGCCAGTATCAATATCAGTAGCGTATTAGAGAATACCTCAAATGTACCCAGGAAGGTCAGACTAGTGAGTACGGTACATAATGCCAAAGGCCTAGCCGTAGCAAGTATTAATTCGGTTTCAATTTTAAAGAAAGGCATCAGGAAACCTGTTGTGCAGGAGATCCTTTCTATAAAGAACCCGGAATTATGGTCGCCAGAAAATCCTTATTTATACCGGGTAATTAGCAGCATTATCGATGAAAAATCTAAAATTGTGTTAGACCAGGCCTCGCATCCTTTGGGTTTTCGCTGGTTTAAATTTGATGCATCAAAAGGTTTTTTCCTCAATGATCAACCTTTAAAACTCATTGGCGCCAGTAGACATCAGGATTATGAAGGCTTAGGTAATGCTACACCTGACGCCTTACAAATTAAAGATGTGGTATTGCTTAAAGAGATGGGTGGCAACTTTTTACGGGTGGCACACTATCCTCAAGACCCATTGATTTTGGAAACTTGTGACCGTTTGGGAATTCTAGCATCAGTAGAAATTCCGGTGGTAAATACCATTACCGAGAGCAAGGCTTTTACAGAAAATTGCATGAATATGCAAAGGGAAATGATCAGGCAGAACTTCAATCACCCGAGTGTGATTATTTGGGCCTATATGAATGAAATTTTGCTGCGGTTAAAATTCTCAAACGATAAACCCCGACAGCAGATCTATTTTGATCATGTTCGTGAATTGGCGCAAAAGCTGGATTCACTCACCCGTCAATTGGATCCTTCCCGTTACACTTTGCTGGTTAATCACGGTTCTTGGGATCTCTATAATAAAGTTGGCCTTACAAAAATTCCGATGATTGTGGGCTGGAATTTATATTCCGGCTGGTATTCTGGGGTGCCGGAAGATTTCGCGAAATTTTTAGATCGCCATCATCAGGCCTTGCCCAATACGCCTTTTATGGTTACAGAATACGGAGCTGATGCAGATCCCCGAATCAGGTCTTTTGCACCGATCAGGTTTGATAAAAGTGTTGAATATGCGGTGAAGTTTCACCAGGTTTATCTAAATGCAATGTTAAGCAGGACCTTTGTAGCTGGCGGAATGGCCTGGAACCTGGCTGATTTCAATTCTGAAACCCGCGAAGAAACCATGCCACATATTAATAATAAAGGTCTCTTAACCATCGGCCGCGAGCCTAAGGATACTTATTTTCTATATCAGGCCTATCTTTCAAAGAAACCTTACCTTAAATTAATGTCTGCACAGTGGAATGATCGTGTAGCGATTGCCGATTCGGGAAAGTTGGTGAGTACCCAGCTGATTCAGGTTGCCACCAATAGAACTTCTGCAGAATTATTCCTCAATGGAAAAAGTTTAGGCAGTAAAGCGGCTAAAGATCATGTGATTGATTGGGCTGTTCCTTTTGCAGGCGGATCAAATCAGTTAAAAGTAGTATCTGGCGAATATAATGATCAAGCAGTAATTGACATCGAATTGGAGCCTTATCGCTTTGCAGATGAGCAAATTCTCTTCACACAATTAAATGTGTTGCTGGGTTCCAAACGTTTTTATATTAACAAAAAAGAGCAACAGGTTTGGATGCCAGATCAGCCTTACCAAAAAGGGGCATGGGGGTGGATTGGTGGCGAACCTTACAAGGGCACCAATAACAGGATCACGTATGGAAGTGATCAGAATATCCTGAAAACAGAGAACGATCCGGTTTATCAAACGCAGCGAGTTGGAATCAGGCAGTTTAAATTTGATGTGCCGGATGGTGAGTATGAAATTGCCCTGCATTTCGCAGAACTGGTTGGTGGCGTTGATAAAGAAGCATTGGCTTATAACCTGGATAATAATCATCGGATAGAAAAAGTAGAAAAAAGAATTTTTGATGTCAACATTAACAGGACTCCATTCTTAAAAAGATTGAACCTGGCTGCAGATTTTGGTTATGCCACTGCTGTTAAAAAGAGTACTACCATAACTGTTGAAAACGGAAGCGGAGTCTTGATTGATTTTGTTCCTATTGAAGGCAATGCGGTGCTTAATGCGATACAAATCCGAAAAATTTATTAGCGAAATGTTACAAAAGACGATATTTACACTATTCATACTATTGTTTACCAGTGGATTAGCTTTTTCACAGCAGTCTGTCAGATTAAATGATAACTGGGAATTTTTGAAGCAAGATTTAGGCGGAATCTGGGAAGCCGTTCGCCCGGTGGGAGCGGGAAACCCAGAGGCTGTTCCAATTTGGGAAAAGGTAAAATTGCCACATTGCGTAAATGCAACCGACGCCGTTGACCCAGATCTGAACTACTATCAAGGGCCGGCCTGGTACAAAACGCAACTTAAAATTGACAATCCATATCAAAACGGCAAGACGTTGTTGCATTTTGAAGGCGCCGGACAAAAAACGGAAGTTTATGTATATACCACAAAAGTTGGGTCGCATGTTGGCGGTTACGATGAGTGGACGGTTGATATTACGGATGCGGTTGTTGCGTTTCAGAAAACTGAGCTTTATCAAAAACAATTTAATGGAAAGGTTCCGATCAGCATTCGTACAGATAATTCTAGAGACCTGGAAATGATTCCATCAGATTTATCGGATTTCAATGTTTACGGTGGGATTTACCGGTACCTAAATCTGGTATATGTACCTCCGCTTTCTATGGAGAAAATTTTTGCCAGCGCCAGTGTTGATTCGTTGGGAAAAATGGGCCATTTAAGTGTTAAAACCAGATTTTATAATCCTGATCAGATTAAAGACGGCAGCTTAAAGTTAAAGTTGTTAAACCCTGGCGGAAAGATCATAGCGGAAACTATCCGAAAAATCACCAGATCAGATAGTCTGCCAATATGGACGGTAGCGGTTAAAAAACCAGATTTGTGGTCAACCACCCAACCCTTGCAATATCGGCTACTTTATGAAATCATTTCTAATGAAGGTAATTCCAAAGGTGAAGAAAAGATTGGTTTCAGACATGCCGAATTTGTAGAGAAAGGGCCATTCAAATTAAACGGAAAGCGTCTGTTGCTGAGGGGAACGCACCGGCATGAAGACCACGCAGGTGTTGCTGCTGCAATGACAGAAGACCTGATCAGGACGGAAATGAAAATGATGAAAGAAATGGGTGTAAATTTTATCCGTCTCGGGCATTACCAGCAATCTAAAATTGTACTTAACCTTTGCGATAGTTTGGGGATATTAGTCTGGGAAGAAATTCCCTGGTGCCGGGGTGGTTTAGGCGGACCTATTTATAAGGAACAGGCAAAAAGAATGCTGACTCATATGATAGAACAGCATTACAACCATCCTGCAATTATTATCTGGGGATTGGGAAATGAAAACGACTGGCCCGGGGATTTTCCGGAATTCGATAAATTAGCAATCAGGGCCTTCATGAAAGAACTAAATGATCTTGCACACCAGCTTGATCGGTCGCGTTCCACTGCAATCAGGCGTTGTGATTTCTGTTCAGACATTGTAGACGTTTATTCGCCATCCATCTGGGCGGGTTGGTACCGTGGTGCTTATACCGATTATAAGCAAGTAACAGCAGACGAATTTGCTAAGGTAAAACGTTTTTTACATGTAGAATGGGGCGGCGACAGCCATGCGGGAAGACATTCCGAAAATCCTGATCAGGCACTTAGCAACGTAAAAACAGGTGGAAGTGCTGATGAAAGGGCTGGTGATGCCTCGCTTTATGGCGGTGCTGCAAGAATTTCGAAAGATGGCGACTGGAGTGAGTCTTATCTGGTAAACCTGATCGACTGGCATTTAAAAGAGCAGGAAAATATGCCTTGGTTAAGTGGTACGGCTTATTGGCCGTTTAAAGATTTTTCTACGCCGGTTCGGCCGGATAATCCCGTGCCATACATGAACCAAAAGGGCGTGGTTGAACGGGATTTTACGCGTAAAGAGGCTTATTACGTTTTTCAATCTTATTGGACTAAGAAACCCATGGTTCATATTTACGGTCATACCTGGCCTGTACGCGCTGGTGCGGAAGGCGAACAAAAGATGGTGAAAATTTATTCGAACTGTAAGGAGGCAGAGATTTTCCTGAATGGGAAAAGTTTTGGTGTCAAGAATAGAAATAGTCAGGATTTTCCAGCTGCTGGTTTACGCTGGAACCTTCCATTTCAGAAAGGTAAAAACACTATAAAAGTTGTAGCAAGGGATGGAAAGGAGATTGTAACAGATGAAATTGAATTTAACTATCAAACTGAAAAATGGGAAAAACCAGCTGAACTTAAAATAACAAAAATCGATCAGAAGGATGATGTTGCAACGCTGGAACTGAAACTTTTTGATGCAAAAGGTGTACAATGCTTAGATGCCAAGAATTGGGTGAGCTTTGGTTTAACTGGCGACGGTAAACTTATCGACAATCAAGGTACTGCCAAAGGATCAAGAAAAGTACAGGCTTACAATGGAAGAGCCATTATTAAAGTAAAACTTAATGCTGGCAATAGCGTAGTTTCTGGTTCTTCACCAAATTTAAAAACTGTTTTTATCAACTTATGATGAAGCGATTTACGTTATTTTTAATCCTCGTGCTAATTTGTTTGTTGACAAATTCTTTCACAAATACAGCACCTCCTTTAATAGATTTAAGAAAGAAAGCTACTGCGTTACTAAAATTGCAGGTGCTAACAGAGGCCGCTTGGGCAATGCAGCAAAAGCCTGTAACAATCACTGCTGATGTTTCGGCTCGAAGCGCGGGCGGTAAGCATGATTTTTTTTCGGAAGCAGATTACTGGTGGCCGGATCCTCAAAATCCTGAAGGGCCGTACATTAATAAAGATGGTTTGAGTAACCCCGATAACTTCGTTGCACACCGGAAATCTATGATTCGATTGAGTAAAATTATCGGTGCACTGGCATCGGCCTATAAAATTACAGGCGAAGATCGCTATGTGAAACAAGCTGTTAAACACCTTCAGGCCTGGTTTATTAATACAGAAACGATGATGAACCCAAACCTACTTTTCGCCCAGGCCATAAAAGGTAGGTTTACAGGCAGAAATTTTGGCATTATTGATACGATCCACCTCATGGAAGTGGCGCAGGGTGCCCATGTGCTGAGCCAATCGAAATGGTTTGATACCCATACGCTGGCTGGTATAAAAAATTGGTTTGCGGATTATATCAACTGGCTGAATACATCAAAATTAGGTATTCAGGAAAAAATGGTAAAGAATAATCACGCTACTTGCTGGGTAATGCAAACCGCTGCATTTGCAAGGTTTTGTGGAGATGAAGCGATGTTAGATTCGCTACGGACCAGATACAAAAACGTACTTTTGCCTAGCCAAATGGCCCTCGACGGAAGTTTTCCACTGGAACTGGAAAGGACGAAACCATACGGTTATTCTATTTTCAACCTGGATGCCTTCGCTATGATTTGCCAGATTTTGTCTACGCCGGAAGATGATCTTTGGACCTATACCACTGCCGATGGAAAATCAATTGAAAAAGGGATTCGTTATCTTTATCCTTTCATCGCAAGTAAAAATAGCTGGCCTTTAAAACCAGATGTAATGTATTGGGAAAAATGGCCTGTTGCACAACCTTTTTTACTTTTTGGCGCCATTCATTTCAATCAACGCAACTGGTATAATACCTGGAGCATTTTACCACATCAACCTCAGGAAGAGGAGGTGGTAAGAAATTTACCTATTCGTAATCCTTTAATTTGGTGATCATATGAACCTAAAACTTAAAATAACCCTACTCGCTGCGCTAACTGTTGCATCTGTAAAAGCGCAGAAAACAAACGTGGCAAAAGCTTTTAAACACGCAGAAGAGCAAACTGCGATATTAATTAAAAATGTAGACGCTGCCCGTTTGTTGAAACCTAATCAAGTATCGCCGAGAACGGTAGAAAAAGGACAATTTAAAATGGTAGTTTCCAAAGATTGGACCAGTGGTTTTTTTCCTGCTGAGCTTTGGTACTTATACCAATATACCAAAGATGAAAAATGGCTTAAGCTGGCCAGAAAATATACGGAAGATTTAAAGAAAGAGCAGTATAACAGAGGTACGCATGATCTGGGTTTTATGATTTATTGCCCTTTTGGTAAAGGATATAAACTTACAAAAGATACGGCCTATAGGTCTGTAATTATTCAGGCAGCAAAATCGTTATCTACCCGGTTCAATAAAACTGCAGGGGTGATAAAGTCCTGGGATCATCATGGTGATAAATGGAAATATCCGGTCATTATTGATAATATGATGAACCTGGAACTACTGTTCGAAGCCTCTAAAATGACTGGTGATTCGTCTTTTTATAAGATTGCTATATCACATGCTGACCATACCATTAAAAACCATTTCAGACCAGATTTCAGCAGCTATCACGTGGTTGATTATGATACCTTAAGGCAAGGGGAGGTTTTGCAGAAACTAACTGCCCAGGGCTATTCAAATGAATCTGCCTGGGCTCGCGGGCAGGCCTGGGCTTTATACGGCTACACCATGTGTTACCGCGAAACAAATAATAAAAATTACCTTGCACAGGCGGATGGGATAGCAGGGTTCATTTTAAATAACAAAACTACACCCGCAGACGGGATTCCTTATTGGGATTATAATGATCCGGAAATTCCTAATGTATCAAGAGATGCTTCTGCAGCTGCGATTACTGCATCAGCACTATATGAGCTTGCAAAATACAGTGTTAATGGCAGGAAATATAAAGCAGCAGCAGATCGGATTTTGGCTTCGCTATATGACAAATACACGAGTAAATCTGGCGCCAATTATGGATTCTTATTGGAGCATAGCACCGGGCACAGGCCGGCAAAATCGGAAGTTGATGTACCCATTAATTATGCTGATTATTACTATCTCGAAGCTTTGCTAAGGAGTAAATAGCTGCTTGTTTTATGCCGATTCCCGGTAAATACGCTATTTTTATCATTTTAATGTCTTATATCGGCTACGTTGAGAACCGCATCTGCGCACTTTTCGTTTATAGATATGTTAGAATTAAATCAATGGGACGATTTAGATTCATTAATTAAATGCATAGCAACTGAATTGCACTTAATTTTCTGTTAACACCTATGGAGTCTGGATAGAACCCCGGTGCAACAAGGCCCTGCAAAAATGCAGGGCTTTTTTGTGAACTGATTTTTCCTTTTAATTGATATTAGCAATTATCTGTAAACGGCATACTCAATAATTGATTATTCATTTTGATTGGCCGACCACGGATAAATACCTAATCTTGGTCGTATTATACGTGTTTTAAGTTGAATTGATCTTTCCATCTGTTATCGGTAAAAACAGTTTTACATGAAACAAATTCTTAACTATAGCCTGCTAATTATAATCACCGTTTTTACTTCATTTATTCCAAACTATCAGGCAGACTCAGATTTTAAGATCCGCATTATTGCATCAGGGCTTAGTGATCCATGGTCGATCGTAGTAGGACCAGACCAAGAATTGTGGGTAAGCGAATCCAAAGGCTATCGCATTCTTAAAATCAATCCAGAAAATGGAGCCAAAATGGTGGTGCTAGACTTAAATAATGAAAGACAATTTCCATCTTTTCAACAATTAAAAAAGGAAGGCAGACCCGTCCCCCAAGGTGGTGTAATGGGGCTGGCGCTCCATCCTCAGTTTTTAAAAGGAAAGCCATATGTATATTTGTCTTATGTCTATAAGTACCTCGAAGAGAATCGTTTTCTGCTCAAGTTGGTCAGGTATGACTTCGACTTCAAAAAGCAACAATTGAGGTCTCCTGTAATTATCAGTGATACCATACCTGCCAGTAATGACCACAATGGAGGGCGGATGCTGATTGCGCCTACAGCCCGAAAGAATTATCTATTTTATGCGGTAGGTGATCAAGGTTCCGGACAATTTTCAAACGGGGGAAAGCGGAATAAAGCACAACTTAAAAGTAGTTACGAAGGTAAAATTTTAAGGTTCAATTTGGAGGTGGAAAAATCGGGTGGCTGGATTCCTGCTGATAATCCCGCTTCGCCAAAGAGAACTGCGATATGGACCTCCGGACACCGTAACCCACAAGGCCTGGCTTTTGCCATAATTAACCATAAAGAAAGGCTTTATTCATCTGAGCATGGTCCGTATTCTGATGACGAAATTAACCTGATTGAAAAAGGTAGGAATTATGGACACCCATTGATCATTGGGTATGCCGATGGTAATTATGATGGGCTGGCAGCATCGGTATCAGATAGTAAAGATTATCCTGGTATCTGGCACACTACGTACCCGATAATTAGCTCGGAAAAAAGAAATGCCGATTCGATAGGTAAAAGCTTTAAAGCACCCGCACTCAGCTTTTTCCCAGCGGCTAAGATTACGCTAAACGAATTGTTTAAAAAAGCAAAAGCTGGAGAAAAGACTGATTGGAATGCCTATGCACCTTCTGGCATTGCCGTCTACCAATCTGATGCCATCCCCGAATGGAACCCTTCATTGCTTATAACTTCTTTGAAAACGGGAAAATTACTGCGTGTAAAACTAAATCGCGATGGCAGCATTAATCCGAAAACCTATGCGTATGCAGCTTCGAGGGCCAGATACCGGGATGTTGCAGTTTCGTTAGACGGTACCAAAATCTATTTAGCTACTGATAGTTCTGCAATCACATCTGGTCCAACTGCAGAAAATCCAAAAGCAACCAGTCAGCGCGGGTGTATTTTAGAAATGAGCATAAAGTAAGTTAGATGTCCGAATAATCTGTAGGATAGATAAATTTTGTATCGTTTTTAGACACGTTGTTTTGGTATTCTGGCAGGGCAGAAAGCTTTTTCCAATAATCATCAGCAGAGAAAGCTTTCCAGTGTGCATCACGATCTGCTTTATTTTCGAAAGTGGTGAGGTACATCAGGTTGGGCATGTGGCTGCCCGCAACCACTTCACCATAAAAAACGGCATTGAAATTAAGTCTTTTAAATAATCCAATTTCATCACCCTTGTTAAACATCTCAACTTTATTCTGGTAATATTTCTCTGTAGGCGCTTCGTAACTTCTTAGCTCATAAACGCGTTCTTTCATAGGAGCTTTTAACTTTGGTAGCATAAAATGTGGCGCCCCTTCAAAGGCTTGAAGTACGATGGTTTCCAATCTCTCATAGGGAATATCAGTATATTTTGCATCAAGGTATACTTTACCATTCAGCATATATCGCTGATCTTTAGTCAGCTTTTTGTCCAGTTCCAATATTCCATTTAGTGATTTTAGAGGAATAAACACGTAAATCAGTTTTTCAGAAGCTGGATCATTCACGATAGGTTTAAAAACACCTACCTTTTCAATACCATTGCGGTGTAGTGCCGGCAAATATGCTTTCTGCAAATAATCGTCAACCATTTCTTCTTGAATATCATTTTTTAAATGGTAAATTTTGATCTGATAGAAATCTTTTTGGGCGGCATTACCAACAAAAAGATTAGCAAAAAGTGCCAACAAAAAAAGCAGGGGTGTAGGTAGTTTTTTAAACATGTGAAAAGGTGATCAGGTTGTTTTAAGGTATGCAAATTAATCATTTGTTTTTTAAATACTAATCCGTATAACTACGTTTTAGTATTCATCGCCTTTGGTTTTGATCAAAGAGAAGGTGGGGTATTTTTTTGCGATCAGCTAAAGCAGACCGCCATGAAATGGATGGTGCAGATAGCGATGGTTTTATAGGCGAGTTGGCTGGTTCATCGCCTTTGGTTTCAACCAAAGGCATGTAGAGGTATTTGCTGCGATCAGCTAAAGCAGATCGCAATGAAGTGGATGGCGCAGATAGCGATAGTTTTATAGGCGAGTTGGCCGGTGTTCATCGCCTTTGGTTTCAACCAAAGGCATAGAGGTTCTTTTTTGCGATTAGCTAAAGCAAATCGCAATGAAATGGATGGTGCAGATAGCGATGGTGTCATTGGCGAGTTGGCTGGTATTCATCGCTTTTGGTTTCAACCAAAGGCATGGAGAGGTATTTTTTGCGATCAGCTAAAGCAGACCGCAATGAAATGGATGATGTCGATAGCGATAGTTTCATTGGCGAGTTAGCTGGTATACATCGCCTTTGGTTTCAACCAAAGGCATAGGATATTTTTTTGCGATCAGCTAAAGCAGATCGCAATGAAATGGATGGTTCAGATAACGATAGTTTAATTGATGAGTTGGCTGGTATTCATCGCCTTGTTTTCAACCAAAAGCATAGGGGTATTTTTTTTGCGATCAGCTAAAGCAGATCGCGATGAAATGGATGGTTCAGATAGCGATGGTTTTATAGGCGAGTTGGGCTGTATTCATCGCTTTTGGTTTCAACCAAAGGCAAAAGGTTATTTGTTGCGATTATCAAAAGCAGACTGCAATGAAATGTATGTGTCAGATAGCGATAGTTTTATAGGCGAGTTGGCTGGTATTCATCGCCTTTGGTTTCAACCAAAGGCAAAAGGGTATTTTTTTGCGATCAGCTAAAGCAGACCGCAATGAAATGTATGGTTCAGATAGCGTAGTTTTATAGGCGAGCTGGCTGGTATTCATCGCTTTTGGTTTCAACCAAAGGCATATAGGTATTTTCTGCGATCAGCTAAAGCAGATCGTAATGAAATGTATGGTTCAGATAGCGATGGTGTTAATGGCGAGTTCGCCAGTATTCATCGCCTTTGGTTTCAACCAAAGGCATAGGGGTATTTTTTTGCGATCAGCTAAAGCAGACCGCGATGAAATGGATGGTGCAGATAGCGATGGTTTTATAGGCGAGTTAGCTGGTATTCAAAGGCTTTGGTTTCAATCAATGCATGGAGAGGTATTTGTTGCGATCAGCTAAAGCAGATCGCAATGAAATGCATGGTGAAGATAGCGTAGTTTTATAGGCGAGTTAGCTGGTATTCATCGCTTTTGGTTTCAACCAAAGGCATGGAGAGGTATTTTTTTGCGATCAGCTAAAGCAGATCGCAATGAAATGGATGGTTCAGATAACGATAGTTTTATTGATGAGTTGGCTGGTATTCATCGCTTTTGGTTTCAACCAAAGGCACCAGGAGGCCTTTTCATTTCGCGATCAGCTAAAAGTAGGCTGCTACGAAATGGTCACCTAAAATCTATCTGGAATTGCCATTATATTTCAGTCTTTGCGTTCTTTCTAAAAGTCTGGATAAATTCGGAGATCGTTTGATCTGTTTGAGTTTTGAAAAAGCGCATGAGGTGGTTAGGTTCAGAAAAACCTAATTTAAACGCAATCTCGCTGATGGTTTCGTTGGCGTGAATAAGCGAATCTTGAATTTCAACTAGAAGCCTTTGTTTCAGCAGGTCTTTAGCGGTGATATTAAATTGTGATTTCACTACCTTGTTTAAGGAAATCCTGCTGATGCCTAACAGCTCTGCATAGTCATTAACCCGTTGCTTCTGACAGATGTGATCTTCCATTAATTTTTTAAACTGGTATGCATAATTATGATCAGCTTTATCCAACGACAAGTTATTGAGCTTGGCAAACTGACGGTTTAATGTTTGCAATAAATAATAAAGTAAAGACCTTATAATGTGAACACTATCGGGCTTGGTGGCCACAAGTTCTGTTTTTATTTCTTGTAATAAGTCGCATGATTTTGTAAGCTCTGGTAAAGAAGTCTTTAATATCAATGGTGCACCATACTGGTAGAAATAAAGTAATTTGTAGGTGAAGAGCTTATCTGCAAAAAAATCATTTAAAAAATCTTCTTGAAATACCAGTGTTGTAAAGATTAAACCGACTGGATCTAAGTTCCATTGCCTCTTCTGAAAAGCAGAGATGAAGGCAATTGAGTTATCATCAATGTTGATGATTTCCTGGTTAAGCGAGAGGGTTCCCTTGGCTTTTTTGAAAAATACGATTTCGAAATAATCGGTGTTGTAAAACTCAGTGTTCACATAGCTGCTGGTAATTTGCTCGCTGGTTAACACATTGAGCAGGAAATCAACGCCACATTCGGTTTTATGAAATTTGATGGTATGCAAGGGCTATGAAATTAATATTGCTGATCAAAGTTAAAAAATACTCGCATTTTCAAGTCATAGAAGATATCAAATAGCAAGTTCAGCGTTGCTTTTCTCTTGATTTTAAAATTTCGATAAAGTGTTTAGTTATGAAGATTAAAACCATGACGAACTAATCCAGGATCTGCAAAGGTTGGTAATGAAAACGCTAAAGGCCTTCAAAACTGATATATTCAAGAAAGAATTAATCCTAAAGCGAACTTGCCAGGAACAAGCTGATTATTGAGCTCGTTTGAACTTAATAGTTTCTGTTTTGATTGTAGCTGGTCTCATCATGTTTGGCCCTTTCCCTGTAAGCTTCTAAAAATTCAGCTACCTGGGCTGGCGGTTCATGAGCAGCGATGATTCGCTTTGTTTCCAGATCATCTGAGAATATTTTCTGCAGGTTGTTTTCCCAATCTATTAGTGCTTCCGTGACTGACTTGCCATAACCGTAAACACCATCTTCCGGATCTTTTCCAAACAATACACAATAGTTATCTCCATTTAAAAATATGCTTGGCTTTAGTCTGGCAGCCAAGCCACTCAACTCCACCTCAATAAGATTTTCTTTTAAAATTTCCATTATGCGTTATTTTTATACTCATCTTCTTCATAAACAAGTATTTATCAAAACGCATAGAGACTAGCTATAGTTTTAGATTTTTATCAAAATAATGAATGAGTAATTGTCAATTCAGCATGTTGCTTAATATTATATTTAACTAGCAGCTGGTATTTTAACAATTTGATAATGTTGGCTGACGAAATTCCTAACTCCACAAGTTCATCTTTGTGGCACATTTAAAGCACCTTTTTGGCATGCTGAGAAAGTGATCCCAAATATCTTAACCAATCATTCATGAAACAAAATTACAAATTCAATTATTTGTCTTTGATGGGAAAATGGCAAAGCCTTGCTATATTTCTAATGCTCATTTCGCTTAATGTGTTTGCCCAAAACGTTAAATCCCTCACTGGTAAAGTAATCGATGAAACAAATCAACCTGTTCCAGGTGCAACGATTAGAATTAAAGGAAGTAAATCTGGTACCTCAACCAATCCGAACGGCGAATATCAAATTCAGGTTAAAAGTGGAGATGTACTCGTTTATTCAATGCTTGGCAGTGTTACAAAAGAGGTAATAGTTGGCGACCAGAAAAGCATCAACATCACCTTAATGCCGGATAATCAAACGCTGAAAGATGTTGTGGTTATCGGTTACGGAACAGCCAATAAAAAAGACTTAACCGGAGCGGTAACTTCGATAAAGTCAGAGGAGTTTAATCAGGGAGTAATGGTTAACCCTGCGCAGTTGTTACAAGGAAAAGTTGCTGGTTTAAACGTAACAAAAAGTGGAGATCCAAATGCAAAACCTTCTACCATTTTACGCGGACCATCTACTTTGAGAGAAGGCGCAGCACAAGAACCTTTCTATGTAATTGATGGGGTGCCGGGTGCTTCGATAGATTTACTTGCGCCGGCAGATATCGAAAATATCGACATTTTAAAAGATGCCTCTTCTACCGCTATTTATGGTTCACGAGCTGCAAACGGTGTAATCATTGTCACCACCAAACGTTCTAAAAGCGGCCAGTCGCGCTTATCTTACAGTGGCTATGCTGCGGTAGAAAAAGTATCTAAAAAATATGATATGCTTTCTGCGCCAGAGTTAAGGCAATACCTCGCCGATAATAAACAAACGTTAAACGCTGTGGATGATGATGGTTCTGATACCAACTGGCAATCGTTACTGGAAAGAACAGGTTATTCTCAAAATCACAACCTTTCCTACGGTGGTTCAGGGCAATCTGCTGATTATGGCGCAAGCGTAAACTATCTGGATAACAAAGGAATTTTGAAAAACACATCTTTGAAGAGGACAGTAGTACGGGCTTACCTGAACGAAAAATTTTTCAACGATCGATTGAAACTTGGCTTAACCATTACCAATAGCAACTCAAAAAGTGCTGATATCTACCAGTCTCAGGCCTTGCCGAACATGCTATTTTATTTACCAACCGTAAGTCCGTTTAATACTGATGGCACTTACAAAGAAAATTATAACCGTACCGGTAGCGGAACCCGAAATCCACTATCTATTGTTGATAACAACACCATTGCCAACCTGAACAACAAAACCCTCATTAACGGGATGGCTCAGCTCAATATCATCGATGGACTGAAATTTACCGCCAGTGTATCTTCACAAAGAGATCAGAATAATTACAGCACGTATTTAAACAGCCAGTCTGGATTAGCTCGTGGTGTGAATGGTCAGGCGCAAAAAATCGATGTTTTAAACAAAAGTCAGGTGTTAGAAGGCTATTTTAATTATGATAAAAGTTTCGGTAAACACAGCTTGAAGTTACTCGGAGGATACTCCTGGCAGGAAGACCGAACCAATGACGGATTCGGGGTGACTACACAAAACTTTTCAAACGATAACCTGGGTTATAATAACCTTTTTCTATCTAACCCATCCTTACTATCGCAAATTGCTTTCAATAATGCACCAATTTCCACTTTGAGGCTAATCTCTTATTATGGTCGCGTGCAGTATAATTACAATGAAAAGTACTTATTTCAGGCATCGTTGCGGGATGATGGTTCGTCTGCTTTTGGAAGAAATAACCGATGGGGTTTATTTCCTGCTGTTTCTGCCGGATGGAGAATCATTGGCGAAGATTTTATGCAAGCTGTTCCTGCCATTAGTGATTTGAAACTTCGTGCTGGCTACGGCGTTTCGGGAAATAGCTTAGGTTTTGATGCCTTTTCTTCCTTGCTTATTTATGGTACGCTTTCCGGAAGCAACAAGTTCTTAAATAATGGCAACATCAGCAACGCCATCGGCCCGGTAAGAAATGAAAATCCAAACCTGAAATGGGAGAGTACAGCCACCACCAATATTGGTTTAGATTTTGGACTATTTAAAGACAGGATAACGGGCTCAGTAGATTTTTATGTGAAGGAAACTTCAGACCTGATTTACGACCGTTATGAAGTATCGACCACACAATTTTTCTTACCGACAATTACTGCGAACGTAGGTAAAATTAAGAATACGGGAGTAGAGTTTGCTTTAAATGCAGTAGCGGTAAAAACAGATCATTTTAGGTGGACTACCTCACCCAACATTGCGCACAATAAAAACGTAGTGGAAACCTTATCAGATGATTTTTATAAGATAGCAGCCATCCAAACCGCTCAACTCGGCGGCAAAGGCCAGTCTGGAAATTTCAGTCAGTTGATACAGCCGGGATATGCTTTAGGTACATTTAATCTCTGGAATTACGCTGGCAAAAATGCAGCTGGTGTAAGTACTTATATCAATGCAGCTGGCCAAACTATTGCTACGCAACCACTTACTACAGATGCTAAAATTGCCGGGAATGCGCAACCTAAATTCATCTATGGCTGGGCGAATAGTTTCAGTTATAAAAACTGGGATTTAAACTTTCTGGTTCGTGGTGTGCTGGGCAATAAAATCTTAAATGCTACCGCTGCAGCGTTGAATAATCCGGCAGATGCCAAGCTGCAAAACATTCCCCGTTTTACACTGGGCGAATCTTTCAATGATAACACTGCCTACTTAATATCAGATCGTTTTCTAGAAAGTGGTTCTTATTTGCGTTTAGATAATGCTACGGTAGGGTATACCATTCGGCCAAAAAATCCATCAATTAAATCCATCAGGTTATATGCAACGGCTAATAATCTTTTCGTGATTACCAATTATAGCGGTATTGATCCGGAAATAAACATTGGTGGTTTAACACCCGGCATCGATAACAATAATTTTTATCCAAAAACAAGAACGTTCAGTTTTGGTGTAAGCGCATCATTCTAAAAATAAAACCATGAAAAAAGTTATCTTTTTATTTAATATCCTGGCCAGTCTCATGATTTTGGAATCATGTAGTAAGCTTGATGTCGATGTAGAATCGCAGTATGTAAAGGAAAATTTTCCTTACACCAATTCAGATTATGCAGCACTTTTCGGGACAATGTATTCCAACCTTTCCTCTCAATATGGGGTCCCTTACTGGAGAATGCAGGAGCTTTCTACCGATGCGGCTATCATTCCGGCACGTGATGGAAACTTTGATGATGGCGGCCAGTACCGTCAACTGCATTACCACACCTGGACCATTGATCATCCAAATGTTCGCGACATCTGGCAGTGGGGTTTCGGCGGGATTAACAACTGTAACCGCTTAATCAACCTCACAAATGAATCTGCTGCGCCAGAGGCCGCCAAAACGGCGAGCTTAGCAGAAGTGAGGGCGATGCGGGCATTATACTATTACTTTATGATGGATTTATATGGAAACGTGCCCATTATCGATGCTTTCCCGGTGAGTTCCCTTCCAGGAAATCAAAGCCGCGAAAAGGTATTCGAATTTATAGAAAAAGAATTACTGTCCATCGTTGCACAATTGCCAGTCAAAGACAACAATAATCGCCAGCTGGTTTACGGCCGGCCTACCCAGGCGATGGCATATGCACTACTGGAAAAGTTGTATTTAAATGCTGAAGTATACACGGGTAAGCCAAGATACAATGAAGTGGTTACTATGGCTGATAACATCCTTAAAAATAGCAACTATGCTTTGGATGTGAAATACGGCGATATTTTTGACGTAAACAATGGTGCACAGGTGAACGAAACCATTTTTGCCATTCCTTATGATCAGCAAATTCCGGGTAACCAGATGACGAGGTTTGGATTTTATCCCGCTTTGGCCGCTTCTTATGGTATTAATGTCGGCTTTAGTATCGCCATGAGCACTACTCCAGAATATTATAACCGTTTCAACTTGAGCAATGATGTTCGAAATAGCTTCTGGTTAATTGGTAAACAATATGCCCCTGATGCGAACCGTAAGCCAGACTTATCTAAGCCCATTCTTGTTGCAGGAACAACTACCCAGATCGAAATCACACCAGATTTAATCCTGAAGCCAGGTAAGCCAATGGATTTAGGTAATACCGTAGCCGACCAGGCAAAAGGTGTTCGCTCTATCAAATACTGGCCTGATGTAAACGCCATTCAAGCCACCAGATTAAATGGAAATGATATGCCGGTTTTACGATTAGCAGATGTAATGTTGATGAAGGCTGAAGCCATTTTACGAGGGGCAACTGCCACTACCGTGAATGGAGAATTGCAAACGCCACTGGTATTGGTGAACAAAATCAGAAGTCGCGTTGGTGCACCTGCTGCCACAACTGTAACCTTAACAACCTTGTTAGATGAACGTGCCCGCGAGTTTAGCTGGGAAGCCTGGAGACGAAATGACCTGATTCGTTTTGGGCAGTTTGAAACTGAATATCCGCTCCCCAACGATGTGCTTAGCATGAATAAGGATTTAACCAGAAGAATTTATCCAATTCCTGCAAATGAATTAAAGCTTAATGCTAATTTGAGACAAAATCCTGGTTACTAAAAATAATAGAAATATGAGATTGATTACCTGCGTGGGCTTATTGGCGGTGTTGCCCGCAATAGCCTTAATCACTAAAAAAGAAGATTTACCGATCAATCAAATTCAGGTAATCGGCTCGCATAACAGTTACAAACAAGCAATTGACCCCGGTCTTTTTAAAATGTTTGCAACTTCTGATTCTGCTGCAGCAAGGAGTCTTGATTACGAACATATTTCCATGCCTGCACAACTCCAGCTTGGACTTCGCAATTTGGAAATTGATGTTTACGCAGACGAGAAAGGTGGAAAATATGCCCATCCTGGCGGTTTGGAAAAGGTAAAAGGTCAGCCGGAATTTGACAGGGAAGGGGAAATGACTAAGCCAGGCTTTAAGGTTTTACACGTGCCTGATCTGGATTTCAGATCGTCTGCATTAACCTTTGTTTCTGCTTTGCAACAACTTAAAAAATGGTCAGAAGCCAATCCAGATCATACACCGGTATTTATTACGTTGGAAGCGAAAGATGATTCCATCAAACGTAAAAATATAACACAGCCAGAAATTTTTACAAGCAAAATATTCGATCAGCTGGATGCCGTTATCACTGAAAACTTAGGTAAAGAAAAAGTAATAAGTCCGGATGAGGTCAAGGCAAAATATAAAACGTTAGCACAAGCAGTGCTGAACAAAAACTGGCCAAAACTAAGTAGCGCCAAGGGGAAATTCATTTTCGTATTGGATGCTACCGGACGAAAACGGGCCGCTTATATTAACGGCCATCCATCATTGGCAGGTAGAGTAATGTTTGCCAATGCCGATCCGGGAACACCCGAAGCTGCGCTGTTGATCAGAAATAATCCGAAGGATCCCGAAATTCCAATGCTGGTTAAAAAGGGATACATCATTAGAACCCGTGCAGATGCAGATACGAAGCAGGCGCGAAACAATGACTATAGTGATTTCGAAGCGGCTTGTAAATCTGGTGCACAAATCATTACAACAGATTTTTATCAAAAGAGTACACATTTTAAATCTGACTATGCCATTAGTTTCGCTGATGGCAAATATTTCAGGGCCAATCCAATATTCAAAAAGTAGAGAAGTTATGAACAGAAGATCATTATTAAAAGGCGGTTTGCTCACTGGTTTAGGCTTGCCATTTATTGGCCTCAAAGATGTTGCAGCCATACCAATGGCAAGTGGTAAGAAGGCCAAAAATATCATTATGCTGGTGAGTGATGGAATGAGTATCGGCACGCTAAATATGGCGGATTTATATGCTAACCGGATACTAGGCAGGAGCAGTAAATGGTTGAGTTTATACCGAGACAACAAGGCGGCGAGGGCGCTTATGGATACTGCTTCAGCCAGCTCTTTGGTAACAGACTCTGCTGCGGCAAGTTCATCATGGGGTGGCGGGATGCGGGTAAAAAATGGATCGCTCAATGTAGGGATGAAGGGCGAAAAACCACAACCTATACTGCAGAAGTTTAAAGAAAAGGGTAAAAAAGTAGGCTGTGTAACTACCGTTCCAATTACCCATGCTACACCAGCCGGTTTCTGTATCAACATCGATAATCGTGGCGGTCAGGATCTGATTGCAGAAATGTATCTTGGGCTTAAATTCGACGTGATGATGGGTGGCGGACATAAATACTTCAGTGAAAAAAGAGCAGGTGGAAACCTGATCCCAAAATATTTGACACAAGGTTATCAAGTAGCAGAAGATAGAACGCAAATGCTCGCTCTGGACCACTCAAAGCCTGTTTTAGGTTTGTTTGCCGAAGATGGATTGCCATATGAAATAGACCGATTACACGATCAGGAGCTTACCAAATCGACACCAACTTTAGCAGAAATGACGGTTAAAGCCATCGATTTGATGAAAGGACATAAAGATGGTTTTGCTTTGCAGGTAGAAGGCGGCAAGGTAGATTGGGCCGCACATGCAAATGATTTGAGTGGTTTAATTTTTGATCAGCTGGCTTTTGACGAAGCCGTTGGCAAGGCTATTGAGTTTGCTGAAAAAGATGGCGAAACTTTGGTAATCATCACCACAGATCATGGAAACTCCAATCCGGGTTTATTCTATGCCGATGAAGCCAATAAGAAATTCGACACACTCCAAAATTTCAAACATAGCAATACCTGGTTGCTGGCACAGTTAAATCAATCTTTCAGTGAGCAAAAGATTATCGAGCTGATTAAAGAAAATCAAGGCTTTGAAATGAAAATGGAGGATGTAAAATCATTGCTCGTTCATTTTAAAGATATTGTTCCGGGGCAACTTTACAACGAAGCCAACCTTCCGTTCTATGAGTATGGGAAAATTTTGAGCAAATACACCGATGTGCAATGGGCGGGTATGAACCATACAGGAGATTATGTAGAGTTAACGATGTTCGGTCCAGGTTCAGAAAACCTGAGGCCCTTTATTAAAAATTATGAGTTGCATAACTTTATGCTTAAAGCTGCCGAAATGCCAGAAACATTTTTGGTAAAAGCTTAAAATAAAACGACTAGGGGGGTATTAATGAGGATGTATTAAGATAATCTAGATACATCCTCATTTTAATTATCGTTTAACACAATCATCAATTTCTCGGAAAAAAAAATTGCACTGTTTAGGCTAGTTTCCGTTTTGCCAACTCAATGTATCACAAAGTGCACGGCGAACAATTTGCACAAATAATTAAATAACCGAAGGCATGTGGTTGAAGAGTAGTTTACATGTGCATTCAAAACTCAGTACTGAATTTTCAAATAACTCCCTGCGAAGATTATTAACTTTTCAAAGTATATAAAAGTGGATTATCTGTCTATTACAGATCGAAAGAACCATGTTAACTGAGGAGTAGTATACCCATTGTTGGACAGCCGGAGCGTAGATCTGATTCGCTAAGATATGCTGTATGTGGCGTTTAAGATATCGTAATTAAACCTTAGCATACTTTTATTAACCATTAAAGAACTATTGTTTTAATTATTAGCCAAAAAACTGAATATAATAAACATGATAAACCCCTGCAAGCAGTACTTACAGGGGTTTATGATTTTTAATAAAATTTTTATTAGTATACCTTTTTAACTCTGCTCTCACCCGAGCCATAGTAAAAATTAACAATTTTCTTGTCGCCCTTGTTAGGTAGTAGGTAGTTTAGACCAGTACCTAAGTTGGTCGTGAAGTTCAAGTTTGAATTAAATGTTAAAACATAAAGGTTTTGAGAAGCATCATAGCTTGCAGCTCTTGAAAGTAAGCCTTTTGCATTTGGCACTATTCTGCCGGCAGCATCTCTTCTCAAATGAACGTATCCATATCCGCCTTCAGCAGAACTTGTTATCATCAGTTTTCCTGCCGTGTTAGTGGTGGCAGCCAAAAGCGGTTGACTTTTGATCGTATTACCTGCAATGTCAACTACAGAAACATCTAACTTTGCATTGGCGTCAAACGTACTTTGGCTTAGATCATATGAAATGCCATTGTAATAATTATAATTGGAGATGTTAAGTCGCTCAATCTGATAGCCGTCTGCAACAGCGCTCAAATAAGCCGTATTATTGTAGTTTCCATTGATCTGAATGTAAAGCTCCCTACCTAATTTATCTTTCGGAAACTTGATGTAGAGTGGGCTAACAATGGATGGAATATTGGCACCATAAGAATTTACATTAAAATAAGTTTTAATGGTAGCTGCATAAGGCTGCTGAAAAGGAGTAGAGTTGATGTCATTGTCCTCTGTACCATAAACATATATTTTCTGATCTGCCTCGATTTGTGAAAAACTAAGAGAATATCCGCCAGGAGCAGCTGGTAATTTTAATGAGTAGGTACCCGTTGCCGTAGTGTAAGTTGGAAATTGCACACTGTAGTTACCATTAAAACCATTTGGCACAGAGGTAGATGCTGTAACTAATACATTTGCACCAACTTTTTCTGGTGTAGTGTTTGTTAAATCAGTATCGATGTACAACGTTCCCGAAATTTCGTTTAATAATTCCGTAGTGTTCCATAACTTCGCTGTTCCCAAAGTAATGTCTTTGCGCATAATTTGTGTTGCTGCAAAGCCGGTTTTGGTAATTAAGAATGTACTGGTAGGAAACAAATACAAAGAAGAAAAAGTGGCTATACCTTGAGCATTTGTTTTGGTAGAGAAAACTTTTCCTTCTGATGAAACAATAACATCAGCGTCAGCAACAGGCGCATTAGTTACCACGTCTGTAACCGCTACACTGTAATCTTGTTTAGCAGCAGCAATGGCACCGGTACGAGCTAAACTGTCATTCATTTTCAGCTGCTCTAGTGCAGCTGTATTTACAAGTTGCTGTAATGCATTTGCACCTTTTTGTTTTAACGTCTCTAAATCAAGCTCATGCTGATATTTTAAAGACAATAATTCCTTTTGAGCAGCAATTGCGTCTGCTTCGGAAAATTCGTCCTTTGAACAACCTGTGGCATACAGTGCCAGGACGACTAAAAATAGTCTGGTAAATTTTAATTTCATATAATTAGTTCTGGATTAAGAATTTTCGGTTACTGTACCGGGATGATAAGGCCAAGTTTGGATAGGAAAGAACTGGATCTGATGTCGCTTCCGAAACCAACCTTCTCCATATAAGAATAACTTTCAATTGCTGCAGTTGCGCCAGCCAGGTACCTAAAATCTAAAAGTAATTTTACATTACTAAATAAGGGCAAACGCAAATCTGCCCCAACTATAAAGTTGATTCTATCCCTGTTATACCTGCTGGTTACATTTTGTGAGCCAGATACAGTAGAAATAATATCTTCTCCAGGTAATAAGTCACCTGTTTTCTGGTATCGCTCAGTTACATTGAAATTGTAAGCATAACTTCCACCAACGTATACAGCGGGTTTCCAATCCTTTTTAATCGGAAGCGTGTATCTTAAAAGCAAGGGAATATTTAAGCTATTTAAGTGTACGGAGCTGTTTTTAACATTTTTTGTAGAAAAACTTTCAGGCAAACCTAGTCTCGTGTCATCTTTGAAAGTCAACAACTGCCCGCCTTGTTGAATAAAACCAGCTTCCAACTGGATGCTGAATTGTTTATAGACGTTATAAGTAGCCAGAAACCCGGCCGCATAACCTGTGTTGATTCCCGTTTGCGGCTGGCCATTGCTAAATTCATTTACAGTTAATCCGCCTGCAATACCAATCTCGAATTTTGGAGTGCGGGTTTCTGTACTAACCGTATCAATTTTGCTTTGAGCGTTAGCGTTGTTTAGTAATAAAAATAACGAAAAAAGGCAGATAATAGGAGCGGAAAGGAGCTTGCTAATTGCAAAAACTTGCAACTTTGAGGTTTGAGGGCGCATTAACTTTTTGTTTGGTCGGCGAAATTAGAACTATTTTATAAATAATAAAAATGATAATATCCTTTTGATATTTTAATTTTTTTAAGTGGCTGATAATTAATCTTATAATGTTTGTTGTTTGGAGTTGAATTAGTGATTTTTTAATTTAATACTGGCAGATTTTTGTATGTAAAGAATTACAGATAGTATAGTTCTCTGCGTTTCTTTTATGGAAAAGAATCCTTTAAATATCTGCTAACGTTTTATGCGTGCAATAAATCGTTGTCATCTAAATTGAAATAACGCGATAAGTACATCCTTCTTAAAATCGCTATCTTAGTTTTCGAGGCGAATTAATCCTTTATTAAAATGAGTAAAAATTTGATCATAAATGCTGATGATTATGGTATAACATCCGAAGTGTCGAGGGGAATTCGACTAGCTTATACCAGCGGAGTACTTACTTCCACAACAGTGATGGCCATTGGTTTATCATGTGAAGAAGATCTTCAACTGCTACAAAAAGAATGTCCTGCAATGGGTGTCGGTGTTCACCTCACTTTAACCACCTTTAAGCCGATCTCCAAAATCAATGAGGTAGCTTCTTTAATCAACGATAAGGGGAATTTTTATCGATTGAATGAGCTGAAAACGGCAGTACAAAATATTTCTCCGGAAGAGCTTTATAACGAATGGGTTTTACAAGTAGATAAAATCATCAGCTTTGGTCTCAACATCGATCATTTAGATAGCCATCATAACGCAGCATATCTTTCAACTACTACGTTCGAAGTTTTTAAAGCGATAGCAAAACAATTTTCGTTACCAGTAAGGCTGCCAATGTCGCCCGTTGGTAATTTGGCACTTGAAACATCTGCCAAGGCAAGCCTGGATGCAGCAGCGGTTAAATCCCCAGACCAGCTAAATTTCGATTTCGCCGAAGCCGCAGATAAACGAGCATCCCTGGTTAACCTTTTAGAAAAACTAAATCCAGGTACTACGGAAGTTCTTTGTCACCCTGGGTTTATAGACAAAGAACTGCGTTCCATTTCCAGTCTTTTAGAACCAAGGCAATTGGAAATAGAGGCCTTATGTGCACCAGAAATTCGGCAGGTGATTCAAAAACAGCAAATCGAACTCACTACTTACGGAAGACTATTTAAGTAGAGTGAGCTTTCGAAATCATCTGACTCTTTTAAAATTAAGTGATACAAGGTAGGCCACCAGCATATTGAAAATCGTTTTCATAATTATCGGTTTTTAAGGTAAACGCTTAAAGGCAAATCTTCAATCTTTAATGTGAATTTAAAATATCATATGATAACTAATCAGCGCAGTTAAGAAAACTTTAATCAAAAGACTGATTTGCGGAATCAGCCTTCTGATTGTAATTATTTAAGCCCTTTGTAAAGATCAGGATCTGTCTTCAGCATTTCGAACTGTCTTTGGTGCCAATAAGGATAACTTGGTAAAATGGCGCTTACCTCATCTAATTTTTTAACCTGTTCCAAGGTTAAATTCCACCCAACAGCGCCTAGATTTTGTATGAGTTGTGCTTCATTTCTCGCTCCTACAATGATGTTTGAAACCGTTGGACGTTGTAGTACCCAGTTTAAAGAGATTTGAGAAATCGTTTTTCCGGTCTCCTGTGCAATTTCATCCAAAACATCCACAATGTTGTAAAGTCTCTCTTCATCTGCCTGGGCGGCAATTACCGGGTTGCCACCTTGTGCAACTCTGGCATCTTTTGGTGCCTCAACACCCCGCTTGTATTTTCCACTTAATTTACCGCTGGCCAGTGGGCTCCATACAATTGTACCTACCTGCTGATCAATTCCCAATGGCATTAATTCCCATTCAAAATCACGATTTAGTAAGGAATAATAGGCCTGGTGTGCAATGTATTTTGACCAACCATATTTTTCAGAAACCGACAATGATTTCATCAGGTGCCATCCTGAAAAGTTAGAGCAAGCAATGTATCTTACCTTTCCGCTTTGGATCAGGCTTTCCAATGTTTTAAGCGTTTCTTCAACAGGCGTATTGGCATCAAAACCATGCATGTGGTAAACATCTATATAATCTGTTCCCAGTCTTTTTAAGCTGTTTTCACATTCTTTAACTAAGTGGAGGCGAGATGAACCATAATCGTTAATGCCATCACCAGTTGGGAAAGTTGCTTTAGTAGAAATTAATAATTTGTCTCGTTGTCCGCTAATGGCTTTGCCAAGGATTTCTTCGGCTGCGCCACTTGAATATACATTTGAAGTGTCAAAGAAATTCACATCCGCATCCATACAGAGATTAACCATCCTGGTTGCCTCTTCTACCTGGGTATTTCCCCAAGCTTTGAAGAACTCATTCCCGCCACCAAAAGTTGCTGTCCCGAAGCTCAAAACCGGTACACGAAGGCCAGAATTTCCCAATTGTCTATATTCCATATTTGTAGTCTTTTTATAAAATGTAAATTAGGTTTATTGTCCATTTCCTTCATCAAGGTTATGGTTATATGGCAGAAATATGAGAAATGAACAGTGCTGCCAAAGCGTTAAAAACGATGGACATGAAACTTCCCAGATTTTATGTTGCATTTTAAGGTGATCTTTGCAACTCCGCAGGATGGTGCAGTGGCGAACGATATAATAGATATTTTTGTCTTATCTTGGTTTTATAAATTTCTTGTGCTAAATATGATTTTTGAATTTACGGCAGCTTCTGGCTTTGATTTCCTCACTTTGTTTGCGGCGCAGAACAATGTATTGGTTAGAGGAGATGTGTTGGAAATCCCTAAAACGTTAGGTGAAGGATATGTAAGAAGGGTTGGATTTGGCAGTGAGTTTAAGCTAACCATTCATCGTTATGTTTTAAAAGAAGACCTCATTATCAAAAGAAATCCGGCCACTCAGGCTAATGATGTGCGCACGTTTTTCTTTTATAGCAATAGAGAAAACTTCGATTTCAAATATAATAGTGAGGAGAACATACCTTTTTCGCAAAAGAATGACTCTTCCATAATGGTTTCCACCAATGATCTGCGAAGTGAGATTCGTTTTCCTGCAGGTAGTAATATTCAATACGTGGTGGTTGGAATTACCGCAGGTAAACTAAATTCGATTTTATCTCTACAAAATCCAAATACTATCTTGCAAACCATCCTGAAAAAAGATGCGTCTTTTCTCTTCTTTGAAAACCTGGATACCGAGATGCAATTGTTGCTAAAAAATATCGTATCGGTAGACATGAACAATTTTCTAAATGGTTTTTACGTACAAATTAAAGTGCAGGAGCTTATGTATCTGCTATTTAGTAAGCTAGCACTTCGGGAAGCCACAACCTTCAAGAACATTAACAGCAATGATGCAGAAAAGCTTTTGGTGATCAGAAATAAAATACTCGCTGATTTGAGCACCCCGCCATTGATTAGTGATTTGGCGGCCCTGGCATCTATGAGTGAGACTAAACTCAAGCAACTCTTTAAGCAAACTTTTGGAGATACCATCTATAGTTACTACCAAAAGGCAAGAATGGAAGAGGCTGCTTTTCTCTTAAAGCAAGCTAAACATTCTGTTTCTCAGGTGGGCTACGAACTCGGGTTTTCAAACCTAAGCCATTTCAGCAGGCTATTTGAAAAGCAATATGGCATTACTCCCAAAAAATTCTCTTACACCATATAGCTAAATATAACGCCGTGCTTGGGTTGTCGGATAGGGCTATTATTAAGTCTTTTTCGGTTATTTTGCCTATTTTATTGCAAGTACTTTTGTTGATATAATTTAGCGTAGTAAAAAAGAAGAATCATTTTCAAGCTTTTAACAGGCCGGTAGATCTTCTATCTATTATTTAAAAAAAATGAAAGCAATACAATACAAAGAATATGGAAATTCAGCTGTTTTAGAACAGGTGGACGTTCCGGTACCAGCAATCCAAAACGGGAATGAAGTATTAGTTCAGGTTAAAGCTGCGGCAGTAAACCCGATAGATATTAAAATTAGAATGGGCTTTATGAAAACCGTTCGCCCAGTAGCAATGCCCTTTATTCCTGGAGGTGAAGCTTCAGGATTGGTAACGGCAATTGGTGGGGATGTAACTAGATTCAAGGTTGGAGATGAAGTAATCGTCTTGACTAAAACGAACGGATATGCAGCCTACGTAAAAGCAGATGAAGATTTTGTACTGCTAAAACCCGAAGCACTATCATTGGTAGAGGCTGCTTCAATTGGCGTAAATATTGGCACCGCCCAATCGCTTCTGTTCACTGCAGGAAAACTTGAAAAGGGACAAAAATTATTGATTCAGGGCGGAGCTGGTGCAGCCGGTGCTGCTATGGTACAAATGGCAAAAGCAGCCGGGGCTTATGTAATTGCAACGGCTTCTGGAAAAGGCCTGGAATTGGCCAAAAGCCTTGGGGCTGACGAAGTAATTGATTATAAACATCAGGATGTAAGCACTCTTTTTAACGATGTGGACCTGGTAGCGGATACAGCGGGTGGCGAGGCACAGGCAAAACTTTTTAAAGTTCTAAAGCCCGGTGGCACGTTACTGAGTATCGTTGTTCCACCATCGCAGGAACTTGCAGCGCAACACGGGGTTAGCGCCGGTTTCGTTGCCTCTAACATCTCGGCTCAGACCCTGGAAAAAGGAATTGAACTGGTAAATGCAGGAAAATTTAAACCCGTAGTTGCCAAAACGTTTAAGCTGGAAGATGCAGCTGAGGCTCAGGATTTTCTAACGGCTGGAGGAATAAACGGTAAAGTTATCCTCCTGGTTGATTAAGTACGTAATCATTTAAACAATAAAAATGAATAAGAAAAAAGTCTTGGTAGCGGGTGCTACCGGATACCTCGGAAATAAAATCGTTTCGGAGCTCCTTGAGCTTGGGGCAGACGTAACAGCAATGGTAAGGGCGAGCAGTAATAGAAGTAACCTGGAAAAAATGGGCGTTAAACATTTTGTGGTGGGCGACATGATGGATGCACCTTCTCTAACACAAGCCATTGCGCCGGCCCACAAGTTTGATGCGATTGTGGCAAGTGCTGCAGGATATACCAAAAAAACGAAGGGTGATAGTCCGGTTACTGATACCATCGGCTATCAAAATCTAGTTGATGCCACCAAGGCGGCAGGGATTCCTCGCTTTATTCTCATCTCTATTTTAGAATCTGATAAGGCCAAGTCAGTGCCGCATTTCTACAACAAATTCCTTATCGAGCAATATCTTAAGGAAAAGAAACAGCCATTTATTGCGTTGAGGCCCGGTGCATTTTTGGATCAGGTTCCAGATTATATTCCAGATAAAATCAAAAAAGGGATTTTTCCGACTTTTTTAACAGGAACATATGGGGCCGTTTATACCTCAGAATTGGCAAAATATGCTGCAATGGCTGCTGTTGTCCTGCCAGATACTGCATTGAATAAATCTGTTGACATCGGGTGGGACAAGCCTGTTAACGGAGAAATATTGGCGCAAAATTTTGCCAAGGTCTTGGGAAGACCAATAACCCCCAAGCCAATCATGCCATCCTTCGTTGTAAAAATTATCCTCCCGGTGATCTCATTATTCAGTGCGAACATCCGCGATATGTATGAGATGATTAAGTGGATTGATACGGGAGTTTACATTAGCAGAAACCCTCAACAACAAAAAGAACTTTTTGGAGAGTTGCCAACTGTTGAAGAAAGCGTAAGGCATTATTGCCGCGACCGGGGTTTATCGTAAATAAAAGGCGTTAATATTAGTAGCTCACTACTCTACACAGCGAGCTAAAAATTAGGGTGTTCGCACCAGTTGTTAAATCAAATAGAAAAAATGAAATTACTAGAAAAAGTTATTTTGGGGAATCATACCCTAAAAAATGCCATAGCAATGGCACCAATGACAAGAAGCCGTGCAGACCTTAACGGCGTGGTACAGGATTTGACCGTATTGTATTACACCCAACGCGCAAGTGCCGGGCTAATTATTACTGAAGCTATAAATATCTCTGAGCAGGCAATCGGCAGTCCGTACACACCAGGGATTTATAGTAGTGAACAAATTGAGGCATGGAAAAAAGTAACTAAGTCGGTTCATGATCAGGGAGGTGTAATCTATGCTCAACTCTGGCATACCGGGCGGGTTGGTCATTCAGTTGATAAAAACGGAACACTGCCTGTTGCGCCATCAGCTATTGGAATACAGGGCCAGCAACATTTCACTTCTCAGGGAATGAAAGATTATGAAACGCCGCGCGAGTTATCCAATCAGGAGATTAAACAGATCGTAAAAGAATATGGTCAAGCGTCTGAAAACGCGATGGCAGCAGGTTTCGATGGTGTGGAATTACACGCTGCATTCGGTTACCTGCCGAATCAATTTCTCTCAGAAAGTGCAAACAAACGCCATGATGAATATGGCGGAAGCATAGAAAACAGGAATCGCTTTGTGCTGGAAGTAATGCAGAAACTGGTTGATGCATCAGGAAGCGATAAAGTTGGAATTAAACTGTCTCCTACAATATATTTTAATAATATAGACAACAGCGACCCTGAAGCACAATTCAAGCCGTTAATAGAAGAACTGAACCAATTGCCGCTGGCCTATATTCACCTGATGAACGGGATGTTCCCACTTGACAATCATCCGCATTACCCAAAAAATGTAATGGAAACTTTTGGCACTGTTAGTGATCATTTGGTGATTGCAAATGCCGGTTATAATAAAGAAACCGGAGAAGCTGAATTGCAAAAGGGAATTGCGAAATTAATTTCTTATGGATCGGCCTATGTGGCTAACCCAGATCTACCAGAAAGATTTGAGCAAAATGCAGAACTAAATCAGCCAGATCCATCCACAATGTATGGGGGAGGGGAACATGGTTATACCGACTACCCGTTTTTAGAAAACTAAAATTTATGCCGCCTCCTTCCAGAGGCGGCTTTTTAGCTTAAGATGAAAATTTAGTGTAAACTAAAGATTGATCACTTTGTTAATTCCATGTCTTTCCTGGTAGCGCAGGCTGTTAGTTGTCAAACTAACCTCGGTAAATTGCATATCCGGACATTCGATTTCACTCTTATGGAACTAAATAAAGACTAAACCAGCTTATTCACACATAAACCGAAGAATGATATGAACGCAGAAAGTTTAAGAGCGTATTGTCTTTCATTTGAAGGCGTTACCGATAAAATGGCCTTTACAAAAGCGAGCGCTGAATACGACAGAAATTTACTGGCTTTTTATGTGAAGGAAAAATGGTTCTGTTTTTTTAATGTGGACGAGTTTGATTTTTGTACCCTAAAATGCGATCCTGCGGAATCAAAAAATCTTCAGGATAAATATGAAGGCATCACGCCGGGGTATCATATGAACAAAAAACACTGGATTAGCATTCATTTTAACAAAGATGTTCCGGTTAACCTTATAAAAATATTACTGAAAAATTCTTATGAACTTGTAGTGGCCTCACTTACGAAAACCGAAAAACATGATCTGGAAGAGGATGCTCAGGCCGATCAATAAAAGAGAAGGGTTTTAGAAATTTCGTAATGATGAAAAGGGAGATTCAAAACCTCTTAAATTTGATGATGAACTCTTAATGGCAAACAACTGAACAGCCACCTTTTTTATTCATTTTCTGTTCATTCATATTTCTCGAAAACTTTCTACACATCTCTCTTCGTAATTGGGGGATGACCAAACTATTTACTTTAATTCTGCTTCTTGTTTCATTAAATACCTTCGCCCAAACCGGATGCCGGCGTAATAGTGACGGTATTCTATTTCCTAACTTAATTTTATTCGGTCCAGATTATAATGGTAATGACCCAGCCGGTAATGCCGCCAGCTTCTGTTTGCCTCGAGGAAGTACTGGCACGGTTTGCAGAATTCGGAATCCCTTTACAAATGTAACCTTTCCCGGTACATATGGGAATTACAGTGCTATCAACTGTGATTTGGACCACTATGCCTACTTTGCAGTTTTTGTCAGCGTGGTTTTCGTGGTAAGGCGCATGAGAGGTGATAGTTCTGCTCGCCTGCAATAAGTTTACATCTCTATGTGCAAAAACACATTAATTAGTTTATTTCAATAGTTCTTAGCATCTTCAAGTTACGAAATCTAAATTTGAAATTAAAAGCTCAAATCAATTTTGTGTTTAAGATCTATTTAAACCAGTTTTGATAGGTGATCTAACCCGAAATTTTTAGGTGCGAATCTGGAATTATGAAAAAACTAATTATCCTCTTAATAACAATCTGCACTGCCAATATCCTTTTTGCTCAAACTGCAAACCATCAGAACGCAAGCAGCAATTTCCAGAAATATTACAATGCAGGCCATTACGATGAAATATTTGATTCTTTCGCTCCCGAAATGAAGGCGGCTTTGCCACTTGAAAAGACAAGGCAATTTTTGAGTAGTTTAAGGGGACAGATAGGCAGTATTGAAAGCATGGTGTTTGTAAGTGATCAACAATCAGGCTATGCGCTGTATAAAACCAAATTTGAAAAGGCCGTTGTGGGCGTAAACATTTCACTTGACCCTAAAAATCAAATTACTGGCTTATTAATCAAGCCCTATGAAGATCAGGCTCAGCAACCCAATAAAACAAGCAACTCCTTAAGCAGCTACCCCAAAGAAATTGCTGAACTTATTTTCACAGCTATTAAAGATTTACCAAATAATGCACAAGTTGCCATTGCAATTATTAACGACGGTAAAACGGATTACTATGGCGTAAAAAAAATGGATGATGCTATAGTGCCAGCTGAAAACCAGCAGAAGTTCTTTGAAATTGGCTCGATTACAAAGGTCTTTACCTCAGCTGTGCTGGCGTCCCTTGTTCAGGATAAAAAACTTAAATTAACAGATGAGATCAATAGTTACTACCCGTTTACGTTCAAAGATGATATCAGATTCACGTTTCTAAGTTTAGCTAATCACACCTCTGGATTACCACGCTTACCAGAAAACCTGGATTTATCAAACAAAGAAAATCCATATAAAAGTTATGGCAAAGCAGAACTTGAAGCCTATCTTAAACAAATTATTAAGCGTAAAAATGAAACAGCTACAACTTATTCTTATTCAAACCTCGGTGCAGGCCTGTTAGGTTATACACTAGGCTTGTCGCAGAAAACAACTTTCCAGAAGCTTTTGCAAACTAAAATCTTCGATAAATATGAAATGAAAAACGCTGTTACAAGTTCTGGAAATTTGGGCAATGACCTGGTGAAGGGATTAAATAAACAGGGTGAACAAGTTGCTAACTGGGATATGGATGTTTTATTTGCCGCAGGAGGTATCGTATCAACAGCAGAAGATTTAGTGAAATTTATCAATGCACAGTTCAATCCAAAAAATAAAGAACTGGAATTAACGAGAAAAACGACCTTTGAAATCAAAGACGATACAAAAATAGGTCTCGGCTGGCATATATTATCATCAGCCAATAAGGAAGATTTATTTTGGCACAACGGCGGAACTGGAGGCTATTCTTCTTCTGTGGTGATGAAAGTTGCTGAAAAAAAGGCAGTGATTATTTTATCAAACGTATTCGATATTAACGATAAAATTGATGCTTTATCTTATAACCTATTGGATAAAAAATGATGATGTTGAACAAGGTATTGAGTTAAAAAAAAGATCTATAGATGATTGGAAAAGATGAAATCGGCAGAACCTCTTTAAAAGTTTCTTTACCATTTTTTTAACATTGATTATGTCAGGAATTGAATTCTTTATAAGTGTAAATAAGTCATTCTAAATCCCAGAGAGAGCTTGTTAATACATGCGATTAGAAACGCACTTATGCATCAAATTTTCCCTGTTAAAAGATAAAACTTAAGTAACATAAATACTCGTTAAAATCCAAGAGTTACTGGGCAAAATAAGCATAGCTATCTATAACTATTTTCTTTATTATTGTACTGTAAAACAGCATTGTTGCGTCATTTTCAGCTTCGGATCCGAGTTTAAAACCTCCGTTTTTTTTTGAAGCATTTGTATACAACAGTTCGTGAAGGTTTACGTTAGTTATGATTGATATTTAAGGCGGAACTGGATGGTTCCGCCTTAACTTATTTCAGAGGTTTTTGTGAAATCTCCTGAACAAAATATTTGAATAGGGGCACGAGATTTACACTGAATTATAAATATAAAAAACACAATAGATGCTCACTTAGGTTTGCAAATTCATGAGCATTAATTAAGCTTAACTTGTGGTATTTCAGCAAGATTTTAGTTCAGCGCTATATAACTACCTTTAACGTTAAGTATACTTTAATAATTCCAGATAAATCTGCGTTCAGTAGAAGGTTCTATTGAAAGGTCAATATTAAATGTCACTTCAGATTTGTATGATTTATCTTTGTAAGTAGATGGAATCCATTCAATAGCAAAAGCTTTAGTATCAGGATCAACACTGGTTTTATACTCATAACCTTCCAGTACATATTTTACAAAATATTTCACGCTGCCTTTTTCATTGATCATCGCGGTTACTTCGCCTTTAAGATTGGCTTTAGTTGCTTTTTGTTTCGGTGGGATCTGATTATAGAATTCTGCTACAAACAACGCTTTAAATTGTTCGACACCACAAATTGGAACGGGTACCTGTGCCTCCCTGATCACTTCTTCATCTTTATCAATCGTTCTGAATTGAAGGCCGGCAATTTGTTTATCAGATAGCGAAATCAGCTTTTTTAAAGTGTAATTATACCTGAGAATGACCGTTCCGTCCTTGTCAAAACAATACCAGTCGTTAGTGCGAACACCATTTTTAAAGCTTCCACTCAATAATATTGTTCCTTTAGGGTCAGTAATGCTAATAGGCCCATTTTTTTTTCCTTTATCGTCCAGGCGATATTTCACTATAGAATTATCTTTCAATTTTTCGGTTTTGTCGGTTTCATTATAGAAAGCGCTAATTACCAATGCGGAAACCGTGATGAGGATTAAACTTTTCATTTTTTTAAAAATCTAAATGGTTAAAGATGGTTAATGTATTTTCAGCCTGCTAAAATCAAAATCAATTACAGTCGAATGAGAACAGTTGTCTTAATAGCGTATCAATTTGCAGGTAATTAAGAAAGCGATCAAATAAATTATTTGATCGCTTTCAATTGGTTTGATGTAACTTACTTAACTAAGTTTATTTCATAATTAACATTGGCTATCTGCTACTTTTGAATTTTAAAATTGCGGTGTAAACCCTTTTGTTAGCGGTTTGATTCCAGTCAAAATTTAGCGTAAATGTTTTGGTAGCAGGATCATACTTGTTCACTGTACCGGGAATATTTGCCAGCGTTGCATTTCCAAGCGCCTTCATCGTTACCAGGTTTGTAGCAGGATCAATTGTTGCCTGTAAATTATCAATCCCGCCAACGCCCAATGTTCCGCCAGCCCATCTCAGGTTTCCAATTTGTACCGTATTGATGCTTACGGTAGTTAAGGTAACATCTGGATTTGCAGCCGTGCTGCCATTTAATGCATCGTTTACAGTAGGGGTAGTTGGATTGGTATAGCGTTGTACAAAACTTCCCGTTTGAGGGGTAAAAATACCGTCGTATGCATTTTTTGCATTTACGTTTAACAAAATGGTACCAAAGTTTCCGCTCACTGTGCCCGATGAGGCCGAACTAATTGTGATCGGCAGAACTTCCTGCTTACTGAAATCGAACTGGCCAGGTTTAAGCGGAATACTGAACGAAGCTTTGCTGGTACCTTTCCTGATAATTACCGAAGTGCCCGTAAAAGTATATCCAGTGGCGTTTAACATGCTATAGGTGGTGCCAACAGCCGTATTGTAAGTATCTATGGTGCTAGCTGCTGCCAAACCGATATTCACCGTAATGTCTTGCGGTGCAAACTCTTGCGGACCGGAATAACTGATGGTAACCGGTAAGCTCGGCGATTCTGTAGTGGAATAGGCAAAGCTATATAATGCATAAGGTGCACCCGTTTTAACAATATTACCAGGGTTTGCAAACTCAATAACATTAATGCCTTTGCTTGGATCCAGATCTGTAACCTCATCCTTCAAACAAGAAGATAAAGAGATGGCTACCGTAAGTGCCATCAACGATTTTAATATGATTTTTTTCATGTTGTGGTTAATTTGGGTCCCAAAAAATTAATGAACTAAACTTGTTGATGTTGTTTGGAACGTTTGAAGGATTTAAATTATATTCCTGTTGTGGGTAAAGTACTCTTGTTGGCAATCTGTCAACATGTGAGGAGATCGATTTCAAAGAAGCAAATGTTGCGATTGGATTGGTAGAAGTATTTACGATTCTAGGATAGGTAGTTCTTCTAAACTCATTATAGGCTTCATCATTTGCAATCATATTCAAAGCGATGTATTTCTGAGTAATAATTGCTTCGATTTTTTGTTCAGTAGTAGTTGCAAGAGAAAAATTAACCAAGGCACTTGCTGCATTAAGGGTTCTGTAAGCAGCTACATCGCCGGTTACGTCTTTTGTACTCGGAACCGAGTTGGTAAAATCTTTGTACAAATAATTGAAAGATTGCGTAATGCCGTTATAAAAGGCAGTTTCTGCATTCCCACTTAAATAATTACGGGTATAGGCTTCAGCCAGGAGAAAATTTACTTCGGTTGCTAAAATAAGCGGGGTACCCATGGTTGGTCCTTTCACTACACCGAATAACGGAGCGCTTGACACACCATCGGCATTGCCTCCTGTAATCCATGCAGAGCCGGCAGCAGAAGCAGCAGGAACTGAAGCAGACTCATCACCCAGCTGGTTGATAATGCTAGAAGGGAAGCCCCTGTAAATCACCTTTCCTCTAAACGCGTCAGCTAATTTATTTCCATCATAAAAGCTATAAATCCATTTGGTAGGGATTCTGCTGGTAGTGGTATTGGTGCCTGTACTGCTAAATCCAATAGTGCTGTAAATTGGGTTTGGTCTATCCGTTTTAACATAACCAGGCTGCACTATCGCATCAGCAGAAATTACACCAACTGCGGTGTTGAAACTTGCAAAAGCAGCAGAGGCATAAGATTGCTGACTAGATACGCCAGCCATTTTAATCAGCATTCGCAACTTTATGGTATTGGCAAAGCGTTTCCAGTTGTCCATATTGCCACCAAATAAGGGGTCAGCACTGGTTGCAACCTTCGCAGCGGCAGCATTGGCTTGCCCTGCCGTAATGTCTAGCATCGCCTTATCCAAATCAGCGATACAGCCTTTATAAACATCTGCAGCTGCATCATATTTTGGAGTTAAAACAGAAGTACCTCTTAATGCCTGAGAATAAGGAACATCATTGAACTGATTAACCAAACGCTCGAAGCAGAAAGATTTCATGATTCTGGCAATTGCGGTCGAGAATATCAGGGTCTGGTCAGAAACGGTATTGTCCAGTACATATTGAAAATCCTGAGCATTATCATAGCTGGAGGTCCATAAACCTTGATAATCTCCTGTACCAAAATCATAGGTTACCACAGATCCAAAACCGCCAAAACCGCCGGCATTGGCTCTTGCACCTGAAAAATCTGCCAAATTTATACTGTAAGAATTACTAATAGATGCTGCACCTACAATCGCTTGCGGTAATATTAGATTAGGTGTTGCAGCAGTTAACGTGTTGGGGTTGGTATTGATATCGAGAGACTTTTTACAAGAAGCCGAAAAAATCACCATCCCACTGATCATTATATATTTAAAAATCTTTTTCATATTCCTTTTTCCTTATAAAGTAACCGATAAACTGAAGCCATAATATCTGCCAGGAGGCGTTTGGCCAAGTGAAGAAAACCCAATGGCATTACTTGATGCGCCCAACGCACTGTATTCAGGATCTGAGTAAAGGTTTGTTTTAGGTGTAAATAATAATAAGTTACGTCCCTGAACACTTATAGTAGCACGTTTTACAAACTTGATACTATTTAATAGTGATGCAGGCAGGTCGTAGCTTAATGATGCCTCTCTGAGTTTCCAGAAAGCAGCAGAAAAGGTATAGTTACTGTTAACGCCAGTATTTGTTGGTCCGTTTGTCCAAAAATCAACCCCGCCGGTATAGGTACTGATGTTGGTGTTCTCCACGTAGGTATTGGTTGCGGGATCCAGGTAAGATGAATTAGGTACCACAAAGCGTTCTCTATTAAAAAATGTAGTTCTAATCCCTGCACCAGAGAAATCGTAGCTGCCAGCGCCGTAATACATTACGTTGCCAGAACGGTATTCCCAAACGGTTGCAAAGCGAAAACCTTTATAAGAAACACTTGCATCCAAGCCTAATCTGGTTTTAGGTTCTGTAATGCCTAACGTAGATACCGTTGTAGTAACAGATGGCATACCGGTAAGCCTATCCACAATCACTCTGCCTTGGCCATCTTTTTGGTAGGTTGTTCCTTTTAACAGCGGGAAAGGCTGGCCAACTTCTGCCACAATTTGCGAAGTACCAAAACTGCCCAAAGCAATAAAAGACTGATCGCTGCTGATCGATAATACTTTGTTTTGATTGTAGGTGTAATTTGCGCCGAAACTCACTTCAAGACCGCTTGATGTGCTGATGGGGGTAATGCGCAAAGCCGTTTCAATACCTTTGTTTTGTACCTCACCAGTATTGGTTAAATAATTGGTGAAACCAGTAGTAGAAGGGATTTGTGTACCGATGGTTTGATCTACTGTGTTAGATTGATAAACCGTTACGCTGGCCGTTAACTTCGATTTCAACATTTCAATATCGAAACCTGCTTCTACCTGTGTGGTTACTTCTGGTTTAATGTTTGGAGATACTACCTGGTTACCAATGGTAAAACCGGGAACATTGTTATACGGATAGCCATATGCCTGAATGAAAGTGGTATTCAAAGCATAAGGATCAAGATTTACTAAACCCACTTTAGACCAGCCGCCACGAAGTTTTAAACTTTGAATGGTTTTGGATTCTTTTAAGAAGGGGATCGCATCCGAAGCAATAAAAGATAAATCCGCTGCCGGATAAAATAATGATCTGTTCTCTGGGTTTAATACCGATCTCCAGTCATTTCTGCCTGTAGCGTGCAAATACAAATAATCTCTAAAACCTAAACGGCCATCTAAATAAACCCCAAATTGTCTGAATAAAAAGTTTGATTCGCCGGCGCCAGGATTTTGAGTAGTATTGCTGATGTTATACAAACCGCTCGTTACCATGGCTGATGAGGAAACACCAATTGATTTACCGCGATTATCGCGTGAACTGGCACCTAAAATTGCATTTAAAGAGAAATCTTTACTTAATTTCTTTTGATATTGAGCCTGAAATTCAGGATTTAACTGGGTGGTATAATTTGCACCATCGCTCACCCCACCTACAATGTTCTGGAAATTTGATGTAATCCCCAGTCTGTAATCAGAATAGGTAAATTTATCAGTCCATGCTTTGTTTGAGGAGTTTTGTGTAGATAGACTTACGCGGAACAAGAGTGATAATTCATCTATTGGCTTATATCTCAATTGTGCATTACCCGTTAAATAATCGTTTCTTACCAACTGGCGATTATTCGCGATCGTAAAATAAGGATTGGCATAATACTCGTTATAATAGCCGTTTGGGTTTGAAAAAGCATCATCTTTCCAGTTGCTATACCGCGTAAGTGGAATTTGCCCCGGGGTTTGCAATACATTATCAAAAACCGTTGCAGTTGCTGTAGTTAAATTATAACGGTTTTGAACATAATTAGTGTTGAAAGAGAAATCGAAATGATCACTTAATTTCCGGTCGCCATTAATTCGGATACTGAAACGGTTATATTTATCGCCCGGAATAGTTGCCGTTTGATCAAAATACTGACCGGAAAGGTAATAGCTCCCTTTATCGTCACCAGAACTTACACTTAAGTCTTCCTGGTTGCCCATACCGGTTTCCCAGAAACTATTTTTGTTTTCTTTTGAATTGAAAGAATAAGGAACGGTTTGAATGGAACCATCTACGAGTGGTTTGCCAATAACGCGTAAGGAACCATCAAAGGCAGGGCCGTATTGCTGGTTCTCATAAGGGGTATAGGTTTTAATATCATCCGGACCTGTACCAGAACCAAATCTTTCCTGTATTTGTGGTAGAAAAGCTGTTGATTCAAATGTTGTGGTGTGTGAGGCTTTGATTTGTGCTACACCAGATTTACCCCTTTTTGTGGTGATGATCAATGCTCCGTTAGATGCATCAGAACCATAAAGTGCTGCTGCACCGGCGCCGTTTAATACCTGAATATCTTCTATGTCTTCAGGATTTAAGTTGCCTAAAATGTTGCTGGGAACAATTACGTTATCTACTACTACCAGTGCCTGGTTGTTTCCGGTTAATGAACGGTTACCGCGTAATACAATTCTAACGTTTGGGTTAACACCAGAACTTACTGCATTTACCTGTAAACCTGCAACCTTACCACTTAATGCGCTGGCTACGTTAAATGCCTTACCTTGCGTAAGCTCTGTGGCCCTAATGGTAGTGGCCTGATTTCCCTGTTGCCTGCGTTGAATACTTACTCCACCTGCAGTTACAACAACTTCATTTAATGCCTGCGCATCTGCAGTTAATGAAATGTTAATGAGGTTACTTGCCGGGATACTGATTTCGGCTGTTTTGTAGCCAAGGAATGATGCACTTAGTGTTTTTACGCTTGATGGTAGCCTGAGTGAAAATTTGCCATCTGCGCCGGTTTGTGCGCCTAAACCAGGAATGTCTTTCGCCCTCACCGTTGCACCGGGAATTGGAACTCCATCATCTTGTGAAGTTACCGTGCCAGTTACTGTTCTTTCTTGTGCCGATGCAGTTAACGCAAAGAACATAAGAATGAACAAACTCTGTAAAAGTTTTTTCATATTGTTTGAATTTTGTTTAGTTAATGAGCTAAAAGTACTCTCAGACTCATTCGAAACAAAATTATTACACTGATATTTTAGTGTTTTTAGGAATATTTTTTAATTTCGCGAAAATCAAATAAACATGGGTTAATTTACTAGTATGCTAAACAATTTGTGTTGATAATTACTAATAAATCTTACTTAATTTTAGTTGAAATTGATGTTTTTACTAGTGCAGTCCTGATTTATTACTGGTAGCGAAATCATCTTGTAGCAATAGTTAAGTTATTAAAGATTCTTATGGAAATTATATCAGTTTTTGTCTCTAAATAGACCTTATAATTGTTTTATGTATTGATTTTTTAGGTTTTTGAGCTAAAAAAGATGTCATTAATTCAAGTAGTAGTATCTAAAATCAAAAAGGCATAAGAATTCCGCATGCGTTTAAAAAATGCATTTACATGTCACAATTAGCGGTAGCTAATGGGTTTAATCAAATATCAAATCGTTACTTAGTGTAAAATCTATTCAAATTATATGGTGATTGTGTTCCCTGTAATGTTAAAGCAAAACAGCTGGTTTTAGGCGTTTTTTCTATTTAAATACTCTCTTATAATCGTCTATATAAGCCTTCGGCGATTTTCCGATAATGGTTTTAAATACCCTGTTAAAGTTAGGAATGCTGGTAAAGCCCACCTTAAAGGCAATGCTCGAAATGTGGTCTAAGTTTCCTTCCACAATTAAGTTTTTACAGGCGTAGTTTACGCGAACTTCGTTCAGGTAGGAGATAAAGGTATGTCCGGTATGCTTTTTAAAATACCTGCAAAAAGCCTGCGGAGTCATAAACGCAACGCTCGAAACTTCTTCAAGCGTCATCGCCTTACAATAATTATCGGTAATAAAATTAACGATTTTGCTCAGCCGCACTCCCTCGCTTTCGCTTACATTGGCCGAGTACATATTAGAACAGATTGGAATGACTTCATCATCGAGTAGTTGCAGCGATAACATCATTTTCACAAACGTAAATAATAAGTCTGCCCCAGAAGATCTTTCAATGTGTCGCATTAAACTGTTAATGCTTTCTACATGATGCGCAGGTACCTTAAATCCATGCTTGTGTTTGGATAAAAAAGTTTTGGCACTCTTCATCTCCGGTAAAGAAAACAGCGGAGCCAATTTGCTTTCCGTATTGAAGTAAATAGAATGTGCAGCGACATTACTTTCTCGATTTGTTTCGAAATACTCGGCATTGCTTTTAAATAAATGAGGAAGTTTAGCACCGATTATAAATAGTTCTCCGGCCTTAAAGGTTTGCATATCATTCCCGGCTATAAGTGTTCCATCGCCCCGCTCGATATAGGTGATTTGCCACTCATCATGCCGATGAAGAAATTGATAAAAATGAGGTGATTCCGTACGTTCGGATACTACACTCTTGTCCTCAGACACAAGAATGGTAAATGGGAAGACTTTCATGCTAGTTAGTTAGTTAATGGTAGGAGCGCGACAATTAATTTATGAATTTTAACCAGAAGAAAACCAAAAAAAATTAGTATTCGTTAAAATATGAGTACGCTATGTTAAAATGTAACAAACTGGATACCTAATTTATCAACACGACAACTTTGTGCTCTAATATTTATCCATAGAATGCTGATTTAGAGTACTACTAAATCAATTAACGTAAGTCCATTATACTATAAAAACCAGTGTTCTCCAAGGGAAAAACAGATCTGTAATTTTTCATTTTCAAGAAAACATCCGCCATTATCCGTGTTGCATTAAGCAAGGATATAGTATTAAAAATACAGCTTTACTTTTCCTGATAATAAAAAAATTGTCGAGATTTTAAGCCTCTAAAAGCTTACCCCAACTTGCAAGCCGGCACTCACCGCGAATGGCTGATCATTGCCAAATCTAACCGGAACCGGAACCGACAGATATAGGTTCGCCTGCTTTCCTTTCTTAATAACCTGATTAACTACTGGCGTTACCCCAAACCTTCCGCTGGTTTCAAAAGCCAGGCGACCAATAAACGTAAAACCATGCTTAAAGCGGAACATGGCCCCGGGATGAAATAAGACAGAACTTACCTTCGAAATTTTATGTTCTGTTCGGATTACAGGCGCAACTTCAAAACTAATCCCAAATTGATCACTTTTTAAAATGTTGATCCCGAAAGGAAAGGCAACCGTAAACACATCAGAGAAATTATCATGGAAACCATTCTTGTTCCATGTTCCGGCAGGCACCAGCATACTAAAATATCCGGTAACCTTTGGATAGGATTGGACAGCAGCGGGCTGCTGTGCAACCGCTTTGAAAAATAAGCCGAAATTTAGCAGCAATAATGCCGAGCAGAAGATAAATTGCTTTTTGATAAGAAGTAGAGACATAATGTTAAAGAGATTTGATAATTAAACCGATAATGGCTGCAGCGCCAATGAGATAGGGTTCCTGAAGTTTTTTGATGTATACAAGTGCAAGCACAGCGGAGAGAGCGATCAGCGCTGTTGGCAGATCTTTAATGGAACGGGTAGCAATCACAATTACAGACCCGACCAGTGCGCCAATAACAGCAGCGGTAATGCCTTCTACAAATGCCTTGATGCTGGTGTTCTTTGCAATCTTTTTAAAAGATGGGGCAAGTGCCACTGTAAAGAGGTAGCAGGGTAGGAAGGTAGCCATCGCCGCCACGCAGGCTCCAGGAAAACCGGCAACAAGATAGCCGATAAATCCTACTGTGATTACTACAGGGCCAGGCGTAATCATGGCTACTGCAACGGCGTCTACAAATTGCCCTTCAGTTAACCAGCCAAATTCTTTTACTACGCCACCATGCAGAAAAGGTACAATGGCTAAACCACTGCCGAATACAAAAGCACCTGCCTTCATAAAAAAACAGCCAATCTCCTGGAGTGTTCGGCTATCGTAATGCCAGAAACCCGTACTCAGGAAAATTCCCGCAGAAAGATGAGCAGGCTTTTTTAACCATTTTGGTGGTGCCTTGATGAACATATATAGCAGGCCACATGCCACAAAAAGCAGTATTTCTTCCCTTTCAGTAATTACTGTGATTACAATGCCCGTAACATAAAACAGCCAGAGCAACCATTTGGATTTCATCGCAGCAAGCTCCAGTTTGCTGATGGATTTCACAGTAAGTTTATAAGCGCTCATGGCAATGATGCCAATTACTGCGGCACCTACGCCATAAAATACGGCCTGCATCCAGGCTAAACCACCGTAAAGCTGATAGGCCATGCCCAGCAGAACCACCATAACAAACGATGGAAGTACGAAAGCGAATCCAGCAAGTGTGGCACCCAGAAAACTATAATGTACAAAACCGATGTAAATGCCAAGTTGTGCAGCGAGTGGTCCTGGTGCAAGTTGCGCAAGTGCCAGCCCTTCTTTATATTCATCTTCGGTGAGCCACTTCTTGTCTTCTACAAGGTCTCTTTGCATATAGCCAACCAGCGCAACAGGGCCGCCAAAACCCCAGGTACCTAGTTTAAGGAAATAAAGCGTAAGCTGCGAAAGTGAATATTTATTTCTGGTGAGGGTAGACGGGTTTTCCATTTGCAATATTGTATGATGGTACAATATTGCAGATTACCGTAAATTTAAAATTGGATGCGATTTACTATTTTGTATCCGTTTTACCTTTTAGCATTTTTTTTCTGAATGCGGAGGGATTTTCTCCTGTTTGCTTTTTAAAAATCCGGTTAAAGTGGCTCTGGTCAGAAAATCCGGTGAGGTAAGCAATTTCAGTAAGCGAGTACTCAGCTTGTTCCATCAGGAGCATGGCTTTGTCGATCCGCATTTTGCGGATATAGTCACCAAATGAAAGATTATCAAAGTACTTCGAGAACTCTCTTGATAGATAGGCCGGATTAATTTCCAGTTCTTCTGATGCCTGTTGCAAACTCATGCTCATATTGGTATCCATTTGATCCTGGATCATTTCCTTCAGTTCCCTCGTCCACTCTGGCGCTTTTTTTAAGGAGCCAGACTTTAAGTATTTATGGTAAACTTCTAACAGCAGTTGCTCTACCGGAGATTGGGTGTGTTTTTGGGTGTGCAAGTGTTTTGCCCAGGTATAAAGACCGTCATAAATTTTCATGCCAATTTCCAAAAGTTCATGATCATCGGTAACATTTTTAGAAAGGCCCAGAAATATGGCAGAAAGACCAGCCGCCTGAGGGGCAAAGTCTAGCCTGTCAGTATCTGCACCTCGGATAATTGCAGCCATGCGATCTAGTCCCGCATCTTTTAAATGATGTTTTTTGAGGAAATAATCAAAAGTACATTGGTCGTTATAGTGGCTATATTCCACACCAGGAAGATCGAACGGAGTGGCATTTAGCGCTACTGCTCTTGGCAGTACCTCCTCAAAAGGGACATAAATAATTTCGGCATCAGCATCTATAAAGCGCTTAATTAGCCACGGACAGGCAATCCGGTCAATTTTTGGTCTTTCTCTGGTGATCCACTTCACGGGTTTTACTGATTACGTTAATTTTTTTAAAGATAGTTCAGTAGATACAGACATCAAACTTTTTATTGAAATGTGCTGCTAATTAGGATGAGTTGAGGCGTGAAAATTTTTCAAATAAAAGCAAAAAAAAACTATTTGTAAACTTTTTTCTTGTAAACACAAAATAGTTTACACAAGTTTTGTTTTTTTACAAGTTTTTGCTAAACTCACTCAACAGGGTTATAAGACCAATAAAAGAGATTGCTATAAAAAAGGTCTAAGCCAGCCATTCAAGCCAGAAAAACGGGTTCGATCCCTGAAGTACTATGGAAGTATCTGTTAATAGAAATTAAAAATCCAGGTAACCTAAAATCCACTTTAAATAATCACCCGGCTTTAGTGCTAAGCGAAAAGAGTCGGATTTAAAATAAAGGGGTTGTTATATTTTCTACGCTTCTAGGTAAGCTTCTTTCAAATCATTTTAATGCATTACACAGCAAAAAACTGACCTAATTTTGCCCGCGACGCTGTTGTTTAAGTTCTTCGTGAATTTCCCTTAAAATGTCATTTGATTCAAGACTGGCTTTTTTAATTTTATTCATAATTTTAAAGAAAAAGTAGAGTACGGCTGCTGAAACTAAAAGATAAAATAAGGGGATTATTGCTAGAAAGGCCATAGGATTAGAAAACATAGAACCAAAGATATTAAAAAAGGATTGATAACGGCATTAAAATTAGCGTCTTGACAGTTAACAGGTGGTACCGCATGATGAGGAACCAATCGTGTTCAAACTGAAATCTATTTAGCTTTAGTGGATTTAAGTATAAAGAAGAAAAATTTCAGACACGCGGTTCTTATTCTCAAACGCAAACGTAAATGATGGTTAGCATAACGAAGTATTTGCAGCAATTCGATTTTAGCTCATCGAATTGCTGCACGATACAGAACGCTCGTTAATGGTTTCGTCAGGAGTCGATTTTTCTCGAATAGCTCATTAAGAGGGGAATTAACAATTTTATCTCTGCTTTAATTTCTTCGGCTCCGGTTTGCAGGTGTAAATGGTCTGTAACATCCAGTTTCTGTAAACCTCTACACAGTTCAGCTAACTGCACAAGCCCTGCAGAGCTAGCCATTCCATATAATTTGTGGGATAGGGCTAGCACCATTTGAGTATCTTCAGATTGAAAATCTTTATTTAATTGCCGCTGGGCCTGCTTAAGTTGCTCAAGGGTAATGCCAATAATTGTTTTCAGTTTCGATGAATTTTCACCAAAGTAAGTTGCCAGCTTCTTAACGTTAAAGTGAATCCCATCTTTGTTCTCATCAACTATCGCATCATACAGTTCTGTCTCATCTGGCTCAGTTAACCATTTACTCAATATGACTTCTATATTCTCTTCTAATACGGGTTTGGTGATGAAATCATCCATGCCTGCGTTGATACATTTCTCTCTTTCGCCCTTCACATTTGCCGCTGTTAAAGCAATAATAGGCGTCTTTTTATCCGTTTCTAATAACCTGATTTTTTTCGCACATTCATAACCATTCATCTCTGGCATCTGGATGTCCATAAAAATAAGGTCGAATGGCATTTTTTTGTATTGCTCAACCCCGATGATTCCATTTTCAGCCTCCCTGATTAAGCTTTTTGGATATAGTTTTTCGATGTAGGAACGCGTTAAGAATCTGTTCACCTCATTATCTTCAACAATTAAAATGCTGTACTCCGAACCTTCAAAAGAAGTCTCCTGATCTGCAATTTCTACACTATCGAGTAGAGGTTCCTTGTATTTCAACCGGGACAGTGCAAGGTAAAGCATATCCATCTTAATCGGCTTAAGTAATCTGTGCTCTATACCGAGTTCTGCCGAAGCCTTTATAATGGTGCCATCATCAGATGAACTGTGAAGAAGAATAACCGGAAGCGTTTCATCCTCACCTATAAAATTATCCCTTATTTTGGTAGCCGTTTCCAGTCCGTCCATATATTGCATATGGTAATCCATCAAAATGGCATCGTAGTTTTTGCCTTCTGCCAGAAGTTGCAATGCTTCAAAACCATTTCGAGCCTGGTCAGAATGAATATTCTTTAACAAAAGCATATCAGTTAAGATATTTCTGTTGTTATCGTTATCATCTACAATTAGCACATTGGTGATATTTTCCATCGCAATCCATTCGGTGGCATCGCCATATTCGGTTTGCAGATTTAAGTCGAAGTAAAAAGTACTGCCCTCTCCGGGTGCACTTTCCAGGTGGAGTCGGCTATCCATCATATTCAACAATTTGTTCGAGATGGTTAGTCCCAGCCCTGTGCCGCCATATTTTTTGGTAGTAGAAGAATCCTCTTGAGAAAAAGCATTGAAAATCTTGGCTTGTGTGGCTTTTGCAATTCCAATACCTGTATCGCGAACGCTGAACCGAAGCACGTGGTGGTTTTCACTTTCACTCAGCGATTGGATTTTAAGTTCAATTTCACCTTTTGCCGTAAATTTAGCGGCATTCCCCAACAGGTTAATTAAAACCTGTTTTAAACGAATGGCATCAGTCCAGATAAATCTAGGAAGATTGGGCTGCACGTTGAGCAGCATCTCTAATTTTTTAGTCTGAATCTGATAGTTTGTGATGTCACTGGCTTGCCCGGCGATGTCATACAAGTCTGTGCGTTCAATGTCTAACTCAAATTTACCGGCTTCAATTTTTGAAAAATCCAGAATATCATTGATAATGCTTAAAAGCGCATTGGCAGATTGATTTACGATTTTCAGGTATTGCTGTTGGGTGTGGTTAAGTTGCGTTTTTAAAACCAGGTCCGTAAAACCTATCACTCCGTTTAGCGGGGTTCTGATCTCATGACTCATATTGGCAAGAAATTCAGACTTGGCCAGGTTGGCAAGATCTGCATGCAGTCTTGCTATGGTGAGTTCTTCACGGTGTTTCACGCTTGCTGAAATGTTGTGCGTGAAAATCATCATGCCACCTATAGATTGGTCTGCTCTGTACCAGGGCCTCATTTCCCAGGCAATGTGACTTGGAATATTGGTGTTGATATCCACATAAACATCTTCCTCTTTTTTAACAACCTCGCCTTGTAGTACTTTTTGATGTACAGCTTTGCGTGCTTCAGATAAATTAGGGAAAACATCGTAGTAGGAGAGTCCCCTGATATCGCCATCGGTTTGCGTATAATCTTTCAAAAAGGTTTTACTTGCAATCAGGAAACACATGTTTTCATCAACCATGGCTACCGATGCCGGCGCGTTTTCGATAAAAGCAACAAGTAATGCTTTCTCTGTAGCAAGTTCTTTTTCTACAGTTTCTTTATGGGTAATGTCAGTTGAAATACCTAAATAACCAATAATATCGCCCTGACTATCTTTTATTGATGTGATGGATAATGATACCCTGATCCGCTTACCCGACTTGGTGATAAAGGTAAACGGCCTTTCTTTTTCAGGATGTTCTGCACATTGGCGGTAGAAACCAAATCCCTTGTGTTCAGCATCTTGTAAGCCAACAAAATCACTGCAAATTTCATCGATTTCTTTTGGGTCGTGAAAGATCACCGGAGTTTGCTTGCCTATTATTTCTTCGGCCGTGTAGCCTAGTAACTGTTCAGACATCTGGTTAAATACCGTAATGGTTCCTTCCAGATTAGTGGCAATTATGCTTACTCCTGTCGCCGCAGAAAGCACATCATCTAATAATTTTTTAGCTTCAATTACTGCAATCTGCGCACGTTTCTGAACATCAATATTTTGAAAAGTTCCATAAATGCGTGTTGGTGTATCATCTACAAACTGTCCTTTTCCTTTGGTTCTAACCCAGATTTCCTTTCCTTTAAAATCGATGATCTGAAGCTCCATATCCCAGTCCTTCCCGGTACGCAGGCATTCTTCGATTGCTTTTAGTATTTTTTCCCGGCTTTCTCCGCTTTTGTAGAATTCAATCGCATTCTCTTTAGTAGGAATGAAACCGTCCGGTACGCCGTGGATTTCCTGGGTAATGATAGACCAGTTGAGTTGCTGGTCTATCAGGTTAAGTTCCCATCCGCCTATTTTTGACAAGATGCTGGTTTCTTCCAGCAAATTTTTAGTGTGAACAAGGTCTTTCTCTAGTTTATTCTGATCGGTCATATCCACCGCATTCCCTATAATATAAGGTTCGCCGGTAGGGTCTTCTTGTAATACGTTAGAATATAACCACAAACGCTCCTCACCAGATTTGCGTTTTACAACCATGTATCCCTTTGATGAGCCATTCTTCAATATTTCAGCGAGGTACTGGCGTAGCCCCTCATGTCGCTCAACCGGGATAATATCAAAAAGAGTCTTATCCTCCAAATCTGTTCTGGAGAATCCCAATGTATTTGCGCCGGCTGGGTTAAGCGAGATGAGCTTGCCATGAATATCATGGGTGCACATCAGTCCCTGTGAGCTTTCGAAAAAAGCCATTAGCTTTTGTTCACTAAGTTTTAAAGCCTGGTTTTTTTCAATTTCTGCAGTTACATCTCTACCAATGGCGAATATATTGTTATCAGATTGGTGACTTGTAGCCGTCCACTCAATTACCCTGAAGCCGCCACCTTTAATCATAATCCGATGCGTACCTGGTTCCTCTGCTGAGCCATTTTTAATATCAGCCCAAAGTTCCCTGGCCAGATCCTGTTCTTCTGCAGGGATGATATCAAAAATTGTTTTAGACCATAGTTCTTCTTCAGTCCACCCCAATCTTTTCTTAAAACAGGGATTAGCCATTTTAAATGTCCAATCGTGACCCATAATGCAGATAAGGTCGTTAGAATCTTTAATCAGTCGGGTAAAGTGCTTGTATTCCTCTTTTTTCCGACGGTCTACAATGGCTGAGATGGTTTCTTCTACCAAAAGGGATAACAGCCTTTCCTGAACCGCAGTAAGCTTTCTAGGTGTGTTGCTCACCACACACAGCGAGCCTAAAGTAAATCCATTTGGATCGATCAGTGGAAATCCGGCATAGAATCTAACCTTGAGACCTTCTTGTACCATAGGGTGGGTTTTCCAATGATTATCTTCCAGTGTATCTTCAATCAAGAAGACCTCACTGGAGTTCAAGGTATGTTCACACATCGTGAAACCCCTCGGAACCTCTGCTACATCAAGTCCTTTTGCTGATTTATACCAAACCCTATCCTTATCGATGAAAGAAATCAGAGAAATTTCACAGCCAGCGATTAACGAAGCAATTTCGGTTAGCCTATCAAAATCGCGCTCTTTGTAAGAGTCTATGATTTCATAACTATAGAGCGCGCGCAGGCGGGCTGATTCATTTTCTTGCATTTCGGTATTATTTTGCCCGGTGGTACTTTGGTAACCGGCATCATTAGGGGTATTGCGGTATCTTCGAAAAGCTTAAAAGCTATCTCAAACCTTTATTTCAATTATTCCTATGGGAATAAAATTAACTAAAAGGTATAAAGATAAATATTTAGCAACTTATTTTAACGGATAGGGACGGTTTAATCTGGTTGGCTGATCTGATTTTTCTGCACGGAAATTATTTGTTGGTCGCGAGGCGTCATTGTTTATCATCTTAAACATTTTCCTTTTGGAAAATTGCAGGTATGGTTCTTAAGATCAGCTTAATATCATTTGCGAAACTTTGGTTCTTCGCGTAGGTATTGTCTAACATCAAACGTTCTTCTTCACTCATACTTCCTTTACCACGTTTTTCTACCTGCCATAAACCTGTTAATCCCGCTGGAGCAGCAAACCGCAGTACGGATTTATCAGTAGTCAGTTTTTCGGCCTCATAGATCGGCAGTGGTCTGTTGCCAACAATACTCATGTCGCCTTTTATTACATTCCAAAGCTGCGGCAATTCATCAATACTTGTATTTCTAATGAAGTTACCAACTTTTGTAATCCGTGGATCGTTAGTGAGCTTAAAGAAGGCCGAACCGCTTTTCTGTGAATTGCGGTAGGCTTCATCTTTTTCGCACCATTTTGCGCCATCGGCATACACCGGATACTGGCATTTTCCCGTCTGCATACAGGCGTTACAAAGTACCGCATTGGTTTGTGTAATTTGCTCCGGCTGCTGTTCATGGTTATATTGGTTCAGGTGCATCAGGTCTTTCACTTTCTGATCTGCATTAATATACATTGATCGGAATTTGTAAAACTTGAATATCTTAAATCCTGTCCCTGTACGAAGTGAATAATAAAATACCGGTCCTTTTGATTCCAGCCTGATAAAAAGGGCTACGAGAATGAAAAGTGGAAATAGTAAAATAAGTGCTAATCCTGCAAAGCATACATCAAATATGCGTTTGGCCGGGCCTGTACGATAAACTGATCCGGTTTGAACTGGTATTTCTCTAGTAAGTGCTGGCCAGTTCCTAATAGAGAAAAGCACGCGTTTTTCCACGCGCTCTGTTTGCAATGGAAGCCTGAATACGTCTGAAATTCCGGCCGTTAGGGCAAGGTTTCTCAAATTTGCATTAAAATACCTTAATACGAGGAAAAAGGGTACACGCGGCAATTTTCTGTTCTTTAAGGTTTCTACCAGCGAAAGACCACCATCTGCTAATATTTCGCTATTAGAAATAATGGCCGCTATGGGCAGTTGTTTAGCTTCCCATTCTTGTACAAACAAAATTCCGTTATCAAAATAGACCAGTTGCTTCCCTTCAAAGTCGCAGCTTTCCAGAAAAGAACGTAAAGAATCTTCTGCAAAGCCTATAAGTGCAATGATTTGGTGATCAGGATCTGTTTGGTAAGGTTTTTCCATTAGATCGCACTTTTTCCAGCCCTTCTCAATACCATTTTTATCCTGGCTTCTAATTCTGCCGGATTAAAAGGTTTAACCACAAAATCATCAGCACCCGCATCAAGACATTTGATCCGTTTATCCGAGCTTTCCTCTCCGGATAATATCATAATCGGAAGTGTGCGGAAAAAATCGCTTACTTTAAGTTGCTGTATCAACTCAAGTCCAGTCATGTTCGGCGTATTAAGGTCAGAGATGATTAAATCCGGCAGGTTGCCTGCTTGCAAAAAAGCCAATGCACTCAGGCCATCAGGTCTTATATCTATACGATAATGTGCGTTAAGAATTTCGTCAAGTACAGCTTGCATAAATTCATCGTCCTCAACAAGGAGAATGTGAATCCTGGGATTATTTGTTTTGCTCATAGGGGAAAGACGTATTTAAGAGGATTTTTGCAGATAAAGAATAAGCTTTGACTTAGCGTATAATAACAAGACGTTAATATAAAACAAGTTCCGGTTTAAATTATCTTAATCGCCTGAAAAAATAAATATAATAAATACATTTCAAATCCTGAACATCTTCTAAAATGTTTAACTGGCGACCTACAATATTAAGAAAAAAATCATCATCAATCTAGCTATTATTCCTTTAAGGAGTAATAAGTAGGTAATGTTTTCATTATAATGACCAACTGTAAAGACTAGATGATAATTCCTGGATATCTGATTTAAATGTAACAATAATTATACTCATGATTTTTATAATGACTGCGTAAACAGACAATAAAATGAGTACAAATGATCACTTTTTGATCTCCAAAACACCTGATTTGATGTCTTAAACGAATAAACCTCCTTTCGAAATTTTCGTTTCATGGAGTTTTTTATAAATTTATACAGATTATAAATAACCATTAATGGACATTCATTCTTTATCGCTCGGAATTGCCCAGTTAAACAGACTCTTTCCATACTTTCTAATATTAGATGCCAATATGAATATTTCACATATGGGTGAAGTATTAAAAAACAGTGGTGAAAATAGTATTGGAGAAAATTTTTTCGATCATTTTGACGGCATCGAACAGCATGAAATTAGCAGTCTACAAAATTCAGCTACCAGCACAACAATTAGTTCGAGGTTTTCATCTGTTTCAATTACTGGAAAATGGGAGGAGTTATCAACTCAAAAACTATATTTATTTGCCGGTGAAAAGCTCTTAGAAAATAGTAAGCAGCCAGCGCAGGAATTCATCAGCACGCAAGTAGCAGGAGAAGACCCCGCAGACGTGAAGGAGATGTTTTTGGCCACAATGAGCCATGAAATCAGGACCCCAATGAATGCTATTATCAGCATGTCTAGTCAGCTTTCGCAAACCACGCTGAGCAACGATCAGGATTATTACTTGCAAACGATCCAGACGGCATCTAAAAAGCTGTTGGGCATTATTGATGATATGCTAGAGGTTTCGGCACTCAATGCCGGGCAATTACAATTAGAACTTATTGGGTTCGATCTCTCTGTAATTCTCTCTGAAGTCATGCAGATGGTGGAAGATGATGCACAGAAAAAAGGATTAGCAATTGCTTATCAATTACCACAAAATCCTGTGCTTTCACCTGTATTAACTGGAGATCCTTACAGAATTAAACAAGTGGTTGAAAATTTGGTGAGCAATGCCATTAAATTTACAGAAAGTGGATCTGTGAGGTTAACTGTTTCAGTATTAAATGAAGAGCCAGATTATCAGGAAATTGAAATTACGGTAACAGATACCGGAATTGGAATGGCTCCTGAATTTATCAGCCGTTTATTTGATAGTTTTAGTCAAGAGCACGAATCGGTATCGCGAGAATATGGCGGTACAGGGCTGGGCATGAGTATCTCCCGGAAATTAGCAGATGAAATGGGCGGCCACTTCAAAGTAGAAAGTGAAAAAGGAGTGGGGTCAACCATTTCTTTTCTTATTAAGCTTCAGAAAGGTTCATCAACAGACCTCCCACAATTAATTAAAAGAACTTACGATGAGGAACTCTTTGCCGGAAGGAGAATCCTGATTGTTGATGATAATGAAATGAACAGGCTGGTTGCCACTACCATATTATTGAATTGTGGTGCCCAGGTTTTAAATGCTGAGGATGGGCAAATGGCGCTGGATATGGTGGAGGAAGATTTCTATGATATTATCCTGATGGATATCCAAATGCCGGTGCTTGATGGATATGAAACCACCCGAACGTTGAGGCGGCAACAATATACGGGTAGGATCATTGCACTAACAGCATCTGTGGCTCCGGGAGAAAGAGAGAAATGTATTGCTGCAGGAATGAACGATTACCTCACCAAGCCCATCGATGAAGATCTGCTAATTGCTGTGGTAGGCGGTTGGATGGAAAGCAAAGAAGCTGTTCCGCTTCCCGAGCTGGAAGTTGCCGCTCCCTTATACAGTCTGGAAGGCCTGAGGGTAATTAGCAAGGGGCGCGAGGATTTCGTTACCAGGATGATTGAGATGTTTTGTCAGCAGGTGCCCGAGGCATTAAGTAATCTAAACGCTTGTTTTCAGCAAAATGATCTTGCTCAGGTTTCCAAACTTGCCCATAAACTGAAATCAACTGTCGATCACCTCGAAATCAAATCTATTCAACGCACCATTAGAAATATTGAGACACTGAGTGAAGATCATGGAAGCAGGGAAGAACTAACAGTAATGGTTGATGAGGTTAACGCTGTGCTTAACCGTGTAATCGAATCACTCCAGCTGGAAATTAAATTGCGAAATGAATAACCATTAACCAAATATTTTCCTGCTCAACAGGCATTCTTTTGGAGGTATGGTACTTGCTGGCATCAGCCAATTTGCAACTACTAACCTTTAAATTTTCTGTAATATTTAGATAAAAAGTCAGCCATTCTTTTTCCCAGGAGCATATTGGCCAGTTTCCCGGCCGGGCTATAATCAGCATCCTGTAGCCATGACGCTGCAAAATGGTGAATGCAAAAAGTATTTTCGGTAACCTTAATCTTTAATGTTTTCCAACTCTTCGGACTAAAATAATCACTTGGATAGATGGTGCAGTAATGATGGATGTGCTGCAGGGTATTATCTATTTTAAGCGATTTTTTCAATTTCATAAAGGCGGTAATGCTTTCTGTATTGGGATGGAGATCTAACCCTCCACCAGGTAGGTAAAAGCTTCGGTTATGATAGTAAGAAAGTAAATCATTAATCCATTCGCCATCCTTTATGCTTCCCATAATTGCAGAAGACAGCAACAAATTATCCTCAAACCCTGTGAAAGCATTATGCAGAAGCATGACCTCATCCAACGGCTTTACAAACTCCACATCAGTATCCAGGTAAATTCCGCCCACTGTTTTAAGGGCATGGAGTCGGCAAACATCAGAAACGAACGCGAATTTGCGTGCCTCGTACGCTTCACGGGCATACTGATATTGATTGATATCAAAATTTTTCTCGCTCCAAACCATGATTTCATAATCCGGGAGGTATTGTTTCCAGGAAGCCAGGCATTTCAATACCAGCTCGGGCAGTTCGCCATTGCCAAACCAGCAGTAATGTATAATTTTTGGGATCATCCTATTGCTCTGCTTTTAAGTTTTTTATAGCCCTCATACAACTCCGAACGTTCAAACTTCATGAATAACGAAACCACAAACAAGATGATTCCGATGATTAAACTATTGGTTAGGAAACTGATCCAGGAATCAATGGTAAACAAATCTAGTTTTTTCCAGCCATAAGCAATGGCCAGTAACAGCATAAACCCGCTTAGGCCTTTGATCATCTTGACGAAAAAATACCAACGTTTTTCTTGTAAGCAGTAGGCGGCATATAAAGGTGTAAAAGTAAGATGACTGAATACACCGCTAATTAAGGCCGCGACTGGTATGGCGTATACACCTAAGTTACTGTAGAGACACAGCACCATCACCAAAATATAATTTAAAACAGAAATGAATATGCCCCATATGGAAGCCATTCTAAGTTTATTCGTAATCACAAAGACATGATAAACCGTTTCAACTGTTCCATGAACGATGAAGGGAACAAGGGTAATGATGGATAAAAGGTGTAAACCATGGGCATCCTGCGTGGGTAACCATAAATGAAAAAAATCTTCTCCATAAACAAAAAATACAGCCAGTGGTACCAGCACTACGAGGAATATGGCTTTAAAAGATTGGTCTAATGTGTGTTTTAATTTGTTGAAATCATTCTGGGCATAAGCCTTAAACATTTCCGGTAAAAAGATAGGCACAATAATTCCCAACAGGATGTAGATGGCATTTGGGATAAATTTTGTCAGCGATAAAAAACCCATACCAGAGGCACCAAAAAAATGGTTGGCAATCAGCAAATCTAATTGGGTGTTAATCACATTCGAAAGGGCCATAATAGAATTCCAGATTCCGGCACCTACCACGAGCGATAAAGTACTTTTGGAAAAGAAAGACCAGTCGATCGCAATTTCAGGTAGCAGTTTTTTAGTCAGCCTGTAATTTGCAATTAGTGTGTAAAGCGAGATGACCGCAGTAACCAAACCGAGGAAATAGATTTTTGGGGTGAACAGGTAAAACAGCAATACAATCGCGGCCAGCTTAATAACGTTAGAGGCAATATTGATATAGGCCAGCTTATCGAACCGGTTTAGCGCAAATGCAGTGACAGAAAAAACGGCTGAGGAAACATTGATAATTAAGCTGATAAACATGAAAATGAAGAGCAGCCTCACATCAGCAAAAAGATGATTTGGAATATCGAGAATGTTGCTGATAAAAAAGCAGAATAATGCACTAACCAGAATAAAGAAAAAGGAGATTAGAAAATTCCCGAAAAGGATGGAATTGAAATAAGTATTTACCTCTTTGATTTCTTTCTTCTCTAAACTGATGGTAATGTAGCGGCTAGACATCGAATTCAATGCCGTACTGATAATCCCGGCATACATGATGAAGTTATTGGTGAGCGGAAAAAAGCCATATGCTTCTTTGCCTAAATGCTCCACAATATATGGGGTGAGAAAGAAAGAAATTCCAATACCAGAAAGCGCACTAAAGAGATTGGAAACCAGGTTAATTACAAAACGTCTTCTATCCATATAAACAGCCTCACGAAAGTACTGGTTTTTTTTAAATTTTAATGCCAGATAAAAGCGCTGCAATATTTTTCTATTTTAGTGCCTCCGCACTGACTATTAAAAAAATTAAATTGGAACCACTCGTATCGATCATTATTCCTTGCCATAATTCGGCTAAGTTTATTCAGGCTACTTTAGATTCGGTTATTGCTCAGGATTATTTATCGTGGGAACTCATTATCATCGATGATCGATCTACGGATAACACCCTAAACATTCTAGTAGAATTTGGCGCTAAATACGGCAATGTAAAAATCATTCCGCTAACTGAAAACAAAGGGGTTTCTAATGCGCGGAATTTGGGCATGGCAAAAGCCTCAGGAAAGTACATTGCTTTTTTAGACAGTGATGATCTCTGGCTTAAAAATAAGTTAAGCCGCCAGGTTGCCTTTATGGAAGATAAATTGTTAGCGATGACTTTTTGTGCCTATCAAAGAATTAACGAAGACGGAGCCATCATCTCTGGCGTAACGCCTGCACCTTACAGCGTGGGGTATCAGCAATTGTTATCGCATAACATGATCATATTTTCTACCTCTATGGTGTTAAAAAGCACGATTGGCGATTTGCAGTTTTCAAAGGCAGGGCATGAGGATTGGATATTTTTTCTTCAGTTATTTAAAAAGTGCCAGTTGGGGTATGGGATCAATGAATCATTGGCCTTATACAGAATCCGGAAAGATTCACTCTCTGCCAATAAACTAAAAGCTGTGGTAAAAACTTGGAAAATTTTGCGGGAAAGTGAAAAATTAGGATTAGTGAGGTCGATGTATCATTTCAGTATCTACGCTGTGTTAACGGTATTGAAAAGGTTAAGATAGATTTAATCTCGAAGCTTAAATCCTAAATTCCTGCTGTTTTTACCATGGGTAAAATTCCATAACAGCCCCTTCACAACCCATTTGGCCAGGTGAGCCTGGCGGTTAAAAATGAATTTGAACACTGCCTTTGGGCAAGCAACCAAAGTATAATAGATCGAAAAAAGAATGGTGTTGAGCAAAGAGGTGTTCTTTCTGATAAAGAGCATTCGGTTACGGGTAAGGAAATAAATTTTCAACGGGCTTTGCATGCCCACACTCATCGATTCTTTGTGGTATACCCGGGTGTTGCCCGTAAACCAGATTTCTTTACCTATGCGCCTGAATTTTTCACACCAGTCTAACTCTTCATAGTACAGAAAATAGCTTTCGTCCATTAATCCGGCTTTCAGCACATCTGCTTTCCGGCACATCACTGCAGCACCATGGCAATAACCTGTTTGATAAGTTTGCTCATCATACTGGCCTTCATTTACTGCTAGTTCTCCAATGGTTGCATTGCGGCCTGTCAGTTGGTTTACAGTAGTAAAACCAGCATATTGAACCACATTTTTTCGATCGAAGTATAAAAGTAAGGGAGACAGGAGTCCGATATGTTCATTTTTTTCAAACTCACCACGTAAGCTTTCAATACAGCCGGCAACAATTTCGGTATCGTTATTCAATAAGAAAATGTAATCGCCACTTGCCTGTAGGATCCCTAAATTATTACCACCGGCAAAGCCGAGGTTTTTTTTAGATTGGATGTATTTAATGTTTTCAAAATGTGGTTTAAAGGTAAGTTCCTGATGTTGTGTTGCACCATTGTCTACAATAATCACTTCCACATCGCTTCCACGATAATACTGATTGATGGATTTAAGCAAAGCAATCGTTAATTCTTCCTGGTGAAAATTAACGGTAATGATGGAAGTAGACGGCATAAGCTTTATGGTATTGAAGTTAAACAGGATAATTAAAAAGAAAAGGCTACTGCGTAAAGGCTTCCAGGTTTATATTGATCTTGATGCATTGGCGCTGGCTACTTCCTTAATGGCCTGATAAATTTTAGCAGCACTTTTCTCCCAGCTATGGGTGTGTGCAAAGCTAATCCTTTCGGCTGCCAGGGCCTCGCTATGTTCAGCCAGCGCTTTCTCGGCCAGTGTAATATAGTCTTCTTTTGTTTCAGCCAGGTAAACGTAATCTTCAAAAATGCTCATGGCCTCCGTTTTAGTGGCGATAGTGGGTTTACCCATTGCCAGGTATTCATCAATTTTACGCGGATAGTTGCCAATGGTAAGCGGATTGATGGCTTGCGGATTTAAACAAATATCGAATCCATTAATATAGGCCGCCAGCATTTCAGGTTCCTTGCTACCCAAGAAATGTACATTGGTCAGCTCATGAAGTTCACTTTTTCTAAAATCATCATCTTCCGGGCCAACCAGCACAATACTCCAGTCTGGCTTTTCACGAGCAAGGTGGAGCAGAATTTGTTCATCAAGCCTGATGGATATAATTGCACCTACGTAACCGAGGATGGGTCCTTTAATAGCCGAAAGATCTGCTGGCAATGGCATATTGCCCGCATTTTCAAACAGGCTGAAATCACATCCCTGTCCAACATCAAAGGCATTCGCGTTATATGTTCTACAATAATTGGCCAGGAACACAGAATTAGCCACACATAAATCACTGTTCTTAATCAACTCCGGCTCCATGTATTTGCCGTGGTATTGCCAGTAGGGGGTAGCAATGATGTAGTCTCTGGAATAATATACGCTTACCGCAGGCTTTAAGAGTTCTTTTAAATGGAAACTTCTAAAAATATCGTTATCATTAAACAAGACGAAGTTTTTAAAATGCAGTTGTTTCGATGCCAGCAGGATATCTTGGGCAAACTTCTGATTATTCAACTTGTTTAACCAACGGAAAAGAGACATCACTTTGATCCAGTTGATGGATTCTATAATTATTTTAGGGTCATACACCCACAGGTTAGGGCTTACCTGCTCCAGGCCATTTGCCTTGCCTGTAATAATTTGTAGCCGTTTCTTAACCGCCGGAGTATTTCTGTGCTGTAAACTTGTTCTCCTGTCTAAAGGTGCATTGATATACAATACGCGGTTATTTTTGCCAAACTCCACTGCAAGGTCTTTGCAATTACTGCCAATGGCGGTATCCCAGGGTTGTTGGCCAACAATAATAATGTCTCTGTTTTCTAAAATCGACATTTCCTACTTCTTTAAGGTATGCTTTGATGTATTTAATCCGCTGATGAAACCGATGATTCCAAACAGGAGGCCTGCAATGGCGAGTAGTTCTATTGGCATGGCGGTTCGTTTGCTTTTACTGTTTTAGATTGATGTGGCGTAACCATGAAAGACTTTTTTGCCTTACCGATGCTGAATAGCGCGATTACCATTCCGATCATTGCCCTCGGGATTTGTAAAATAGCGAGGTAAAGTCTTTTATCTGCGTAGAATTTTTTAGGGATAGCAATGAGCAGCGTAAAACAGATACACAAAAACAAACCCGTCCAGAATTCTTCTCCAGGCCCAATCGGATTGAAAAACGATTGCGCCGCCATTACAAACAGCAATGCCAGCAATAAGATTCTCGGGACTAGAAAAGTTTGTAATGTTTTATTAAAGAATTCAAAGTTACCCCGGAATAGTTCCCCTAAACCTTCTAAAGCATACAGTTTCAGAAATTCGATTTGCGATGCAATCCATCTCGTTCGCTGGTTGGTGAAAACCTGAGCGTTCTCCACTTTCTCATCGTAAACGTATACCTCATTGAGGTAGGCCACTTTAACTTTATCTTTTGCAATCAGAAAATCCAGTTTTTTGTCCTCTCCAATCGTTTCTCCAACAGCGTTTAACAAGTGATGGAAATACGAGAAATCAAAAGCCATTCCCGATCCGATCAGTGTTGCCGATAAACCCATTACTGCATGTCCTTTTCTGTAAATCTGATTATTTACTTCCTCGTTGCAGGCATCCAAATAAGCAAAGCTAGTGTCTACATCTTTAGCTGTTCGGTGTACCTGAATAACTTTGTTTCCCTGTACAAAGGAATTGTTGATATAGTTTAAACAATCGGTACCCAGTACATTATCCACATCCAAAACCATGGCAATGTCGAAACCATCATCCTGAAGCTTTTCCATCGCGAAGCGCATTGCTTTACCTTTGGTACTCTTTTCAAAAAAAACTTCGATTACTTTAGCGCCCATTTGCCTCAGCATTGTATTGGTCTCGGCTTGCAAACCATCGGCAATTACCACTACTTCAAATAATCCGTTATAATGATGTGTTAGTGCAGACCGTACACTTTCTATAATGACGGTATTCTCTTTATAAGTCGGAAAGAGCAGGGCGATTTTTTTAAATACTGCAGCTTGTTTTTGTGAGGGAGGCAGCGAAAATAAGCCAGCAAGTGCAAAAAAAAGAAGGTACAAACAGTTAATCAGCAAGTAAATGCCTAACACCCAAAACAAAAAATCCAGGAGGTTAATTACAATCGATTCCATCAGCTGCTGTTTGTTTTAGTTTCTTATCTAACCAGGGCGCAATAAACACGAATGACCACGACATGAACATGATAACTGAGGAGGGCATACCGTTCATTACCTCGTTGCCGTAGCTGCAAATAAAGCAGGCAACAGTACCGGCGGTAAGGGCAATCATTTTTGCCTTTAACTTCTCGTCCTGAATTCTCCATACAATACCGCTGCACTTGCCAATAATATAGGCGGTAAGTGCAAACCAGATCAGCAAGCCAACCACCCCATACATTACCCACACTTTTACCCAGTAACTATCTGGCGGGATGTTGGCTACAGGTTTATCACCATTGTAAGTGGTTCCGTTCATGCCGCTCATGCCCAAACCGGCGCCAAAGGGCAATTCTTTCATGATCGATTTTAGTTTCTGCTGATTATCCAGCCTTACTTTAAATGAGGCATCCTCTGGATTTAAGGCACTTCGCAACCGGCTGATCTGAAAAATATTATCGCCTATGGTGGTGTATTTTAAAACCGCAAAACCGCTTGCAAATAACAAAATGCCCAGCACCAGCACTTTAAAGCTTTTACTTAAAAACAGTGCATAGCCTACACCTGCTGCCAGGGCAAATAATGCGCCACGGGTACCAGAAATGGCCATTCCATACAAAAACAGGAGCGTGGCTAACCCGAAAATAACCTTTTTGCCGAAGCTAAAAGGTCCCATAAACAGGGCCAGTGAAATTGCAGCCATAATGGCCTGCGAGGCGCCGAACTGACCAGCATCAGAATAAATCGAAAATACCCGGAGTTTACCTTTGATGATGTGGGTGCCTTCATTTCCCATCGCCATCCATTGTTGTTCTCCACCGGTAAGGCCAAAATAGAGTTGCTTGATGCCATAAAAACAAGCAAATGAAGAAAATAACAGGATAAAAATGATAAACCGGTTTAAGTCTGCCTTGCTATTAAAAAGCAAAAATACCAGTGGTGCAATGAGCAGCCAGCTAAGTGCAACAAACCGGAGTTCGTTAAACCAGGCAACCAGGCTTCCGCCATACGGGTTTAAGATTTGCAGCAAACTGATGGCAAACCAGATTATGGAGATTAAAATATGGTCATTTCTTAAACTCTTCCAGTTAAACCGGTCCATATTAATCAAAATGCTACACCAGGTAAGCAGCAATACGGCTTCCATGGCCAGGCCAACAGGCAATTGCAAAAAAGATTTCACAAGAAAGCCCAGAAAAAAGCAATAGGCGAAATAGGTCCAGAATGCCACCCGCGGATCTTTAAAAACCGATACCAGAAATGCGCCCATTACCGCTACGGCCACAGCGCACAATGGTCCCAACATTCCGAATTTACTGATGGAGCCCGCCACCAATACAGAAAGGCAAAGGGCAATAATAAAAAAGATAACCTTTTTTTTATTGTCGGTAATATAGGTGTTCAGTTTTTCAAGCATGGATTTGCTTATTAGGCTTTAACACCGCTAATTACCCATCCTGCAAACTTAGGGTCTTCGTTCAGTTGCACTACCTTGTCCATTTCCTGGCTGTTGATGGAATCTCCGGCCATAAATAAAGCAATGTAGTGATCCGTAAAAAACATCCATTCTTTTATAGCAGATGAACTATCAATAGGATCCATAAATACCAGAATCAAATCAAACTGGGTATTGAAGTTTTTAAAAACCTGGTCAACACTTTCTTGGTGTCCTCTTTCTAACAATGAATGGCCACCAAGGTTGCTGTTTAAAAAAGTGATAGACTCGGCGGCAACGACCGTTGATCCCGCTAAAACATCTCCGATAGATTGATTCGTTGCCGGCTTTGAACTTGCCAGTTCTGCTGCCACTTCACTATCCCCAATCACCAGGATTTTTTTGCCTAGCGAGGCAAATGAATGGGCTAAACCAACCATTGTGAACATTGGAGATTTTGAAGACCTTAACCGCGTTACGCCCAATACCTTCTGGTTTTTGCTGGTGAGTAAATGATCAAGTTCAAAACGTAAGGCCCGCATTTGATCTTTAAATAAGGAAATCTGCTGATCTGCCTGTTCCTCTTGCCATACCGCTTTGATGTCCCGGTTTTTGGTGTTAATGAAATTTAACTCACCAATCACTTTGCCTTTGGTGGCGATTTTTAATTCCCTTGCATTGTTAATAGAATGATCTACATAGTAAATCACCAACAACAGGAAGAAACAAATGGCTACACTCGCTATCCCGCTCAAGGCCATGTAAATTGGTTTTTTTGAGGATTCTGGAACGGTAGGGACACCTTCCTGAACCAGTTGTAACCGCAAACCAATATTTTTATCGAGGCTGGTTTGGTTATAACGGCTCAAAATTTCCAGGTATTCTTTAGTGGCTACATCCGCATTGCGTTCAAAATCCTGAACGCCAGCATCAAAAGGAACCATTCCCCTAAATTTTTCATTGAGTTTAGCCAATTCCAGATCAATGTCTTTGATGCCAGCTGTGGCTTTTTCTAATTCTATGCCTATTGATATGCGGCGTTGTACAAGCGTTTGTTTGGCAACCAATGGATCACTTACGTAGCGATCGTTAGATTTTAGTAGTTTTGCACTCAATAAAACCTGTAAAGAATCTACTTTCTTTTTATCTGCAGCTTTATAACCACCATCCAGGTAAATGTTCTCAGCAACTTCTATTTTATTTTTGATATTGAGAATATCCTGATTATCCACAATTACTTCGGCGCCAAGATACCGGTCGACACTGCGGCCATCTAACTTTTCGTTTACACTTTTTAAGGCAGCCACTGCAGCCTGCCTGTCAATGATGGCCTGGTTCTTTTTGTTTTCGTTATCGGTAATCTGTTGATAAACAATTTGCGATTGCTTATCAAGGTTCAGTACACCGTTTTGAATTTTATAATCCTTTAACTGGCGGATCCGCGCATTCATGATGGCTTCCTTTTTCTTAAGCAGGGAATCCAAAACCAATATCGACGTGTTTTTATTGCTGATCTGATCCAGACTATAGTTATTGATAAAATCGCTGGAGAGGGTATTCACCACAAAAACAGATAGGAGCGTGTTTGGAGATACGAATTCAACAGAGATAAAATCGCTGTTTTGTTCATGGTTGATATCCAGTTTTTTATTCAGGCTTTCTGCATCATAACCCATAGACATTACCAACTTCCAGAGCATCAGCTTCCCGTTATCTAAAGGCGTTAACACTGCTCTGTTCAGCAACCGGGTTTCAAATAAACGGATGGCTTCCTGTTTATCACTTGCGCTGAGGTTTTTCATTTCCTCACTAAGTGGCTTAAAAGGTGCATCCGGGTTTTTAAGGTCGTGTAAGATTAACCGGTAAGACATTAAACTCATGTTCTTCGGCATCCGCATTACATCGATAATGGTGGTAAACTGCTGGTTCAGTTTAATGATAATATCCGGACCGGAATAACCTTGCACTTCAGAAGCTACCTGGCGGGATGGATCTAACAAGCCGGTAGAAATCTGGGCTACAGATTTGTATTGTTTAGGAAGATTTCTGATCAGCAAAAAAGTAATGATCAGGGTTAAGGCAGGAATCAAAACCAATAACCACTTATATTTTTTCGTGAGATTTAAAAATTCTTGAATATTCATATTTTCTTATTTCACGTTTTCTAAGGGTACACCGATTAATGCTTCCAGCGATTCTTTCGCTTTCAATAAATTGAGCTCTGCCAGTAACCTTTCAGAATTGGCATAAGAAGTGATGGTTTTTGCTTTTGTATAATCGTCTAAACTGGTTTCACCTTTCTCAAACCGATACCTAAGTCCATCACTGGCGGCTTTGTTATCGGTAAATGTTTGTGCTTTTACTTTTAAATCTGCGGCTTCACGTAAATAGTCGTAATAGTTTTTTTTCACTTCAGAGGTGAGCAGTATATCATATTCCTGCGCCTGGTACATTTTTTCGTTATGTTCTTCCTTTGCCTGCCTAACAAATGCCGGCGTGCGGAATATGATGCCCATATTAAAGAAAATGCCAAGCTGAAGCCCGTTCAAGGTAAAGTTATTGGTGGTGTTTACCTTATAAGTGTTGTTAGGGCTATAGTTATACGAGGCCGTAAATGCATCCAAATAAGTAGCTCTGGCCACGCCAATTTTGGCCTTTGCACTTAGCTCACTCGCCTTGTACATTTTTCTTTTTGGATAATTTTGTTTGGCTAATTCAACATACTTTTCCAAAAGCATGTAATTAATATTTCCAATGAAGCTCTCCTGGGCAAAGATGTTTCCGGAAAATAAAAGAATGGTAAAAATTAGAATAATTCTTTTCATTAGTTTGGTTGGTACCTTTCTGGTGGGGGACGTAAAAAAATTATGATAAACAGACCTACAAATCTAATGAATTAGATTATTTTTTTTGAAGGTTTTAAATGTTTTTCGCTTTTAAAATGAAAATGTTGATAATAATCATAAGCAAGTTGCGTTGCGCCGACTCTACTTTATTTTAAACAACCAGCCAAAAGATTACTGAAATGAATATCTGGCTTTTAAGTAAAGCTAACGAAACTTTTTAAAGGGAAACAAAAAGCAGTACACCAGGAAAATGTTTCGTGCTTTGTAAACGAAATTTGTGTAAACAAAAAAAAGTTTAGACGAAAAAAGTTTCGCTCGTTGTAAACATTTTTATTGTAAACAAAAAAAAGTTTACAATTATTTTGTTTACAAAATGTATTTTGCTTTATAATTTACCATTAATGAAAAAACTTAGAATGCAACTTGGCCTAACGTTAGACGATATGGCTAAACTAATGGGAAGCAGCAAATTGATTAAATTTTTGGATATTCTATTTTCGAGTAAAATTAATATCTTGCTGAACTAAATTAAATAATTATGCTCAACTTCAATCTTTCCAATTCAAATGCTTAGAAACGTTTAAATAAGAGCAAAAGCTACTTCAAATGCACATAAACTTAGTTGAAAATACTTTGGTTAACCGAAATCGCATTTTTTTTTGAACGAGCAGCTGCGTCTATTTAAAAGTTATAGGACATATCGACAACATTACGTTAACAACGCAACAAAATGAAAAATATAGCACTTGGAGTAAAGGTTTTTTTAATCTTAATAACTATTCTAAATTTCCCTTCATTTGGACAAACCTTAAATACTGACAGCTTAAAAAAGGAATTAATAGGTACCTGGAAATTTGTTGAACTAAGAGATGCGGGCAACAAAAAAATTGACACAATCAAACATCCATTTGGATATGAAATTCCAGAAGGTCCATTACTCACTTATAATGTTGATGGCACCTATTCAAAGCAATTTACACCCAAAAACACCGATAAGGGGAAGTGGCATTTTGACAATGCAAAAAAAGCAATAGTACATCATTTATATTATACAAAGCCATATGATTTTGCCTCAAAGGATCTGATTGCGAGAGGACAGGCAATAAAAGATAAGAGCGGAGAATATTATGAAATCATAGTGGATAAAATAATCAAACTTTCTAACGACAAATTAATTCTATTGGAAAGGCAAGACAGACAAAGAACATTCAGAAAAGTAGTCGATTAACTAAAATGCTTACAAAGCAAGTTATCGTTACCATTCGCCAAGACTTACAGCGCTACAGGAATTGATAATTACAGCCTACTATTAATAATCGGCAGACATAATGTGCAGAACTTATAACATGATTGGTTCACTTGCGACTTTAAAATCACATTTAGAGGAGAACAACATTCATGCCTTCAAGTCAATAAAAGAAGTAATTAATTTTCAAAGATCATATTCGACTACCCGAAAACAATTAATTTCCACACATGAAAAACTTATTGAGCAAGAGAAAAATATGCTTAATACAGATTTGCAGCAGTTAGATACAATTATACAAAAAGAAAAACAACAAGCAGAAATAAGATTGACTGTTGATATGGGACATAAAAATAATATAGGCTATCTGATATTGTGCTGTCGTTTGACACGACTTAGCGTATCCTTGTTGATCCCGAGATAAGAAGCAATAATATGCTGAGGAAAGCGATCAGTAAACTTAGGATTGCATTCAAGAAAGTCGGTATAACGCTTTTCGGCAGTGGAACTGATTGCAGATGTGAGGCGTCTGTTGTTTGCCATTTGGTTCCGTTCGTCAAGCTTGCTCAACATTTTACTAAAAGCCGGAACCCGCGTCTGCAACTCATTGGCATTATCGAAAGTAATCGCAAGTAGTTCGCAGTGCTCGAATGCATCAATATGGTATCGGCTTGGTGTATGATTTACAAAACTTTCACGGTCGCCTATCCACCAGTTCTCAATCCCAAGCCTTACAACATGTTCAAAACCCTTTTCATCTACAGAATACATTCGCATTGCACCTTTTACTATAAACACAAACTTTTTACAGATATCTCCAGCCTGTAATAGGTATTGCCGCTTTCTTAATCTTATCGGCGTAAAACTTTCGGTTATCAAAGCCTTTTCCTCATCAGTAAGTGGTTTGGGGCTAAATTTACCCATATAGCTAAAATACGCGTCGTACATATAAGCCTGACATAATTTTTAAAAATAATAGAATTTTGTAGTCGGACTAATATAGCATTATTTATTTATTTATAAATGAGTGAGTCTAATTCGGTATTGTGATAACTAATTGATTATTAGTTGAGTATTGTTGAATTTCATCGTAAAATATTTTCTTTACAAGTGTTTTGTCGACAAATGTCGACGTAATTTTTCGACAAAAATCTTCTTTTCGATTTCAAAGGTTCCAGACATTTGCCTTAGATACATCAAGCAGATTAATATGAAAAATAGGACGAGATATATTCTTTAGAAATACCCAAAGCGTTAGGCAATTTCTGCTAAACATTGTTTTCGGTCGACAGGGAACGATTCGCGGACGGTAGCACTTCTAAAGAATAGCGAGCAATCTGCTTATTGATGAAACGAGTTAATCAACAATTAAATATAAATAGTACATTATGTCACACACTCAAAAAAAAGGCCTTGAGGCTTTGTTACGTCCAGAAGACAGTATTGTGGTACTCATCGATCACCAGCCATTTCAGTTCACTAACCTGAACAGTCACGAACCTACTATGATCATCAACAATGTTGCTGGTCTTGCTAAAGCTGCAAAAATTTTTAATGTGCCAACCATTCTAACTACTGTGCTTGAGGAACGCGGTGGTTTGATTATCAAACAAATACAAGATGTATTTCCAGAACAAAAACCAATCAACCGCACCTTAATCAATACCTGGCAGGATCCTGCTGTTACTGATGTGGTGGCAAAAAGTGGTCGCAAGCAATTGATTCTGGCCGGTTTATGGACTGAGATCTGTGTGGCTATGCCTGCCATCCAGGCAGCAGCCGAAGGTTATGATGTGTTTGTGGTAACTGATGCCTGTGGGTCTCCTTCGCTTGAAGGACACGATATGTCTGTACGCCGTATGGTACAGCACGGAATTACGCCAATCACCTGGTTTGCAGTAATGTCTGAATGGCAGCGCGATTGGGCACGTATCGATTCAGCTACCCAGTTAACCGGTTTAATGATCGAACATTGCGGGGCAACCGGCGTAGCTATTGCATGGGAGCAGCAATTGTTAGATACTCCTGTACAGTAGAAATAACAATAAAGCTGTCGTTAAAACCAAATTTAACATTTCGATAGTGCCGCTTGAAATTTTCAAAGCATTAAAAAGTTCTTCAAGATATCTTGAAGAACTTTTTCTATTTGTGGGGCTGGAAGTACTATTTTCCAGAACGTAGTAATTGATAAGCTGTTGGTTTAGTTTGTATTAGATCATAACGTTGCAATTTATTAAAAAAAGCAGTCCCTTACCTCTGGATTATCAATCAGCGGTTTTCTTTCACCTGCTATTGGTCTGTAAATAAGTACCGCTTAGGGTATCTGGAAAATTAGCCAACTAATAGCCCATGAGAAACTTCAACAAAACCAGGAGATTAGCTGATATTGGATAGGCTATTTTGAAATAAATACGAATAATAATATATTTATTCAATCATATTAACAGCGATCTACCTATGAAAAAATTATTGATAGTTAATTTTATTCTTATCTTATTTATATCATGTAATCCTGACAAGAAAGACTTAACTATGAACACCAATATCAAACTTGTTAAATCCTATTTTGAACTTTTCAACAAACACGATTGGGTTAAATTATCGGCTTTATATGTTGAAGATGCTGAATTTAAAGATCCTTCTCTCGGTAAAGGAATCGTGAAACAAAGCAGAGCCCAGTTTATTAATAAGTACTCAGAATTATGTGGAATTTTTCCTGATTTAAGGGATAATGTGATTCAGATTTATTCTTCGGGAGAAAAACATGTCATTGTGGAATTTGTCTCTACAGGAACGGCAGAAGATGGCGCAAAATTTGAATTACCTATATGTGCAATCTTTACCATCGAAGCTGGGCAGATCACCAAAGATTTTACCTATTTCGACAATTTTGATGAAAGTAAGTAATCGTTTTACAAAGGATTTATCTCTTCCATACGCCTAAATTTGTAGTTGTTTAATATCGATCAAATAACATATAGGGAATATATATTAATGCACTTGCAATTTAACCGTTACGGCGTCATTGTGAATGCATTAGGTAAAGAACTGTATTTGCTACTCCAAGTGTTTAACCCGCAACCTTTGAATGATAACCGAATTATTAGAAAGCTTAGAAAATGAATCTAATTAGAGAGTAATGAAATAGATACATAAATGCCTTTCCAAAGGCGCTATTCAGTTCCTTTAATTTAGTACTTTCGCGCCAATCCCTATTAGCCGATATCGTTATTTTTCATCCTATGTTTGCGAGAGCCTTATTTTTTATAGCCGTATTTATATCTAGTTTTTGTTTTGTATCAGCCCAGGCCCCTCCAAGTTCTACCGGATGCTATATACAATGTACAGGGTGTACGAATGTATTTTACACGAATAATACAAGAGTGGAAAGAAATAGTGGAACCTCCACAGCCGGGTTCATTTATAACACAGCACTTGCATTAAATACATCATCAACCTGTCCGAAAGTCGGAACATATATAGGGACCTCTGTTTCTAAAAGATGTTACGGACCTTCAGTAGGCCAGAATGGAGTAGAATATACCAACTATACGGTTAACTATTGTCCATTAGATGGTTATTTATTATTTATGATTTTGCCGCTAACGGGTATTGGTTTCTATCTATTACGAAAGCGTAGTTTGGAATCCGTCACGAGTGAACCAACATTTAATTAGCAGTGTATTAGGATGTTGTTTTTCAAATCATACGGATGTATTAATCAAACATCGGTCTGGTTTAAGTAATTCGGATACGGTATCTCGCCATTATATTTTCAGTCCATCTTTGTTAACGGAGAATTGGAGGGGTACTCAAATTGAATTGCAACAGGTTAGGATTGATGATGCTACGACAAATAATCGTGAAGTTTCGTTTGTTAAATAGTTACCATTGATTCTCTTTATCTCGTTCAAGTTGTTCATTAGCAGTTTATTGTTAATATTCTGGAATCTCTTTCCATACCTTTAAATAAACCGAGTGTTTTAGGTATGAAAAAATTGATATTATCAACCTTATTTTTGATAGCCTTAATTATTGAAGCAAAGGCTCAACCAGGCGTAGGATGTTTACGATCTACAGATGGATTACTTTATTCGCAAAAGAATGTCTTAGGTATTTATGAACTATTAGGCAATAAATATCCTACATCTCCGCCGTCGTGCCCCAGGGTTTTATTAGGAACTAAAACAGGTTCGAAGTGTCAGTTTGTTGCATTGGGCCCACTCAATGATGAATATAATTACGTGTTATACACCGCAACTGGCCCTGTACAATGTGACCTGGATCATTATAGCTATGGCGCATTAACGATAGCTGGATTTTTTGTTGTAATGAGAATGCGGTCACGCAAATAAGAAAGCCCTGCATCTCTCTGCAAGAACCTATTTTTTCAAAACATCACCTATTCTTCAAACGTTTAGTATTTTTAACGATCAACAGGTTGCCTGGCTGAAAAAGTAATTTTTTGTTGCTTTAGCAAAAGACTTCAAATCCGCAATATGGGGGTATCTTAGTACATCCGTTTATTATACAATCTGCCTGGACATGGTGAAGGCTGGATGAGGCTACTTAGAATCGGTAGTAAAGCATGGGTTTTTATGATAGATAAGGCAACATCGCATGCAAATTGATTTAAATTAATTATTATCACTATAATGAAATCGACATTGGACAATTGCGCAATTACTCCCGAACATATGAACATCGTTATTGAAAATTATGAATTTGGCAGATTAAATCTAGCTTGGTGAGTATATATACAAAACCCACGTTATTAGCTATTGCGGTTTTTATCGCAATGACTATGATTTACTCAACATTTGAAGCCGAATCAGACGGTTTTACTTTAATCGGATTTCCTTTAACGTTTAACAAATACACTTACGGCAAATAGATTACTTTGATATTGGATTGGCACATATGGGCTTTAATACCAGTAATTTTCTATTAGATATGCTGGTGCTATTGGTATTCATTTGGGGATTTAATTTCATTTGGATAAAATATTCAAAAAACCATAATGTATGAATTGACACCACCGTGAAAGTTTGCGGTTTACTAGCTCTCATCCGCTTGATGGTTTCAATTCCTTTACAACTTTTCTTTTCCCATTAATTCCGAACCTTTGAATGATGTCTAGATACTGAAAAAAGTAAAATAAACGCGATTGCAAAGCGGGGCTTTCGGGAAATAGTATCAGTGTAGCACCGGGAATGACCTTAACAATTGTCGGATTGTGTCTAGCTTCGGCTTTGATTCTTTTGATTTTCAGTTGTTAGTTACCTAGAAAATCTTACTAAGGCTAGATTTACTGTAAAGAGATGGAAAAGTTGCCTAAAAAAATATTGGTTCGATCTTTCCAAAAAAATAAAGTTTTAATGGAGTACCACTCGTTTGAATGAAGTTGTGTTAAATATATACGTGATTTCCTTCGAGTATAAAGCAAAAAAAAGTGGACAAACATCGTCGAAACGTGTTTGCCCACTAGAGTGGGCCCAGCTGGGCTCGAACCAGCGACCAAAAGATTATGAGTCTTCTACTCTAACCAACTGAGCTATAGGCCCCGAAAAAACTATGTTTTTTGCGAGTGCAATGTTACAAATTTGCATTCAATTTTGAAAAACTTTTTTTCGAAAATTAACGTAAATCCTTCATCAACTTAATTTACAGTCTATTGTGTTTATTTAAATCATCCCAAACGTGTATCACACTATATAAATGGCATTTAAATTTTGCCAGCGTTTTTCAACTCGTATAATAAATAAGTCAAAATTTCGCTTATAGCCGTAAACACATTATTTTATTTAAATTTAATGTAGTTTTATAACCGTTATTATTGTTAATTTTTAGCTTTAAACCATCAAAGAACTGCCTTAGCATTCTTAAAACAAAAGATTTTATCACATTACCATGCCCATAAACTATAAACAATTGCAACAGGAGGTGGAGAAACACGTTAGCAATTACTTTCGTACGCATCACGATCCACGGTTGGTTTACCACAACTTCGAACACACGCAGGGCGTGGTAGATGCTGCACAACAAATTGCTAATCATTATCAATTAAACGAGCAGGATTTTTTCACTGTTACCGTTGCGGCATATTTTCATGATACAGGCTATTTTGATGATGCTTTGCAACATGAAGCGAAGGGTGCAGCGTTGGCCGATCAGTTTTTGGTAGAGAATAATGTTGGGGATGAGGTAAGAGACAATGTAAAGAGTGCCATTTTAGCTACTAAAATTCCGCAGAATCCTAAAAATCAGATCGACAAGATCATTTGCGATGCAGATCTCTTTCACCTGGGCATGGCAGATTTCAGGAAGAACGGCAAGCTGATGCATAAAGAAGTGGAACTGATTTATGATAAAAAAATAAGTAAGCTTGATTGGCGTAAGCGCGATATTCAGTTTATGGAATCGCACCGTTACCAAACAGATTATGTGATGTTGTTGCTTAACGACCAGAAGCTGGCCAATATCAGCAAGTTAAAAAGTAAATTAACCGTGCAGGAAGAGATTGCAACCGAACAGGAAGAACCGAAAAATATTGCAACGAATTTAGTACCAGAGCAAGGCAAAAAGAAGGGTAAAGATGAACGGCCGGATAAAGGCATAGAAACCATGTTTAGAATTACATCAGCCAATAACCAGCGCTTAAGCGATATGGCAGACAATAAGGCACACATCTTAATTACGGTTAATTCCATCATGCTTTCCTTAATTGTCAGTTTACTTTTAAGGAGATTGGAAGACCACGGCAACCTGATTATTCCCACCTTCATCTTATTAATTGTGAGTTTAACCTGTGTTGTAGTTTCTATTCTTTCTACCCGTCCATCTATCCCTAAAGGCGAGTTTACGCAAGAAGATATGGATAATAAAAAAGTGAACCTGTTGTTTTTTGGGAATTTCTATAAAATGAGCTTGCCAAGCTATACCGCCGGAATGACCCGGGTAATGAACGATAAGGATTTTCTATATGGTACCCTCATCACCGATGTTTATTCGCAAGGTGTGGTACTGGGGCGTAAATACAAATTGATCCGTTTAGCCTATAATATTTTCATGTTTGGTTTGATTGCCGCGGTATTTGCATTTGTAATTGCCTATGCTGCTTACGGTAAACTGTAATGAGGGAAATGATCGAAACAGCCTTTTTTAACAGAGATTTAAGCTGGTTAAAATTTAACGAAAGAATTTTAACCGAAGCCGGACGAAACACAGTTCCTTTACTGGAGCGCATTAAATTCCTTTCTATTTTCTCTTCCAATCTGGACGAATTTTATCGGGTGAGGATGCCTGTGCTGCTGGCACTAGAGAAATTAAGTAATAAGGATAACAACGACATCTATATTGAGGATGATTTATTGAAGACTGCAAACGAATTAATTTCGCGACAGCAGCAACAATATGGAAGGGTGCTGCAACTGGAGATTATTCCGCAACTAAAGGCGCATCAGATCCATATGATTTATGGTCAGCAAATTCCGGAAGAAATTCAAAAACCTATAGCGCGTTATTTTTTAAGTCAGGTGATGGCTTTTTTGCAACCTGTTTACATAAAAGAAGAGACTAACTTTTTTCCTTCCAATAATGAGTTATACTTTCTCATCACATTAAAACACGAAAGTGAAACCAAAGCAGTGGTGTTAAATATTCCATCGAACGAGTTGCCGAGGTTTTTTAAGATAGAAAGTGAAGGACAACAGTTTATTGTTTTCCTGGATGATATTATCCGTTTCCATTTGGACCGGATTTTTCCGAACGATGAAGTGCTGGGTTGTTTCAGCTTTAAAATAACCAGAGATGCAGAGATTGATCTAAAAGATGAATATTCAGGCAGTTTATCAGAACAGCTGGAAAAACAACTCACCAAACGCGATTTAGGTTTAGCCACCCGTTTTCTTCATCAGCCCGGTATTCCGCCTAATGTTTTTGAGGTGATGAAAAAGCTCTTCAACCTCAAAAAAGCAAATATGGTAGAGGGCGGCCAATACCATAACCTGAAAGATTTGATGGGCTTTCCCGTTAAAAATGATCAACTTTCCAACAAGCCCTGGGCAAAAATATGCAATACTGATGGGGTAACGGGAACACTTACCGAAGCAATTATCAAAAAAGATATCATTGTCCACACGCCTTTTCAGAGTTATGAAAGTGTGCTGAGGTTTTTTAACGAAGCGGCAATTGATGAAACGGTAAAAGAAATTTACGTGACCTTATACCGCGTAGCCAGCGATTCTAAAATTGTGAATGCGCTGATTAGTGCCGCTAAAAATGGAAAAAAAGTAACCGTTCTGGTAGAGCTTAAAGCCCGTTTTGATGAAGCCAACAATATCAAATGGGCTAAAAAAATGAAATCTGTTGGTGTAGATATTATTTATAGTGTTACCGCCCTAAAAGTGCACGCCAAAGTAGCCCTGGTAAAACGAAAAATTGACGACCGCATGCATTACGTAGGTTTGTTTGCTACCGGCAATTTTAATGAAAGCACAGCTTCATTCTACACCGATCATATTTTGATGACAGCCAATAAGGATATGCTGCGGGAAGTAGAGCTCTTGTTTATTTTTCTGGCGAAGCGCGTAAAACCAACGGCTGCCGATTTGATTCCTTTTAAACATTTGCTGGTGGCGCAGTTTAACCTTCAGCAAGCATTTTTAGATTTAATTGAACGCGAAATTGAGCATGCAAAGCAGGGTAAACCTGCAGCAATTACAATTAAAATGAATAACCTGGAAGAAAAGGTCTTGATTAATAAACTTTACGAGGCTTCTAATTTTGGCGTAAAAATCGAAATGATAGTGAGAAGTATCTGCAGGTTGATTCCGGGAGTTAAAGGCATGAGCGAAAACATTAAAGTAACCAGGATTGTAGATCGATACCTCGAACATGGCCGGGTTTTTGTTTTCCATAACCTCGGTAAACAAGATGTTTATTTAGGTTCTGCTGATTGGATGAACAGAAACATCTACCGCAGAATTGAGGTGTGTTTCCCTATTTATGATGAGCAAGTTAAAACAGAAATCCTGGAAATTATCGCCTTGCAAAAACAAGATAACGTACAAGCCGTTTTAATAGATGATAATATGGACAACATTCCGGTTAAAGCGGATGGGATTGCAGTTTCATCGCAAGAAGCAATCTATCATTATTTAAAAGAAAAATATTAAAAACTTTCGTTATGATTAAGAATAGAACAAAACTGGCATCATTAGTAGCTGCATTCGCAATTGCATTTATTGGCGTTTCCTGTGTAAACGAAAAGCATGATGATCAGGCCAAAGATAAAACTGAAACCGCCACAGAAAGCGCTTCAGCCAGTGCAGATCAAGCTAATTTCCCCTATGACCTGGCAAATCCTGAGAAATACAATGTGCCACAGAATCTGTTCGAAATCTCTGGAATTACCTTTCACAATGGCGATCCAAAACAAGTTTTTGCCATTCAGGATGAAGATGGGGATTTATTTCACCTGGGCTTAACTGATAAAGAAGCAAAATATACAAAGTTTGGGGGTAAAGGCGATTATGAAGATTTGGCTATTCTCAAAGACCAGGTGATTGTATTAAAAAGCAATGGTGAACTGCATACTTTTCCAATTGCTAAAATTAATCAACCTGAAGTAACCGATGTGGTAAAGACAAAAGATCTGGTTCCAAAAGCAGAATATGAAGGCTTGGCAGCTGATGAAAAAAATGCTACCATTTATATTTTAACGAAAGAGGTTAAGAAAGGTAAAAAGGGCGAAACCGAAATTTTTGCCTTCAAGGCCGATAAAGGCACCTATACAGCAGCTGGAACGTTTTCTTTATCTCACAAAGAAATTGGCGCTGCTGCCGGAGGTGGTAAAATGAATTTCCGCCCCTCTGCATTGGCTAAAAATCCTAAAACCGGAGAGTGGTATGTGCTTTCTTCAATGAATAAATTATTGATAATTACTGATGCTGATTTCAAAATAAAGTCTGCGCAAGCTTTAGAAGGCGATGCATTTAACCAGCCAGAGGGAATTGCTTTTGACAAAAACAACAACCTTTACATTTCAAATGAAGGCGGATCATTATCTGCAGGAAACATTTTAATGTTTAAGTCTAAGTAAGGGATATTGAAATTGCTTATCTTTATCAGCATTAAGCGATAAATATGATAAGAACGTTTACCCTAATAATTACCTCCCTTTTTATTATCAGTTTCACCTCTTTTGCACAGGATGAGGTAAAGCACCGGGTTATTCTTTTTGGCGATGCCGGAGAGATGAACCCGGGGCAAATGCTGGATTTAAAAAATGCTGCAAAGCAAATTATTCCAAAGAAAACTACGGTAGTGTACCTCGGTGATAACATTTATCCAACCGGAATGGGCCTGCCTGGAAGTGCGGAAGAAGAAGAAACCAGGAAAATTTTGCGTTCGCAGTTTGAGCCTATGCGTGCAAAGGGTGCGGCCGTTTATTTCGTTCCCGGCAATCACGATTGGGATAAATCTGGTCCGGATGGCCTTGCGAAAATTAAAGCACAGGATGATTATCTAAAGGCACAGAATGATCCGTTATTAAAATTACTTCCAGCCAATGGTTGTCCGGATCCGGTGGCCATTAAGCTAACAGATAAATTAACCATTATTGCTTATGATAGCGAGTGGTGGCTATTTCCTTATAATAAAGCCAATGCTGCTGGCGAATGCGATTGCAATACCAAAGATGAAGTGGTGGTGCGTATGGAGCAATTGCTCGAAGAAAATAAAAATAAAGTCATTCTGCTGGCTTCTCACCATCCGTTTCAAAGTTATGGTCCGCATGGTGGCTATTTTAACCTCAGAAATCACCTCTTTCCACTTACTTCATTAAAAAAGAATTTATACATTCCGCTACCGGTGCTGGGGTCCGTTTATCCTTTTTTGAGGTCTACATTATTAAGCCCCGAAGATTTAAATCATCCCGCTTATAAAGATATGATCAGATCTGTAAACGGGGTTTTTGGGGATTATCCAAATGTAACTTACGTAGCCGGACATGAACATGGCTTACAGTTAATTAAAAGTAAACAACTGCAAATTGTGAGTGGTGCCGGTTCAAAAGTTTCGCCTAATAAAAAAGGTAAGACATCTTTATTTCAGGAAATGCAGCAGGGCTATGTTGTTGCTGATCAACTCATGAACAACGATATGCGCTACGAGTATTATGTATATGCAGATACTACCGTTAAGAAAGTTTATACCTATATTAAAAAGTTCGAGCAAATTCCAACAATTGTAAAAAACAGGGATAAACCGCTTACAGTAGACAGTATTATGGTGCGGATTAAGCCAGAGTACGATAGCGTGGGTAAGTTCCATCGTTTTGTTTTTGGAGAAAACTACCGTAAAGAATATGCTGCGCAAACTAAAGTACCCGTATTACATGTTTCTAAAATGATGGGTGGTTTAAAGGCCACACAAAGAGGGGGAGGGAATCAGTCGCGCTCGTTGAGGCTGGAAGCTAAAGATGGAAAAGAATATGTTTTGAGAAGCATTGAGAAGTTTCCGGAAGTGCTTTTACCAGAAGCCTTACGAAATACCTTCGCGAAAGATATCATCAAAGATAACATGTCTGCCCAACACCCGTTTTCTGCACTGGTGGTTCCTGAACTTGCCAAGGCAGCTAACATTCCACACTCCAACCCAATTATTGGATGGGTTTCGCCAGATGATGGACTAGGAGAATATGAATCGGCTTTCGCCAATACCTTGTGCTTGTTTGAAGAAAGGGAGCCGGTTGGCGAATCAGACAGTTCACCTAAAATGGATAAAAAACTGAATGATGATAACGATAATAAGCTGGATGGACCAGCCTGGGTAAGGGCAAGATCACTTGATGTATTGTTAGGCGATTGGGACAGACACGAAGACCAGTGGCGCTGGAAGGAGACGAAAACCAAAGATGGTTCGCTTTATACGCCAGTGCCTAGAGACCGAGATCAGGTGTTTTTCAGATCAGATGGCTTTTTACAACGTTTTACACAATCATCATCATTGCTGCCGATGATGCAGGGATATGAACGGCCTTTGAAAGATATCAATTGGTTTTTGTGGGAAGGCAGAGAGATTAGCAGTCGCTGGACAGCCAATATTGAAGAGGATGAATTTAATCAGATTGTAAAAGATTTTTGTGCCAACTATAATGATGAGGTGTTTGAAAGGGCATTGCGTAAACTTCCTGAGCCTAGTTATTCTTTACATCATGATGCATTTTTAAAAACGCTGCGTGAGCGCGTAGCGAATCTGCCAAAGTTGATGAATGAGTACTATCATTTTTTTAACCGCATTGTAGATATTGAGGTTACCAATAAAAATGAACTGATCAAAATCAGTGATATTAGGAATAACGGACTAAGGGTAAAAATCAATAAAATTTCTAAAGAAGGAAATGTCAAAGATGAATTGTTCGACCGTGAATTTGATCCAAAAGTAACAAAGGAACTTCGCTTTTACCTGCATAACGGAAACGACAGTTTGATTCTTGATAATAAAAATTCTGCTATTAAGATCAGAATCATTGGTGGCAAAGGCAGTAAATATTACAATTTCGAAAACAGCAATGCTCCCGTAAGGTTATATGGTAGAACCGATAATGAAACTTATACTGGGGAAGATCAAAATAAGATCAGAAAAATAATTTCTAACGATACATCAAACTTTACACACATACAAAAAGACATGTATGTGCGTAGATCATATAATTTAAACGCTGGTTTTAATAATGATGACGGCCTTTTATTGGGAATGATTTATAGACAAACCAATCCTGGATTCAGAAAGCAGCCCTGGGGAAATGCCCAAACGGTTTCTTTTCTCCATTCGTTTTCTACAAGAGCTTTCCGTTTCAATTACAAAGGGGAATGGCTAAAGGCTTTTGGAAAAGGCGATTTTATTTTAAAAGCCGATGCCAATGCACCTAACAATACCCAGAACTTTTTTGGCTTAGGTAATGATACCCGTTTTGACGAGCATGGTGATGAGATCAGATATTACAGGGCCAGGTTTAATTTGTATCAGGTAGATGCAGCCATCAGGTGGAGAAGGCCAAAATCAACCCTTTCCATTGGCCCTTCTTACCAATATTACAAATTTAACCAGGAAGACAATGAAGGGCGCTTCATTTTGAATGCTGGCCAGTTGAAATCATCAGACAGCTTAACCGTTCGCAATGAGAAAATGTTCGCAGGGGCGATTATTAATTTCACCAACAATACGCGTGATAACGACTTATTGCCAACACTCGGAAGTTATGTAGATTTCAAATTATTGGGTTATAAAGGTGTTAACGCTAATTCAAATTCTTACGGACAATTTTTAGCCAGCATTGCTTTATATAAAAACCTGGATGGCAGAAAGAATTTCATCCTGGCAGATCGTTTCGGTGGTGGCGTAACCGTAGGTAAACCTGCCTTTTACCAGGCCATGTACCTTGGGGGGCAGGGCAATTTATTGGGTTACCGCCAGTTTAGGTTTGCTGGCGAACACACACTTTACAACAACTTAGAGTTAAGGGCAAAGCTGGGCGATTTAGTGAGCTATGTATTACCGGGACAAATTGGTTTACTTGGATTTTATGATGTAGGAAGGGTTTGGAAACGCAATGAAGTATCTAATACCTGGCACCATGGCGTTGGAGGTGGTCTTTACTTTGCTCCGGCATCACTCACAGTTGTTCGATTTGTGGTCGGACACTCTACAGATGGCTGGTATCCATACATTTCTTTAAACTTTAGGTACTAAATTTGCACTTACTTAATAGTTGGGAGTAAACCAAGTATTACGTTTTACAGACTGAGTATTAGAAAACTGTTAATATCTTTGTAGTGAACAAGATAGCGGTAAAATTTACACATAGAAAGGAAATACATTATGAATACCAATGTAATACAAATACATAGAAATGAGTGTGTAAGTTCTCAGATAAAATCTTCCCTGTCTCTTCGGCCGCTGGTAGAATATTTGAAAGGAAGGCTTAAAACAGAAAAGTCTGTAAAGTCTGAATTTTACCGGTTTTTACTGGAAAAAATTGAGAAGGATAAGGCGCTGCTTAGTAGCATCAGTGCAACTGATTTAGTAGAATATAAAGATACGCTAGAATTAATATTTACCATTCTTACGCCATTAATGGATAATGAGGATGACTTCTTCTGGGCATTAAGTACGCCAATTCCCGATGAGATTTTCTTCAGTACCAATGCTTTCTATAAATTTTTCGAAGGGCACGATCCAAAAAATAAGGTTTCAAAAGACAGCGAAACAGTAGAGAAAAAACAGGTTAAGTTTGTCTATAACATTATTCTGGATCGGTTTTATAACTTTAGCTCTGTGCTTAAAAATGAGATTATTTACGCTCATATTAATCCGGAAACAAAGCTTACGCAATATTATAATATTCAAACAGACACCAAATTTGTTGATATCACTTATAAAGGCGAATTGCCAGAACTTAACTTTGAAGAGTTGGGACAAGCCTTTCAGGATGATAAAGAATTGGAATATTTATTTGAAAGATTGCCATTGACCGATTTTTTATTCGATGGTTTCAGTATCATTTCAATCACTGATGTTACCTTACAATATTCTATCGATGGGATCCGTGATGCCTTGGTGAACCACAATTATCAAACAGAAGCTTATACACATGTAATCCAGGCTTTGCAAAGCTTAAGTGGAAACGGTAGCCTTGAGTTTGGCTTGATGCCATTTTTGACAGTAAATGATAAGCTAGTTTTTGATCATAAGGAATTCTCGCAAAGCAAGCTGATCAATTCTGCAAAAGCTTCCTATCTGGAAGAAGAAGTATTTTATTCCTTGGTTGATAAATATAAGGAGAACCCAAGAGCCATTTTTGTTTCTTCCATTACCGACGATCAGATTGAGAAAGATCCGTTTTTGAGGGTGTTAAAAGAGGCAGGCGTTTGTTCCTACTCTGTGTTGCCTGTTTATTACAATACTCAACTGGCGGGCGTTTTAGAAGTTTATTCTGATCATGAAATTATGATTGATGATAAACTGTTGTCGAGGTTACGCCCTGCAATGCCATTAATCGGACAGCTTTTTCAATATAATATTGAAGACTTTAACGCCAAGATGGATGAGGTACTGATGGATAAGTTTACCGCTTTACAGCCTTCTGTACAGTGGAAATTCAACGAAGCAGTATGGCGGTTTCTGCAAAACAATGCTAAATCGAAGCTGAATGAGATTGAAACGGTTACATTTAAACACATGTATCCTTTATTTGGAGCCATAGACATTCGTAACTCTACTATAGAACGGAACAAGGCATTAAAAGATGATTTAAACACCCTGCTGGATAGTTTAATCCTCACGCTTAAAGGGATTAAAAAATTAGTTTCCTTAGAAATTACTGATAAAATTTTGTTCAATTGTAAAGACTGGACAAAGAAAATCGGAAACCTGGCTTCTTCTAATGAAGAAACGCAACTTAATGATTTTTTAACGGTAGAGGTTTATCCGTTTTTATCTATTATTAAAGCCAACTATCCGGAAACTGCTGAGATTGTTGATGCTTATTTTGAGGTAATTGTGCCTGAAACAGGTGCAGCTTTTGCAAATAGAAGGCAGTTAGAAGTTTCTATGCAGCTCATTAATACAGAGGTGAGCCAGTATCTGGATAGATCTCAAAATAATTTGCAGGCATCTTATCCCTGCTATTTTGCGAAATTCAGAACTGATGGGGTAGAATATGATATTTACATTGGACAGGAAATTGCACCTAGTAAACCTTTTGATCTGTTGTACCTGAAAAACATTCGCTTGTGGCAACTCACATCTATGGTAGAAATAGCCAGGCTCTCAAAAGGACTTATTGGAGAAATGCCGTTTCCTTTGGAAACTACCCAACTTATCTTTATTCACTCTAATGCAATTGACATTAGCTTCAGGAACGATGAGCGAAGATTTGACGTAGAAGGTGCGTATAACATTCGATACGAGGTGGTGAAAAAAAGGATAGATAAAGTACTCATTAAAGGAAAAGACGAGCGTTTAACTCAGCCCCATAAAATTGCAATGGTATATTTTAACCTCGAAGAGGCTAAAGAATATATTGAATACATTAAATATATGCAGGTTCAAGGTTATTTAAATGATGATTTGGAGCAGGTTGAATTAGATGAATTGCAAGGTGTATCCGGGTTGAAGGCCTTGCGTGTAGGCGTTAAATATCTCGATAATAAGAAAGAAACAGGCAAAAAGTTAAAGCCAAAAGAGCTGGTCTCCATTGAGAAAGAAATTGCCTCGATGATGGAAAACTAACCGCCATTAAGAACCTCATAGTCTTTTATGAATGTGAGGTTTTTTTATTTGTTACAACCTCAATTTCCCATCCTTAAACAAATCGAAGGCCGTTTGATAATTTGCAATGCCCTCATTGATCATTTGCTGAGAAAGTTTAAAAGGCTGCTGAACATTTTTAGCCTTGTTGTATAAATAACTATCGATTTTTTTGTGCGGACTTAGCAACAACAAGCTATCACCTTTAAGGTAGGCGAGTTTTTGATAGGTACCTAAAAATACCCTCGGCTGGTAATGCGTTGCTAAAACATCCTGACCATAAAATTCGCTTGTGTAATCCCAGCCCAGCAAACGCCAAAGCGTAGGAAATAAATCTATTTGCGAAGTCATTTTGGAAATGTTCATCTCAGGCTGATCTTTTAAGTTAAAGATCATAGCGGGTATTTGATATTTTGAGATATCGATTTCATTTTTTCCGGCGCTACTGGCGCAATGATCTGCAACAATGATAATTATGGTATTCTTGAAATAAGGCTTTTTCTGAATGTCGTCTATGAATTTGCCAATCGCATAATCGGTGTATCTCACCGCTGCTTCCCTGGAGCCTGATGGAAGGTTAATCTTATGAGCTGGAAAGGTATATGGCCTGTGGTTAGAGGTTGTCATGATAAAATCATTGAAAAGCTGATGCTGTTTGTACTTTTCATCAGCATCTTTCAAGGCAACATTAAAAATATCTTCATCACAAATTCCCCAGGCGTTTTCAAAGGTCACCTCACGATCTGTAATTAACTTTCGGCTTCCCTGGTAAGTTTCGTCCAGTAGTTTGCGGCCCCGGTCTACAATGTTATAACTATTGTTGCCGAAAAAGTGATTCATGTTGTCAAAGTATCCATCGCCACCGTAAAAAAAAGTATTAACGTATCCCTTTTCTTTAAAAACATGCCCGGTAGTGAAAAGATTTTCATTGTCGTTACGCCTTACAATGCTGCTTCCAGGTGTAGGCGGGATGCATAAGGTGAGTGCCTCCATTCCGCGTACCGTTCTGGTTCCGGTTGCGTACATATCACTAAAAAACACACTATGATCTGCAATAGAATCTAATCTAGGTGTAAGCTGCTGCTTATTTCCATAATGCTCCAAAAATTCTGCACTCAGGCTTTCCACAGTAATCATGATTACGTTTGGTTTATAGACTGTTCCCGTGCCCTTTATGTCGCGGGTAATGGTTAGACCTTTTTTAAATGTCGCCTCTTTCTGTGCCAGCTGGTTTTTTACAATTGCAAAAGCTGTTTTGTTATCAATCAGCTTATAAAACTCATGGTAGTTTAACTCATTGTTTTTAAAGGCAGCGAAGAATGAATAGATCCCTGCTTTCCCCAATTCATTCGAATAGCGGTTATTTCCATGTTCTGCAGCGCTGTTTTTTACGAATATCAGAAACAGAAAGGCGCTGGCGATTAACGGGAATGAAAAAATGAACCGGTCTTTGATAGCGGTATTATCCTCGAAACTGGATTTGAAAATCTTTAATCTGAAAAATGTATAAGTTACAATAATAGCAATCAGCAGAATCCCTGAAATTAAATAGGGGAGCGGGTAAGATTCATTTATATTATGGATTACCTCGTAAGTGTAAATTAAATAGTCTACCGCGATAAAATTAAAGCGGCTTTCAAATTCCTGCCAAAAAGTTAGTTCGGCAAAGAATGAAAAAAGGGTAATGGTAAGCAGTAGGAAAAATCCGATATAAGTAATGATGCGGTTCCACTTTTTTCTGTACAAATGGTCTGGAAGGATAAGCAGATATAATGCATAAAATGAGCTGAGCAGGAGCGCGGTGCCCAGGTCAAAAAATAACCCCACAGCAAAACACCTGAGCACTTCCGCCAATGTAAAATCAGCATGTTTTATTGACGAGAGGAGAAGAATGATTCGAATGATGAATGAAAAGGTAATAAAGTAGGCGACAAAGCCCGTAAGAATCGAATATCGCTTCTTGAAAATATTGATCATTGTGGTTAGTAATTTGCACAAGGTAATGATCGAATCTGAAGATATTCTGAAGTTTGAAAAACTGAACAAAAAGAAACGGCTTCCTGAAAATCAGCAAGCCGTTCCGGGCATTTGTGTTTGAGACGATTAATTAATTGATGCGATTTCTTTATCTACAGCGGTGAACTCAACGGAACTGATGTTTGTTTTTAGCGCTGCAAATTTCTCGATGGTTAATTTCTGGGTATTTCCCATTACCAGAGTATGGTTATCTGTTGATCCGCTTAGTTTCAAATCTGCATCATCTTGAATTACAGTATATAGTCCTTCAGTAGTGGTATTGATTTCGGCGTGTGCATTTCCTTTTAAAAAGATTTGAAGGTATTTCGAAGTTAATTTGCCTTCTGTTTTTACTACTGCATTTCCTGATGCTTCAATTCTGTAAATATCATCTACGTAAACGATAATCTTTGCTGTTGATCCATGGGTTGCAGTGATGCGAAGGATATCACCTTCCTGCATAATTTTGGCAGTTCCAACATTCTCATCAGTATAAGCAACGCCTGTTGCAGTTCTTTGAATTAAAGTAACTTCTACATTTCCACTTACTGATATCTTTTTGAAGGTTTTTACTGCTGAAATTGCTAATGGATTAACAGCTGCTAAAACTGTAGTGGAGAAAACAGCGGTAGATAAAACGATTGCTGTTAATGAAGTTGCGATTAAGGTTTTGATTGAAGTTTTCATAATGTCTTTTATTTAATAATTTAATGTTAATTAATTGTTATTGAATTGTTTAAGGTTTTTGTTGTTGTTTTGTAGATAAGACGCACCCACATCAAAAACGTTGCAGGTGATTTTGCGCTTTTATACCAGCCACTATAAATGCTCGACCAACGGGCCTTAATTGAAGACGAAATCGTGAAACTTTTTTTAAACCAATGTAAAATCTTTTCAATCTGAATATTGGATAGTTCTTTTTCTTATCTTTAAACCATAATATTCTTAATAATTCTATGAAGAAAAAGGTTGTACTTGTTCAGGATAATAAAGAAATCCTGGAAATAATGGACCAGGTACTGGAAGAAGAGGGTTTTGATGTTACCTCATCATTAACAACTGAACCGGTAGAAAGAATAAATGAGATTGAACCAGACGTGGTCATTGTAGACGATCACATTAAAGGAACAAAAAAAGGATCAGAAGTAATTAAAGAATTAAAATCTGATCCTGAAACTGAAGATGTTTCTGCTGTATTAACATCTACATCCAACAAGTTAGCTCAACAGGCTGAAGAATGTAAGGCAGATGACTATATTGAAAAACCTTTTGACATTGATCACATGATCGATATTGTCAAGAAAAACAGTTAATTACCTGTTCAACGTTGGTTCATAAGTATCGGTATTCACTACCGCTTTTAACTCGTGTAAAATTTGATATAAGCCAAAATTCGTACGGTTTACGTAAATAAAGTGTTTTACACCCCTGGCTTGTTTAAATTCTGGCATTTTCGAAATCTTTTCACCATAGATATACAACTGCTCGAAAAACTCTGTTTTACTAAAATCAAATACTTTGCTGATATAAGGTTTCGCAAAAAGACTAATCATTTCTTTGTAAGCTTTATAATAAAATTCAACTTGCTCATCTGTATCGTCTGCGTGAATCATATCAAGTTTTCTAAAAGCATCGATCGTTTTAGCCTTATCATTAATTACATCGGTAGAGATAAGTGAAAAGAAAGGATAATAAAAATCATTTGGCAGCTCTTTAATGCAACCAAAATCAATTACTCCCAGGTCTTCATTAGGCGTAATCATAAAATTTCCCGGATGTGGGTCTGCATGAACAGCCCTGAGTTCATGCTGCTGGAAATTATAAAAATCCCAAAGTGCTTGTCCGATTTTATTTCTTAATTCCTGCGAAGGATTAGTTTTTAAAAACTCTTTCAAATGTAATCCATCCAGCCAATCCATCGTGATGATTCGCTTTCCTGATAACTCAGGATAGTATTTTGGAAAAACAACGTGATCAAGATTTTTGCAGTCTTCAGAAAACTGGATCGATCTTTTTACTTCCAGTTCATAGTCTGTTTCTTCCAGTAAACGTTCCTCCACCTCTTTAATATAGATGTTGAGTTCGCGTTCAGACATGCCCAGTAAACGGAATGCAAATGGCTTTACCAGTTTTAAATCAGACGATATACTATCACCCACACCTGGATACTGAATTTTAACTGCAAGTTTTTTCTCTCCTAATGTAGCCTGATGCACCTGACCAATTGATGCCGCATTGCTGGAAGATAAATTAAAGGTATCGTAAATCTGTTCTGGTGTTTTGCCAAAGTTTTTGGTAAAGGTACGCACAATAAGCGGTCCGGAAAGGGGAGGTGCGTTGTACTGCGATTGCGTAAACTTATCTACGTAAGATTTTGGCAGGATATTTTTATCCATACTCAACATCTGTGCAATTTTTAAAGCACTGCCTTTAAGCTCACTTAAAGATTTATAAATATCTGTGGCGTTATCTTCATTTAACTGATCCCGATCCATACCCGGATTGAACAGTTTCTTTGAGTAATGCTTAATATAATTTCCGCCGATCTGAAAACCTGTTTTTACAAATTTAGCCGAACGCTCTACTTTTGTTGTTGGAATACTCTGTTGTGTCTTCATTAATGATTAAAACCTCATTTTCTCTTTAAATTTTCCATTTCTTGATAGGAACTTTCCATAATCAATCAGGTTATCAATGGGCGAATGCTGGAAAAGATCAAACGTTACATTAATTCCTTTTTCTATGGCTTCATCACTTTTCTCGAAACCATCACTGTCATCATTAATCCAGAAGTTCAAAATAAATGCAAATTGAATCCAAAGTGCATCTTTATATCGTTTGGTTAAAAACTTACGTTCTGCCAGTTCACCAGTTTCTAAACCATCATCAATGATTTCCTGTGCAAAATTTTCGAAAATAGGTTTAACACCCGAAAGTATTTCAGGTGTAGAGAATTTCCCGGTGTTGTGTTTCAGGCTATAGATAACAAAACTGCGCTCGTTCTTTAGATTTTCTAAATAACTGTAAAAGAAAGAAAGCATTTTTTCGCGAGAAGTATATTGCATCCAAACTTCCTGTTCCTTTATTTTACTAATGGTTTCGAAAGTAAGCTCAAACCAAATTGCTTTTTCAATACTTTCGAAAGAAGAATGGAATTGATAAAATTCCGCCTCGGTTATTTTATTTTTTTTAGCAAAACTATATACCGTTTTCGGTTTTTCATTGTTGGTTAAAACATAGTCGATGTATGCTTTTCTAATTTGCTGAGCGGTTGCCATATTTTTGTTTATTTACAATAATAACGAATTAATGATTTGGTTGTTTTTAACACATTAGAATTGTAGATCATTAATTTGTAATAAATGCTTTCAAAATATTTGAAAGTTGTTTTTTAGCTAATTTAATTAGTTTAATAAGGCAGAATGTGGAAATTTAATTTCTATATAAAGCTAAAAATATTAGTATTATTGTCGCTTATTTAAATCCTTTATTTTATGATACAGCTAGACGATTTTTTATATGGTAAAATGGAATTTCCGGAAGTGTTTGCAACACTATTGGAAACCGATGCCTTAAAACGTCTGGCCGGCGTACATCAAAGCGGTGCGATTTTCCTGGTTAATCCGGATCTCTGCCATTCGCGTTTAGAACATGCGATAGGCGTAGCGATGCTGATCAAAAAATTAGGGGGTTCTGTGTTAGAGCAAATTACAGGTTTGCTTCACGATGTTTCTCATACAGCTTTCTCTCATGTAGGCGATTATGTGTTCGATTATAAGGAAGAAGACTATCATGAAAAGGTTTTTGCTGAAATTATTTGTAAATCGGAAATTCCTGATGTGCTAATTAAATATGGTTACAACGTAAATGAGATTCTTTATGGGACTTTTGATATTTTAGAGCAACCCATGCCTTTCCTTTGTGCAGACCGTTTAGATTATACCTTGCGGGATGGCGTACATGGAGGCGTCATTTCCAGGCAGCGTGCCAAACAATTTTTAAATGCTGTAATATTGAGTGATGGAAAAATTGCTGTAAACCAGAACATAGAGGCCGATTGGATTAACGAAGCATTTGAGAAGTTAATTAATGATGTGTTTAAGCTTCCCGTTCATTTATATGCGAACGGAAAAATGGCCGAGTTAATCAAATTATTTTTAAATAAAGGCTTGCTCAATGAAAGCGATATGTTCAAAACAGATACCCTGCTACTCAATAAAATACGCACAAATTACGAAGGTTACGAGGCCATTAAATCAATCAAACAATTGCGGGGCTTTAATGAATATATCCGACACGGGAAAGCACCTGAAATAAAAAAGCGTACCTTAAAAGTGCTCTCGGTGTAGACTAATAACCATTTGGAAAGCGTTTCCTGTTATAATACCGTATATTGTTTAAAAATTAGATATGTCAGCTATAGAAATCATTTTAATCGGAGTAGTAATCTTACTTATTTTTGGTGGAAAAAAGTTACCTGAACTGATGCGCGGAATTGGGAGAAGTGTTAAAGAATTCAAAGAAGCGAAAGATGAGCCGGTTAAGAAATAAGCGTTTCTGTTAAAACTTTCCTTTCTGCATCCTGTTTCATTATAAATCAATCCACGATGGAAAATCATAAAGAAGATCAGGAAAAGGCTAAATCTCCATTTATCGAACAATCAGAAAAAAATCCTGCTAAAGGACTAAATGACTGGAATGACCGCCTTGACGAAAATTTAGAACCTAAAAAACACGGCGATACCGATGCGGACGAACGTGCGAAAGATTTTTCAGATCAGGTAGGGAGCGGGGACCAGTCAGATCAAGCCGACGATTAACATTTATTTAATAACACTCAGTAAAAGTATTCCGCTTGCCGATGCTTCACAATCATTAAGCTTTTTTTCGTACTCCATAAAATATAGCCTGGAAGTATACTGAATGATACATTTTTCTAAATGTGTTAAATTTCTGCAACTTTTTCCCGTTATACCTGATAAATAGTATATTGCAGTTCTATTTAACCAACAAATGTATAGCGACTCTCAATTACTAAAAGCATGAATAAGGGTTTTATTTTAGCCATTATTCTTTTGCTGTCTATTCCTTTTATTTCAAATTCTCAAAATGTTTCCAACGAGGGAACTGACTTTTGGGCTGTCTTTCCAACGCATGTAGCTGGCGGAAACAGTGGAACTTCTGTAAATAACCACGCAGATATTTCTATTTTTGTTACTTCCAAACAAAACTCTGAGGTTACGGTAAGTTGCGGACTTTATACCGAAACGAAAGTAATACCGGCAAATACAGCCATCCAATTTAATGTGGCATGGTCACAAGCCTATATTTCTGAACAAAATAATGGTTTACCTAACGAAGCAAACAGGATTTTAATCAATCGTGGGATCCATGTTAAGGTGAGGGACGGAATGCCAAAAGTATCTGCTTATGCGCATATTTATGCAGGGCAAAGGTCTGCTGCTTCGCTAATTTTACCTTATGAAACTTTGGGGCAGAGCTACTATTCCATGAATTATACGCAAAGTAGTGGTGGAAATAATTTACTAACCATAGTTGCCGCAGATGATAATACAACTGTGCTTATTCACGAAAAGAATGGAACTGATCGGCGGATTAACTTCGAGAAAGCTGGTGATGTATATGAATATTTATCTGGTAATTCAGATTTAACGGGCGTTTATGTAGAGATAGATCCAACAGTAACATCATGCAAAAGATTTGCTGCATTTTCTGGCAGTTCAGTTATCCAAATTGGTAATTGTTCAGGTAATCAATCATTTGATCCATTATATCAGCAACTTTACCCTACCGTTAGCTGGGGTAAGAATTATGGCGTAGTTCCCTTTGCTAACAGAAGGTATATTTTAAGAATTTTAGCGAAGGAAAACAATACCAGTGTTACTTACAACGGCCAGACTTCCAGCATAAATAAGGGAGAATTTATTGAAAGCGAGCAGTTAACGCAATCTACTTTTGTTACTGCCGATAAATTAATAAGTGTTGCGCAATATTCGCTTACACAATCCTGTTCTTCTGCTGCAGGTCGAAATTTGATTGGCGATCCGGAAATGGTCATGTTAAATCCGGTTGAATTCAATATTAAGGCTGTTACTGTGTTTTCATCTACACTTCAGGATATTTCTGAAAGGTATATCAATGTGTTAATGCTCACGCGTAAAACTTCGACTTTCAAAATTGATGGTATTGCGCCAGCATCGCCATGGGTAGTAGCTGCAAATCCTTTATATTCTTATAATCAAATTCCAGTAGTTGGTGCCACTAATGGTGCTACTTTTAGAAGCCTTACATTAACTGCATACGATGGCTTTAATGCGATTGCCTACGGTTTTGGATCAGCCGAATCATACTCTTATTCAGCTGGTACTAATCTATCATCAAATAATTATTTAACAGTTGTAAACACGGATAATAGCACAGAAAGTCAAAGTGGCTGTGTTGGGCGAAATATAGATTTCAAAGTTAATTTTCCTTATCGTCCAGATAAAATTACATGGAGACTGGGAGGCGGTGTACCAGAGGTGACGGACAATCCTGTTCCGGAAATTAAAACAGTTGACGGCCAGACCATTTACACTTATCGCTATCCGGTGAATAAGGTTTACACTGAGCCGGCACAAGATGGTTTGGAGGTTTTAGCACACGTACCCAATAATGAATTTAATTGCACCAGCGGTGATTTGACTACCAATTACATCTTTAATGTTTATGCTTTACCAATAGCCGATTTTGAAGCGCCATTAAATACCTGTGCAAGCAAAGAAGTATTGTTCTCTGATAGAAGTAATCCGGTAACATCAGATTTTTCGCTTACAGACTGGCTTTGGGATTTTAAGGATGGTTCTACATCAACTGAACAAAATCCTACACATAGGTTTGAAACAGAAGGAAGATTTCAGGTTAAGCTTTTAGTCAAATCAGCATCTGGATGCTATTCAGATCCTATAGAAAAGGAAATTGAGGTTTTCCCACTCCCTGTTGCCAATTTCACCGCACCATCAGTAACTTGTATTAATACCGATTTTACCGTCCAAAACTCCTCCAGTATCAGTAATGCACTTTCAGTAAATAGGATTTCTGGCTATAGCTGGGATTTTGGAGATGGTACTGCAGCATCAACGGAGCGTAATCCGAGGCACAGCTATACAGCCGCGGGAAACTATACCATAAAATTAACTGCTACCTCTAACAGGGATTGTACAAGTGCTGAAAAAACATTTAATATCACGGTAAAGGATTTACCTGTTGCAAACTTTACCATGCCAGATATTTGTTTAACTGATGCAGTTGCAACTTTCACCAACACTTCAGTTAACTCTGCAGGAAGCGAGGGTGCGTTCACTTATCTGTGGGATTTCGGTGATGGATACCTTAACGCCGGAAATTTGAGCAGTAATAGGTCGTCAGATCAAAATGGAACCCATACTTATACAGTGGCCGCAAGCTACCAGGTAACTTTAACCATTACCAATGCAAATGGATGTGTTGCCGTTAAAACACAGGAATTTGTCGTAAACGGACGGCTTCCCCACGCTGGATTCGATGTTATTACCACCGATCCACTTTGCAGCAACGAGATTGTATCGATAAGAAACACCTCTACAGTAGATTTCGGGAAAATCACTAAAATAGAAGTATATAAAGATCTGATTGGCGATCCTACAAATTTCATAACCTTTAATTTTCCTTTTCCAAATCAAATTGATTTAAGCTACGCTCCGTTTGGTAGTCCTGCAACAAATGAATATCAAATAAAATTGGTTGCTTATTCTGGCGGAACCTGTTCTGACGTCTTGGTGAAAACAATCACTTTAAAGGCAGTTCCGATGTTGTTGGTTGATGAATTTGCACCTATTTGTGAGAATGACGGCAATGTGATTCTTAGCCAATTTCGTGAAACATCAGAAATAGCAGGTGATGGTGGTGTGTATTCAAGTGATGGAAACGGACTGAGTGCTAACGGGAACTTTAACCCAAAACAGGCGGGAGTGGGGCCGCATAATATTACTTATACTTTTTTGGCAGATAACGGCTGTTCTTCTTCTGTTACCCGTACCATCTTCGTTAATCCATCGCCTAGCGCCAATACAGAATCTACAGTTTTCATGCTGGCAGGAGGAGAGGTTAAGCTTCCTGCTGTGGCTAGCGGAGATGATCTAACCTATCAATGGACTCCGTCGATAGCCCTGAGTAATGACAAAATCTTAACTCCAGTCGCAAAACCCGATGAGGATACTGAATATACGTTAACCGTTACGGCAAATCCAAGCGGGTGTAAGGCAACCGCAAAGATCCTGGTGAAAGTATTACAAGTGTTAACACCACCAAATTCATTTACCCCGAATGGCGATAACGTAAATGATGTTTGGAACATCAAATATATAGAGAGTTATCCCCAGGTAACCATAGATGTTTTTAATAGGAACGGAGGTAAGGTATTTTCAAGCAAAGGTTACCAAAATCCGTTTGACGGAAATTACCAGAACGAGCCGTTACCTGTTGGTGTTTATTATTATATCATTAATCCCAGAAATGGCAGAAAGGCAATCACTGGTCCGCTCACTATAATCAGATAAATTAATTGAAAAAGCGCTTATTCTTATTTTTTTTGCTGGCTTCAACTTATGCTTTTTCACAGCAGAAACCGCAATACACGCAGTATATTTTTAACCAGTATTTGCTAAATCCGGCACTTTCAGGCATCGAAAATTATTTAGATTTTAAAGGTGGCTATAGAAAGCAATGGGCGGGCGTATCAGATGCGCCACAAACGTCTTTTGTTTCTGCAAATTGGGCTTTGGGCGATCATCAGTTATGGAGTAATGCGCTCACCGCCTTTCCGGAGGAAACCGGTAATCCGATGGATAGAAACTACATGCAGAACTACATGTCTTCACCATCGCATCATGGTATGGGGGTAACTGCGGTTCTGGATAAAACCGGTCCATTGAAGCGACTTGATGCCAACGTAACCTATGCCTACCATTTACAACTCAGCAATAATTTTAATTTATCTGCTGGTGTTGCTGCTGGTATTTCGAGTATTTCATTGGATATTAACGCACTGAATTTCGATACCCCTTATGATCCTGCATTATCAAGAGCTTTGGTAAACCAGATAAAACCAGATTTAAGCCTGGGCCTCTGGCTATATGGTGCAAGGGTTTTTGCAGGTATTTCTGCGCAACAGATCTTGCCTCAAAAGCTAAGTTTTTCTGCCGATAACCGGTATAACCAGGGAAAGGAAGTTCCTCACTTTTTTGCGACTGCTGGCTATAAGTTTTTTGTTGATGATGATATCGCTTTGATCCCATCTGTTATGGTAAAGTATGTTCAGCCTTCGCCAACTTCAGTAGATCTAAATATGAAACTGGCTATTAAAGATAAGATTTGGTTAGGTGGCAGCTATAGAAGAAATGATTCTTTCTCTGCCATGGCTGGATTTAACGTAGGCAAAATGGTTAACCTTACATATGCTTACGATTTTACCACGTCAGATCTAAATCAGGTGAGTAATGGCAGCCATGAAATTGTTCTGGGGATATTGCTAAACAACATCTATAAGGTACCTTCATATATTAGAATGTGGTAGTGTCGTTGTTTGGTGAATGGTTAGTTAGTTGTTTGGTAAATGGTTAGTTAGTTGTTTGGTGAATGGTTAGTTGGTGATTGGTTGCTTAGTGAATGGACATGGCTATTGGCTTTATCCTCCAAACCAAACAACTAAACAACTGGAAATCTAAAAATCTAAAAAACCAAAAAACCAAAAAACTAAAAAACTAAAAAACCAAAAAACCCAACTACAATTCTTTCCTTAACCTCGCAACTGGAATGTTCATTTGTTCACGATATTTGGCCACGGTTCTTCTGGCGATATTGTATCCCCGTTCCTTAAGAATTTCGGTTAGTTTTTCATCTGCCAGCGGCTTACGTTTATCTTCGTTTCCAATGCAGTCTTCCAGAATTTTTTTAACTTCTTTATTGGATACTTCTTCACCATTTTCAGTTTGAATGGCTTCAGAGAAGAATGATTTAAGTAGAAATGTACCAAATTCGGTCTGCACATATTTAGAGTTGGCCACCCTTGATACGGTTGAGATATCCATGTCGATTTTATCAGCGATATCTTTTAGAATCATCGGCCGCATTTTGCGTTCATCAGCCGTTAAAAAATATTCGTATTGATAATGCATAATGGCATTCATGGTTTTAAGCAACGTTTGTTGTCTTTGCTTAATTGCATCAATAAACCATTTGGCCGAATCTAATTTTTGCTTTACAAACTGAACTGCTTCTTTAAGTTTTTTATCTTTTGAAGATGCTTTATCGTAATGCTCGAACATTTCCTGGTAGGAGCGACTTACCTTCAACTCAGGGGCATTTTTAGAATTCAGGGTTAAAATCAGGATGCCATCATTGTTGCTGATGTGAAAATCAGGAATAATTTGCATCTGTTTAGTGGTAACCTGATTGGCATCACCTGGTTTTGGATTGAGACGAAGAATTTCATTCACAACTTCCTTCAATTCTTCACTATCCAAGCCGAGGCTTTTCTCGAGCTTATCGTAGTGTTTACGCGTAAATTCATCGAGATAATTTTCCACTACGTTCATCGCTTTAACGATAATCGGATTATTTGGATCTTTTCTTTTCAGTTGGATAAGTAAGCATTCTTTTAAATCTCTGGCCCCAATGCCGGGAGGATCAAAGCTTTGAATCAGCTTCAGCATCTCCAGAACATCTTCCTCTTCCACCATTACATTTTGAGAAAAGGCCAAATCATCAATCATAGAACCTAGCGGACGGCGTAAATAACCATCATCATCTAAACTTCCAATAATTTGTTTCCCAATAATAAAATCCTGATCAGAAAGCGGAACTAAATCCAATTGTTCCTGAAGGCTTTCAAAAAAAGTACTTTCTATTGCAATAGGCGTTTCTTTTTTTTCTTCATCATCATCACCGTTATTATAATTGGTGCTGTAATCGTTGGTGCTATCATCTTGCAGGTAGTCATCAACATTAAACTCGTCCATGCTATTGTCTTCCGCAGGGCCTTCAAATTCTTCAGGTCCATCATTCAGGTCGTCATATTCACCTTTTGGCTCTTCCTGAGTCATCAAACTAGGGTCTTCCAACGCCGGGTTTTCTTCGAGTTCTTCTTTAATTCTGGTATCTAAAGCAACAGTTGGCACTTGCAACAATTTTATAAATTGGATTTGTTGAGGTGATAACTTCTGAAGTAATTTTTGTTGTAAGTGTTGCTTTAGCATATTATATATTAGAATGGGGACAAAAATAAACAAATCCTTTCAGATATTTTATGGAATTACTCCCCAAATACCGTTGGTTGCATATTTAATTATCGCTAAACGTTTGGATTCACTTTAATGTTTGTTACTTTAGTAATAAATAAACTAAACATATTTATGGGCTTTGTAAAAGAATTTAGAGATTTTGCGGTTAAGGGAAATGTTCTCGATTTAGCTGTCGGTGTAATTATTGGTGCTGCGTTCGGTAAAATTGTAAGCTCGCTGGTTGAAGATATCATCACGCCGGCGGTATTAGGTCCGGCACTGAAGGCTGCAGGTCTCGAAGATTTAAGTAAGCTCACGATAGCGGGTACAGCAATAAAATATGGTAATTTCCTTTCACAGGTAATCTCCTTTATCATCGTTGCCTTGGTTTTATTCCTGATTATTAAAGCTGCCAACAACCTGAAGAAAAAAGAAGCTGTAGCACCTGCTGCACCGCCGGTTCCAACTAAAGAAGAAATTTTATTAGCAGAAATCAGAGATCTGTTGAAGGCACAAGCCTAAGCAATATTCAAATTCTATTGCCATATCGAAACTTATAGCGGGTATTTTAAGTTCGATATGGCTTTTTTGTAAAGCAGTAATTTTGCTATTGACTACTTTTAACGGTTGGCTTGGTGATGATGATATAGTCACCCAAATTGGAAAACTCACTCCAGTCCGGTTTTTCAAAATGCTCATCAGCGAATGCTGAGATATTAAGAATTTTCAGTTTTGGAACGTATCGTTGAAGTTTCGCCAGCGTTCCTAGTTTTTCATCGCTATGGAACCTGCCGTTCAAATGAAAAACCTTAATTCCTTTATTTGATTGTGTAAACTTGGAGATAGACCAGGCCATGGTTGCATCCCAGAAATTTTGGGTTTGATAAACTTTCATGGTGCCCATTCCGTGGCCTCCAAGTAGGCCTGTAAATTTTTCATGATACCTGCCCGTTGCCGTATCTATTGGCAATGGCGGCAGAAAACCCAAAGAAGTTTTTGGAAAATTTAATAATATAGTTAACCCATTTTTTGTCACTGCATTGCTGTATCGTGCTGCCGCATTTGCGGCAATCACCTGCAGCTTATTCGTTTTTGCATACTCAATTAAAGGTTTATAGTCATTGTAGTTTTCCCAGGCCCTTCCTTCTTTGAGAAAATTCTTTTCTGAAATAACATCCGCTAGATATTCATTTACTACTGGCTGCACATCAGTATGAAACATCTCCATGCTTAGCGCCACTTTTTGCGGGTATGCCTGATTAAGCTTTTGAAAGATTTCTGCCTCTAACTCATGTCCGATAGAATCATTATGCTCTTCACCAAAAAACACTACGTCTGCGTTTTTCATGTCGGCAACAATGTTATCAATCGTAATGACCTGCTGTTTCTTAACATCATATATTTTATAGGCAAAACTGGTGTTTTGGGCTTTCGCGCTAATATTTATTATGATCGCTATAGCCAAAAGGAAATATTTCATGGGCTTAAATTAATAAATATTTTTCACCGATAAAATTCAGCGGTTTACCGCTCTTTTGCCAGTTTTTATAGAGAACAGCTATAGAAGACTATAATTTGTGAACATCTTTGCTTATTAAAATTTTAGCAACTCATGGATAACATCAATCATAATGGCAATAATCAAATCAAAAACTCAGGCAAGGCTTTGGGTGGTTTGGTTATTTTACTCATCGGAATCGCTTTTTTATTAGATAATTTGAATCTTGATATTCCCGATTGGATTTTTAGCTTTTGGAGCCTACTCATCGTAATCGGGATTTTTATTGGCGTTCGTCGTAATTTTAAAGGCGTTGGATGGTTAATTTTGGTTTTGATTGGAAGTTATAATACCATCGATAGGATGAATCTTGATTTCGATTTTTCTAAGTATGCACTTGGTGTAGGATTGGTCATTCTGGGTGGCTTTTTAATTTTTAGGGCAAATGGCGGAACCGGGATCAAAGTTAAGAAAAAGATGAAGGATCGGTTTAAAGACCACCAGTTGGATACAGCTGAGGGCGTCGAATTTAAAGCGGCTGATAAGGGTTCTTTTGATAATGATATCATTGATGTATCGGCAATTTTTGGAGGGAACACGCAAACGGTTTATTCTAAAAGCTTCAAAGGTGGCGACATCTCTGCCGTATTTGGCGGTGCTGATATCATCATGACGCAGGCAGACTTTACAGAAACAGCCAGTTTGGATGTTACAGCACTATTTGGTGGGGTTAAGTTAATTGTTCCGCATAACTGGGCCATAAAATCTAATGTAACCGCAATGTTCGGTAGCGTAGAAGATAAGCGCTCGCATTTAACTCCCGTAGATATGGAAAAAACACTGATTTTAAATGGAACGGCAATGTTTGGTGGAATTGAAATTAAAAGCTTCTAACCTATCTATTATGGATTTCTATCTGTTGAAGCCCCATAATTAGAAATTACAAACTTATCGGTTGAAAAGATTTGAATAAAATTGATTTAGCCGGTAGCCAATTGAACCAAAACAAACTATACCTAAACTAAACTACTTTGACAACTCGACCACTCTCTATCCCGCAGATACAAAGGATATCGCTCAGCTTTGCTGTAGCATGGGTAATACTGTGTGCCATAGGGTTACATTTTGTAATCAACTTTTCCTGGATCATTTCCTTTACTGATAGCCTGGTAAATAATATTTTACTCGCTGCCGCATGTATAGGAATCAGCAATATGTTAGGTTATTATCAGCCTAAAAATGAAAGAATTCTATATGTGTTAATCGTTACCCTGGCATTAACATTCGTGATTATTTATATAGCGAAGTATGTAATGCTTTATGTTTTTGCAGACTTTAGGGAATATCAGGATTTTTATAATTTTTCTTTTGCATTCAGAGGATTAATTTCGTTTATGTGCTTGGGCTGGTGTGCGTTGGCTAATATTTTATGGTATAGGTTAGAAGAGCAGACCGAAACGCATGAGCGACTTTCTGCTGCGAAAGGCTTAGCTAAAGAAGCCGAATTGAATAAACTGAGACATCAGTTACAGCCACACTTCCTCTTCAACAGTTTAAATTCCGTATTTGCGCTCACCATGATTAATCCCAAAGAAGCTGGCGTAATGATTACGAAATTAGCTTCATTTTTACGTGGTACGCTCAAAAGAGACGATGAATTATGGGTAACGGTGGAAGAAGAAATGGAATATATTCAGCTTTATCTGGATATTGAGAAAGTTCGCTTTAGCCACAGGTTAAATATAGAGGTAAACGTGGCAGAAGAAACACTTAAACTTTGTTTGCCAGGTACTTTATTGCAGCCTATAGTGGAGAATGCGATCAAATTTGGACTTTATAATACATCTGCAGGCATTACCATAAAGGTTGACGTAACTTATGAGCATAATCTACTGCTCTTGCGGGTAGAAAATCCTTTTGATCCTGAAATGAAAGCTGCAGGCGGAACGGGTTTCGGCCTGGGTGCGATTAAACGCAGGCTTTACCTGTTATTTGCTAACCCGCACCTGTTACAAACAGAAATTGAGGCAAATAATTTATATATTACGACCTTAAAAATCCCACAAAAAAATGATCAGAACGATTCTCATTGATGATGAACCTTTAGCGAGAGATATTGTTAAATTTTACCTGAACGATCATCCTGAAATAGAAGTTGTTGCCGAATGTTGTGATGGTTTCGAGGGATTAAAGGCCATTACACTCCATAAACCAGATCTTATTTTTCTTGATATTCAAATGCCGAAGATAAGCGGCTTTGAAATGCTGGAACTTGTAGATGATAAACCCGCTGTAATATTTACAACCGCTTTTGATGAATTTGCCATTAAAGCTTTTGAAGTCAATGCCGTAGATTATCTGTTGAAACCTATAGATAAAGCCAGATTCGATGCAGCCATCAAAAAGTTACCTGGAAGATTAAACCAGCAGGGAAATACCGAAGCAGTATTAGACGCTGCGGCACTAAGCCCTGCGCAAAATAATAGGGTAGTGGTAAAGAAAGACGGCGTAATCAAAATTATTCCAACAGGAGATATAAACTACCTGGAAGCTGATGATGATTATGTGAAGTTGAATACCGTAGATGGCATTTTCTACAAGAATAAAACGATGGCCTATTTTGAGCAAACTTTGGATGCAACTCAGTTTATTCGTATTCATCGTTCTTATATTATCAATCTTGCTCAGGTAACCAAAATCGAATTGAAAGAGAAAGATAGTTACGTGGTTTTATTAAAATCAGATATTTGGTTACCGGTAAGTAAAACCGGTTATATAAAACTTAAGGCCGCATTAGGGCTATAAAATTTAAAAATATTAAGATATTGAAAGAAGAACTGATAAGATTTGCAGCAAAATGGCATGAGGGGCAAAAGCGAAAATATACCTTTGAGCCTTACATAAATCATTGTATTGAAGTTGCTGAATTAGCAGAGGCTAACCATATTTCATTTGGGTATGAAATTGGCCTATTTCATGATTTATTAGAGGATACACGATGCTCAGAATCGGATTTGAGATCATTGTTATCTTCAAATTACTCAATTTATGAGGTAGACTTTATTATAAATGGTGTTTTAGCATTAACAGATATATATATTCCTGCCAATTTCCCAAGTTTAAATAGAGGAAAAAGGAAGATTTTAGAAGCTGAAAGGCTAGCTGGTATATTACCAACTAACCAAAGTGTTAAATATTGTGATCTAATAAATAATACAATCTCTATTGTTGAGCGGGATCCTAGTTTCGCAGTAGCTTACCTAGCTGAGAAAAAATATATTCTAAGGCTAATGAATAAAGGTAATATCGATTTGTATAACACAGCACTTAGTATTGTTGCGTTATAAGTTGAAGAGTAATTATGTGACGTATTCATTTTAGATTTGACATCTGAATTATGCGAAATCTAAAAATGATACCTTATTGCTTTAGACTTTTGCCTAATCCAAATCCCTGAAAATAGCAAAGCAACACTAATGTGTTTTCTTTTAATATGAAAGTAATCCATATAATTAGATCATTAGGTCTGATTTTTCAAAAGTTTTTTTACATTTGCAATTGAATAAAAAATAAAAAGTAAACACTCTTGCATTTGTAGAGAAATCACTTTATATTTGCACCTCTTAATTTTGAAATTAATAAGATAATATACAGTCATGAAAAGAACATACCAACCTTCGCAAAGAAAGAGAAGAAACAAACACGGCTTCCGCGAAAGAATGGCAACAGCTAACGGCAGACGAGTATTAGCATCACGTCGTGCTAAAGGAAGAAAAAGATTAACAGTTTCTGACGAACGCAAGCATAAAGCATAATTTTTGATTGCTTTTCCGGAATCGGAA